>VFQM010002282.1_pt1 | contig 14558 bp, 16 predicted proteins | sample 3512391 | NCBI WGS metagenome assembly VFQM01 (sample SAMN10412369, study PRJNA504923) | tailings metagenome | isolation source: Replicate 1 from Balatoc abandoned mine | place: Philippines
GAAAGCATGCGTCCTGAAGTCAGGGCTCGAGATGACTTTGCTTTTGTACGGGACTTCCTGGACTCCTACTCCAGGGTGGAAACCACGTTCCGAAGCTACCGCACACAGGTAGAGCGACTCATGTTGTGGTCATGGATCAAAGCGGGCAAGTCGGTGCTTGATCTCACCAGGACGGACGCTGAGAGGTTCATTTTGTTCTGCGAATCTCCGGATCCAGAGTGGGTGAGTAACTCCGCCAGAAAACGCTTCAAGAGCAAAGACGGTTTGATTGTTCCGAATCCGCTCTGGCGTCCCTTTGCGCATGTGGCCACCAAGGAAGATCGCAAATTGGTTCAGGAGGGGCACATGGATGATGCCGTCGGCGTTGCGCTGTCGAACAGCTCTTTGAGGCAGGCATTCGTCATTTGTGCGAGCTTCTACGACCATCTGGCCAGCAACCACACTGACGTCGGCAATCCCTTCCGGGCGATCAAGCAGAAGTCTCAGCTCTTCCAACGCAGCACTGAAATCCGTACATCGAAAGCCCTCACAAAGCTGCAGTGGGACTTTGTCCTCGAGACCGCGGAACTCATGGCCAGCGAAGATCCCTACCGACACGAACGAACGCTTTTCATCCTTGTAACGCTCTTTTCGATGTACCTGAGGATCTCGGACCTGGTCGGTAACCAGAGATGGGAGCCGAAGATGAATTCCTTCCGTCGCGAGGGAAACAACTGGTGGTTCTATGTGAACGGCAAGGGAAACAAGCTGGCCCGGATATCTGTACGAACAAAGTACCTGGCCTACTTGATGCGCTACCGTCGTTCGAGAAACCTTTCGCCTCTGCCAGCCGGCTCTGATGACTCCCCACTGTTGGTTTCGCTGTCAGGCAAGCCAGGGCTAACTGACCGACACGTGCGTGAGATCGTCCAGCAGGTGTTTGATCGGGCGCTTACCCGGATGCAAGAACAAGGCTTCGAGGAAACCGAACTGGACAGCCTTCGTCGTGTAAGCCTTCATTGGCTCAGGCATACAAGCGCCACTTTTGATGCCCGGCTTCGGGATATGAAGCATCTGCAATCCGATCTGCGGCACGACAGGTTGAGTACCACCAGCGATATCTACTACAACACGCATGATGAGGAACGAGCTCAGTCAGCCGCAAACCTCGACATTGCTGTTCGCTGATCCCGTTGGTTGGGCAATTTCTCCCATGGTTGCCTCGATGAGCTGTTACGCCGAGCTAGGCTTTGCGTCCATTTTCAGGCTACATTGCAGCGGTATAACCATCTGTAACCATGGAGTTTTACACAGCTGTGTGCCTTCCTGGATGCGGAGCAAAAAAGTTTTTCTCTTTGGTTAAAAGGCTAAGAGCGGATAAGAACGGATAGGGGAACGCTGATTTGCTTCGATGCGGCAGCGTGACTGGGCTGAGCTCCAAAGTAGGGCGCTATAGCCCTACATCATCCGGCGCGCTAGACCTACAAGTTAGGTCACATCAAACCTACAACCCCATGATTTTGAACGGTTTTGCACACAGACTTATCCACAGAATCGCCTGAAAATCAGCCTGCTACGCAGGTAGGGCGCACTAACCCTACAACGCATGCTTTCTGGTGAGGGTCCTTTGACCCTCGATTCCATAATTCTTAGACCTCGGGTGCACCGGACCTACAGCATTCCCGTCATCGGCCTGAAGCATCAGATGGTGAAAAAAGGGTAGGGCGCATCAAACCTAGAACCTAGGTGAGATAGGGAGCAGCAGACCTACAACAAATCCTTTGTTATTCACAGGGTTACGCACAGTACCTCATCCTTCATGCGTAATTGGTGGGTGGCCCAAACCTGGTTACCAGGCAGGTTGGAGGATCAATGCGCCCAATTGAGCCCAGGTTGTAGGTCCGATGCGCCCATTATGCAGGCGATCGACTCTATGGAGGATTGGTGCGCCTTACCCTGAGAGGGTAGGTGGTAGGTTTAGTGCGCCAGATGTTGAAGGCGCACGCCCATGGCCAAGGACGTAGGTTTGATGCGCCATACTTTAAATAGGCTCATGGAGGAGCCGGAGCGCCGGCGGTATGCTCGATGACTACAGTAGTAGGGTTGCTGCTCCCAATCGGTTCGTCAGGCCAACTCGCTAGAGCGGGGTTGTAGGTTCGATGAGCCCAAAGAATCAAACCTCGTTCTCAAAAACCCGGTCGCCTTCTGGGTCAAGAACCGTGCTGGGGTTCGACTGACCTAACAACGAACCTTTCACACCGGCGATCTCACTACGAGCTTCGATATCCCTGTGGCGCTTGTTGGCCTTCATCATGTGCTTGACGAAGGTTTCCGTGGGCAGCAGTGCAAATTCGGCGTTGACTGTAACCCGCTTGTCGTTCGGGTCCTTGATCAGCATCTCGCTCCACTCGGGCAGGATCACATCGCCCTCAACCAAGACCTTCAAGGCGTTGCGCACGGCTCGGAGGTTGTCTTTCATCTTCTCCGACAGACCACGCGGCGTGCTCGATAGGAAGGTGACCAACTTGAATTCGTATGGAGCATTCAAAGCGGCCTGAGCCCAGTAGTGGGACATGCGCTTGAACATGTAACGCGCAAGGTCAGACTTGAGCGCCATAGAAACGCTGTAGTCATACAGACGGAACTGCTGCCGGCGGATACCCTGGGTCACCAGTGGATGGAATGTCGCGTAGCATTTGGTGGCGCTGTTTTCCTGGTACTGATCCCGCGAAGTCAGCATCAGGTTGTTCAGCATATTTCCGCGAATAGCGTCACGGCCTTTGCCCTTTGTTGCCAGGCCAACCTCGACAACAGCCGAGCTCATGACGTCTAGGGCTTCCAATACCTCTTGATGGCTATAGGAATGGCCGGTACGCGCAAGCTCCTTGCGTAGCATGCTGACAGTGAAGTAGACGCCGACCTCCTTCGACTCGCTATCAGTCTCGAAAGCGTGGCCGTTGACCGCGAACTTCCGCAAGGCCTCCTCGATTATCTCTTCTCGAGGGCCAGGGTAGATCAGAACGCTAACCGTCTCGCCGGTACCAGGGTTGCGCCGCTCAACCACAGCAGGCTTCAGCTTCACCTCGTAGTTGTTTCCCCGGGATTTGTACTGACGCGTGATTACGTTGTTCTTGGTCTTGTCCACCTCGGTCGACGACCAGACGAATTTTGGCAAAGCGTCATATAGCTCGATGGTGTTGCTGTACTCTGAATCGGAGGTATCCAGGATCTCAAACAGAGCGAGCTGCGAGCTTTTCTCTCGGTAATCTTTACCCCGGGCTGCGATTTCTTTCTTCGAAGACATAGTTTCGGAGCCTTTCCAAGCCGTTTTTATGGTCGAACCAGCGGTGCGAGGAGCTTGAGATCACTGGAAAACCCCTGATTCTACTCTCTGCACAGAGCTGTCGCACGGCCTGCACCAAAGGGATCTGCCGTAGGGGGATGGTAGCGACATCTTTCGATGTTCGGAACCCAGGTATTCGGCGGGGTGCAGAAGAGGGGATCAGCAAACCTACAACCCTAGAGGATAGCGCCGAGGCGACCTGAGCAGAGGGATGCCAATAAAGTGTCATCCATGACAATAAAGTTTCATCCTAATCACGGCGCTTTGAGAGTAGTTCGCACACATTATCTTGTGTTGATTGAGATCTGGGCGGCTATATCTAGTGTTCAGTTGCGCGTATACACCCAGGTTAGGATGAAACTTTATTTTCATGCCAAGCCGGTATGGCTTAGGGCGGGCTATCGTATGACTGTGCCAGGCTTTTCCGGCCGGCCAGCCCAGCCTACAACCACTGCTCTAACCGCTTCCTCTACGGCCTCCTCAGTCGCAGGCTTAACCACATAAGCACCGGCCCCCTGCTTTTTGGCCCAGGCCTTATCCTGGTCGGTATTTCGTGAACTGACGACGACGAAGGGCACCGAGGCCAGATCATCAGTTCTGCTTCGCACCTCCGCGATGAGGGAAAACCCGTTTTCCCATTCACCCAGCATTACATCCATGAAAATGATATCCGGCCGGAACTTCGGGAGGCAGCTATCAAGTTCAGATGCGTTGGAGACAACCAAGACCTCGTTGAAAAGGCCTGCGGCAATCTTCGAAGCAACGTAGGCATCGGTCGGAGAGTCCTCCACGATCATGGCGCGTGTGATCTGATTGAACTGGCGTATGGTGCCTGGGGTGGCTGGACGCCCAGGCCAGCCAATGCATAGGGCTTGTACCGCATTCTCCACGTCTTCCAACCTCACCGGCTTGGTTACATGAGCCCCTGCGCCCTTTGCCTGCGCCTGCACGGCAGCCTCGGCGCCCAGCTCCGAGCTGATCACGATGATCGGGGTGATCGATAAATCGTCTTCTCGCCCGCGGATGACTGAAATCTGGCAACTGGTGCCAGTCTGGTCAGCAGGGTCGTCCATGATGACGACATCAGGCCGATACCCCTGTAATGCCAGCTCAAGGTCTTGCATCTCGGCGACCACCATGACCTGGTCGAAGAGCTGGGTAGCGACCCTGGTGATCCTGAACGCATCCGTGGGCGCGTTACTGACGATAAGGGCTCGAGAATGCTGAGGGCGAGTATGAAGTGCGGCTGTCATCAGATTTGCTCTTGGGGCTGACGGAGTTCGGGCGATTGTCGTAGCCGACCTGACATCGGTGACAATGGCCTCATGTTTGGGAAAAGGGCCTGGTCGAGCATCCCGCACTCTCGAGTGCGCCAGCAGAGCTCAGCCCCTCGTCGGACTTTGCTCCACTGAGCAGCTGATGGATGGCCATCCAGGATGCTTTCGAGAAACTGAAGCAACGGGTTTGGAGCCGCCTCATCGTGTGGGGCACGCCGGTCGATCGCGTGAGATTGGGTAGCGACTATCAAGAGGCTCAGCACCAGCAGGGTATTACGGGCAATACCTATCACTGAATAGCCCTCTGGGTTTGATGTGCATCGGGCTCCTTTGCCAGAAGTTCACGCCCATTGTTGTTCAGCCGATACACCACGGATTCCACTCCTTCGCGGGTTTCGAGGCTCTCGGTAATCATTCCCAGCTCGATCAGCCTGGCCATCACTAGCCCGCCAGACAGGCTGTACTGCCGGTCACTGCGGGCCTTTCCTCCTGTGTTTGTCAGGATTCCTGCTTCGCGCGCACCTCGAACTTCACCTCCGTGTAGCGCAACGGCCCGCAGGGCACGGATGTCCTTCGGCGACAGGGTTAGCCTGCGGCGATAGGGCTTGATCACATGGTTCATGTACTGAAGCACCTCACTATCGATGCCCAGATGCTGCCCCGAGTCCGTCTCCTGTCCAAACCAAAATCGGGTCGTGAAATAGCGATAGGTTGGCAAGGCCATTTTGGATGGAAGGGGGACATCGCAGATGAAAGCATCATGGTCACCACAACGCGATGAGGTGGAAAATGCTGCTGCACCTGTCCCCAACATTCCGGGCCTGCGAAATTTCCGGGCAGAATGTAGAGATTCTCGATATCAACATCCCGGAGTTCGGGCTGTTGCTGAAAGGTGGTCGCGAATTGGCTGCACGCAGACCCCATGCCGATCGAAACTACCTCGTCGCATGCAGAAAACTCGGCCGTAAGGCTGTAAACGGGATCCTGCTCAATACCGGCGAACGAATGGTTCATAAGTTCACAGTCAGAGCCCGCTGGGCAGTTGACGCAGAGTTCGTGGCCACCCACGAAATCAGCTACATCGTCACCGACTGCGACTTTTCCGCTGCAACGGACGATATGCTCATGTGGTCGGCTCACCCGCCAGCATTCGGTAATTGGCCGGACCGCATGCCAGCCTATGCGAGAAACTCGTCGCCCATGTCTGGAAAGGTTCTCATGGTACTAACCGAGGAAAACGAGCACGACCGTCAGGTGGTCGATCGCAGGGAGTGGGGTCTGATTGTTGAGAGGAAGCAGGAGTTTCGATTGCCTACGATTGAGCCGGCCAGGCTGATCAACTGTCGATTGCGAGATACCTATCCTTGCCTCGAGCAGTCCATCTGCGTTTAGACGACTTACCATGCGAGCAACTTGTTGACTATAGTCAACGGCTTACATGAAGAAGGGACGATATGCTCTAACCGCGGAATCAGGTGGCCACTAGAATGCCACCTCTCCTGGAGGAGCAGCTGAACGGCTGATGGACTAGGCTCGATATGCCGACCTTCACGGAAGATGGGGCCTAGGATGGGCAGATTCAAAGCTAAGGCGCCTCAAGGCGCCTTTTTGATTTCAGCTGGAAACTAGGTTTCTTGCCAAGCTTTGCTGCTGCTCAGTCAACTCATCAAGCAGCTCAGGGCAAATTCGATGGTGGGTTTTGTCCCGCTAGTTCTGCGCTGATTTGATGATCGCCGGGGATCACTAAACCTGCCCGTTGCCTCGGAAAAGCGGAAAGGTTTGCTCGATCTGGATCCAGTCGCGGCTTATTGTCAGGTTCTCCAATGGGACGTATAGCGCATCCATCGGGGGATGCTGAAATGCTGGTGTGTCGTTCCAAGGGTCAAAGACTACAACCCCAAAAACCGGGTGTGAGAACGCAAGAACCCAGTGCCAATGCCTTGTACCCCGCGTTTTGCCAGTGACGGATTTAAGACATCCCAGACCACTGAAGCTATTCCAACCAGCCCACTTTTTCTTTTCCGTGTATAGGCCGGCCGTCGCGATTGCCATTTGCATCTCATAGCCGGCGGTGGAGAAGGGCGGCCGTGATTTCCTACGCACACCTAGCCCGACCTTCAGGAAGTGCTCACGAGCGGCCGCGTATGTTTTGCCAGTAGCCATAGCCAGGCAAGCCGTTCCACAGCCGTAACTGTCCTCAATCATGAGCTTTGTCACCCCGCAGGATACTACCCAGTCGCAAGGGGTCATGGTGAACCTGCAGCTACTAAAATGCCCGACATCCACCCGCGGATCTCCCTCAAGCCCAGAGCTTCACCGGTGGTCTTGTGGAGCCCTCGGACCAAAGCACCAGGGGAGGGAAGGGAGGACTGGGGCTTCATGAGAGAGACTACTCGCACTAGATGCCCCTCTGAAGAAGGTGCTGCAGGCCGCTTCATTGAAGCAGGGCGCGGAAATGGCGTCTCAGAGAGGGTTCGAACCTCCGACCTGCCCCTTAGGAGGGGGCCGCTCTATCCAGCTGAGCTACTAAGACGTGCTTGGAGCGGGCAGCGGGAATCGAACCCGCGTCATCAGCTTGGAAGGCTGAGGTTCTACCTCTGAACTATGCCCGCGTGGCGGGTGAGAAGGGAATCGAACCCTTGGACGGTGTTAGCCGCCGGCGGTTTTCAAGACCGCTGCAATCGACCACTCTGCCACCCACCCGCATTCGTTGCTGCAAGGTCATCGTAACGGTCAGCGAGATGGATTCAAGCCAAAACCACCTCATGAAGTTCCTCCAGTGCATCCAGGCTGTCGGATCAGTGCGAATCCTGGAATGCCCGGTTCGTGAAGGCAGTTTGGCTAGGCAAGGGGAGGCCCGCCGGCGAGAATCTCGCTACGACATTGATCAATAAGGAGTTCTTTGTGGAACTGGCCGCGCGAAGTGAGGAACCCCCAAAAGCTCTCGGTTGGATACGATTCCCCTCTGCCATTTTGCTGGTTGGCCTCTGGTTGATTGCGCAGGTGGTAGCGGGGTACTTGGCTTTGTCCAAAGGCTTTCCGGGCTATCTGCTGGCCAGCTCTGTGGCTGCAGGTGCGCTCGTCATGATGGTTGCTGCTTGGATTACCCGTCGGTCGACAGTTAGGCCTGTTCTCAGCTGGAAGTTCTCGTCCCGTGATTGGGTGATCGGAAGCATCTTGGTCCTTGCTGTGTACCTTGCCGGTTTCATAGCAGCTCAGCTTCTGGGTATCCCTCAAGAACAGAGGATGGCGAAGCTCTTCAACGGGCTGTCCAGTTTTGAATCTTTGGTCCTGATCGCTGCTGTGGTTATCGCGGCACCGATCGGCGAAGAGCTAGCCTTCAGGCATTTTCTGCAAGGTGGGGTTACCTTCCGAGAAACCCCATTATGGAACTGGATTGCCGCGTTCATCACCGCCATCGTTTTCGTCTGTGTTCACTGGACGTACGAACACATGACGACTTACGCGACCTTGTTTGCGCTCGCGATGGTGCTCGGATGGATGAGGTTCCGCACTAAATCGATCGTGCTGTTGGTACTGCTGCACGGGCAGGCTGGAGCAATTGCTTTGATACTTAACAAGTTCTACTAAGCAGGGCAATAACCCACAGTTAATCAAGAACATATCATTTCAAAGCCGAGGTTGATCAGGAGTAACCATGGAATACGCACGATTCAATAGCCCTGATGGCTCTACATACCTGGTCAAAGCCGACGGGAGCGCTTTGGGAAGTGCAGACTCAGACAGAAAGACACTGCATATCCTGCCGAAGCTTCTCCTCGACAGGACGATGGCAAGTCAACTTGACCTGTCCAAGGTTAACTTGACGATCCTGTCAGAGCACAAGGAATTGCTCGTGCCTGAGGGCGGCATGGTCATCCGACAGCCGTATCCCAATACTGACTACCTAGTTGCTGGCTCTCCTGTAAGCCGAAATGGGTGGTGTGTAAACGCAGAGTCACTGCCGGCCGAGTTTGAAGTCGAATTCTGTTGGCACCTTCGGGAAATGCATCCAACCATCCCGGGCAAAGACTGGTGGGTCCGGCATTGCATTCAACTGAAACTACTATCAGATGGCCACAGGACATTTACGATGTCTTCATCAAACTGGCCTCAGAAGCATGGTGACGATGCCCCTCTTTACAGGCAACCCAAAGCATTCGCGCGGGCAGGGCAGGTATGTGCAAGGGACTGGGCAGCTCGAAATCTGCAGTGTGTTGAGGAAACCATCGACTGCGGGAACTTCAAGATCAATGAAGATGTTGTTCTGTACGGAATTCCCTACGAACAAGCTACATCAATTCATGCGTTTCAAGAATTGCAACTGCACGAACGTGAGCAGGTGGTGAATTTCAGTACTCTCAACGACGTGCATTCTGCTAATGGTGTTGTATCGCTGCCGCCAGAGGTCTTTTTGGAAGCTCTGCGCTTGGCGCAAATTTCATTTCAAGACACGCCGAAACCCGGAAAATTTGAAGAGCATCCAGCGCTGAAACTTCTGTGCGACTGGTGGGAGGCGAACGTACCGCCGCAACAGGACAGCCTTAAGGCAGGCTACTGTATGCCACTGATCCGCGTCGAGGATGACGACGAGTACTGGAGCGGGTATGGCGAAATCCCAAATACGAAGATTACTGCTATGACCCCGTTTGCCGCTTCAAGTGCTGTGTGCGGAGGCTCAGTTTTGTTGCAGTTCTATGCATCAGCGCAGTTCAGCAAATTCCCCGCGGGATTCTTCGAGTCGCGCCTGGTTACAGGGGAGGAGTGGTGCGAAGTAAGTGCAACACGGCAGGATGTTGAAACCGGCGTATATGACGAGGCCTGGTACTCACTTGAAGCACTGAGGTCATTCCCAACCGGATTCAAGGCAGCCTTCGAAGAATTAATTCGCTCAACAGCGGTAGAAATAAACGATCTATGACCACCGAAACCTTTTTTGACGAACTAGCGTTGTTTGTTCGACTTCCTGAAGGTGCAGATCAACTAAAAAAGTTGCGCGACCTAGCTTTAGCACGTAACTGGAATGCATGGCCGGCTTTAGTATGGTTCATACGAGGCATGAAGGCCGCGGGGGGCATTAAGCCCGAGGAAGCCGAAAAGTTTATAGCGTATGCTGCCGCTACTGCGAATAGCCTTAAACAGCAGCGCAAGGAAAAGGCGGTTAGTAGAAGAAAAAGAAGATCTGCGGAAAAGATCCCATTTAGCCAGAAGAGGGTGGACCCAAGAGCCTTCAGCGATAACCCATTGCTGGTTCCAAAACCACTACCTTACATTTGCCGTGAATCTTTAAAAAAGGTCAAGCACGCATTGCCAGTACCAAGCAGCTGTCACTGCGGCGGGCTAGTTGAGTTAGTCAGCGAAACTGAAATATATGGCCGTATAATTTCCTCTTGGCCATATGCTTATGTCTGTAAATCTTGCTCGGCAAGAGTCGGATTGCATCCGAATACAGATCTTCCTTTAGGAATATTGTCTGGCCCTGAGACGCGACAAGCTAGACTTAAATGTAAAGAGAGCTTTGAACGTATATGGAAAGTTCGTTTAATGACTCGCAATGGGGCTTACAAGTGGCTGTCGAAAGAAATGAATATTCCTCCGCATCGATGCCACTTCGGGATGTTTGATATATCACAATGTGAAGAAGCTAAGCGACTTTGCGATGAATTTATGGCTAGGTTTAGCAAGTAGTTGTGTTAAGTCTGCATCTTGCAAATTTGGCGTTTCTGTAGTCATGTGGTAGCTATGCATATTCACCTACATGAAAGGCGTCATGCGGTAGTTCGTCTACTTTTTATCCTTTTTAGCCGGTCAGATTTTCGGGAACAGTCTCCTTTATACGCGTTACTAGGCGCCTCTGAGCGAGGGCGCCCAGCTATACCTGGTTGATCCTCAAGTATTTTTATTGAACAGGATTCGTCTACTTTTTCATCAGGAGGCTCAAGTACTGCTAGAACGGAACATAACTGAACAGGCTCGCCCCTCCGATTACGCTCATAATCGGAGGTGTTATTGACGCTCTCGAACCATCGTGCGCCTCAAATGCCTGCCCATAAACGACACGAACCCTGATCAACTAGGATTCCTAACTGCTAGGCACTCAGGCTGATCTGGTATTTCACGGTGAATACTCAAGGTTTAGACCAGAATTCCTGGCTGACTCGCGGCTGCACCGACTGTTGCAACAGCCAGCGCGGTCCATAGCAAATAGAGAATTGGCTTAGAAAAGGTAATCGTTAGCCTGTGATCACGGGCTGCGCCGGCTGCATCGCGCTTATGTGTTCCTTCTTGCTCCAACTGATGTTGAAGAAACTCGGTTTTCTCAACCAGCTCGGCGTTGTCCTGACTGAGCCTTTGGATTTGGTTGTCACGCTCAGTAATTTGTCTGTAAGCGTCCATCCAGCCAAGTCACCTTCCGCACTCCAGCATTAAGGCCGATGGTGTCCGCGTATTTTTAAGCGGACGCGATAGCCCTTATCGCCGGGCTCTCCATGCGCCAACGAAGCTCTTACCCTAAACCGTTCAAGGCCCAGGTTGTTCAGGAGTGCCTGCAACCCGGTGCGACTGTCTCCAGCGTTGCCATCAGCCACGGCATCAACGCCAACGTCATTCGCAAGTGGCTACCGCTTTACCGAGATCAACCACCAGCGGCGTTGCCGGCGTTCGTTCCAGTGAGGGCTACGCCGAAACGGCCGGCTGAAGCATCGGTGATTATCGAGCTACCGCTTGGCGAGCAATCGGTCACGGTGAAATGGCCAGCCTCCGATCCTGAAGGCTGCGCCCGCTTTGTCCGTGGGCTTGCCCAGTGATCCGCATCGAAAGCATCTGGCTCGCCACCGAGCCGATGGACATGCGTGCTGGCACTGAAACAGCGTTGGCCCGCGTGATCGCGGTGTTCGGTGCGGCGAAGCCGCCCTGCGCCTATCTCTTCGCCAACCGCATGAAAGTCCTGGTGCATGACGGTGTGGGTATCTGGCTGGCCGCGCGACGCTTGAACCAGGGCAAGTTTCACTGGACAGGCCTCCGGCACGGCTCGGAAGTCGAACTCGACCCCGAGCAACTTCAGGCGTTGGTGTTGGGGTTGCCCTGGCAGCGGGTCGGTGCAGCCGGCGCGATCACAGTGCTGTAGCCCCTGCCATTAGCCCATCGATTCGTCGCCGTGGCTTGCCCGCCCTGGCACAATCGCCGGCATGACTTCCTCGCCCAACCTCGACCAGATGACCCCTGACCAACTGCGCACACTGGCCGCGCAGTTGCTGTCGCAAGTCGATACGCTGGGCAAGAAGATCCAGCACATCGAAACGGTCAACGAACAGCTGACCCACGAGATCGCTCTGCTCAAGCGTCATAAGTTCGCCAAGCGCAGCGAGCAGTTGAGCCCAGCCCAAGGTAGCTTGCTCGACGATCTGATCGACACCGACATCGCCGCCATCGAGGCCGAGCTGAAAGCCGTCAATCCCCCGGTTACCACAGCCGAACCACGCCAACAACCCAAGCGCACACCGCTGCCACCGCAATTTCCGCGCACCGTGATCCGTCACGAGCCGGAGAACACCCAGTGCGTCTGCGGTTGCCAGCTTCAGCGCGTCGGCGAAGACGTCAGCGAAAAGCTCGACTACACGCCGGGCGTGTTCACCGTCGAACAGCACGTGCGTGGGAAATGGGCCTGCCGCCAATGCGAAACGCTGATCCAGGCGCCCGTGCCGGCCCAGGTGATCGACAAGGGTATCCCCACCGCCGGCCTGCTGGCTCACGTGATGGTGGCCAAGTTCGCCGACCACCTGCCGCTGTACCGGCAGGAGAAGATCTTTGGCCGTGCCGGCCTGGCCATCGCCCGCTCGACACTGGCGCAGTGGGTCGGGCAAACCGGCGTGCAGCACCTGCCCCTAGTCGATGCGCTGCGCGAAGCGGTGCTTGCCCTGCGCGTGATCCATGCCGACGAAACCCCGGTTTCGATGCTCGCTCCCGGCGAGAAGAAGACCCACCGTGCCTACGTCTGGGCCTACAGCACCGCGCCCTTCGCCGATCTGAAGGCCGTGGTCTACGACTTCAGCCCCAGCCGTGCCGGCGAGCATGCGCGCAATTTTCTTGGCCAGTGGAATGGCAAGCTGGTCTGCGACGACTTCGCTGGCTACAAGGCCGGTTTCGAGCGAGGCATCACCGAAATCGGCTGCATGGCCCACGCCCGCCGCAAGTTCTTCGATCTGCACGCGGCGAACAAAAGCCAATTGGCCGAACAGGCGCGGCACTCTATCGCTGGGCTGTACGAAGTCGAACGCCAAGTGCGCGACATGGGCGATGAAGAACGCGGGCGAATACGACAGGAACAGGCTTCACCGATCCTCGACGCGCTGCATGCCTGGATGCTGGCCCAGCGTGATCGGGTGCCCAACGACTCAGCCACGGCGAAAGCCTTGGATTACAGCCTTAAACGCTGGCAGGCACTGGCTCGCTATGTCGAGGATGGTGCTGTGCCCATCGACAATAACCAGGTCGAGAACCAGATTCGTCCATGGGCCCTGGGGCGCTCGACCTGGTTGTTTGCCGGGTCGCTACGCAGCGGCAGACGGGCGGCGGCGATCATGAGCCTGATCCAGTCGGCGCGCATGAACGGACATGATCCGTATACCTATCTCAAGGATGTGCTAACACGACTGCCGACGCAGAAGGCCAGCGCTCTGGCCTAGCTGCTGCCGCACAACTGGGTATCCGCCGGCAAGGTGTAATGCCCGTTCGCTTACATTTGTCTGCGCGAGATTTCAACACTATCTGCGCTAGCCTGCAGTTCGACTGCATGCTGAGCCGCTTGCTCGATCAACTCGGCCTTCAGCTGCTGTACTTCTAGGCCAACCGCCTCGGTGGTTGTCTGAGCAGCGCCAGCAGTCTTATTGCAGTTCAACTTCATGTCTGCGGTCGGCCGTCAGCAGGATCGCCAGGGGAACCGCCCCCACTCTATAGCTTGCGTAGTCATCGCTGGTCTCAAGCCCACAGATGAAGAACATATCCAGGGTGTCGAGCAGTACAGACATTCCGTTCAGGTGTCCACATCGTCACGTTTGACGAACTGCTTGAGAAGCTACAGGATGCATCAATTGCTCGTCGGCGAACTGCCTCCAGGTTCATCGGCGATTGGCGTCGAGATCACCTAGGCTCGAGCGAATGCCGCCTCGATGTCAGGGTTAAGCTCGAAGCCTGGCCGCCCTCGGAATAGCTCTGCCCCACCCCGGATGTACTCCAACTGCTTTTCCGCAATCATCCAAGTACGACCGAGTAGCTCAGCGGCAAGGCCTGTCATTGATCTGCCCCCGAAAACATCGACGACGTGGTCACCAGGCTCTGTCAGCCATTGAATCAGGAACTCAGGCACCTTGAAGGCCATGCCAGCACCGTGAACCGGTAGCCCTAACTCATTGCATGCCTTGCGGTACTGGATGCCATAGCGACAACGCTGACCGTACTTGAGGATGTTCTTTGGGATGCGGCCGGCGGTTGGGTTTGAGTAACTGCCTGGACGGATTCGGTATGCTCCATCCGAATAGCTGGCCTGCCTGCTTTCCCCCCCACGTTCAATCAGCTTGAGGTGCCTCTCGTTATGAGGTTGTAAAACGCGCCTATTGTCCGCTTTCCATCGCAATGGGTTTTTGGAAAACACGAGGATCGGTTCATAAGCCACGTTCAACTGCTGCCTCGTGCGCGATGCCCACTGCATTGGACCAGGGGGCTTAGAGGATTCCCACACAAGGCGTTCCATCAAATGCAGTTGGAAGCGATCACAGATCGTCAGGACCAACCTCTCGAGGTAGGTTGAACGCGCCGGCGAATTGCGGATGAACGCATCATTGGTCGTGTTCACGACTATTGAGCCATCTTCCTGCAGAGCCTCGACAACAGGTTCCAGAACGTTGCAAATGAAGTTCACAATCTCCTTCTCGCAAGGATTGCCATAAGCCCTCGAGCTGGAA
>VFQM010002285.1_pt1 | contig 14550 bp, 14 predicted proteins | sample 3512391 | NCBI WGS metagenome assembly VFQM01 (sample SAMN10412369, study PRJNA504923) | tailings metagenome | isolation source: Replicate 1 from Balatoc abandoned mine | place: Philippines
TCTTCAGACAGTTTCTGAACATCGTTATTATTCGTTCTCAACAATTCGCCAAACTTGGCAAGACCTTCGGTTGCCCAATTGCGCTTTTTATCATCCTCCGCTACCTTCTCAAGGTTATTGCGCATGTTTATCAAGGCATTGCCCAAAACATCGTGTTCACTTAGCGGATTAAAGTCTGACTTATAATTACCATTACCAATGTTCTCAGCAAAAGTGGTGGTGGCACGCAAGCCATTCACCAGATTATCCATAGCCCTGGACATTTCACCAATTTCATCATTGCTGACTTTGGCCTGCTTATCTTCTACCAGTTCACCTCTGCCGAGTTTAACAACAACATTCTTAAGGAAGTTAATTGGCACCGTGATGTTTCTCATTAAGAAGAAGGCGCTTACGAGACCTAATATGACGGTTACTACTGCCAGCAAAATGGTTACGTTGGTGAGGTTACCCACCGAACTGATCACCTCTTTATCAGCTGCATCGCTAATAGCTGTTTGTTGTAAGGCAACTTTATTGAGCATGCCAATAATATTATTCGTGCGAGGTATCACCTGGCTTTCAATAGCATCTTCTGCCAAAAGCTTCGTTAGCATGTCCTCATAGTTTTCGAAAGTCTGAAGGTTAGCCATAATGGTCTCCTTCTGTATAGAAAGCAGCGTATCAAACTCATGGAAAATAGTATCCATCATCATGCGCTGGCTATCGCTTTCCCAATTCACCATCAGCTTTTGAATCTTATCCTTCAGTGCCGGATAATCAAAATCCTGTAATTGTCTGAGTGCTTGCTTGTCGTCTTGGTTAGTTTGCAGATAAACCCAGTTGGTTACCAGCATTTTGGCTTTGGTAACGGTTAATATGAATTCGTTCAATGCGTCTTTAGAAGGGCGGTAGGTCTCTGCCGATTTAGTGGCAACACCACTGATCACATTACCAACCGAAAAAATGATGGCAGCATTAATGACGAACAATACAATGAGAATAATAAAACCCCCAAGTATTTTTTGTCCAATACCAATTCTAATCCCTTTCTTTTTTGACTCTTGATTTTCCATGCTCATAGTTAAATCTGAATTGCTAAGCGCGACAATTCCGTTGACGCTTTTAAATTTTGTTTAGTCATGCTGTTTTGGTTCAGCTCGAAAAACAGCTTACCCTCTCTGATGACAAAATTGATATTTGAACCTTTAGCACCAAGCCCTTCTTCCTCTGTTATAACCAATATAGATTGCGACCCAACCTTACTTAATACTTCAGTCAGCGACTTGGATTTACCAGACGGAACGAAAAGTACATTGCATTTCTTTATTTCAGTGGGTGAGTTAATTTTAGTAACCACAATTTTACGATTGTCTGGTGTTTTTTTTGCACTCGCCATAGCATTCAGTTCCTTTAAAATAGGCGAGTCACCTAATACTAGTATTTCAAAATCACCTTCTTTGTAAGCATCAGGCCAAATTATGTATTTGGTAAAGCTAAATATATACACAGGGTGAAGCTTATAGTCCTGCGAAAAGGCAGCACCCGCCATGAAGATTAAGGCCAAAAGAAAGATTCCACGTTTCATAGGAAAGGTAATTATACACTTTCTTTCAAAAGCTACCAAAATTAAGCCAGTATTGGGGATTTTTATCAACATTTTTTGATTTGCGGGGTTAGATGTAAGGAAAATGGGTAAATGTTGTTCAATTGACAATCTGTGAACCCGATTTTATCGTATTTGAATCACAATAGACAAGCATCCTATGAAAGCAGTTAACATATTTTTTGCCCTGATTTTTACACTCCCCGCCCTGACGGCATGCTCGCAAAAGAGCAAAGAGGAAGTAAAGGGAGTGCTGCCTAAGTATACGGTGGTTAAAACAGAGCAGGAATGGAAAAAAATACTTACCCCCGAGCAGTTTTATATCCTAAGAGAAAAAGGAACCGAAAGAGCTTTTACAGGCAAGTACTGGGATAACCATAAAAAGGGTATTTATGCTTGCGCGGCTTGTCAGCTTCCTCTCTTTAGTTCAACCACAAAATTTGAATCGGGAACAGGCTGGCCAAGTTTTTACCAACCCCTCGATAAAGAAAAAGTAAGTGTGGTTGTTGATAAAACTTATGGTATGACGCGCGATGAAGTGGTCTGCAGCCGCTGCGGAGGGCACCTCGGACACGTATTTCCTGATGGTCCTAAACCAACAGGCTTACGTTATTGTCTAAACTCCGCCTCATTACTGTTTACAGAGCAGAAATAGAGCGTCAGGTTGAAACAACCCCTCGCCTATTGTATAATTTGCATTGATTATTAAGGCAATCTCTCCTAATTTTCTTGTCTTACTTTGTTTTATGTGCAGACTACTAGCCTATAAGGGTACCCCCATTATTTTTGATGAGTTATTGTATAAACCTCACAACTCCCTGATACAACAAAGTACAAAAGCCAGAGAGATGGAGGAGCCACTAAATGGTGATGGCTTTGGCTTGGGCTGGTATGCGCCAGAAATATCGAAGGAACCGGCTACTTTCATTTCGTTAAATCCGGCCTGGAGCAACAGAAACCTGCGCAGTCTTTCAGCTAAAATTAAAACGGATTGTCTGCTAGCCCATATCAGGGCTGCCAGCGTGGGTGGTGTGTCTGAAGCCAACTGTCACCCCTTCCAATATGGCGCTTTGCTTATGGCACATAACGGTAATGTCCATAGCTTCTCGAAGATTAAACGGGAATTGAGAGATGGCTTGAGCGATGAAATGTACCACTGGATTAAGGGCCAGACAGACTCAGAGCATTTATTTGCCTTTTTGATCAATCACATTTTAACCGGGAAAGGTGTTTTTACTATTGAAAGCCTTATTGATAGTTATGAATTTACTTTTGCCTATGTAAAATCGTTGATGTTAAAACATGGTATTGAAGAGCCTGCCTTTTTGAACCTTGTCATTACCAATGGAGAATTTATTATTGCCTCTCGCTATGTAACCGATATCCGACACGAACCTCGTACCCTTTACCATTCAGAGGGTGCCCGTTATGTTGTGGAGGATGGAGTATCTTACCTGGCAGCACCACAAGACGATGACCAGGCCGTATTAATTGTGTCAGAAAAACTGACGGATGATGATCATTGGTCTATGATACCGAAAAATCACTTTGTTATTGTTGAACCATCTTTGAACGTAAGAATTCGTCCTATCAAGGCTTAGCATTTGTTGCCTCGCTTATCAAAACTTACCTTTGCCAAAATTCAACATTGTGAAATTCGATTGTATTATTGTGGGAGGTGGCATTGTAGGCCTGGCTACAGCACTTCGTTTGTCAGCCACACCTCATCATAAAAAGGTATTGGTTATTGAAAAAGAACTTGAAGTAGCCAAACATCAAACAGGTAATAACAGTGGTGTTATTCACTCTGGTATTTATTACAAACCTGGAAGTCTGAAAGCCACCAATTGTATAAATGGCTATCATCAACTAATTAACTTTTGCCGCACCAATGATGTGCCCTTCGATTTGTGTGGTAAAATTATCGTAGCCACTGAAGAGAGCGAATTACAAGCACTTAAAAATATTGGGGATCGTGGTCTGCAAAACGGATTGACCGGCCTTAAGCAATTAAGTAAAGAAGAACTGAAAGAATATGAACCACATGTAGCGGGCATAGCCGGTATTTTTGTTCCTCAAACCGGCATTGTAGATTATGCAGTGGTGGCCCGAAAATATGCCGAGCTGATTCAACAACAAGGCGGAGAAATTCGCTTTGGCGAAAAAGTAATTGAAATACAGAATAATCAGGGCACCCAGGTGGTGATTACACAAAAAGGTTCTTACAATGCATCACTTGTTATCAACTGCGCAGGTTTATACTCTGATAAGGTTGCGAGACTTACTTCAAAAAAAGTAGATGTTAAAATCATTCCTTTCAGGGGCGAATATTTTAAATTGAGAAAAGAGAAGGAATATTTAGTGAAGAACCTGATCTATCCTGTACCCGATCCTAATTTTCCTTTTCTGGGTGTGCACTTTACACGCATGATGAAAGGTGGTGTGGAAGCAGGTCCTAATGCTGTGCTTGCCTTTCAACGTGAAGGCTATAAGAAGTCTGACATTAATTTGAGTGAATTGGCAGAATCATTGGCTTGGCCTGGTTTTCAAAAAGTAATGGCTAAATACTGGCGCACAGGTCTAGGAGAAATGTATCGTTCATTCTCTAAAGCTGCTTTTACCAAAGCCCTCCAAAAACTCATTCCTGAAATTGAAGAGCAGGATTTAGTAGAAGGTGGCGCGGGCGTACGTGCTCAGGCCTGCGATCGCACCGGTGGTTTGGTGGATGACTTTATGATTTTAGAAGAAACACATGCGATTAATGTTTGCAACGCGCCCTCTCCTGCTGCGACCTCATCGCTGGCTATTGGCGAAACGGTAGCAAATCTTGCCTTAAAAAGATTTTGATACCCCTCCTCGGTTTGTGTCCTCGCATACCGAAACAACATTACTCCCGCTGATAGTTTCCCGAAGGGAACGGTACTCCCCCTCAGAGTTTCCTGAAGGGAACTCTGAGGTTACTTTACTTCTCTTAATCCTCAGAGTCCTTACGCTAGATGCTTACCCACATTCCAAGAGACTCTGAGGAGGAATAACCTCGGTCTATGTCCTCACAGACCGTTACGAGTCGAAGTAAAAAAGTCTTATAATCTTATAATACTGGTCTGTGGGGACACAGACCAGGGATTAGATTCTGATCAGACTGCTTGTGCAGATTTCATTTGAGTTGATTCCTCCACAAAGTCTATCACTTTTTGGATGACATGTTCTGACCGAAGATTATGACCATATCCTTTTGTAACTACTAACGAAGAGTTTTTCCATTGACTGTGTATTCGTTTTGAATTTTCAACTGAAGTATCCTTATCTTCTTCATCGTGTATGAGTAAACCCTTACTGGTAAGGGTGGCTGCGAACTTATGCGCTGAAAAATAGGAAGGTGCCTTTTTGATTTGTGCTTCGAAATAATCAACTATCAGTTTTACTGTTTTGTTACTGAGTCCTAACTCTTTGGTGTAGAAGTTAAAGAAGTCCTCTGCTTCACCGGGAGGTGCTAACGCTATAATATTGGCCGGTGCGAGATGCGAGAGCCTATAGAAAGTATAAATGGCTGTGAAACTTCCAATAGAGTGTGAAACCACGGTATCAACCTTACTCACATTATTTAAAAACAATTCAACAACCTCACTGTAAAGCGGTACCGTCATAAATTTACCGCTGCTTAATCCATGTCCCGGTGCGTCAAGGGAGTAAATGGTATATTTTTCTTTATCTAAAGATTCAACATAGTTCTTCCATCTGAAAGTATGACTCTGCCAGCCATGCAACATCAATATAACATGCTCTCCTTTACCCCACTTGTACACTTGAATAGTCTCCCCATTGTATTCGAGTGCAGATCTTTCCGCAGAGAATAAAAATGCTTTGTGCTTATCAGTAAGCTTAGCGCGAAAAGGATAACAAAAAAGATTAAAGCCCATGCTTGCTGCTTTGCTTGGGGCAATCAGTGCAAGTGTATTCAGAGAGAAACCAATTGATTTGCTGATAAGCTTTTTCATGTGTTAAAATTTTGGTTGTGGGGATATTATTATGGCTTAATATGAAGATACCAATTGGTATCTTTTGCTTTAAAAATTTTTAGGTGGCTATCATTTCTAATTGCTGCTTGAGGTGTCTGGTAATACGACAGATGTCGGTGTTATTGCCTTCGAGCTTACTCATCATGATGCCACCTTCTAAGGCACCAATAATCAGTGTTGCGTAAAATGCTTTATCGGTATCTGGTTTTATTTGTTTGTTATCGATACCATTTTGCAAAATGGTAATTACTGAAGATCGTAATATGCTTAACATTTTAAGTGCTTCTTTTCTTAAAACAGGGTGTGCATCATCGGATTCGATAGCTGCATTCAACAATGGACAACCACCTTTTAATGGTGGGTTTGTGATGTAAGCTTCAAAGAATTTAAAAATAGCCGTGAGCTTTTTAATAGCATGCTTTTCTGAACTTACAATCGTGCGAAGTTTAATAAATAGCTTTTCAGACATGAAGGCGAGTGTCTCCCTTTCTAATTCATCTTTGCTCGCAAAGTGTCGGTAAATAGCACCCTTTGTCAGTCCGGTAGCATCAGTGATATCACTAATAGAAGTAGCCTTATACCCATTCGTGTTAAAGAGTATACCCGACTTTTTTAGAATGTTCTCTTTGGTGGCTTCCGGGTTGCGCATGTACAAAGATACCAATTGGTATCTAATTTCCAAACACCTGGCAAGTCCTTAGGGGCGGATAGCAGTAGCCTCTATTTCGATCAGATAATCTGGTTCTATGAGTTTACTCACCTCAAGCAAGGTGGTGCATGGCTTTATATTTCTGAAAAACTCAGCATGTGCTTTTCCAGCCTCTTCCCATTTACTAATGTCGGTAACAAAGAGGCGTGTACGCACTACATCTTCCATACTGAAACCGGCTTCTTTCACTACCTTCTCAATCTTTTGCAAAGCGAACTTTGTCTGTGCATACATATCACCTTTACCTACTACACCATTTGCATCGGCTGCTACGGTTCCCGTTACCTCTAAGGTATTACCTACTTGCACTGCGCGGGAATAGCCAACGATGTCTTCCCACTTAGCACCACTGGAAAAATTCTTTCTTGCCATATTACTTATTAATAAAGATCAGTCAGTTTGTTTACTACAGGATAACGATGCGTTGTAAAACCTTCAGCATACTTTATGCCGGCAATATTGCCCAGTTCAATAGCCCTTCCCTCTAAAAAATTAATAAACTCCGGTCGTGAAATAAATGTTTGCGGCTCAGTGCTGTCGCTACTAAAGAATTGTGTTTTGTAGGCTTTAATCGCAGCCATTTTTGTCTCCCATACATCGGTAACATCTATAATAAAATCCGGTTGTATGTACTGGCTTTGTATGTAATGATACACATTCTTGGGTCGCCAAGCTTGCTGCACCTTACCTGCAGCATCTTTGGTTTCTATCTTCGTTAAACCCGCTAAAAAGCAAGCATCAGCAGCCAGTTCTGCCCCTTTTCCGTGGTCGGGATGACGATCGCGAATGGCATTGGCTAAAATAATATCGGGTTGATAGGTACGGATTTTCTGAACGACCGCTAATTGACTTTCCTTGTCATTTTTGAAAAAGCCATCGGCAAGGCTGAGATTTTCTCTCACTTGAATGCCTAAAATAGTTGAAGCTGCTTTAGCCTCCTGCTCACGCGTTTGTATTGTGCCCCGTGTACCTAATTCACCTCTTGTCAGATCGAGTATGCCAACCTTTAAACCGCTACTGGTATGCTTGGCGATAGTACCTCCACAACCCAACTCGGCATCATCAGGATGAGCGGCTATAACGAGTATGTCTAGTTTCATGCTTTAGTTGATCGTTGTTGGTTATTCGTTGTTCGTAAGTCGTAGATCGTTAGCAGTTGGTAGTTAACATATAAACCTAAGGTTAACTAACAACGACTAACGATCAACTAACAACCATGTTCGCTACGCGTGTACCGCTTCTTTTGCTTGTAAAAATTTTTCGGCATCTAAGGCCCCCATACAACCAGTGCCTGCAGCGGTAATCGCCTGACGGTATACTTTATCTGCCGCATCGCCAACCGCAAACACGCCTTCTATATTTGTTTTTGTAGAGCCGGGCTGCACTTTAATATAACCAGTCTCATCCATATCGATATAGCCTCTAAAGATATCGGTATTAGGCTTGTGCCCAATAGCCAGGAAGAAACCCTGTACGCTTAGGTTTTTCTTTTCTCCTGTCTTGTTATTTACAATGCGTGCACCCGTTACACCACTGTCGTCACCCAGAATTTCTTCTGTTTCGCTATTCCAGTGAATTTCAATATTGGGTGTATTGATTACGCGTTGCTGCATAATTTTAGATGCACGCATTTCGTCTCTGCGCACAATCAGATGTACTTTAGTACAAAGCTTGGCCAGGTAAGTGGCCTCCTCTGCGGCTGAATCGCCAGCGCCTACTACGGCTACTTCTTTTCCTCTATAGAAATAACCATCGCACACAGCACAAGCGGATACACCTTTATTAGCATATGCTTCTTCTGAAGGAAGGCCCAGGTATTTAGCGGTCGCTCCTGTTGATATGATAACTGTGTCGGCCACTACTTCTGTTTTTTCGTCAATGGTAAGTTTATGTGGATAGCCAGAGAAATCAACAGCCGTAACTAAACCATAACGCACTTGAGTTCCAAAACGCTCTGCTTGTTTCTGCAAATCCATCATCATCTGCGGACCATTAATGCCTTCGGGATAACCGGGAAAGTTTTCGACATCGTTAGTTGTTGTCAACTGACCACCGGGTTGTCCACCAGTGTAAAGTACTGGTTTCAATCCAGCTCTAGCTGCGTAGATTGCCGCTGTGTAACCTGCCGGGCCTGAACCAATGATAAGTACTTGAATGTGTTCGCGTTCCATAATCTTTTGTCATTAAGTGGTTTGCCTGAAAACAAACCGAGGATTGATAAATCTATAATTTCCACAAAAAGGAAAGGCCTCTTGCGAGACCCTTCTAAATCATTTTAATATTTCAACAACATTAGCCGAGATAAGGTTTCAACGCCTTGCTTCTGGAAGTGTGTCTTAATCTGCGAATAGCTTTTTCTTTAATCTGACGAACGCGTTCGCGTGTCAGGTTAAATTTCTCACCAATTTCTTCGAGTGTCATGGCGTGTTCGCCATTCAAACCAAAGTAAAGGGTAATGACATCAGCCTCACGTTGTGTTAAGGTAGAAAGTGCGCGTTGTACTTCTTTGCGAAGTGAATCATTCATCAAACCAGAGTCCGGTGTTTCTTCACTGTCATTCTCCAACACATCTAACAAACTATTTTCTTCACCCTGCACAAAAGGAGCATCCATGGATACATGACGACCAGAGATCTTCATCGTATCCACCACCTCGGCTGTAGAAACATCCAGTACTTCTGCTAATTCTTCAGGTGAAGGCTCGCGTTCGTATTTCTGTTCCAGTTCAGAAAAAGTTTTTGATATTTTATTCAACGAACCTACACGGTTCAGCGGCAAGCGAACAATACGAGATTGTTCTGCCAGCGCTTGCAGGATGGATTGACGAATCCACCATACAGCGTAGGAAATGAATTTAAAACCACGTGTTTCATCAAAACGCTGAGCAGCTTTAATCAAACCCAGGTTTCCTTCGTTGATCAAATCGCCTAAAGAAAGTCCTTGATTTTGATATTGTTTAGCTACTGACACCACGAAACGCAAATTGGCTTTGGTTAATTTTTCCAAAGCAATCTGATCGCCTTCTTTGATGCGTTTTGCAAGTTCTACTTCTTCATCAGGTGTAAGCAAGTCCACCTTTCCGATTTCCTGTAGGTACTTATCCAGCGATTGGCTTTCGCGGTTAGTAATCTGTTTGCTGATCTTAAGCTGTCTCATTCAATTCTTGCGTGCTACTGTTCAACAATATAGTATTTCTCGATAGTTCCGTAAAAAATCTGGAATTTCAAATTCAACGGTGCGTCCAGGCTAATTACAAATTTCAAATTTAGTTTTAACGTTAGTTTGGTGTAGAAGTTGGAGCCGGAGCACCATCTTTCTTTTCAGGTTTTGGCAAAAGTACTTTTCTAGATAGACGGTATTTACCGGTTTTCTTGTCTATTTCTACCAATTTAACCTGCAATTCCTCTCCTACCTCAAGTACACCGTCCATCGTTTCAAGACGATCCCACTTAATTTCAGAAATGTGCAGCAATCCATCCTTGCCAGGCATGAATTCCACGAATGCACCAAATTGCACAATTGATTTAACTTTTCCTGTATAAACTTCTCCTACTTCAGGAATAGCCACAATGCCCTTGATACGACCAACGGCCTTATCCATAGACTCTTTGCTGGTAGCAAATACGCTCACCACGCCTTTATTACCCACTTCTTCAATTACTACGGTTGCGCCAGAGGTAGCCTGAATATCTTGTACTACTTTACCACCTGGGCCGATTACCGCACCAATCTGATCTTTGTCGATGGTGATGGTTACCGCACGAGGTGCATGAGGCTTGAGATCAGTATTAGGCTTCGCAATAGTCTTCTTCATTTCATTTAAGATATGAAGGCGACCCTCTTTGGCTTGTAAAAGAGCCTCACGAAGGGTCTCGTATGTCAAACCATCCACTTTTAAGTCCATCTGACAAGCTGTGATACCTTTTTCAGTACCCGTAACTTTAAAGTCCATGTCACCCAGGTGATCTTCATCGCCAAGGATATCAGACAGGATAGCATACTTGCCAGTCTTACTGTCAGAAATCATACCCATAGCAATACCTGACACAGGACCGCTGATTGGAACACCGGCATCCATTAGAGCCAAAGTACCGGCACAAACAGTTGCCATAGAAGAGGAACCATTAGACTCAAGGATATCAGATACAACACGGATGGTATATGGGTTTTCGGCATCCGCAGGAATTACCTGTTTTAATGCACGCAAAGCCAAATTACCATGCCCAACTTCACGTCTGCCAGGACCGCGGTTCGGCTTCACTTCACCCGTAGAAAAACCAGGGAAGTTATAATGTAAAATGAATTTGTTAGAGCCTTCGAACATAGCGCCATCAATCATTTGCTGATCAAGCTTAGTACCCAAGGTAACAGTAGTTAATGATTGTGTTTCACCACGGGTAAAAATAGCAGAACCGTGCGCTGAAGGAAGATAATCTACTTCGCTCCAGATATCGCGAATCTGGTTGGTTTTACGGCCATCCAAACGCAAACCTTTTTCCAGCGTAAGATTACGGGATGCCTTGTTCTGAATTTCGTGGTAATATTTCTTAACCAATGATTTGTCGATGGTAGAATCTTCGGGCAATGAAGCCAGGTATTCTTCTTCTACTTTATGAAAAGCCTCTGCACGCTCGCTCTTGTTAGCTGTTAATCTGCAGGCCACTTCATAAGCTTTAGGGTATAGAAGATCCCAAAGTTGTTTTTTCAACTCTTCATCGTTCTTCTCGTGGTTGTAAGTACGCTTGGTTTCTTTACCTAAGGCCTTAGTCAACTCCACCTGAAGTTTACATTGTTCTTTAATGGCTTCGTGGGCTACACGAAGGGCTTCGACCATGTCGTCTTCGCTTACTTCTTTCATTTCGCCTTCCACCATCAACAGTTTATCCATAGAAGCAGCTACGATCAAATCGATGTCGGCTGTTTCTTTGTCTTTTAATGTTGGGTTAATTACAAATTTGCCGTTGATACGCGCCACACGCACTTCAGAAATAGGACCATCAAATGGTATATCCGTCACAGACAAGGCTGCTGAAGCAGCAAAAGCTGCAAGTCCATCAGGCAATGCGTTTTCATCACCAGAAATTAACGACAGTGCAATTTGCACATCTGCGTGGTAATCGCTTGGAAAAAGTGGACGTATAGCACGGTCAACCAAACGGCTGATGAGAATTTCATAATCAGACAGTTTGCTTTCGCGCTTTAAAAAGCCACCGGGGATTTTACCGGTCGCTGCAAATTTCTCTTGATAATCGACAGAAAGCGGAAGGAAGTCTACGCCTTCTTTTGCTTCTTGATTGGCTACTACGGTAGCTAAGATCATGGTGTTACCCATGCGTAGTACAACGGCACCGTCAGCCTGACGGGCTAGTTTACCTGTTTCGATGGAAATCTCACGTCCATCGGGCAGCTTGCAGGTTTTTGTTATTACAGTTGGTTTCATACAATTTAGGATAATTTAGCTGTTTTAGATCGAAAAACAGCATTGTTTAAAAACACAAAAAGGGAACCTTGAAAGGGTTCCCTTAATGGGTTTTGTTCTTATTACTTGCGAAGGTTTAATTCTGCAAGAATCGCTCTGTAGCGATCGATATTGGTGTTCATTAAATAGCTAAGCAATCTTTTGCGCTTACCTACTAACTTTACAAGACCTTGCTGAGAAGCGAAATCTTTCTTGTTTTCTTTCAAATGCTCTGTGATGTGGTTAATGCGCTCGGTAAATAGAGCCACCTGAGACTCAGGAGAACCTGTATCTTTTTCAGATTTGTTAAAACCGTGTTTCTTGAAGATGTCTTTTTTGCTGGCTGATGTCAAAATCATTGCTTTTTCACTTTATTCAGGCTGCAAAAGTAGTGAAAAACATTATTTCTACAAGCAATTTACCTGAAGGATAAGGTTTTAAGTCAATTTTTCTTCGAAAATCGTGTTTTCAGCTTATCAAAAACCACCATATAAAAGTCGTTTTCAAATAAACGGGCATCGACCCTTGCTTGTCGCAGAAAAAACAGGCCTATCAACAGTAGAATAAAATCGGCTGCCCAAACCCCACTCCAGGCACTGATGGCGCCATTTTTTGCCCATTTTTCGCCCTGCATGGTAAGCAGATAGAAAACGATAAAGAACAGAATGGATACCAAAAACGGTACACCCAAACCACCCCTTTTAATAATGGCCCCCAGCGGAGCGCCAATCAGAAACATGACAATACAGGCCAGGGAGTTGGATAAGATTTTGTGCCACTGTACTTCGAAAACCACTTTTCCTTTTACATAATTGTCTTCATAATCTTTACTGCTGGTAATCTGGTTTTTGGTTTGTCGGGCATAGTTGGCCGCTGCCTGTACGTGATCGCGGGTAGCTGGCTGTTGTAGCAGACTGTCAATATTAATTTTTTTATCTTGCTCACTAAGAATAAGCTCCTGTTTAGGTCTCTTTATTCTATTCTTTTTGCTACTGCTTATTGCTTGTTTGTCTTTTCTGAATTTATTGAAAGTTAATTCCTTACCCGCTGCTTTAACCTCCTTGGCTGACACACTATCAGTTTTGGCCGTTCGTGAGACTGCTTCCAATCGAGCCGTCTCTATCCTAGCCAATGAATCTTTATATAACTCAAATAAAAGCAGCTCTTCCGGTAAGGCAATGGTATCATTGCGCTGATAGTACACGAAGAAAGTCGGACGTGTTTTATAGTAACTAAGGCGCTGCCCTAACACAAGATTATTGACAGAATCAATATCTCCCTGCAGTTCGCTCATGTTTCGCATCATTCTATCGCTTTGAAACCAACGCTGGTCTGTTCTGTTTAAAGCAAAAGACGACAAGTCAAAAACTACTTCCAATCTGGAAAACTTTGTTCGACTTAGTGTTTCCTGGGCTGCTTGCTTATCCATTTTATTTTGCCCAGTCATGTCACGTTCAGTAGACGCGCCCTCATCGTAAAAATATCCATTAAACAGTTCCAGTTTTAAATATTGCTCATTATTGAATGTAGACATTCGGCCTGAGTCAGCAACCGTAACTTGTTTATTGCCATCGTTCTTTCGGTGGTCATAAATGATTACTCCTTTTAAAGCATCATCATCTTGAGAGAATTTTTCATTGACCTTAATGCTTACGTCAGGGATACCGTTGTAAAAAATTCCCTCCCTTATTTCCATGGCTGGCTTTTTTTGCTTGATATCATACATCAGACTATAAGCCTCCAGCGCTGCATTGGGTACCAGGTAGTTGTTGGTGTAAAAAGCAATTCCTGTTAAGAGTACTACAAAAAAGAATATGGGTCTTAAGATTCTGGTTAATGAAACACCTGATGCCTTAATGGCGGTGAGTTCGAAATGCTCGCCCAGGTTACCAAAAGTAATCAGTGAAGCCAGCAAGACAGCCAGAGGCATTGCTATGGGCATCATAAAAATACCAAAGTAAAAAAGCAATTGACCAATCGTTGCCCAATCTAATCCCTTCCCAATGATGTCATCAAAATACTTGAGCATGTGTTGCATTAATAAAATGAACACAACCACTAAAAACGTGAGTATAAAGGGACCTATAAATGATTGGAGAATAAACTTATCGAGTCTTTTCATGCGCAGCTATGAGCAAGCTTTGCGCCAAAGATACAGGAATGTTGAGTAATCGCGTGGAAAGGCGTCTAGCCGCCCACAATTTTTTTTAAATCACCCACTAAATCATCCCATAAATCGTGTAATTCTTTCTGGTCTTCAAAATCAGAGTAATCGGTAATATGAAGGAAAACCGTTTGGGTAAGGTCATTGGTCTCCACCTTAAACTCTAAATAGGCAGGATCATTTTCGTCATCATCCTCTTCCGGTAGGAATTGGAATTTAACAGAATGATTAACACGGTGGGCTACTTGCATGGCCTTATGCTCCTCATTGTCCCACAAAAAAGTCAGCGTTTTGCTCTCATTATTAATTCTCACATCATCGCAAAACCATTCAGCAAGACCACTGGCAGTTTGCAGATAAGGGTAGAGCATCTTCGCTGAAGCGTGAAATTCGTAATCGGTCGAAAAAAGTCTTTTTGCTCCCATATCTTAGGCGATGTGCTGAAATTAAGACTTTTTGCTTAACACCCAAAATTTAAATCGCATTCTAGATGAAAGTATTCAGATAGGTTTGCGTATTCAAAATCCTTCTGCTAAGTTTGCGCTCCCAAAAACGAATGGGGCGGTAGATCAGAAAGTTAGGGGGTTGGATTCCCCCCCCAAAGGTCGGGGCTCT
>VFQM010002286.1_pt1 | contig 14544 bp, 13 predicted proteins | sample 3512391 | NCBI WGS metagenome assembly VFQM01 (sample SAMN10412369, study PRJNA504923) | tailings metagenome | isolation source: Replicate 1 from Balatoc abandoned mine | place: Philippines
TCCGTGCTGCCGCAGAACGTGAAGCTGATCCGTGACGCGCAGGGCCCGCGGGCCCCTTTCCAAGCCTTGGCCGATCGGATCTCGGCGGTGTTCGTGCCGGTGGTCATCTCGATCGCCATCGCGACGTTCGCGGTGTGGGCGATCGTCGCGAGCGATGCGTCCTATGTGAAGGGCTTCGCCGCCGCGGTGACGGTGCTGATCATCGCCTGTCCCTGTGCGATGGGCCTCGCGGTGCCGACGGCCGTGATGGTCGCCACCGGCAAGGGTGCCGAACTCGGCGTGCTCATCAAGGGCGGCGAGGCGCTGCAGCGTGCCGGCGACGTCCGCACGATCGTGCTCGACAAGACCGGGACGGTCACCGAGGGCAAGCCGACGGTGACGGATCTCATCGTCACGCAGGCGGACAGCGAGCAGGAACTGCTGGGGCAGGTGGCGGCGGTCGAACGGCTCTCGGAGCATCCGTTGGCCGAGGCCATCGTGCAGGCGGCGAAGGTACGCGGCGCGGTGGCGGGCCACGCCGAGGGCTTCTCGTCGGTGACGGGCAAGGGCGTGACGGGTGTGGTGGATGGCGCGGCGCTGGCGGTGGGCAACGTCGCGCTGATGGCGGACTATTCAATAGATGTGGGGCCGCTGGCGGCGGAGGCGGCGCGGCTGTCGGACGCGGGTCGCACGCCGATGTTCATCGCGCGCAATGGCGAACTCGCCGGATTGCTCGCGGTGGCGGATCCGATCAAGGACAGTTCGCGCGCGGCCATCCAGCGGATGCACGCGCTGGGCCTCGAGGTCGTGATGCTCACCGGCGACACCGAGCGCACGGCGCAGGCCATCGCGAAGGAGGCGGGCATCGAGCGCGTCGTGGCCGGCGTGTTGCCGGAGGGCAAGGTGGCCGAGGTGAAGCGGCTGCAGGCCGAGGGTAAGGTGGTCGCGATGGTCGGTGACGGCATCAACGATGCGCCGGCCCTCGCGCAGGCGGATGTCGGGATGGCGATCGGCACGGGCACGGACATCGCGGCCGAGGCTGCAGACGTGGTGCTGATGCGCGGCGACCTCCGGGCGGCGGCGCAGGCGGTGGACCTTTCGCGGCGCACGATGGCGACGATGAAACAGAACGTGTCCGGGGCGTGCAGCTACAACGTGATCGGCAGCGCGGTCGCGGCGGGGCGGCAGTAGCCGTGGTGCGGGGTGCAGTGGAGGCCGGTGATGGCCAGCGCCGCGATGGCGTTCAGTTCGGTGAGCGTGGTGACGAACTCCCTGCGACTGCGGGGGGCGCGGATTCCCTAACGGTCGGAGCGAGACAGCGTGCAGGCACGTCGTGAGCGATTCATCGAACGGATGGGGATGGCGTTCGAGACGGATGGGGCGACGCGCATAATGGGCCGGATCTTCGGACTGCTGCTGCTGAGCGGAAAGCCGGTCGCGCTGGATGAGATCGCGGAGTCGCTGGGCGTGAGCCGCGCGAGCGTGAGTACGGACGCACGCAAGCTGCTGCAGCTGGGTCTGCTCGAGCGTCGCGCCCAGTCGGGTGACCGCCGTGACTTCTATGCCGTGCATCCGGACGGCTTCCGCAGCTCGCTCGAGGCGCGGATCGCGAACCTGCGGAGCTTCGCCGACCTGATCGGCGAGGCGCGGGCCCTGGGCGGCAGCGACGCCGAGATCCAGCGGCGCATCGCGACCTGGGAGAAGGCGCATCACGCGCTGATCAGGAGCTTCGAGCGGTTGTTGGCGGAGTTTCCGGCGGGGCGCTAGCGCGCGCCGCGTCCGACTCGGCGGCCGGCCCGATGGCCGGCCCACGGTAACCCTCATCACGTTGTAACGTTCTGAATGTTCAGTCTTGACTGAATGTACTAAACGCTGTAGCGTTCGGCTATGTCGCTCCATCTCGATCCCGCCCAGGAACGCTTCGTCGAGCACCTCGGCCTCCTCTGGGAAGGCCAGGGGCTCTCGCGCGTCGCCGGTCGCATCGTCGGATTCCTCACGCTGCAGGACGAACCGCGCAGCCTCGACGAGATCGCCACCGCGCTCAACGTCTCCAAGGGTGCCGTCTCCACCGACGCGCGCGCGCTGCAGGCCCGCGGCCTGCTCGAACGCAGTCCCGCACCCGCCGGCGACCGGCGCGACTACTACATCGTCGCGCCGGACCTGCCGGTGGCCGTGCTCGAAGAGCGTCGCCGTGAACTGCACGGCCTCGCCTCCGCGCTCGAAGCCGCCGTCGCGCTGCCCGACACGCCGACGGCCGTCTCCACGCGACTGCAGCGCTTCTGCGGCATCTACCGCGCCGTCGCCAAGCAACTCGAACAACTCGTCGCCGCGCCCGCGAAGCCCGGCAACGCCCGCAGCGCCTCTCCCCGCACCAACTGACTCCCGTGTCCTTCCTCACGCTCCGTCGCGCCGCGCAGACCGCCGCAGTCGCGACAACCCTCCTGACGACGCTGGCCTCCGCTGCCCACGCGCAGTCGCCGACCGCTGCCGCCGACACCGTCACGCTCTCGCTCGACGAGGCGCTGCGCAGCGTCCTCGGGCGCAGCCAGGAAGCGCGACTCGCACGCTCCGAGGTCGGCATCGCCGACCAGCAGGTGCGCGCCGCGCGCTCGGCGGCGCTGCCTACGCTGAGCGGCGCCATCAACTACACGCGCACCTACGAGACGCCGTTCCGCGGCGGGGGCTTCACGCTGCCCGACTCGCTGCGCTTCAGCCCCGACACCAACGCCGCGCTGGCGGACCGCGTGCGCTACCTCGAACGCAACGCCGGCAATGCGGGCCTCGCCGGCTTCGGATCGCTGTTCAGCAACCTGCCCTTCGGGCAGCTCAACACCTACGTCGCCACGCTCACGGCCTCGCAGACGCTTTACGCCGCGGGCAAGGTCGGCGCCGCGCTGCGCATCGCCGACGAGTACAAAGGCGCGACGCAGGCCGGCGTGACGGAGCAGCTCGCCGAGCTCGAACTGCGCACGCGCACCGCGTACGTGCGCGCACAGCTTGCGCAGGAGCTGGAGCGCATCGCCACGCTGGCGGTCGTGCAGGCCGATAGCTTCCTCGCGCAGGAACGCCTGCGCCTCGAATCCGGCGTCGCATCGGAGCTCGACGTGCTCCGCGCCGAGGTCTCGGCGGAGAACCTGCGTCCCGACCTCGTGCAGGCGCGCAACGCCGCGGCCGTCGCCACGCTCGACCTCAAGGCGCTGCTCGACATCGCGCCTGAAACTCCGCTGCGGCTCTCTACGGCACTCGATGCACCGGCCGCCGCGCTGCGCGCCGCCGATGCGACCTCGCGCGCCGATGCCCTCGATGACCGCCCCGCGCTGCAGGCGGCCGAGCGCACGGTGTCCATCCGCCGCGAGCAGCTGCGCATCGCGCGCGCCGGCCACCTGCCGACCGTGAACCTGCGCGTGAACTACGGGCGCCAGGCCTTCCCGCAGACGGTGTTCGGCTTCAGCGGCGTCGATTGGCGCAACGACTTCAACGCGGTGGTCGGCGTGCAGATCCCGATCTTCTCGGGCTTCCGCGTGGACGCCGAAGCCGAGCAGGCGAAGGTGGCGCTGGCGCAAGAGGAGCTGCGTCTCGCGCAGCTGCGCGAAGGCGTCGCGCTCCAGTATGAGCAGGCCGTCGGCGAGCGCGAGCGCGCCGCGGCGAGCTTGGCCGCGCGCGAGCGCACGGTCACGCAGGCGAACCGCGTGCACGACCTGACAGTGCTACGCTATGAGCAGGGCCTGGCGACGCAGCTCGAAGTCTCCGATGCCCGCCTCGGACTCCTGCGCGCGCGTACCGCACTCGCGCAGGCCACCGCTGACTACCACCTCGCCGCCGCCGCCGTCGTGCGCGCGCTTGGCGAGACGACCGTGAGCTTCTGATGACGACCACCAATCCCTCCGGATTCCTCCGTATGACTGCACGCCTCGCCCTGCTGCTTCCCTTCGCGCTGCTCGCCGCCTGCGGCGGTACCGACACGTCGACCGATGCCGCGCCGGGCGCGGCGGGCGTCGAGCGCACGCTCTCCCTCGTGGAGGCCGATCTCGTCAAGGTGGAGAGCGGCGACCTCACCACCGGCGTGCTGCTCACGGGAATGCTCGAGCCCGCGACCACGGTGACGGTCGCGGCACAGGTGGCCGGCACCTTGGATCAGGTGTTGGTGAATCGCGGCAGCGCCGTCACGCAGGGCGCGCGTCTCGCGACGCTGCAGGCCGATGGCGTGCGCGCGAACGTCGCGGCCGCCGAGGCGAACGTGGCGGTCGCGAAGACGCGTCGCGATGCCTCGCGGCGACTCTTCGAGGCCGGCGCGATCAGCAAGATCGACCTCGAGAACTCCGAAGCGGCCTACGCGGCCGCCGAGGCGCAGGCCGCCGCCGCCCGCGAAAGCGCGGGTTACACGGCCGTCACCGCGCCGATCACCGGCACCGTCAGCGATCGGCGCGTGGATGCGGGCACCGCCGTGCGCGTGGGTGATGCGCTGTTCACGGTGGTGAGCACCAGCGAGCTCGAGCTCGCCGGTCGCGTGCCGGTGGACGAGGCCGGCGCGATCAGCGTCGGCCAAGAAGTGCGCTTCAGCATCGATGCCATCGCCGGCCGCGAATTCACGGGCCGCGTCGCGCGCAAGGATCCGATTGCCGACGCCGTGACGCGGCAGGTCGGCGTCTACGTGCGTCTGGCGAACCCGCGCGGCGAGATCACCGCGGGGCAGTACGCGCGCGGCGAAGTTGCCGGACGTACCCTGCGCGGCACGCTGCGCGTGCCCGAGACGGCGGTGCTTGGCAGCGGCGCGGACGCGGCGGTGTTCGTGCTCGCTGACGGCCGCCTGCAGCGCCGCACCGTGACGATCGCCGCGCGCTCGGCGCGTGACGGAGTCGTCGCGATCGGCAGCGGCCTCAGCGCCGGCGACCGCGTGTTGCTGCGTCCCACGCTTGGCTTGGCCGACGGCCAGGCCGCCGTGATCACCCAGGAGCGCTAACGATGGCCACGACTTCACTGCCGAGCGGCGACGACCGCGAGTCGCGGGGCTCCGGCCTCAGCGGCGTCGCCGTCGCGCGCCCGGTGTTCACGCTGATGATGATGCTCGGGCTGATCGTGCTCGGCATCTTCGGCTTCCGTCGGCTGAGCATCGACCAGTTCCCGAACGTGGACATCCCCGTGATCACGGTGCAGACCGTGTACCCGGGCGCCAGCGCCGAAACGATCGAGCGCGAGGTGACGGAGCGGATGGAACGCGCCTTCAACCCGGTGGAGGGCGTCGATCGCATCACGTCCATCTCGCTCGAGGGCGTGTCGCAGGTGATCATCGAGTTCGACCTCGGTCGCAGCGCGGATCTCGCCGCACAGGACATCCGCACGAAGATCGAGACGATCCGACGCGACCTACCGGCGGACATCGACCCGCCGATCGTGCAGAAGTTCGATCCGTCGGCGCAGGCGATCATCTCGCTGGCGCTGTCGTCGGGCACGCTGCCGCTCACGCAGTTGACGACGCTGGCCGACGAGGAGATCCGCCGCGCGCTGGAGTCGGTGCAGGGCGTGGGTGAAGTGCGCCTCGCCGGCGGTATCCGCAAGGAGGTGCGCGTCTCGCTGCAGCCGGAGCGCCTGCGCGCGCTGGGCGTGAGCGTGAACGAAGTGATGGCGGCCCTGCGCTCGCAGAACCTCGAGGTGCCCGCCGGGCGTCTCGAGCGCGGGAGCACCGAGACGCTGGTGCGCGTGACGGGTCGCATCACGGACCCGGCGCAGTTCAACGAGATCGTCGTGGCCAACCGCCGCGGCACGCCGGTGCGGCTCAAGGAAGTCGCGACGGTGGCCGAGGGCGGCGAGGACGAGCGCTCCGTGGCGTTGGTGAACGGCACGCGCGCGGTTTCGCTGGACGTGATCAAGATCTCCGGCTCGAACACCGTGGAGGTCGCCGACGGCGTGCTCGGGGCGCTGGACGAGATCCGCGCCCGACTGCCGCAGGGCAGCGAGCTGCAGGTGGTGCGCGACAACTCCGTGCAGATCCGCGCGTCGGTGACCGACGTGTTGCACGAGCTGGTGCTCGGCGCCATCCTGACGGTGGTGATCGTGATGCTCTTCCTCAACGACTGGAAGGCGACGGCGATCACGTCGCTGGCGCTGCCCGTGTCGGTGGTGAGTTCGTTCATCCTGATGAGCGCGCTGGGCTTCACGCTGAATATGCTGACGCTGATGGCGCTGGCCCTGTCCATCGGCATCCTGATCGACGACGCGATCGTCGTCATCGAGAACATCGTGCGGCACCGCGAGATGGGCGCGAGTGCGCGCCAGGCGGCGCTCACCGGCACCAGCGAGATCCAGCTCGCGGTGCTCGCGACGACGCTGGCGATCGTCGCGGTGTTCGTGCCCGTGGCGTTTATGGGCGGCATCATCGGCCGGTTCTTCTTCCAGTTCGGCCTGACGGTGGCCTGGGCGGTGATGGTGTCGCTGTTCGTGTCGTTCACGCTGACGCCGATGCTCTCGGCCTGGTGGGGCGTGGATCCGCACTCGGCCAGCCATCACGCGGGCGGCAACCTGCTGACGCGGGTGATCACGAGGTTCAACGTGTGGTTCGACGCGATGGCCGAGCGCTATCGTGGCGTGATCGCCTGGTCGGTGGCGCATCGGAAGTCCACGCTGACGCTCGCGGGCCTGAGCTTCGTCGGTGCCTTCGCGCTGTTCCCGTTCATCGGCGGCGCGTTCACGCCCGACGTGGACAACGGCGAGTACACCGTGACCTTCGAGACGCCGGAGGGTTCGAGCCTCGAGTACACGCGCAGCAAGCTGGCGCAGCTGGATGCCGAGCTGCGCGCGATGCCGGAGGTGCGCTACACCTATGCGACGATCGGCGCCGGCGCGACGGGTACGGTGACCAACGGCGAAGTGTTCGTGAAGCTGGTGCCGGCCGCGGAGCGCAACGCGACGCAGCTGGAGATGATGGCGCAGACGCGCCAGCGGCTCGCACCGATGTATGGCGTGCGCACGGCGGTGCTCGACGCCTCGGGTCCCGGCGGCACGCAGTCGCCGCTGATCGTGAACGTGCGCGGCAATGCGGTCGACACGCTGCAGCAGATCTCCGCGCAGGTTGCGGCGGCAATGCAACGGATGCCTGGCGTCGTGGACGTCGCGACGTCGCTGGGCGATCCGCGTCCGGAGTATCGCATCGAGGTGCGCCGCGACGTGGCCAACGATGCAGGGCTCGACATCGGCCAGGTGGCCGCGACGGTGCGGCCGTTTATGGCCGGCGAGGTGGCCACGCGCTGGGAAGATCCCAGCGGCGAGGAGCGTGACGTGCGCGTGCAGGCCGAGTCGGATGCGCGCCTCTCGGAGCGCGACCTCGAGTCGCTGCCGCTGGCGACGATGCGTCGCAACGCGGACGGCTCGGCAGTGACGATTCCCCTCGGTGCCGTGGCGCGCGTGACGCGTAGCTCGGCGCCGGCGCAGATCGATCGCCAGGACCTGCAGCGCGTCGCCAGCGTCACGGCGTCCACCGAAGGCGACCTCTCCATCTCCGAGGCGTCGGCGCAGATACGCGCCGCGATCGCGCAGATGGAGCTGCCGGCGGGCTACACCGTGCAACTCGGCGGCGAGACCGAGCAGCTGGAGGAGACGGCCGGGTATATGATCGAAGCCATCGTGCTGGCGATCGTGCTGATCTTCCTGATCCTCGCGTCGCAGTTCGAGTCGCTCACGCAGCCGTTCGCGATTATGCTCTCGCTGCCGCTCTCGCTGGTGGGCGTGCTGCTCGCGCTGCTGGTCACCAACGACACGCTCAATATGATGTCGATGATCGGCGTGATCCTGCTCTTCGGCCTCGTGGTGAAGAACGCGATCCTGCTGGTGGACAACGCCAACGAGCGTCGCGCCGCGGGTTTGGATCGCGCGGCGGCGGTGATCGAGGCCGGCGTCATCCGTCTGCGCCCGATTATGATGACGACGCTGGCGATGATCGCCGGTATGCTGCCGATCGCGCTGGCGATGGGCGAGGGCGGCGGCTTCCGCGCACCGATGGCCCGCGCGGTGATCGGTGGCCTCATCACCTCGACGATCCTCACGCTCGTGGTGGTGCCGGTGGCGTACCTGTATCTCGACGAGTTCGGCACTTGGGTGTCGCGTAAGCTGACGCGGCGCAATGCCTGAGGTCGCTGCGCCCGACACGCGCGCGCGGCTGCTGGCGGCCGCCGCGCAGTGCTACGCGGCGGGTGGTTCGCGCGGTGCCACGACGCGCGCCATCGCCGCCGCGGCGGGCGTGCACGAGGGCTCGATCTTCCGGCTCTTCGGCGGCAAGGAGGCGCTGCTCGCCGAGGCGAAGGCGGTGCTGGTGGCCGGGCTTGCGGCAGAACCCTTGCCGATCAAGCCCGGCGATCCGCTGGTGGAGCTGACGCAGTGGGCGCGTGAGTCGGTGGCGCGGATGTCGCGTGTGCGCGACCTGCTGCGGCAGGACTTTGCCGAGGCCGCGCACGGTCCCGATACGCACTCCGCCGGCAGGCTCTTCGTCCAGATGGGTGAGCAGGTGGCGCGATACCTGCGCGCGTTGGATGGCGTCGCCGTGCCGAGCGCGCGGCTCGACGCCACGGTGGCGATGTTCGTCGGCGCGCTGTCTACGGAGGCGATGGTCGGTGGCCCGATGCGCGGCGGCGACTGGCTGCCCGACGAGATGCGCCTGCGCGAATACGTCGCGGCGACACTGGCCGCGGTGGGCGTCCCGGCGCGCGGAACCTCGAGCGGCGCATCCTGATTGAATAGGGGCGGGGGGTATGCTAGATTCCCGCCATCCTTTTCGACCGGAGCGTCGTGAATGTCCCCGAGCAGCAACCGTACCGCGACTGTCGTGCATCCCGTGGCCTGCAGCTGCGGCGTGCACGATCACGAGGGCCGCAAGGCCGTCGCCGTGGATGCCGGCATCAAGGACAGCAACCTCAAGCGCCTGCGTCGCGTCGAGGGCCAGGTACGCGGCCTGCAGAAGATGATCGAGGAAGATCGCTACTGCGCCGACGTGCTGACCCAGATCTCCTCCGTGCAGGAAGCGCTGCGCAGCGTGGGGCGCGAGTTGATGCGCAACCACCTCAAGCACTGCGCGTCGGCGGCGATCAAGTCCAGCGACGCCGAGGCTGAGGCGATGTACGACGAGCTGGTCGATATGATCTTCAAGAGCAGCAGGTAACCAATGGAACTCGGTCTTTACACCTTCGTCGAGCACACGCCCGACCGTCACGGCACGCTGATTCCCCGCGAGCAGCGCATCGCGCAGCTGCTCGAGGAAGCGACGCTGGCCGACCAGGTCGGCCTCGACGCCTTCGGCGTGGGCGAGCATCATCGCTCGGACTACCTCGCGAGCACGCCAGCCGTGCTGCTCGCGGCGATCGCCGCGCGCACGTCGCGCATCAAGCTGTCGAGCGCTGTCACGGTGCTGAGCTCGGACGATCCGGTGCGCGTGTTCCAGGAGTTCGCGACGCTCGACCTGATCTCCAAGGGTCGCGCCGAGATCATCGCGGGCCGCGGCAGCTTCATCGAGAGCTTCCCGCTCTTCGGCTACGACCTGAACCAGTACGACGAGCTGTTCATCGAGAAGCTCGAGCTGCTGCTCCAGCTCACGCAGGAGGAGCGCGTGACCTGGAAGGGCCGCTTCCGTGCGGCGTTGAACGACCAGCCGGTGTTCCCGCGTCCGTTGCAGGAGAGGCTGCCGGTGTGGATCGCCGTCGGCGGCACGCCGCAGTCGGTGATCCGCGCGGCGATGCTCGGCCTGCCGATGGCACTCGCCATCATCGGCGGCTCGCCGGAGCGCTTCGTGGACTACACGGAGCTCTACCGCGACACCTGGCAGAAGGCGGGGCACGATCCCGCCAAGCTGCAGCTGAGCATCAACTCGCACGGCTTTCTCGCCGACACCTCGGCGCAGGCCGCCGAGATCGCCTGGCATCCGTATATGCTGCAGATGGGCAAGATCGGTCGCGAACGCGGGTGGCCGCCGCCGTCGAAGCATCAGTTCGACGCCGAGCGCTCGCCCAAGGGCGCGGTGCTCGTCGGCGATCCGCAGCAGGTGATCGACAAGATCCTGTGGGAGCACGAGCTGTTCGGGATGACGCGCTTCACGATGCAGATGAGCGTGGGTTCGTTGCCGCACAGGGAGCTGCTGCGCGCGATCGAGCTCTACGGCACCGTGGTCGCACCGGCGGTGCGCAAGGCGATCGGCAGCGGAGTGCCCGCTGGCGTGTGATATTGCGGAGGTGACGACGCGACCGTCCCTGCGCGCTGCGCGCCTCGCGCTGCTGTTCGGGCTGCTTTCCGTGCCGAACGGCAGCGCGTGGGCGCAGGACATCGATGCGATGTCGGTGACCGGCGATCACGCGCCGCGCTCCACGAAGGTGGCGATCACGTCGGGGTTGATCCTCGCAGGCGCGGCCGGTGCGCAGACGATCAAGACGCCCAAGGACTGGGCGCGCACCTGGGTGGGCTTCGGGTATCGCGTGGCCGACCAGACCGGCTTCTACCTCGTGCAGACCGCCACGGTGCGCTCGATGCGAAACCTGCTCGATTCGCGACCCGATGCCGCGCTCTGTCCGCGCGACCGCCTCCTGCGCTGTGCCACCGTCGCGACGTTCACGGCGTTCGATCGCCGCGGTGAGCGCCGCGCCAACATCCCGCTGATGACGGGCATCGCGGTCGGCACCGCCGCCTCGCTGGCCTGGCGCCCGGAGCGTCACGACAACGGCGAGGCTTGGGCGTTCGTCGGCACGCGATTGGGCATCGTGATCGGCGGCTACATCGCCGAGCGCGCGCTGCTCGACTGGTGGGCGCAGCGATAGCGTCAGCGGAACCCCGCGCCGTCGGCAGCGGTTACTTCAGTATGTCAAAGCCTTTGCTGCAAGTCATCGTCGCGTCGGTGCGTCCGTCGCGTGTGGGTTCGAAGGTCGCCGATTGGTTCATCCCGATCGCCGAGACGCAGGGCGCCTTCGATATCGAGCGCGTAGACCTCAAGGAAGTGAACCTTCCACTGATGGACGAGCCGAAGCACCCGCGGCTCGGTGAGTATGAGCACGAGCACACCAAGCGCTGGAGCGCGACGGTGTCGCGCGCGGATGCGTACGTGTTCGTCACGCCGGAGTATGACTTCGGTCCGCCGGCCTCGCTGATCAACGCGCTGCAGTACCTCGTCAAGGAATGGGCGTACAAGCCCGTCGGCCTGCTCAGCTACGGCGGCGTCTCGGCGGGCCTGCGCTCGGCGAACGCGCTGCGCGTGATGATCACGGCCAACAATATGATGCCGCTGCCCGGCGCCGTCTCGATTCCGCTCGTCGGCCAGCTCGTCAACAAGGAGACGGGACTGTTCGAGCCCGGCGACGTGCAGGTGAAGGCGTCGAACGCGATGCTCGCCGAGTTGGCGCGTTGGGAGCGAGCGATGCGGGGCCTGCGCTCGGCGTAACGGCGGGCAGGGCGCTCACCGGTTCGTCGGCAGCGCTACGGCGTGCTCGTCGCGGCGGCGGACCACTCGCCGTGTGCCCGTGCAAGCGCCTGGTCGAAGAGCTCCGGCGGCTGCGCGCCACCGATGGCGTAGGCGCGGTCGAACAAAAAGAACGGTACGCCCGTGATGCGCAGCTCGCGGGCCTCCGCGAGGTCACGACGGACCTCGTCGGCAAAGGCATCGCTCGCGAGCAACGACTCGGCGCCCTCACGCGCAAGGCCGACATCTGCCGCGAGCGCGACGAGTGTCGTGTGGTCGTCCACATTCGCCCCTTCGGTGAAGTAGGCGCGCAGCAAGCGATCTTTCATCGCGCCGCCGTGGCCTTCGGCCTGCGCCCACTGCAACAGCCGATGCGCGTTGAAGGTGTTGGCGACGACGACGCGGTCCATCGCGAAGCTGATGCCTTCACTCTCGCCCATCGCGCGCACGTGCGCCTGCATCTGCTCCACCTGCGCGAGGCTCAGGCCCTTGGAGGCCGCGAGGTAGTCGTTGAGGCGCAGTGCGGGGTTGGTGACCTGCTGCGGCTGCAGCTGGAAGCTCCGCCATTCCACACGAAGGTCGGCGCGCTGCGGGAAGCGCGCGATGGCCGCCTGCAGGCGTCGCTTGCCGATGTAGCAAAAGGGGCAGGCGATATCGGACCAGACTTCGATGAGCATCGGTTCGCGCGTCGTCATACCGCACAAAGCCGCAGGGCGGCGGTGGGGTTCCGCCGGCAGGGCTGGCGATTCGCGTGGCAGCGCATAAGCTCAACCGCGTGACCATCGAACACGTGGATGTGCTGATCATCGGCGCGGGGCTCTCGGGCGTCGGCGCCGCGTGGCATCTGCAGGCGCTGTGTCCCGACAAGCGCTACGCGATCGTCGAGGCGCGCGACGCAATGGGCGGCACCTGGGACCTGTTCCGGTATCCCGGCGTGCGCTCCGACTCCGATATGTTCACGCTGGGCTATCGCTTCAGGCCGTGGACCGGCGGGAAGTCCATCACCGACGGGCCGTCCATCAAGGCCTACATCGAGGACGCGGCGCGCGCGTTCGGCATCGACCGCAAGATTCGCTTCGGGCATCGCGTCGTCGGGGCGTCTTGGTCCAGCGACGCGGCGCAGTGGACGGTGACAATGGAAGTCGGCGCGACGCGCGAGCGTCGGCAGCTCACGGCGGGCTTTCTCTATACCTGCACCGGCTACTACGACTACGCAAAAGGCTATCTCCCCGAGTGGGAGGGCACGGCTGAGTTTCGCGGTCGCTTTGTGCATCCGCAGTTCTGGCCTAAGGATCTCGACTATTCCGGCACACGCGTCGTCGTGATCGGTAGCGGCGCGACGGCCGTCACGCTGGTGCCGGCAATGGCCGAAGGGCCCGGCGCCGCGTCGCAGGTGACGATGCTGCAGCGCTCACCGACCTACGTGGCGTCGCTGCCGGCGGTGGATGGCGTGGCGAACGTCCTGCGCGAGGTGATGTCAGAGGACGCGGCCTACGCCGCGGCGCGCTGGAAGAACATCCTGCGGCAGATGCTGTTCTTCAACGTGGCGCGTGCCTGGCCGGCATTCTTTCGGCGCTTGATCCAGAAGGGGAATCGCGCCGAGTTGGGTGCGGACTTCGACATCAACACGCATTTCAATCCCAAGTACGATCCTTGGGACGAGCGCTTCTGCATCGTGCCAGACGGCGACCTGTTCCGCGTGCTGCGCGAAGGGAAGGCGGAGGTCGTGACGGATCGCATCGCGCACTTCGATGCGACGGGCATCGTGTTGGAGAGCGGTCGGCATCTCGAGGCCGACATCGTCGTCACGGCGACGGGGCTCGTCGTGCAGTTGTTGGGCGGGATGTCGCTGGAGGTGGATGGCGTGCCGATCAACCTCGCCGACACGATGGCGTACCGCGGGATGATGTATACCGGCGTGCCCAACCTCGCGTCGGCGTTCGGCTACACGAATGCGAGCTGGACGCTCAAGTGCGACCTCACCAGCGAGCACGTCTGCCGCCTGCTCAACTATATGAATGCGCAGGGCTTCACGCAGGCGACGCCGCAGCGCGAACCGGGCGTCGAGGGTGAGCCGGTACTCGATTTTACGTCGGGGTATGTGCAACGTGCGCTGCCGTACTTGCCCAAGCAGGGGCCGGCGGCGCCGTGGCGCCTGTACCAGAACTACATCCGCGACCTCTTCCTGCTGCGCTACGGCAAGGTGAATCACCGCGTGATGCAGTTCCGACGCGGCGGATCATCGGGAGGAGCGCGCGCCGGTGACAAGTAGACGGCGGCTCGCCGGCCGCACCGCGGTGATCACCGGTGCCGGCAGCGGTATTGGCCGAGCGACGGCGCTCGCGCTCGCGGCACGCGGATGCAATCTCGCGCTCGCCGATGTGAGTGCAGAGCGATTGACCGAGACCGCACAGCTGGTTGCCGTCCGCGGCCTGCGCGTGAGCGTGCACCGCATTGACGTCGCCGATCGTGCGCAGGTGCAGGCGTTCCCCGCGCAGGTGTTGGCGCAGCATCCGGGCGCGGACCTGCTATTCAACATCGCCGGCGTCGGCCTTGGCGGTACCTATGCACAGGTCAGTGATGACGACGTCGCCTGGGTGATGGACGTCAACTTCTGGGGCACGGTCTGGATGACGCGGGCCTTCCTGCCGCTGCTCGAGGCCAGTGACGACGCGCAGATCGTAAACGTGTCGAGCGTGTTCGGGATGGTCGCGCCGGCCGGCAACGTCGCCTACTCGGCGAGCAAGTTCGCCGTGCGCGGGTTCAGCGAGGCGCTGCGCTGGGAGCTGGAAGACACGCACATCGGCGTGACCGTCGTGCATCCCGGTGGCGTAGCGACGAACATCGCCAACGATGCGCGCGTGCCGGCGGGCGTGGATGCGGCCGAGGTGGAGCGGAAGCGCGTGTTCTCCAACACGCGGTTGCGGATGCCGCCGGCCAAGGCGGGCGAGATCATTGTGCGCGGGGTGGAGGCGCGGAAGCTGCGCGTACTGGTAGGCTGGGACGCTCGCGCGATCTCGCTGCTGACGCGGCTGCTGCCGGTGCAGTACTGGCGGGTGCTGCGGCGCTGGGTTCGGCAGGAGCCGCGCTAGCTGCCCTGGGGGGAGGATGGGGGGCCTTGACATTCAGTGTGATAACACCTA
>VFQM010002287.1_pt1 | contig 14540 bp, 13 predicted proteins | sample 3512391 | NCBI WGS metagenome assembly VFQM01 (sample SAMN10412369, study PRJNA504923) | tailings metagenome | isolation source: Replicate 1 from Balatoc abandoned mine | place: Philippines
GGCCTTGCACACACTCGGCCGCTTCGAACAACCCGATGGAGACAAGCACGTGAGCCAATCACTGGGATGGATCGGCCTGGGCCGCATGGGCGAAGCCATGGTCAAGAAACTGTTGCAGGCCGGGCACACCGTGCAGGTGTGGAACCGCACCCGCAGCAAGGCCGAGCCGCTGGCCGAATACGGCGCCACCGTGGTCGACAGCAAGCTCGACCTTGCTGGCTGCGACACCATCTTCACCATGGTCTCGACCACCGACGACCTGAAAGAGGTGTTGTTCGGCGCCGGCGGCGTGATGACGGGCGCCAGGAAGCCCAAGACCGTGATCGACAGCTCCTCCATCTCGCAAGAGGGTTCGGCCGACATCCGCGAAAAGCTCGAAGCCATGGGCGTGGCCTACCTGTGCGCGCCGGTCTCTGGCAACGCCAAGGTGGCCAAGGCCGGCAAGCTGCTGCTGGTGGCCTCCGGCCCCAAGGCCCTGTACGACGCCAACGAAAAGTACCTGGCCGCGATGTCGCGCAAGGCGATGTGGGTGGGCGAGGGCGAGCTCGCGCGCGTGTGGAAGATCGCGCACAACACCATGTTCGGCGTGATCATCCAGAGCCTGTGCGAGATCACCGTGCTGGCCGAGAAGGCGGGCATTCCGCGCCATGTGTTCCTGGAGAGCATCAACGATTCGGTGCTGGGCAGCATGTACACGCGCTACAAGACACCGGTGCTCACCAAACTGAACTTCGAGCAGGTGACCTTCACGCCCAAGCTGCTGCTCAAAGACATGGACCTCGGCCTGGGTGCCGCCAAGGCGCACGGCGTGCCCATGCCCTCGGCCGCGGCCACGCGCGAGAGCATTGCGCGCATGGTGGGCCGTGGGTACGACGACATCGACTTCGCGGTGCTGCTCAAGGAAACCGCGGCCGACGCCGGCCTCAGCATCCAGCCGCTCAACGTCGATGTGAGCGACGGCCTGTCGGGCTGAGGCGGCCATGGCACAGCGCACGCTCATCCGTGGCGCCAGCATCGTCACCATGGACGCGCAGGGCGACCTGCCCGAGGGGGACCTGCTGGTGGCCGGCGACACCATCGAGGCCATCGCGCCGCAACTGGCGGTGGACGACGCGCAGGTCATCGACGCCAGTGGTTGCATCCTGGTGCCGGGCTTCATCAACGCCCACATGCACACCTGGCAGACGGCGCTGCGCGGCGTGGCCGCCAACTGGACGCTGCTGCAGTACTTCAAGAACATGCACGCCGGCCTGGCCACCGTGTTCGCACCGCAAGACCTGCACATCGCCACGCTGGTGGGCGCGCTCAACCAGCTCAACTGCGGCACCACCACGCTGGTGGACTGGTGCCACAACAACCCCACGCCCGCGCACAACGACGCGGCGGTGAGCGCGCTGCTGCAATCCGGTATCCGCGCAGCCTTCTTCCACGGCACACCCAAGCCCGACCCCAAGCCCGGCCAGACGCCGTTCTGGGAAGTGCCGCACCCGCGCGCCGAGGTGGAGCGTTTGCTCAAGGCGCACCAGGGCCAAGCGCTGCTGGACATCCATGCCGCCGTGCTGGGCCCGCACTACAGCACGCTCGACGTGGCGGTGCACGATTTCCGCATGGCCAAGGACCTGGGCCTGATCGCCTCCCTGCACCAGGGCGGCGGGCCCGCACGCACGCCCGACGGCTGGGAGAAGCTCGAGGCGCTGGGCCTGCTCGGCGAGCAGATCAACATCGTGCACGGCCACGCGCTGAGCGATGAACAGTTGAAACGCTTCTGCGAGCTGGGCATGAGCTTCTCGGCCGCGGCCGAGAGCGAGATGTCGCAGGGCCACGGCCATCCGCTCACCGGGCGGCTGCGCGCGCTGGGCCGCGCGCCTTCGCTGGGCGTGGACCTGGAGAGCGTGATGAGCGGCGACATGATCAGCCAGGCGCGTATCGCGCTGGGCATCCAGCGCAGCCTGGACAACGTGGCCCACCGCGCGGCGCACGGCAGCATCCCCGACACGTCGACCATCACCACGCGCGAGGCGCTCGCCTGGATCACCGTGGAAGGCGCCCGCATGCTGCGCCAGCTGCACCGCATCGGCACGCTGGCGCCGGGCAAGCAGGCCGACTTGGTGCTGATTCGCGCCGATGACCTGAACATGCAGCCGGTGCACGACCCGGTGAGCGCGGTGGTGTTCCAGGCCTCGCTGGCCAATATCGATTCGGTGATGGTGGCCGGCCAGTGGCGCAAGCGCGAAGGCCGCTTGCTCGGTGTGAATCTGCCGCCGCTGCTGGCCGCGTTGCGCGCCTCGGGCGAGAAGATCACCCGCGCCATGGGTATCGGCGCGCCGCAAGGAGTGCCCGCATGAAGATCCACGTCATCGGCGTCGGCAAGATGGGCTTGCCCATGGCGCGCCATTTGCTGGCTGCGGGCCATGCCGTCACGGTGGAAGACCCGTCGGCCGAGCGGCTGGCGCTGGCGCGCGAGGCAGGTTTGTCGGTGGCCGACGGCCTGGGCGCGGCCGAGGTCGTCGTCTCGTCGCTGCCGCACGACGGCGCGCTGCTCGCCGTGGGCGAACGCGTTGCCGCGCAGGCATCCCGGGGCGCGGCCTGGGTGGACACCAGCACGGTCTCCCCCGGCGCCTCGGCCTGCGTGGCCATGGCTTGCGAGAAGACCGGTGTGCAGCACCTGCGTTGCACCGTCTCTGGCAACAACCACATGGCCGAGGCGGCCCAGCTCACGGTGATGGCCTCGGGCCCGAAAGCGCTGCACGAGCAACTGTTGCCGCTGCTGCGTTGCTGGGGGCCGAACCACTTCTGGCTGGGTGAGGCCGAGCAGGCGCGGCTGATGAAGCTGGTGGTGAACCTCATGATCGCGCAGACCAGCGCCATGTTGGCCGAAGCGCTGAGCCTTGGGCAGAAGGGCGGCCTGGCCTGGGAGGATATGTGGCGCGTGATTGGCGCCAGCGCCGTGGCCTCGCCCATCGTCAAGGCCAAGAGCGTGCAGCTCTCGCAGCACGACTACACGCCCACGTTCACCGTGGGCCAGATGAACAAGGACATCGACCTCATCCTCGGTGAGGCCGCGCGCCTGCAGGTGCCGCTGACGCAGACCGCGGCCACGCGCCAGCTCATGGCGGCCGCGCAGGCGCAGGGCGACGGTGATCTCGATTACGCCGCCATCATCCGCGTGGTGCAGCGGGCCGCGGGCCTGGACACCGACTGAGGAGAACCGAATGCGATCGTTCGTTTACCAGGGCCTGCCCAGCCGCGTGGTGTTCGGCGCCGGCGCACTCGCGCAACTGCCGCAGGCCATCGCCGCCATGGGCGCGCAGCGCGCGCTGGTGCTGTGCACGCCCGAGCAGCGCGCCAGCGCCGAGCGCGTGGCGCAGCTGCTCGGCGATCGCGCCGCGGGCATCTTCGACCGCGCGGTCATGCACGTGCCGATCGAGACCGCGCGCGAAGCGCGCGAGGTGGCGCGCCAGCTTGGTGCCGACTGCGCCGTGGCCATCGGCGGCGGCTCCACCACCGGCCTGGGCAAGGCCATCGCGCTCGACTCGGGCTTGCCCATCCTCGCCATCCCCACCACCTACGCGGGCTCGGAGATGACGCCGATCTACGGTATCACCGAGGCCGGCCTGAAAAAGACCGGCAAGGACTTCAAGGTATTGCCGAAGAGCGTGCTCTACGACCCGGAGCTCACGCTCACGCTGCCCGTGGGCTTGAGCGTCACCAGCGGCATCAACGCCATCGCGCACGCGGCCGAGGGCCTGTACTCGGTGGAAGGCAACCCGGTGATCGACCTCATGGCCGAGGAGGGGATTGCCGCCATCGGGCGCGCGTTGCCGCGCATCGTGGCCAGCCCCAAGGATGTGGAGGCCCGCAGCGACGCGCTCTACGGCGCCTGGCTGTGCGGCATCGTGCTCGGCTCGGTGGGCATGGCGCTGCACCACAAGCTGTGCCACACCCTGGGCGGCAGCTTCAACCTGCCGCACGCCGAAACCCACACCGTGGTGCTGCCGCACGCGCTGGCCTACAACGCCGCCGCCGCGCCCCAGGCCATGCAGCGCATCGCGCGTGCCCTGGGCCGTGATGACGGCAAGGCCGCGCAGGCCGTGTTCGATCTTGCGAAAGCCAACGGCGCGCCGGTGGCGCTGCGCGACATCGGCATGCAGGCGGGCGATCTGGACAAGGCGTGCGACATCGCCCTCCAAAACCAGTACCCCAACCCCCGGCCGCTGGAGGCGCGTGCCATTCGCGAGCTGCTGCAGGCGGCATGGGAAGGCGCGCGGCCGGGTTGATCCGTCCGTCGGCCAGGGGGCTTGACGCCTGACCAACGCCAGGGTTTCCAATGGCGGCATCGAAAGGAAACCCCATGTCGGCCCCCTGCTGCGAACACGAGACGCCGCCCGCACAAACCCTGGCCCCCGCCAATCTGGCGCGCTACCGCAAGATCCTGTGGGTCGCCCTGATCGTCAACGCCGCGCTGTTCGCGGTCGAGATCGCGGCCGGCCTGCAGGCCGGATCGCTCTCGCTGCTGGCCGACGCGATCGACTTTGCGGGCGATGCCACCAACTACGCGGTCTCGCTGGCCGTGCTGGCCTCGGCCCTGGCGTGGCGTGCGCGCGCCGCCATCCTCAAGGCGCTCAGCATGATGGCGTTTGGCCTGTTCATCCTCGGGCGAACGGTTTGGGCCGTGTGGCACGGTGCGGTGCCCGAGGCCATGACCATGGGTGTGGTGGCCGTGCTGGCGCTGACGGCCAACCTGGGTGTGGCCTGGCTGCTCTACGCCTGGCGGGAGGGCGATGCCAACATGCGCTCGGTGTGGCTATGCACCCGCAACGACGCCATCGGCAACCTCGCGGTGCTCACGGCGGCGCTGGGCGTGTTCGGCACCGGCACCGCCTGGCCCGACCTGCTGGTCGCCAGCCTCATGGCCAGCCTGGCGCTGCAGAGCGGCTGGGCCGTGCTGCGCCAGGCGCGGCAGGAGCTGGCCACCGGCCAGGTGGCCGTCGACCCGCACGACCACGCGCGCTGACGTGCATTGGCCTGCACTGACGCGCGCGGCCACGCTCAACCCCACAGGCGCACCACGAAGTACAGCGCCGCCTGCGCCATTGCCCACACCACGCCCGACACCACGGCGAGCGCGAACGCGGCGAGGGCGGTGCCGGCCAGCACCCACAAGCCGTCGCGCTCCAGCACGCCCAGCGCGAGCACGCTGATGGCCAGCGCGGGCAGGGTGTTGCCCAGCGGGATGGGCAGCGACAGCACCACCGCCAGCACCAGGCAGAGCAGGCCGATGGCGTATTCGAGCGGCGGATGCGTGAGCAGGCCCCAGCGCGGGCGCAGGAGCTTCTCGGCGCGCGCCAGCCAGGGGCGGATGCGCCGCACCAGCGTCTGCAGGTCGTCGCGCGCGAGCGAGCGGCGCGCGATGACACCCGGCAGCCAGGGCCGCAGGCCCAGCATGAGCTGCGCGCCAAGGAAGATCAACGGCGCGCCCAGGATGGCCGAGACGCCTGGCGGCACCGGCATCACGTTGGGCACGGCGAACACGAACATCAGCGCGCCGATCGCGCGGTCGCCCAGCGCGGCCAGCAGGTCGCCGATGCTGATGCGCTCGGAGGTGCCTTCGTGCGCCAGCCGGAACAGCACCAGCGACAGCGGCTGACCGTGCAGGCCGCCGGGCAGCAGCGCGGGAGAGGGGCTCATGCCGCGGCGCCGTCCTCGTCGCCAGCGGGCGTCGACAGCCGCGTCGCCATCACCTTGTCGATGGTTCGACCATCCATGTCCACGATCTCCAGACGCCAGCCTTCCCAGTTGGCATGGTCGCCCACGCGCGGCAGGCGGCCGGTCAGAAGCATGAGCATGCCACTGAGCGTGTGGTAGCGCCCGCGCTCCTCGTCGGGCACGGTGTCCAGGTCGAGCCGGTCCTTGAGTTCGGGCACGGGGATGTGGCCATCGAGCAACCAGGAGCCGTCCTCGCGCTGCATGGCCCACGAAGTCTCGGGGTCGCGCGGCTGGAACTCGCCGGTGATGGCCTCGATGAGGTCTTGCAGCGTGACGATGCCTTGGACCTCGCCGTATTCGTCGATCACGAAGGCCATCTGCACGTCGGACTGGCGGAAGTTGTCGAGCAGTTCCATGCCGGTGATGGTCTCGGGCACGTACAGCGGTTGCTGCAGCGGCTGCTGCTCCAGCCCGCGCTTGTCGCCACGCAGCACCTGGGCCAGCCACTGGCGCGCATTGAGCACGCCCTGCAGGTTGCCCAGATTGCCCTTGACGACGGGGAAGCGCGAATGGTCGCTGCCTTCCAGGCGCGCCATGTTCACCTCGAAAGGCTCCTCGATGTCGAGCACCACCACGTCGCTGCGCGGCACCATGAGCGAGCCGATCTGCCGGTCGTCCAGGCGGAACACGTTGCGCACCATGGCGTGTTCGTGCGATTCGATCACGCCCGCGCTGGTGCCCTCGGCCAGCATGGCGTGGATCTCTTCTTCCGTCACGGCGTTGCCGCTGTTCTCCTTCACACCCATCAGGCGCAGCAAGGCCTTGGTGGAGAAGGACAGCAGCATCACGAACGGCTTGGTCGCGCCAGCCAGCCAGTCGATCGGCCGCGCCACCAGGCGCGCCAGCGCCTCGGGGTGTGTCTGGCCCAGGCGCTTGGGCACCAGCTCGCCGACCACGATCGAGAAGTAGGTGATGACCACCACCACCAACGCGGTTGCGCCGATCTGGCTGGCCTGCATCGGTGCGCCCAGCGACTGCAGCCACAGCGCCAGCGGGCCGGCCAGCGCGGCCTCGCCCACGATGCCGTTGAGCACGCCGATGGAGGTGATGCCGATCTGGATGGTGGAGAGGAAGCGGTTCGGGTCTTCGCCGAGCTTGACGGCCGCGGCGGCCGCGCCGTCGCCTTCGTCGATGAGTTTCTGCAGGCGCGCCTTGCGCGCGGTCACGAGCGCCAGCTCCGACATGGCAAAGACGCCATTGAGGAGGATGAGCGCGATCAGTAAGGCAATTTCCATGATGGTGGTGGGTGGGAAATCAGAGCGGTGCCAGCACGCCGGCGGCGAGCAGGAACAGCACCAGGGCGCCCAGCGCGATGCGGTACAGCACGAACGGCATGTACCCACGCGTGGACACGAGTTTGAGGAACCAGACGATGACGGCGTAGCCGACCACGAAGGCGATCAGCGTGGCCAGGGCCGTGGGCCCCGGGGCGATCGGGCCGCTGACGCCCCAGCTGCGATGGAGCTGGTAGAAGCCCGAGGCCGCCACCGCCGGCAGCGCCAGCAGGAACGAGTAACGCGCCGCGGCCTCGCGCGTGTAGCCCATGAGCAGGCCCGCCGTGATGGTGCCGCCCGAGCGCGACACGCCCGGAATGAGCGCCAGCGCCTGCGCAAAGCCGAACACCAGCCCGTGGCCCCAGCCCAGCTCGCGCAGGGTGCGCCGCTGCGGCGCGCGCCGATCGGCCCATCCCAGCAGCAGCGCGAAGACGATCAGCATCGTCGCCGTGATCGCGAGGTGGCGCAGCGAGGTCTCGATCGCGTCCTTGAACAGCAGGCCCAGCACCGCAATGGGCAGCGTGCCGATCAGGATCAACCAGCCCATGCGCGCGTCGGGGTCGCGGCGCAATGCAGGCTGCGTGAGCGAGCCCCACCAGCGCACGAGGATGCGCGCGATGTCGTGGCGGAAGTACACCAGCACCGCGGCCTCGGTGCCGAGTTGCGTGATCGCGGTGAACGCGGCGCCCGGGTCGGTGCCCGAGGGCAGCAGCGGGCCAAGAATGCGCAGGTGCGCGCTGGAAGACACCGGCAGGAACTCGGTGAGCCCCTGGACAACGCCCAGGATCGCGGCTTCAAGCCACGGCAGGAATGAACCCATGAATGGAGGAGGAGGGTGGACCTCGGCCGCAGGCCGGGGCCGGGCCGCCGCCCGCGCCGTTGAGGCGCCTGGGGCTGGCGGAGCGGGTGATGACGCTCAGGCGGGCCGCGGCGGGCGGAAGGGTTGCTCGAGCACGGGCGTCGATAGGCCGCCATGGCGCCACAGCGGCAACGCAGGCGCCAGCACATGCGCTCCTGCCGGTGCGGCGTGGCGCTGCAGGGTGTCGGGCAGGTCGGGCAGTTCGTCCGCCAGCGCATGGGCGAGGTCGGCCAGGCCCTTCTGGCTCGGCGCCGGGGTGTCGCTGGCGTGGGCGCCGCCCGCCGTCAGGCCCGCGACGGGCACGTCGACGACATGATCGGGAATGGCGAAGCCGACGACTCCCATCAGGAAGTGCAAGGCGAAAAGCGCAATGAGCCAGCGGCGCATGGACCTGATTTTACGGACCCGCCCGCTCGCGCTCGCTCAGGTGGCTGGCGCGGGAGGCGCCAACACGTGCCGCGCCATCGCCTGGGCGATCTCGGCCTCGCCCAGAAACACCGTGTCCACCCCCGCGCTCATCAGGCGCTCGGCCTCATCCTCGTTGTGCGAGCGCACCACGATGCGGATGCCGGGGTTGAGGGTGCGCGCGGTGTCGATCATCTGCGGCAGTGATAGCGTGTCCTGCGTGGCCACCACCAGCATGCGCGCGTTGGCGATGTGGGCCTGGATCAGCACCTCCGGCTCGCCCGCGTTGCCCACCACCGCGGCCATGCCCTGCTCGCGCAGCGCCTCCACGATCTCGCGGTTCTGCTCGGCCACCACAAAGGGCTGGCCCGCCGCCTTGAGCGCCGCGGCGATGCGCCGGCCCACGCGGCCATAGCCCACCAGCACCACCTGGCGCGAGAGGTACTTGGCCTCGGTGCTGCGCGGCAGCTCGGCCAGCGGGTCGTCGCGCGCCTCCAGCCGACGCACCAGGGGGGAGTGCTCGCGCAGCAGCGCCTGCAGCGGCTCGATGGCCTTGAACAGCAGCGGATTCAGCGCAATGGAGATCAGCGCGCCCGCCAGCACCAGGCTCTGGCCCACGTCGGGCATCAAGCCGAGCTTGGCGCCCAGGCCGACCAGGATGAACGAGAACTCACCGATCTGCGCCAGGCTGGCCGAGACGGTGAGTGCGGTGTTGAGCGGGTAGCGCAGCGCCAGCACCAGGGCGGCCGCCGCGAGCGATTTGCCCACCAGGATGATGGCCACCACGCCCAGCACGTGGAACGGCTGGTTCACGATCACGCTCGGGTCGAACAGCATGCCCACCGAGACGAAGAACAACACCGCAAAGGCATCGCGCAGCGGCAGCGACTCCTGCGCGGCGCGGTGGCTGAACTCCGACTCGCGCAACACCATGCCGGCAAAGAAGGCGCCGAGCGCGAACGACACGCCGAACAGCTCGGCCGAGGCGAAGGCGATGCCCACCGCCGCGGCCACCACGCACAACGTGAACAGCTCGCGCGAGCCGGTGTGCGTGACCTGCCACAGCACCCAGGGGAAGAACTTGCGCCCGATCAGCAGCATCACCGCGACGAAGGCGCCCACCCGCAGCAGCGTCATGCCCAGCGTGCCCCAGACGGTTTCGCCGGCCGCGACGTCGGGGGAAGCGCCGCCCAGAAACCCCGCCAGCGGTGGCAGCAGCACGAGCACCAGCACCATGGCCAGGTCTTCCACCACCAGCCAGCCCACGGCGATGCGCCCGGTGATGGAACCCAGCAGGCCCAGGCCTTCGAGCGCGCGCAACAGCACCACCGTGCTGGCCACCGAGAGCGAAATGCCCAGCACCAGCGCCGCGCCGTGGCCCCAGCCCCACCAGCGCGCCAGCCCGTAGCCCATCAGCGTGGCCACCACCATCTGCACCACCGCGCCCGGCAGTGCGATCTTGCGCACCGAGAGCAGATCGTCGAGCGAGAAATGCAGGCCAACGCCGAACATCAGCAGCATCACACCGATCTCGGCCAGTTGCGCCGCGATCGCCGCATCGGCCACGAAGCCCGGTGTGTACGGGCCGATGATCACGCCCGCGAGCAGGTAGCCCACCAGCGCGGGCAGGCGCACCTTGGCACACAGGAAGCCGAAGATCAGCGCCAGGCCGAGGCCGGCGGCAATCGTGTTGATCAGCGTCAGGTGGCCATGCATGTCGGGGTGTCCGGCGGGTGGGATGTTCGGGGTGCGGGTGGCGACAGGCCCGCCCGGCACCGCTGTCCTCGGCCCTGTGGGCGCGCGCTCTGTGGCCTTGAGTGTCGCGCAAAAGCGCAACCGGGTACCGATCCGGGTTTCCGGTGCGTGCTCGAAGGCGCGCTCCTCAGGCTGCCCGTTGCCGCGCGTGGGCCTTGATGGCCTCCAGAAAACGCGTCAGGCGCGCGGGCTGGAAGCGGGTGTACGGGTACACGAGATGCACCGGCATTGGCGAAGCCTCCCAGCCGGGGCACAGGTGCACGAGCTCCCCGCGCTGAAGTTCGTCGTGGACCAGCCACGCCGACACGATGGCGACACCGAGGCCGGCCAGGGTGGCGCTGCGCAAGGCGTAGAGGCTGTCGGTGCGCAAGCGTGGGCGGATGTCGAAGGCGTGGGCTGCACCGCCGCCGACCGGCTGGAGCACCACCCGTTCGCGGTAGTAAGTCTGCAGTGCCAGCCAGGGCAGGATGTGCAGCGCCTCGGGTGCCTGCGGCGGGCGTCGTCGGCCGAGCAATGCAGGCGCCGCAATCACGATGCGGGGCAGGGAAAACAGCGGCACCGCGACGAGGTTGGGGTCGGCAATCTCGCCGACCTGGATCGCGCAGTCGATGCCTTCGGCCACGAAATCGGGGTGACGATCACCGAGCAGCCACTCGACCTCCACCTCGGGGTGCTCGCGCAGGTAGTGCGCCAGGGGTTCGACCAGGCGCTCCTGCCCGAGTGCGTGCGGCACCAGCACCTTGAGCGTGCCGCGGGCAGCGCTGCGCGAGCCGCGCAGGGTCTCCTGCATCGCTTCCCATTCGTCGATGAGCGCGCGTGCCATGGCCAGGCAGCGCTCGCCGTCGGGTGTGAGCGTGATCGCGTGGGTGGAACGCTGCAGCAGGCGCACCCCGAAGAGGCGCTCCAGGGCCTGCAGGCGGCGGCTCACCGTGGGCTGCGTCGTGTCCAGGCGTTGCGCCGCGGCCGAGAGGTTGCCGCTCTCGACGATGCGCACGAACGTGTGCAGCAACTCGATGCGGTCGCCGGGAAATGGAGGGGTTTTCATGCGTTCTGCGTATGAAGCATGTGCGTATCGCAGTCTATCCGCATACTTTGCGAGGAGAAACAATCGCGGTCATGAGTCTGCTGTCCCGTTCCGTTACCGAAACCACCATTCACGCCGCGCATGACCACGCCGCGTCCGCAGCCTCGTCGCGAACGCTCACGCTGTTGCTGGCCACCGGCGCGGGCCTGGGCGTGGCGCCGCTCTACTACAGCCAGCCCATGTTGCCCGGCATGGCCCTCGACCTGGGGGCCAGCGAGGGCGCCATCGGCGTGGTGCCCGTGCTCACGCAGCTTGGCTATGCACTGGGGATCCTGTTCCTGGCGCCGCTGGGCGATCGCTTCGACCGCCGCCACGTGATGCTGGTGAAGATTGCCCTGCTGGCCGCAAGCCTGCTGGCCAGCGCGATGGCGCCGGGCATCGGGTTGTTGCTGTTTGCCAGCCTGTGCGTGGGGCTCACGGCCACGCTGGCACAGGATTTCGTGCCCGCGGCGGTGTCGCTGGCGCCGCTCGAGCAACGCGGCCGGGCGGTGGGCACGGTGATGACCGGACTGCTGCTGGGCATCCTGCTGTCGCGCGTGGCGGCGGGCACGGTGGCGCAAGGCGCCGGCTGGCGCACCATGTTTGCGTTGGCCGCGGGCAGTTTGTTGTTGCTGGCGGTGGCGGTCATCTGGCGCGTGCCGCGGTTTGCGCCGACCACGCGGCTGGGCTATGGCGCCTTGCTCGCCTCCATGGTCGCCTTGTGGCGCCAGCACCCCGCCTTGCGGCGTGCGGCGGTGACCCAGGGTTTGCTGGCGGTGGGCTTCAGCGCGTTCTGGTCCACGTTGGCCGTGATGCTGCACACGCAGTTCGGGCTGGGTAGCCATGTGGCGGGTGCGTTCGGGCTGGCCGGTGCGGCGGGGGCGCTGGCTGCGCCGCTGGCCGGGCGGTTGGCCGACCGGCGGGGACCGCGGTTTGTGGCGATCCTCGGGGGTGGCGTGGCCACCGTGGCGTACGCGGTGATGGCCGGCATGGCGCTGCTGCCCGCGTCGGGTCAGCTGCTCTTGCTGGTGATTGCCGCCATCGGTCTCGACTTCGGTGTGCAGGCGGCGCTGATCGCCCACCAGAGCACCATCTACGGTCTCGATCCGGCCGCGCGCAGCCGCCTCAACGCCCTGCTGTTCACCGGCATGTTCACCGGGATGGCCACGGGCGCGTTCCTCGGCGCGCTCGCGCTCGCACAGTGGGGCTGGCCCGCCATCGTCGCAATGGGCGTCGTGGGCTCTGCCGCGGGTGTGTTGTGGCGATGGCGCGCCTGACGCGGCGGCTCAATACACCGCGAAGCGCCCCGTCCACTTGCGCTCGTAGTCCATCTTGGCGAAGTGCCCCGCCATGAAGTCGATGAAGGCGCGCACCTTGGCACTGAGGTGCTTGCGGCTGGGGTAGGCGAGGTTGATCGTGAGGTGGGGCAGGTCCCAGTCTTCCAGCACCGGCACCAGGCGGCCAGCCACGATGTCGTCGTAAATGATGTAGCTGGGCTGGATCAGGATGCCCATGCCGTCGAGCGCGGCAGCGCGCACGATCTGGCCGTCGTTGGTTTCGAGCAGGCCCTTGATCTGGATGGTCTTCTGCTCGCCGCTGGCCAGATGGGTGAAGCGCAGTTCATTCGGCGTGTTGGCGTGCAGGTAGACCAGCAGCTTGTGGCGCTGCAGGTCGTCCAGCCCTTTGGGAAAACCGTGCTTCGCCAGATAGCCCGGTGAGGCCGCGAGCACGCGGCGCGTTTCCCCCAGGCGGCGGATGGTGATGTTGCTGTCGGGCTCGTACTCGCGCGTGCGGATGGCGACGTCGATGTTGTTGTCGATGATGTCCAGGTAGCGGTTGGCCGCCTCCACGTGCACGCTCACGTTGGGGTAGCGCTCCGTGAATTCGCGCAGCAGTGGCGCAATGTGGTGCATGGCAAAGCTCAACGACGCCGTCACGCGAAGCACGCCGGTGGGGTTGAGCGCGGCGGCGTTGACGTCGGACTCGGCGTCGCGCAGGTCGGCCAGGATGTTGCGTGCGCGCTGGAAGAACTCCTGCCCGGTGTCGGTGAGGTAGAGCCGGCGTGTGTTGCGCTCGACCAGGCGTGCGCTCAGGCGCTCTTCCAGGGCGGCCAGGTGCCGGCTGGCGCTGGCATTGGAGAGGTTCAGGGCCTCGGCCGCGCGTGAGAGGCTGCCGGTCTCGGCCACCTGCACGAACAGTTCGATCTCGGTCCAGCGGTCCATCGGGCGTCTCGTTGATCTTGTCGTGTTCTTCGGGTTGTCCCTGATGCTCTTGCGCCCGGTGGAAAAGTCTTTTCGGTTCCCGGCATTGGTTTTCCATTTCGAGCCGCCTACATTCTGCCGCCACGGTGCCCATCACGCGCGCCACAGCGGAGACAAGACGGTGAGGAACCTCGATCAGGACAACATCACGCAGGCGGTCATCGCCCGCCTGGCGGCCACGCCCGACCCGCGCCTGAAGCAGGTGCTGACGAGCCTGGTGCAGCACCTGCACGCCTTCGCCCGCGAGGTGAAGCTGACCGAGGCCGAGTGGGCCTACGGCATCGATTTCCTCACCCGCGTGGGCCACACCTGCGACGACCAGCGCCAGGAGTTCATCCTGCTGTCGGACACGCTGGGTCTGTCGATGCTGACGGTGGCGATGAACAACCAGAAACCCGCCGGTTGCACCGAGGCCACCGTGTTCGGCCCCTTCCACGTGGAAGGCGCGCCCGAGGTGCCGCACGGCGCCGACGTGGCCAACGGCGCGCCCGGCAAGCCGTGCGAGGTCCGCGGCCACGTGCGCGGGCCGCAGGGCGAGGCGATCGCCGGTGCCGTCATCGACGTCTGGCAGGCCGATGCCGACGGCCTGTACGACGTGCAGCGCGAAGGCCTTGACCACGCGCAGGGCCGCGCTGTGCTGCGCAGCGGCGCCGACGGCGGCTTTCACTTCAAGACCGTGGTGGCCGAGCCATACCCCATCCCCACCGACGGCCCGGTGGGCGAGATGCTCGTGGCCACCAAGCGCCATCCGTGGCGTCCCGCGCACCTGCACTTTCGCATTCAGGCGCCGGGCTACCAGACCCTGGTGACGCACGTGTTTCGCAACGGCGACCCCTACCTCGACTCCGACGCCGTGTTCGGCGTGCGCAGCTCGCTGCTGGCCGACTGGGTGGAGCAACCCGACGGCCGCGTCACCCTCGATTTCGACTTCGTGCTGGCGCCGGCCATGGCCGTCAGCGCGTCAACAGGCAAACCCGTGGCAACCCAAGCGGCCTGAACCGACCGCCAACCAACAGGAGACAAGACCATGACGATGAGGAAGCGGACCTTCGTGTCCACCGCACTGGCCGCCGCGCTGATGGCCGCCGGCCTGTCCAGCGCGCACGCGCAGCAGACCTTCAAGTTCACCATCGCCTCCAGCCACCCCACCACGCTGC
>VFQM010002291.1_pt1 | contig 14518 bp, 13 predicted proteins | sample 3512391 | NCBI WGS metagenome assembly VFQM01 (sample SAMN10412369, study PRJNA504923) | tailings metagenome | isolation source: Replicate 1 from Balatoc abandoned mine | place: Philippines
TAGCCGGCGCCGGTGAAGGCCATGCTCACCTGGGTGGCATCGACGTTGAGCTGGATCGCCGGGCTGCGCCCGGCCAGCACGTCGCGCTGGAAGTCCGGCGGGATGTTGAGGGTGAAGGTGTAGCGCCCGGAGTCCATACCCTGGTCCATCTGGCCCAGGTCGATGCGTTCCGGGGTGCGGAAGTAGGGTGCCTGGAAGGCCTGGATCAGGCGCTCGGAGAGCTGCGACTGGTCTTCGTCGACCACGGCGATGGCAGCGTTGTGCAGGCTCTCCGGCATGCTGGTGGCCGAGGAGTACACGCCCAGGCTGAAGGCCCAGAGGATCAGCAGCAACAGGGCATAGTCGCGCTGCAGGCTGCGCAGTTCCTTGAGGCCGAGCTGGAAGATGTTGGACAGCATCAGACCTCCTGTTTTTTCAGCAGTCGGGCGCTGAGCAGGGTCAGTAGCGGGATGGTCAGCAACAGGGCCAGGAACTGTGGGTACAGGTCACTCAGCTGCAAGGCCTTGGAGAAGGTGCCACGGCTGATCACCAGGAAGTGCGAGGTCGGATACAGGTGGCCGATCAGCGCGCCAAAGCCCTCCAGTGACGACACCGGGTAGAACAGCCCGGTGAACTGGATGGCCGGGACCAGTGTGGCGATGGCGGTGCCGAACACCGCGGCGATCTGGCTGCGAGTGAAGGTCGACATGAGCAGGCCCAGGCCGGTGGCGCAGAAGATGTACAACAGGCCACCGAGCAGCAGGGTAGCCGGGCTGCCCTTGAGGGGGACGTCGAACACGCCGACCGCCAGCAGCACCAGCAGCAGGAAACTGAGCATGCCCAGCGCGACATAAGGCAGCTGTTTGCCAAGGAGAAATTCCAGGCGGGTAACCGGGGTGACGTAGAGGTTGATGATCGAGCCCAGCTCCTTTTCGCGCACCACGCCGAGCGCGGTGAGCATGGCCGGGATGAGCATCAGCAGCAGTGGGATGACCGCTGGCACCATGGCCTTGAGGCTTTCCACGTCGGGGTTGTAGCGGTAGCGTACCTCCAGGTTCACCGGCAGCGCTGCGCTGGCCTGGCTGGACTGGCGGGCCAGTTCCTGCAGGTAGCTCTGGTGCATGCCCTGCACATAGCCCTTGATGGTTTCTGCCCGGTTCGGCATGGCGCCGTCGATCCACATGGCGACCTGTGGGCTGGCGCCGCGCTTCAGGTCACGGGCGAAGTTCGGCGGGATTTCCACGGCCAGGCTGATTTCGCCGCTGCGCATGCGCCGTTCCAGCTCGGCATAGTCGTGCAGGGGCGGGCGCTCGATGAAATAGCGTGAACCCACCAGGTTGAGCAGATACTGCTGGCTGCTGCCGCTCTGGTCGCGGTCGAGCACGGCGAAGGACAGGTCTTCGACATCCAGGCTGATGCCGTAGCCGATGATGAATAGCAGCAGCACGGTACCGAACAGCGCCATGCTGCCGCGCAGTAGGTCGCGGCGCAGCTCCAGAGCCTCGCGCCAGGCATAGCTGAACAGGCGCAACAGGCTGAAGCGCGGGCTGGCCGCCGACGGACGTGGACTGGCCGGCGTGGCCGGGCTGTCGGTTGGCGCGGGCGGACTGCCCACGGCTTCCTGCAGATAGGCGACGAAGGTGGCTTCCAGGCTGGGCAGACCGCGCTTGGCCATCAGGCCGGCCGGGGTGTCGCTGTCGAGCACCTTGCCGGCATGCATCAGCGAGATGCGGTCACAGCGCTGGGCTTCGTTCATGAAGTGGGTGGAGATGAAGATGGTCACCCCGTCGCGGCGTGACAGGTCGATCATCAGCTGCCAGAAGCCGTCGCGGGCCACCGGGTCAACCCCCGAGGTGGGTTCGTCGAGGATGAGAATTTCCGGCTGGTGGATCACCGCCACGGCCAGTGACAGGCGCTGGCGCAAGCCAAGCGGCAGGCTGTCCGGCAGGCTGTCGAGTACCTCGACGAGGTCGAAGCGCTCGACCATCTCGGCGACGCGCCCGGCAATCTGTGCCGCGGGCAGATGGAACAGCCGGGCATGCAGCTCCAGGTTCTGACGCACGCTCAGTTCGCTATACAGCGAGAAGGCCTGGGACATGTAGCCGACCCGCCGACGAGTCGCCATGTCGTGCGGGTCGATGGCCTGGCCGAACAGGAAGGCTTCGCCGGAGCTGGCCGGCAGCAGCCCGGTGAGCATCTTCATGGTGGTCGATTTGCCGCAGCCGTTGGAACCGAGGAAACCGAAGATTTCCCCGCGCTCGATGCGGAAATTGACCCGGTCGACGGCCACGAAGTCGCCGAAGCGGCAGGTCAGTTCGCGTGCCTCGATGGCGATCTGCGCGGCTGCATCGTGCTGGGTTCGCGGCGGGATGTGCAGGGCCTGGTGATTGCGCCGTCGTGCTTCCGGGAGCAGGGCGATGAAGGCCTCTTCCAGGGTGGCGCAGGCGGTGCGCTGGCGCAGTTCGGCGGGGCTGCCGGCGGCCAGCAACTGACCGTCGTTGATCGCCAGCAGGTGGTCGAAGCGTTCGGCTTCCTCCATGTAGGCGGTGGCCACCAGCACGCTCATGTGCGGGCGCTGCTGACGGATGCGTGCGATCAGCTCCCAGAACTGGTTGCGTGACAGCGGGTCGACGCCGGTGGTCGGTTCATCGAGGATCAGCAGGTCGGGGTCGTGGATCAGCGCGCAGCACAGTCCGAGCTTCTGCTTCATGCCGCCGGACAGCTGTCCGGCCGGGCGTTCGCGAAAGGCTGCCATGCCGGTGCTGCGCAGCAGTTCATCGATGCGCGCCTCGCGTTCGGCGCGGTCCTGGCCGAACAGCCGGCCAAAGAAGTCCAGGTTCTCGAACACCGACAGCGTCGGGTAGAGATTCTTGCCCAAGCCCTGCGGCATGTAGGCAATATGCGGGCAGACCTGGCGGCGGTGGCGACTGCTGGCCATGTCGCCGCCCAGCACGTCGACCTGGCCCTGCTGGATTTGCCGGGCGCCGGCGATCAGCGCCAGCAGGCTGGACTTGCCGACGCCATCCGGGCCGATCATGCCGACCATCTGCCGGGCGGGGATCTCCAGGCTGACCTGGTCCACCGCCAGCTTGTCGGCATAGCGCAGGCTGACCTGTTGCAGCCTGGCGACCACCTCCGCGCTGTTCATTCAGGCACGCGCAGGGCCAGTTCGTCCGGCCACTGCAGGCTCTCGTCCAGGCGCAGGTAGGCCATGCCGGGAACCCCGGTCTTGACCTGCTGCAGGTGCTTTTGCAGGAGCGCCGGGTCGAGGCGCGCCTTGACCCGGAACATCAGTTTTTCCCGCTCGTTGGCGGTTTCCACTGTCTTCGGTGTGAATTGCGCGACGCTGGCCACGTAGCTGACACGGGCAGGAATCACATACTGCGGCGCGGCATCTATCACCAGACGTACCTCCTGACCGAGGGCCACGCGCCCGGCGACGCGCTCCGGGAGGAAAAAGGTCATGTAGACATCGCCCAGGTCGACCAGGTTGAGTACCCGGCCGCCCGCCCCGAGTACCTCGCCAGGTTGGGCCAGGCGGTACTGGATGCGGCCGGCGCGCGGTGCCTTGAGCTGGCTGTCGTCGAGGTCCGCCTGCAGGCGTGCCACGCTGGCGCGCGCGGCTTCGATGGCCGACTCGGCTTCGATGACCTGCGAGCGTGCCGCGCTGATGCCGGCTTCGGCGGAGAGCACTTGGGCGCGTGCCGCGGCCAGGGCGGCCTCGGCACTCTGCCGACGGGCCAGGTCGTCATCCAGTTGTTGCTGGGCCAGGGCATTGCGTGCGACCAGCGCGGCGCTGCGCACATGGCGCTTGCGTGCGGCGTCCAGTTCGGCCTGGCGCTGGCGGACGATGGCGGCGGCGGTCACGGCCTCGCTTTCGCGCAGGCTGACCTGCGCCTCGGCAGTGCGCCGGCTGTTCTCGGCCTGGCGCACCTGGGCTTCGGCCTGGGCCAGTTGTGCCTGCAGTACCTGGGTATCCATGCTGGCCAGCACATCACCGGCGCTGACGAAGTCACCTTCCTCGACGGCAATGCTGGCGATGCGTCCGCCCAGCTTGCTGGCGATATCCACTTCGGTGGCTTCGATACGCCCGTTGCCGCTGGCAAAGCCTTCGCCGAGCCCCTGCGGGCGCAGTTCATACCAGGCCAGCGCCACGGCCGCACACACGGCGGCGCTTATGGCCAGACGGCTTATCCAGGGGGTGCCGTTACGCGTGTTCATCCATTTGCCTCGTGCCAAAAGGTGCGCGACACGGCCAGCGGCCTGCCGGGCACGGAACATCGATCAGAAAGGGTGTTGTTATTGTGCGCCGCTGCAGGGCGGCTGACGGCGCCATTGCGGCTTGTCGACTGTGCGCGGAGTATGGCCGAAAAGTCAATAACGCGCGTTGATGTGCATCAACCTGGCGGAACGTCGGCCAGCGTGCAGAGGGCCTGCCAGGCCGCTGTGCTGACCGGCATGACGGACAGGCGGCTACCCTTGCGCAGCAGCTCCAGGTCGGCGAGTGCTGCCTGATGGGCCTGGGTGCGCAACTGGCGCAAGCTCAGCAGGGGTTGGAAACGGCAGACGAAAGCGACCTCGACGGCTGACCATGGGTTCTCGCTGCGCAGGCAGCGCGGGTCGTGATAGACACTCTGCGGGTCGCAGGCGGTGGGGTCGGGGTACGCCGTCCGGACGATTTCGCCGATCCCGGCCAGGCCTGGTTCGGCACAGCTGGAGTGATAGAAGAAGAATCGCTCACCCACCTGCATCTGGCGCAGGAAGTTGCGCGCCTGGTAGTTGCGTACGCCATCCCAGCGAGCCTGGCCGCGCTCGGCCAGGTCGTCGATGGAGAATTCGTCGGGCTCGGATTTCATCAGCCAGTAGGGCATCGGCTTTGCTTCCTAGTGCGATTCAGTGCACAGAATAGATTGTCAGACAAGGATCATACTGCGGCGATTACTGGAGTTTGACGCCAGAAATTTGCATTGTTCCGCCAGCTTTTCGGAGAATGCCTCGCCTGGCTTGCCAGGCCAACCGCACAGGGTTTGTGGCGGCTTTGGGGAATGGACAGTCCCTGCCATAAACAAGAGCAACAAGGTCGTCATAACGACTGCGTGCAGCCCCGCCGGCGCTGATTGCGTCGCGGGAACTGAACGACTTCGCGGGGGCAGGTATGCAAGGCAAGAAACCGGATCTTCTCTGGGTATTGGTCATTCTTCTCGGGCTCGGCCTGGTGACCACGGCCTATAGCCAGGCACTTTGGCAGCCACAGGCCGAGACCGTCATTCAGCAACCGTAGCGGCGTTGCGCGGTGATCACGCCGTGCAACGGTACGTCCCAGCTGGCCAGCGGCAGGCAGGCAACCTTCTGGCACTCATGAGCCAGGCCGAACAGACGCGGCCCGAGCAGGTGCGTACGGCGCTGGCGATAGGCCAGGCTGCGGTCGTAGAAGCCGCCGCCCATGCCCAGGCGGCCACCCTGTTCATCGAAACCCACCAACGGCAGGAGCAACAGGTCGAGTGCCCACAGTGGGCGTTGCCGGGCGCGATTCGGGCGCGGCTCGGCTATGCCGAAGCGGTTGCGTTGCAGGCGCTCGCCAGGCAACAGGCGCTGCATGCGCATGTGCGTGCGCGGCCAGCTGGCCAGTACCGGCAGGTAGGTATGCTTGCCGCGGCGCTGAGCGGCGCGCAGCAGGGGTTGCGGGTCGATTTCGCCATCGTTGGCCAGATACAGTGCGATGTGCCGGGCGCGGCGGAAGCTGGGATGTTGCGCCAGTTGCCGATACAGGCCGAGGCTGGCCTGACGTTGTTCCAGCCGGCTCAGCGCGCGGCGCGCTTCGCGCAGCTGGCGGCGCAGGCTGTGGCGGGTAGGCTGTTCGCTAGGGATGGACATCCTGAAAGAGGCTCCCCGGTAGTGCCGCTGTCGGTTTAGCCCTTGAACCCGAAAGTTCAAGGTGGAGGTGACACAAGGCGTTAAGGCTTTCCGTCGGGCGGACATGCACACCGGCCTTGGTGGCACCCCCGTGGTTGTGCGTATCGGCTCAGGGACATCACCGACTGGCCAACACCCCAGGGATGTGCGGATTATACCGCCATCTGCCTGCGCGTCGGTTGCCGTTTGCTAAAAAACTCAGAACAGGCTGCGGGTGTCCTGCTCGCTATCGCCCAGCGCCTGTTCGACCTTGTCGAGCAGATCACGTACCTGTTGCTGGGTATCGCTGGCTTCTTGGTCGAGGCGATCCTGCTTGTGCAGCAGGTCGTGGGTGATGTTCAGTGCGGCCATCACGGCAATCCGGTCGGCGCCGATCACCTTGCCGCTGGAGCGGATCTCGCGCATTTTGCCGTCCAGATAGCGCGCCGCGCTTTCCAGGTTGCTGCGCTGCTCTGGTGGGCAGGCAATGCAGTATTCCTTGTCGAGAATGTGCACGGTGACGGTATTGGCTTGGCTCATGTGTCCTGCTCCAGGGCCTTGAGGCGAGAAATCATCGCTTCGACCTTCTGACGGGCGGTTTCGTTCTTTTCGATCAGTTGGGCACGTTCCTCGCGCCAGGCCTTCTCGTTGGCCTGCAACAGGCGATTGTGTGCCTTCAGCTGCTCCACGCGACGCAGCAACTGGTCCAGCTTGGCGGTCAGACTTTGCAGGTCGGTATTGGGCATGGGGTCTTTCTTCGCTGCCAAATGGCGCGACTATAGCGCAAGCCAGGCGTGGGCGCATGGGCTGGCGTGATTGGTCTTGGCCCGTGGCGGGGTGCTAGGATAGCGGCCTTCCAATCCAGTGATTGCGCCGAGTGGCGCCCCTTGCCCATGTCCGAATCCCGTTCTGCCTATTCCGCCTTTGCCGACCTGCTGGCCACCTGCGAGCAACCTGTTTCCCCCGCCGAACTGCATGGCCTGCTGGTCGGGCGCAGTTGTGCCGGCGCGGGCTTTGCCGCAGAGGGTTGGTTGCAGGATGCTGTCGAGCTGCTCGGCGAGCCACTGCCCGATACGGTGCGCCAGGCCCTGCTGGGCTTGCAGGACATGCTCCGCAACGAGCTGGCCGGCGGCGAGATGGCGCTGCTGGTGATGCTGCCCGACAACGAGCAGCCGCTGTTGCAGCGCGCCCAGGCCATGGGCCAGTGGTGTCAGGGCTTCCTCACCGGCTTTGGCCTGACCGCCGGTGACCGCGCGCTGTCTGGCGAAGCGGTCGAGGTGCTCGAGGACCTGGCGTCGATTGCCCAGGTCGAGGAAGCGCTGGAAGAGTCCGAGGACGGCGAGAGCGATTTCATGGAGGTCATGGAGTACCTGCGGGTCGCTCCGCTGTTGCTGTTCGCCGAGTGTGCCGCGCCCCTGGCGGCCGAGAACAAGCCGGCCCTGCACTGAGGTTGTTCGCATGTCGCGTATTCCCAAGGCTGAATATGCCCGTCGGCGCAAGGCGCTGATGGCGCAGATGGAACCCAACAGCATCGCCATCCTGCCGGCGGCGCCGGTGTATATCCGCAACCGCGACGTCGAGCATGTGTATCGCCAGGACAGCGACTTCCAGTACCTCACCGGCTTCCCCGAGCCGGAGGCGGTGCTGGCGCTGATTCCTGGCCGCGAGCATGGCGAGTACGTACTGTTTTGCCGCGAGCGCAATCCCGAGCGTGAGCTGTGGGATGGTCTGCGCGCCGGCCAGGAAGGTGCGGTCAGCCAGTATGGCGCCGACGACGCCTTCCCGATTGGCGATATTGACGACATTCTGCCCGGGTTGATCGAAGGGCGTGATCGCGTCTACTACGCCATTGGCTGTAATCAGGAGTTCGACCACCGGCTGATGGAGTGGATCAACCTGATCCGTTCCAAGGCTCGCCAGGGCGCGCAGCCGCCCAACGAATTTGTCGCCCTCGACCATCTGTTGCACGACATGCGCCTGTACAAGAGCGCGGCCGAGGCCAAGGTGATGCGCGAGGCCGCCGAGATCAGCGCGCGTGCCCATGTACGGGCCATGCAGGCGTGCCGCGCCGGTCTCTACGAATATCACCTGGAAGCCGAGCTGGACTACGAGTTCCGCAAGGGCGGGGCGAAGATGCCGGCCTACGGCTCGATTGTCGCTGCTGGACGCAATGCCTGCATCCTGCATTACCGCGAGAATGATGCACCGCTCAAGGACGGCGACCTGGTGCTGATCGACGCCGGCTGCGAGATCGACTGCTACGCCAGCGACATCACCCGCACCTTCCCGGTCAGCGGCACCTTCTCGGCCGAGCAGAAGGCGATCTACGAGCTGGTGCTGGCCGCCCAGGAGGCCGCTTTCAAGGAAATCGCTCCAGGCAAGCACTGGAACGAAGCGCACGAGGCGACGGTACGGGTGATCACCGCCGGCCTGCTCGAACTGGGCCTGCTCGAAGGCGCGCTCGACGAGCTGATCGCCGCCGAGGCCTACAAGCCCTTCTACATGCACCGCGCCGGCCACTGGCTGGGCATGGATGTGCACGACGTCGGCGACTACAAGGTCGGCGGCGAATGGCGCGTGCTCGAGCCGGGCATGGCGATGACAGTCGAGCCGGGTATCTATATCGCCGTGGACAACGAGCAGGTCGCCAAGAAATGGCGCGGCATCGGCGTGCGCATCGAAGATGACGTGCTGGTGACCAGGAGCGGCTGCGAGATCCTCACCGGCGGCGTGCCGAAAAGCGTCGCCGAGATCGAAGCGCTGATGGCCGCCGCGCGCAACGGGGCTGCCTGAGATGAGTCGTGTGCAGATCGCCATCGTCGGTGGGGGCCTGGTCGGTGCCAGCCTGGCGCTGGCGTTGCAGCAGGGCGCATTGCAGCGCGGCTGGCAGATCGTGCTGATCGAGCCCTTTGCCCCGGGCAGCGATTACCAGCCGAGCTATGACGCGCGCAGCAGTGCGCTGTCCTACGGCACCCGGCAGATCTACGAGCGCCTGGGCCTGTGGCCGCTCATCGCGCCGCGTGCCGAGCCGATCGACAGCATCCATGTTTCCGACCGTGGGCACTTTGCTGCGGCCCGCCTGTGCGCGGCGGATGAGGGCGTGCCGGCGCTGGGCTACGTGGTGGAGAACGCCTGGCTGGGGCACTGCCTGTGGCAGGCGCTCGACAAGCGCGTGGTGCAGTGGCGCTGCCCGGCGCAGGTCGAGTCGTTGCAGCCACTGGCCGATGGTTATGCCCTGCAGCTGGCCGACGGCCAGCGCCTGGAGTGTGATCTGGCGATCCTTGCTGACGGCGGGCGCTCGAACCTGCGCGAGCAGCTGGGTATCGCCGTGCGCGCCACGCCCTACGGGCAGACGGCGCTGATCGCCAATGTCAGCCCGGCCGAGCCACATGCCAACCAGGCGTTCGAGCGCTTCACCGATGCTGGGCCGATGGCCTTGCTGCCGCTGTCGGATAACCGCTGTGCGCTGGTCTGGACACGCCCGCATGACGAAGCCTTGCGTCTGCAGCAGCTGGATGAGCGGGCCTTTCTCGGCGAACTGCAGGAGGCCTTCGGTTATCGCCTCGGCGCGTTGCGCCAGGTAGGCAGCCGCCACCTCTACCCGCTGACGCTGATCGAAGCCGAGGAGCAGGTGCGTTCCCATCTGGTCTTGCTGGGCAATGCCGCGCACAGCCTGCATCCGATTGCCGGACAGGGCTACAACCTGTCGCTGCGCGATGTGCTGGCGCTGGCCGACACCCTGATCGCTGGCGACCCGCAGAACCTGGGAACACTGCCCGTGCTGCAGGCCTATGTGCAGGCCCAGCGTCTCGATCAGGACATGACGGTGGGCTTTTCCGACCGGGTGACCCGGCTGTTTTCCAATGCCCAGCCGCTGCTGGTCAGTGGGCGTAACCTCGGTTTGCTGGGGCTCGATCTGCTGCCGCCGGCCAAGCGCTGGTTTGCCCGCCAGGCCATGGGCCTGGGCACACGCTATTAGGATGACCATGAACAAGCAACGTCTGGCTCGCAAGGCGCGCTTTCTGCGCTGGGCCATGAATTTCTGCCCGCCCTACCTGGGGGCGGGCATCCGCATCCAGTCGCTGGCCGCGGACATGCGCCAGATCAGGGTGCGCATGGGCCTGGGCTGGTACAACCGCAATTACGTCGGCACCCAGTTCGGCGGTTCGTTGTATTCGATGACCGATCCGTTCTTCATGCTGATGATCATGGAGAACCTCGGGCGCGACTACATCGTCTGGGACAAGGCGGCCAACATCGAATTCGTCAGCCCCGGCAAGGGGCCGGTATTTGCCGACTTCCACATTGACGAGCACCTGCTGGAGGAAATTCGCCAGCACACCGCCGCTGGCGACAAGTACCTGCCCAAGTTGCATGTGGAAGTGCGCGATGGCGCCGGTACCCTGGTGGCGCGGGTGCAGAAGACTCTTTATGTGCGGCGCAAGCCGCAGGCGCGGCAGGCCGCGTAAGGACCAAGGATGCAAGCGGATCTGATCATCGTGGGCGCGGGGATGGTGGGCAGCGCCCTGGCTCTGGCGCTCAAGGACAGCGGCCTGAATATCCTGCTCCTGGATGGCGGCTCGATGGCGGTACGTCCGTTCAGCGGCGAAGCGCCTTTCGAGCCACGGGTCAGCGCCCTGTCGATGGCCAGCCAGCGCCTGCTGGAACGTTTGCAGGTCTGGCCGGGCGTGCAGGCCAGGCGGGCCAGCCCTTATGCGCAGATGCAGGTATGGGACGGCTCCGGTACTGGCAGCATCCACTTCTCCGCGGCCAGCGTGCATGCCGATAACCTCGGGCATATCGTCGAAAACCGTGTGGTGCAGGATGCCCTGCTGGAAGCCTTGTTCGACAGTGAGGTTGGCCTGCTGCCCAATGCACGCCTTGAACAGTTGCGCCGGGATGGCGATGACTGGCTGTTGCAGCTGGTCGATGGCCGGCAGCTGCGCACGCCCTTGCTGGTGGCTGCCGATGGTGCCAATTCCAGCGTGCGGCAGATGGCCGGCTGCGCCACCCGCGAATGGGATTACCTGCACCATGCCATCGTGACCAGTGTGCGTTGCGCTGACGCGCATCAGGCTACGGCCTGGCAACGCTTCACCGATGATGGCCCGCTGGCCTTCCTGCCGTTGCGCCGGGGCGAGGATGAGCACTGGTGCTCGATCGTCTGGTCGACTGTGCCGGAAGAAGCCCGGCGCCTGATGGCGCTGGACGACCAGGCGTTCCGCCAGGCGTTGGGCAAGGCTTTTGAATGGCGCCTCGGCGAGGTACTGGAGGTCGATCCGCGGCTGTGCATTCCGTTGCGCCAGCGGCATGCCAAGCGCTATATCCAGCCTGGCCTGGCGTTGATCGGTGATGCCGCGCATACCATCCACCCGTTGGCCGGGCAGGGCGTCAACCTGGGCTTCCTCGACGCTGCAACCCTGGCCGAGGTGTTGCTGCATGCGCTGCGTCGTGGCGAAGCGCTGGCCAGCGAGAAGACCTTGAGTCGTTTCGAGCGGCGGCGCATGCCGCACAACCTGGCCATGATGGCCGCCATGGAAGGCTTCCAGCGCCTGTTCCAGGCTGACCCGCTGAGCGTGCGCTGGTTGCGCAACAGCGGGCTGAACCTGGTCGATGGCCTGGCCGAAGCCAAGGCTTTGTTCGTGCGCCAGGCACTGGGCCTGAGTGGCGACCTGCCGGAGCTGGCCCGCCCCTGATTAGCGAGGAGAAAGAAAGGATGCTGCGCAGGTAAAACGCACCATCTTTATTCAAACGTTGGCGGCGAGTAGCGGAAAGAAGTCGCGATCTGCCTGGAGAATGTGCTTGGCTACCAGGTCAATCGCTACAAACTGCACCAGCTTGCCTAGGCTGATCTGGTCATTCTGACAATCATCAAACATCTTTTGTGCACGACTCAGTAGGCGCCTGTGGGCCTGGCCATGAGCGTGCACATGTGGATAACCGACCTGGGCCAGAAGCTCTTCTTCGCACGCAAAATGCATTGCAATATGCTGCAGCAGTTGCTTAAAGGCGCCCTGCACGTCGCCGGCGGTGATGGCCGTGCTGGCGCTTTGGTCTATCAGTTGATTGGCCAGGCTAAACAGTGTCTGGTGTTGTTGATCAATGAGCAGATGGCCGCTGGCATATGCCTCTTGCCAAACCAGACGCAAAACAAAATTGCCGGGTTGCGTGCCCCAGGTATCTGAATTGCCGTTGTGATCCGTATGTGCGCGATTACGCCCCTGATGCTTGGCGGCATACAACGCGGCATCAACGCGCGCAAACCATTCATCAACGCTTTGCGTGGCATGGTGCTCGGCAACTCCGAGGCTTACGGTAACAGGCTGCGCGATGCTGAACGCGTGAACGGCAATGGCTTGTCGCAGGTTTTCCGCAATGCGTTGTGCATTACGGTAGCCCGCATCGTTGAGCAGTACAGCAAACTCCTCTCCGCCCCAGCGAAATAGCGCATCGCTTCTGCGCGTTAAGGCGCGACAGAGCACAGCCAGCTCACGTAGCACGCGGTCGCCTGCTGGGTGTCCCCAGGTATCGTTGATAAGTTTGAAATGATCAATATCGAACAAAATCAGGGAAACAGGTTGCCGATGACGCAAGCTGCGCTGAATCTCTGCCTCAATCACATTGTCGAAATGCGCGCGATTCCATAGCCCCGTCAAGGCGTCGATAGAAACCAGTTGTTCCAGGTGCTGAATACGGGCACGTGCCTGCTCCAGCAAGTCACAGGCCTGGCCGCACGGTGGTTGTGCGCTGCGCTCTATCATTGTGGCCTCAAGGCGTATTACGAGGCGCTTGGGCGGCGGCTGCGTTGCAGGCGACCGAGCAGTGCCGAAACATGGGTGATTTGGTTGTCCAGCTCGCCGACGGCAGAGCGGGCAATTACTGTCAGCTCATTGGCATTGCTAGCCAGTGTGTTGATGCTGCTCAGTTTTTCGGAGATTTCAGCAGAAGCAACGCGTTGTTGGTCGGCTGCTGTAGAGGTTTGCGTGCAGGCCTCGGCGATATGTTCGAACGCCGCCACTATCTCGGCCAGGGTGTGGTCGGATTGAGCCGCATTGTCAACGGCGGTTAGTGCGTAGTTGTCACAATTGCCCATCGCCTGAGTGGCTTCCCGTACGGTGCTACGAAATGCTTCCAGTGTGCGACCGATTTGCTCCGTGGATGACTTGGTGCGTTGTGCAAGGCTGCGTACTTCGTCGGCTACTACGGCAAAGCCGCGTCCGGCCTCGCCTGCGCGCGCGGCTTCAATGGAGGCGTTGAGGGCCAACAAATTAGTCTGTTCAGTAATCTCACCAATGACCGTGAGGGCTTCCGTCACCCCGCGACTGGCTTCGGCCAGTTGACTAATGGCTTGAGTGGCCCCTTGTACTTCCGCAGACAGCAAGTCCATGCTCTTGCGTGTGTCGCCGGCAAGATTGCGGCTTTGAAATATGCGCTGATTGGCGTGTTGCACTTGCGCGAGCATGCTGCCGGCCTGTTGGGCAACCTCGCCTGCGCTGGCAGACATTTCTTCAGTGGCAGCGGCAATGGTTTCCGTGGCGCTGGATTGTTGCTTTACGCTTTGTGCAGCTTGATCACTGTTGCTGCCTGCCTGGGCTACGCCTTCATGCAGTTTGCCAACCAAATCCGTGAAACGTTTGAGCACGGCATCTAATTCGATCTGTTGGCTGGTCAGGGCCAGTTCCAAGCTGCCGATGTCATCCGCGCGACCGATGAAGATTTTTTCGGCCACGCTGTCGTCAAGAATTTCCCGGGCCCTGCGTAGCGTACGGCGCAGGGGGTACGTCTGTTGCCAAATGATCAGCAGGCAAGCACCGAACAAGGCCGGCCACAGCAGCCAGTTGCTCAGCCATTGCTGGGCCAGCGCGGCGCCGACTAGCAGAGCGCCTAGCAAGAGCATGAGGCGGACGTGAAGCGGCATGCCGCGTTTGATCTGTGGTGCGCTTATCGCGCCGGCGCTGGGTTCCTGCTTGCGCAGACCGGCATAGAGTTTCTCGGCACGTGCCTGCACTTTGCTGTCCAGCTCAGAGCGAATAGATTGCAGCTCGCTGATCGCGCCCTGTTCGTTGAGAATTGGGATGGCATAGGCGCGTACCCAGTAGTGATCGCCGTTCTTGCAGCGATTTTTGACGGCGCCAATCCAGCTTTTGCCTGTCTTCAAGCGTTGCCACATTAGTTCGTAGGCGCCGCGTGGCATGTCTGGGTGGCGCACGATATTGTGTGGTTCGCCGAGTAGCTCTTCCCATGTGAATCCGCTGATTCGTACAAATTCCTCATTGATATGGGTAATACGCCCTTTTGCATCCGTGGTAGAGAGAATGTTCGAGCCTGCGGGGACGTTGACGCTGCGTTGCGTGACCGGGGTGTTGTTTCTCATCGGTACATCCTGATTAAGAGGGGCGGGCGACATGTAATGGCCGAAAGAAAGGCGGATACATCTGTGTTAGATAAGTATCTAGACCAGTGCGCGCGAAATGTAAATGAGGACGGTGTGTGGTGAGGCCACGCGGCTGCTGAGACGGCGTGGTTTTCGGCTGTCATGAATCCTTCATTGCTTGCTTATTGAGAAGGCAAATAGGATTCACTATTATCACTCTCGAATTTTACCTATCGAGGGGACTCCCATGCAGGTTCGCAAGACGCTTCTCGC
>VFQM010002292.1_pt1 | contig 14500 bp, 9 predicted proteins | sample 3512391 | NCBI WGS metagenome assembly VFQM01 (sample SAMN10412369, study PRJNA504923) | tailings metagenome | isolation source: Replicate 1 from Balatoc abandoned mine | place: Philippines
CCTGCACCGTGGTGCTGGGCGAGGCCGATGGCCACGGCAAGGTGCGCTACAGCGCCGTGAACAGCTGCATCCGCCTGGCCCATTCGATTGACGGGATGGCACTGTGGACGGCGGAAGATCTGGCCGAAGACCCACTGATCCAGCCTGTGGCCGCATCGACGCAGCCCGCAAACCAAATCACGCATCACAGCGCACTGCATCCAGCGCAAGAGGCGATGGTGCAGTGTCACGGCTCTCAGTGCGGCTTCTGTACCCCCGGCTTTGTCATGAGCCTGTTTGGCATGTACCAGAACCGGGTGTGCCAGGGCCAGAGCATCTCGCGCGCACTGGCACAACAAGACCTTTCAGGAAACCTTTGCCGCTGCACGGGCTACCGCCCCATTCTGGACGCCGCCCAGCAAATGGCCCAGCTGCCCCCGATGGCGGTGAACGAAGCCGAATTGCTACAAAAACTAGAGCTGCTCGCGCTTACCCCACAAGCGCCAGAGGCCAATTTGGCTTACATCACCCCCGCCACACAGGCCGACCTGCTGGCCGCCCGCGCTGCCCACCCCCAGGCACAGGTGGTGGCAGGCGCCACCGACGTGGGCCTGTGGGTGACCAAGCAACACCGCCAGTTTCCCCAAGTGCTGGATGTGACGCGCGCCGCCGAGCTGCGCCGCATCGACGAAACGCCAGAGCACATCGCCATCGGCGCCGCCGTGACACTGACCGACGCGTTTGCCCGGCTCACCGCCCAGTGGCCCAGCCTGGCCGAGTTTGCCCACCGCTTTGCGGGCCTGCCCGTGCGCAACTCGGGCACGCTGGGGGGCAATGTGGCCAACGGCTCGCCCATTGGCGACTCCATGCCGCTGCTGATCGCGCTGCGTGCCCAGGTGGTGCTGGCCAGCCAGGCGCGGGGCGAGCGTGCGCTGCCGCTGGAAGCCCTGTACACCGGCTACCGCCAGAACGTGATGGCGGCCGATGAGCTGCTGGTGCGCATCGTGGTGCCGAAGCCATCAGCCAGCAAGTCCGAGCCGCCGCCGGGCCGCCCCAAGGCGGCGAGCACCCCCACGGGGGGCAGCGACGACACGCCAGTGCGGAGCGTGGGGGCCAACATCTTGCAGGCATACAAAATTTCCAAGCGCTTTGACGACGACATCTCTGCCGTTTGCCTCGTGCTGAACCTCGACATCGCAGACGGCTCGGTGCAGCGCGCCAGCATCGGCGCGGGGGGCGTGGCGGGCACTCCGGTGCGTGCACAACAAACCGAAGCCGCACTGCAAGGTAAGCCCTGGACCGAGGCCACCGTGCAGCAAGCCATGCGCGTGCTGCAGGCCGAGTTCAGCCCCATCTCCGACATGCGCGCCAGCGGCGACTACCGCCGCACGGTGCTGGGCAATCTGCTGCAACGCTTTTGGCTGGAAAGCCAGGGCGGCGCCCCGGCCAGCATCGCGCAACTGCAGGCGACCCACTTGGAGAGCGCACTGTGAAACCGTCTACCAACCCCACCGTGCCCGACACCGCCCTGCCCGCCCCCGCACGCGCTGCCATGGGGCAATCACACTTCCACGAAAGCGCCCGCGCCCAGGTGGCGGGCGCTGCGCACTACATCGACGACCTGCCCGAGGTGAAGGGCACGCTGTACGCGGCGCCCATCCTCTCTACCGTGGCGCACGGCACGCTCAATGGCGTGGATGCCAGCGCCGCACTGGCCCTGCCCGGTGTGCGCGGCGTGGTGTTGGCTGCGGACGTGCCCGGCGACAAGATCCTGGCCGCGTTCGGGCACGACGAGCCCGTGTTTGCACTGGACAGCGTGCAGTTTGTGGGCCAGGTGATCGGCCTAGTGGTGGCCGACTCGGTCATGCAGGCGCGGCGCGCCGTGCGCGCCATCAAGCTCGACATCACGCCCCTGCCCGCTGTGCTGACGGTGCAAGACGCGCTGCAGGCGCAAAGCTACGTGCTGCCCCCGGTGTTTGTGCGCCGGGGCGATGCGGCCACGGGCCTCGCGCAATCGGCACACCGCATGCAGGGCGCGTTTGAAGTCGGCGGCCAAGAGCACTTCTACCTGGAAGGCCAGATCGCCTACGCCCTGCCGCTGGAGCAAAAACAGTGGTGGATCTACTCCAGCACCCAGCACCCCGGTGAGGTGCAGCACTGGGTAGCCCACGCGCTGGGCATTGACAACCATGCGGTCAAGGTGGAGTGCCGCCGCCTGGGCGGCGGCTTTGGCGGCAAGGAAACGCAGGCCGGCCACCTGGCCGTGTGGGCCGCTGTGGCGGCTAACAAGCTGGGCCGCCCCGTCAAACTGCGGCTGGATCGGGACGAGGACTTCATGGTCACCGGCAAGCGCCACCCGTTTGCGTACGAGTACGACGTGGGCTTTGACGACACGGGCCGCATCACGGGCCTGAAGCTGCAAATGGCTGCCAACTGCGGCTTCAGCGCCGACCTGTCCGGCCCCGTGGCCGACCGTGCCGTGTTCCATGCCGACAACGCGTATTACCTGAGCGATGTAGAGATTGCGTCTTACCGCTGCAAGACGAACACCCAGAGCCACACAGCGTTTCGCGGCTTTGGTGGGCCGCAGGGTGTCATCGTCATTGAAGCCATCCTGGGCGACATTGCCCGGGCCCTGGGGCGCGATGCGCAAGACGTGCGCCTGGCCAACCTGTACGGGCGCGATGCCAGCGAGGGCCGCAACGTCACCCACTACCAGATGGCGGTGGAAGACAACATCCTGCACGAGTTGCTGCCGCAGCTGGAGCAGACCGCCCGCTACCGCCAGCGCCAGGCCGCGATCGCCGCGTGGAATGCGCAAAGCCCGGTGCTCAAGCGCGGCATCGCCATCACCCCGGTCAAGTTCGGCATCAGCTTCACGGCCACGCTGTTCAACCAGGCAGGCGCGCTGGTGCATGTGTACACCGATGGCAGCGTGCAGGTGAACCACGGCGGCACCGAAATGGGCCAGGGCCTGCACACCAAGGTGGCGCAGATCGTGGCCGATGAGCTGGGTGTGCCGCTGCACCGCGTGCTGGTGACGGCCAGCGACACCAGCAAGGTGCCCAACGCCAGCGCCACCGCCGCCAGCAGCGGCACCGACCTGAATGGCCGCGCCGCCCAGTACGCCGCGCGCAATGTGCGCGACAACCTGGCATCCTTCGTGTGCGGGCTGGACGGCTGCGGCGCCGGGGCCATCCGTTTTGTGGGCGGGCAGGTCATCTCGCCAAAAACCGTGCGCAGCTTTGACGCCGTGGTGAAAGAGGCGTACGCCAACCGCATCCAGCTGTGGAGCGACGGCTTTTATCGCACGCCCAAAATCCACTACGACAAGGCCACCCTTACCGGTCGGCCGTTCTACTACTTCAGCTATGGCGCAGCCTGCTCCGAGGTAGTGATCGACACCCTGACGGGCGAGAGCCGCGTGCTGAAGGTGGACATCCTGCACGACGTGGGGCACAGCATCAACCCGGCCATCGACGTGGGGCAGATCGAGGGCGGCTTTGTGCAAGGCATGGGCTGGCTCACCACCGAGCAACTGGTGTGGAACGACAAGGGCTACCTATCGACCCACGCCCCCAGCACCTACAAAATTCCAGCCACGGGCGACATTCCCGCGCACTTCAAGGTGGCGCTGTGGCCCGAGGCCAACCGCGAGGACAACGTGGGCGGCAGCAAGGCCGTGGGCGAACCGCCCTTCATGCTGGCCATCAGCGTGTATGAGGCGCTGCGCAATGCCATCGCCGCGGGGCGCAGTGGCGAAGCGCCAGCAAAGCCGGTGGTGTTGACGGCCCCTGCCACGGCCGAGAACGTGCTGAGGGCACTGGGGCGCTTGAGGTGATGGAGTTCTCTGATGGCGAGTCAGGCCGGGCCCAGCGCCACACGCCCTGAGGATGAAGTCTCGCGGGCGCGGCCCGTCTGTACCCGGTTGCGCCCCGCCCGCTTGGCGTCGTAGCACGCCATGTCGGCCGCGTACAAGACGGAAGCCACGTCTTGCATGGACGCATCCAGAGCCACCAGACCAATACTCATGCTGAGGGTGAAACTGCTGCCCTGGTACGACGGAGCCCAGGCCTGCACCGCCTGGCGCAGTTGCTCTGCCACCGCCTGGCCTCGCGCCAAAGCGCAGCCTGGCAGCACCACGGCAAATTCGTCGCCGCCCACGCGGGCAGCCCAGCCCAGCTGTCGCACCTGGGATTCCAGCAGCCGCGCCACGTGGCGCAGCGCATCGTCGCCCGCGTCATGCCCTGCCAGGTCATTCACCACGGTGAAATGGTCCAGGTCCATGAACAACACCACGCACTCGCCTGCAGCCACAGCATGCGGCGCCGCACCGTCATCGCGCAAACGGTTGGCGCGCTCGGCCAGCAGGGCTCCCAGACGCTCGTCAAACGCCGCACGGTTGAACAGCTGGGTCAGCGCATCGTGCTCGGTCTCCCAAGCCTTTTGCTGCTGCGCCTCCCGGGCCGCGGTAATGTCTTCCAGAATCCACACCGTGCCGCCGTCAATGGCCCCAGCCACCACGCCACGCCCCTGTACGCGCGCCCACACAGGACTGCCGTCCTTGCGCATGAAGCACACGTCGCCATCAAACGCGCCGTGTACCGCAAACTCGGCCTGCACCCTGGCGCCAGCGCGGGCATATTCCTCTGAAGAGGCATAGATGGTGCGCGCGGGCTTGCCTTGCAGTTCGGCAGGGGTATAGCCCAGCATCAGGCAGGTTTGCCGTCCCACCACCTCCAGCACGCCGTGGCGCGTAATGACGATCCCGACCGAGGCGTGGTCCAGAATCGCCTGAAACTGGCTGCCCAGCGTGGACTGTTGCTCCGCATGCTGGCTGCCCTGGCGCGCCAGCCGCTCCAGCGCCTGGACCAGGTCACCCACTTCACCCCGCACCCGGGGCCACTGCACGGGCCCCTGGGTGTCGCCCTGCAGCAGTTGCTGTGCAGCCAGCCGCAGCCGGGCCAGGGGTTGGGCCATCCACCCCAGCAGCAGCACCAGCAGCAGCACCAGCAGCACGGCGCCTGCGCCCAGTGCACCTGCCACGGTCCACCATGCATCGCGTTGCGCACCCGCCAGTGGCGCCAGCAAAGCGCGCGAGTAACTGACCCGGGCAACCACCCACTGGGGCAGCGGCATGCCCGCCATGCTGACGATGTGGTCGGGCATTACCTGCGTGATGCCCCGGCCCACCAGCGGCTGGGCTTGCTGCAGCCACTGTGCGTACACCGCCGACAACCCCGCCTCGTCCCGCACATTGCCCAGCACCCGGGTGGGGTCGGAATGCGACAGGATGGTTCCGTCCCGCGAGAACACCACCAGCCGCGAATCGTCTCTTTCAGGTAATGCCATGGAAGGCGGCAGCAGGCTTTGCGATTGCAGTTTGAGCGCACCGCCCACAGCCCCCAGCACGGAGCCATCTTCCCGGTGCATGGGCATGGTGAAAGTCACCCGGGCGTCGCCTGTTCCGCCGGCCACCAGCTCCGATACCTGGGGCTTTCCATCGGCCAGGGTGCGCCGCAGCACATCGCGTTCTGCTGGCTCCAGTGAGGCTGCGGCCACAGGCCGGCCCCCGCGCAGGTTCAGCAGCATGGCACCGTCGCTGCCCACCACCTGCACCGCATCAAAAAAGCCCAGGGCGGGCAGCGCAAGGTACTGCCGCTGGTCGTCAAAAAAACTGGAATCCTGCATGCGCGGCGTGACACCTGCAGCCATGGTGCGCAACACCTTCTGGCTCTGCTCCATCTTGCTGGCCAGCAGGCGCGCAATCACTTCGACCTCGTCGGTCTGCTGTGCCACCACACGGCGCATCGCCTCCTGGCCCGACACCTGGGACACATGCCACGCGGCGCCAGCCCCCGCCAGCACCATGGCGCACACTGCCACCAGAATCATGCGCAGCACCCAAGGCCCGGGCATGTGCCAGGACGGAGCTTCGAAAGGCTGTACAGGGGCGGGGCGTGGGGTCATGGTGCGACCGCAGAGATAAGCAACAGCACTCTGCCGCAACCGCACGCCAACCTGCCTGCGCAAGCCGTGGCGCGCATGACATGGGCTGGGAAGTGGGGTGGCAGGCTGGGCATAGAGGCTGGTGATGGCAGCAAGGCTTCCAGCAAATATACGCAGTGCATCCAGGGCCACGCTTGGGTGGAACCCTCATCAAATCACACGGAGAAACCCTTAGGGCAACCAGGCTTTGCAGGGCCCCAACGCAGGGCACACACAGGGGCTGGCCGTAGCGCAGACACAGCCGCCAGCCAATGGCAAACGCGCTGAAAACCAGCGCGTTCAATACTCAAGATTCAGCGATTCTGGGGCTGCGCTGCCGTCAGCTACCCGCCATGGTTTGCAGCGCCAGGGGCTGCGGCAGGTTCAGCACATTGCCTGTGCCGTGGATGAGCCCCATCTCGCGCAGATGGCGAAGTACGCGCGAGAAGGTTTCCGGGGCGATGCCCAGCTGCGCCGCAATCAGGCGCTTGCGCTGGTGCAGCGTGACGCGCATGGTGCCGGACGCATCCTGCTGGGCATGGTTCAGCAACCACTGGGCACAGCGCGTTTCCGCGTCGTGGGCCAAGCGGCTCACGGCCAGTTCAGACTGCTGGCGATAGCCCGACGCCATGTCGAGCAACAGGCCACGCGCCCCTTCGGGCATGGCGGCCAGACTCTGGCGGAACTCCGCAATCGGCACCCGGCGCAACTGCACACGCGTTTCGGCCACCATGTCTACCGGCAAGGGCAGACCAAGCAACGCCGAAGCAGCGTCGAGCCAGAACGGGCCTTCCACCGCACCCAACTGGTGCCGCAGGTAGCCTTCTTCATAAAAGCCGCGCAGCACCCTCCCGCTTTCTAGGTGCAGCACAGAGGTGAGCACCTCATTACGCCTGCGCAGGACTTCGCCGGCGGCAAATACTTCCGTCTGGACGGGCAAGGAAAATAAGTTGGATGGCAGCATGCGATTGAATGTGCCGCCGCAGGCCGCAGAAGGCTTTGAGCAAGATCAAAAGCCGCGCGGAACCTACCCCGATTAGCTCAAAGCCCGCAGCCAGGCCCCTTTGGCGGACGTGCATCCCGTGCTCAATCCTGTGCATTCAGCGCATAGCGCCCTCTTACGGTGCCGACCCCTGCGGCCAAAAGTGACAATATGCAACCGCCGGGATGCAAAGCCAGGGCACAAAACTTGCTCAGCCTTATGGCATGCAAGCGAAGTGCGCCACCACGCGGCCATCGGCAGCGCCACAGCGGCTGAAAGCGCAATGGCGCAACTTCCCAAGCATTCATTTTTGACTTTGTTTACAACCCTTCCCGACCCAGGAGAACCCATGAAAAAAAACCTGTTGGCACTGTCCCTTTCGCTGGGCGGCGTGCTGCTGTGCGCTGGCGGCGCCCATGCCCAAAGCTCGGTTGAAGTGTCCGGTCTGGTCGATGTGTTTGCCGGCTCCATCAAAAACTCTGGCGATGCAGGCCGCAAGTCGGTGGTCGATAGCGGTGGCCTCACCACATCCTGGTTTGGCTTCAAGGGCACGGAAGACCTGGGCGGCGGCCTCAAGGCCAACTTCCAGCTGACCTCGTTCATCAAGGTAGACGCTGGCAGCCAGGGCCGCTTCGCCAACGACACCTTCTTCTCGCGCGACGCCAACGTCAGCCTGTCGGGCAGCTTTGGCTCGGTGATGCTGGGCCGCTGAATGGCCCCCAACTTCCTGCCTTCCGTGGTGGGCAACCCGCTGGGCGACTCGTTCACCTTTTCGCCCCTGATCCTGCACATGAACGTGCCTCTGTTCAACGGCACAGGCTGGGGCGCCACCACGCCGTCTGACACGGGCTGGAGCAACCAGTTGGTGACAGCACACCCAACATCGGCGGTTTCAAAGCCAACTTGCAGTACCAATTTGGCGAGCAGGCCGGCAACAACGGCAAGAAGAACGTGGGTGCCAATTTCTTCTACTTTGGCGGCCCGCTGACGCTGACCGGCTTCTATGAACGCGACCAGATCAGCAACCCCGGCGCAGGCAGCTACCTGGGCACCACCAAGAAGGACTGGATGCTGCTGGGCGCCTACGACTTCGGCGTGGTGAAGCCCTTTGTGAGCTACGGCCAGGCCAAGGCTGACAACAGCCCGAACAAGGCCAAGACCGTGCAACTGGGCGCCTCGGTGCCCGTGGGCCCCGCGGGCAAGGTGCTCGTCGAATGGGTGAAGATCGACCTGTCGCAAACCAAGGTGGACCGCAAGACCTACACCGTGGGCTACGACCACTTCCTGTCCAAGCGCACCGACGTGTACGCCATGTTCATGGGCGACAAGATCACCAACCAAACCTCTGGCACCAGCTTTGGCGTGGGCATTCGCCACCGTTTCTAAAGCGGCTTGCGGTGGGCGGGCAGCGCGCTGCGGCTGCTCGTCTGCTCCATCACGATGTGCCAAGGGGCCTGTTTCAGGCCCCTTTTTCTTGGGTGACTTTGCAACAAGGCAACCCCTCAAAGACACAAGGCGAATTGGCATCCAGCGCTTAATACAAAAGCGCGAGCAGCTATACATTTAATAGCAAACCAAGAACGACAACGCATATAGCAGCTTGGCGGAGGCTCCCCGCCCCTCTTTTGCCACTTGTAACCACCGTGTCACAAGTGGCCGCTATCGTCAGCCCCTGCTCAGGGATTCAACACAAGCGATGCAAAACACACAGTGCAGCCGACGGGAAGCGATGGTGGCGCAACTGTCGCCCGCTGCACGCCATGGCACAGGCCCGCTGGCGGGCTTGATGCGCGATGGCGCGCTGCATTGCGTTTTTCAGCCCCTTGCCGATCTGCGCGAGGGCAGCGTCTATGCCCATGAGGCACTGATCCGAGGCCCCCAGGGCAGCCCCTGGCACGCACCCGATGGCCTGCTGGCGCAGGCCCGCACCGAGGGCGTGCTGCAGGATTTCGAGCTGTTCTGCGTTTTCACCGCGCTGGAACAATGGAGCGCCCAGGCCACGCCAGGGCGCCTGTTCGTGAACATCAGCGCTGACGCTCTGGTCCACGGCGTGGGCATGGTGGGCATGGCCAAGCTGGGCGAAGCGGTGCGCAGCTGCGGCCTCAATGCGCGGATGCTGGTGCTGGAAATTACCGAGCACGAGCGCGTGACCAACATGCCCCTGCTGCGCGAAGCCATTGACGCGGTGCACGCCTGCGGCGCCCGCATGGCGCTGGACGACTTTGGCGATGGCCGCTCCAGCCTGCGCCTGTGGTCCGAGGTGAAGCCCGACTTCGTGAAGATCGACAAGTACTTCATCCGCGAGATCAGCGACCGCCCCGAAAACCTGCAGATGCTGCAAGCCATCAAAGGCATTGCCGATGTGTTTGGCACCACGCTGATTGCCGAAGGCATCGAAACGCAGGACGACCTGCGCGCCCTGCGGGACCTGGACATACCCTACGGCCAGGGCTGGCTGCTGGGGCGGCCCGCAGCCATGGCGCGTGAAACCATTGAGGGCCCGGCCCTGGATGTGCTGCACGACCGCCGGGTGGCCGTGCTGCCGCACCTGGGGCAAACCGCGCGCCCCAGCATCTTGCGCAGCCTGCGCGTGGTGCAGGCCCCGCCCGTCACGCCCACCACGACCAATGACGCGGTGGCCGCGATGTTCCACGAACGCACCGAACTGCACGCGCTGGCCGTGGTGGACGGCACGCAGCCCGTGGCCCTCATCAACCGCCAGCAGTTCATGAACCACTACGCCACGCTGTACTTCCGCGAAGTGCACGGGCGCAAGCCCTGCCTGGCGTTTGCCAACACCGCACCGCGCGTGGTGGAGCAAGACTGCGATGTGGAGCAGCTCATGGGCATCCTCACATCGCAAGACCAGCGCTACCTGAGCGACGGCTACATCGTGACGGACAACGGCCGCTACATCGGCCTGGGCACGGGCGACCAATTGGTGCGCGCCGTGACCGAAACGCGCATTGAGGCGGCCCGCCATGCCAACCCGCTCACGTTCTTGCCGGGCAACATCCCCATCAGCCTGCACATGCAGAGGCTGCTGGACCACAGCACCGAGTTCGTGGCCTGCTACGCCGACCTGAACCACTTCAAGCCCTTCAACGACCACTACGGCTACTGGCGCGGCGACCAGATGATCCGGCTGGTGGCGCGCCTGGCCACCATGCACTGCGATGCGCGGCGCGACTTTGTGGGCCATGTGGGTGGGGACGATTTCATGCTGATCTTCCAGAGCAGCAACTGGCGCCAGCGCTGCAAAAACATCATCCAGGACTTTGGACGCGAAGCGCTGGCCCTGTTTGACGAATCAGCCCGGCGGTCTGGCGGCATCCACTCTGAAGACCGGCACGGCGTGCGCAGATTCTTCCCGTGCACCACCCTGGCGGTGGGTGCGGTTCACGTCACGTCGGGGCGCTTTCGCCACGCGGAAGAAGTGGCCAACGTGGCCGCCACCGCCAAGCACGAAGCCAAGCAAACCGCCACAGGCCTGGTGCTGCACACCGGAATGCCCGCCGCAGACCTGAACATGCTGGTGGCGTGAGCGCAGCCAGCCTCTGAAAAACGCCCGTCAAGGCACCTGCGCCCCCGCCTCAAACCAGCGGCCAATCAGCGCGCGTTCAGCATCGGTAATCTGCGTGGCATTGTTCATGGGCATCAGCTTTTGCACCACCACCTGCTGGTAGATGGCCTGGGCGTTTTGCCGCACCAGGGCCGGCTCGTCCAGCCGCAGGTTCTTCATCTGCACCTGCGCGCCGTGGCAGGTGTAACAGCGCTGCTCCAGCACGCCCCGCACCGCAGCAAAATCAGCCTTTGCATCATTTTGGCCTGCAGCGCTTGTAGCGCTTGCGCTGCCAGCTACTGAAACAGGAGCAGGCCGCATCCACACCATGGCCCCCACGATCACGGCCACGCCCACCAGCGCATACGGCAGCGGGTTGCCATTGCGGCCCAGCTTGTAGCCGTGGCGCATCACGAAAAACTGGCGAATGGCTGCACCCGCAAACATCATCAGGATGAGCACCAGCCAGTTTTGCGGGTGGTTCCAGGTAAAGCTGTAGTGGTTGCTGAGCATGGCAAACAGCACCGGCAGCGTGAAGTAGGTGTTGTGCACGCTGCGCTGCTTGCCGCGCTTGCCGTGGATGGGGTCGACCGGCTGCCCCGCCTTGATCTGCGCCACCACCGTGCGCTGGCCGGGGATGATCCAGAAGAACACGTTGGCGCTCATGGCCGTGGCAATCATCGCGCCCACCAGCAAAAAGGCCGCGCGGCCTGCAAACCAGTGGCAGGCCAGCCACGAGGCCACGCACACCAGCACGAAGACCAGCGCACCCACGATGGCGTCGCCGTTCTTGCGCTGGCCAAAGATGCGGCAGATGGCGTCGTACAGCAGCCAGAACACCACGAAGAACCCGAGCGCCACGATGATGGCGGTGGCGGGCGCCCAGTCCATCTTCGATTTATCAATGAGGTAGGTGCTGGCGCTGTAGAGGTACGACACCGTGAACAGCGCAAAGCCGCTGAGCCAGGTGCTGTAGCTCTCCCAAAAGAACCAGTGCAGGTGCTTGGGCAACTGCGGCGGTGAGACATTGAACTTGACCGGGTGGTAGAACCCACCGCCGTGCACGGCCCAGAGCTCACCGCTCACGCCCTGCTTTTTCAGGTCTTCGTCTTCGGGCGGCGTGAGGCTGCTGTCCAAAAAGACGAAGTAGAACGACGAGCCAATCCAGGCGATGGCGGTAATGACGTGGACCCAGCGCAACAGCAGGTTGGCCCAGTCGAGAACGTAGCTTTCCATATCTCAACCTCGGCAGCGCGGGGCGCTGCAAACCTGCTCACCACTGCGGGCGCTCTGAGCAGAACACACAGGTCGCGCACCTTGGCTGGCTGGCCTCTCCATACAAGAAGGGCCAGCGGGCCGGGGCACCGCTGCGACCAAAACTTACTGACAACACCCAAAGGTGCTTGCACGAATTGTTCCAGATTCCGTGCGTTTCAGATCACTGGCGCAGGTTCTTACGGCGTCAGGGTCTGCAGCAATTGCGCAGCCACCGCCACGGCAATCACTTCGGGCTGCTTGCCGTGGATGCCGGGTACGCCAATCGGGCAAGTCACTTGCGCCAGCTCGGCGGGGCTAAAGCCACGTTCGGCCAGCCGGTGCGAGAAGGTGGCCCACTTGGTCTTGCTGCCAATCAGGCCGATGAAGGGCAAATCCTGCTGCTGCCGCTGGCGGCGCAGGCACGCGGCCACCACGTCCAGGTCTTCGGCGTGGCTGAAGCTCATGATGAGCACGCGCGAGCCTGCAGGCAGTGTGGGCACGGCCATGTGCACGGGCTCGGAATGCTCGCAGACCACGCCCTCGGGCGGATGAGGCGGAAAGATGCCGTCGCGGCTGTCGATCCATGTCAGCGCAAAAGGCAGCGGCGCCAACACCCGCGCCAGGGCGTGGCCCACATGGCCGCCGCCAAACAGGGCCACGGGCGTGCGCGGGCCTTGCGGGCGGGTGGGCAGGCTGGCGGCATCGGCCGGGCCCAGCGGCTCAAACTGCAGGTGCACCACGCCGCCGCAGCACTGGCCCAGGGCGGGGCCCAGGGCATAGCGCACCTGCGGCTCGCCAGGCTCGCCCGCCAGGCGGCGGCGCGCGTCGGCCATGGCCTGGTGCTCCAGGTGGCCACCGCCAATGGTGCCAATCACGCGGTCGGCCAGCACCGCCATCCAGGCCCCGGGTTCCCTTGGGGCCGAGCCTTCGGTAGACTTCACACTCACCAGCCACGCGGTTGCGCCGTTGTTCAGCGCGGCCGCCAGCAAACCTACATCCGTCACATCGGCCCTTTCACCTTGAAAGTTGCATGCGGCAGTGCCGCTTGCATCCACTGAGTTTCGAGTTGTCTGACTCTCCCACCCGCATGCCATCCATTCCACCCCGGCGCGCCACGCGCGCCCAAGGCAACCGTACCAGTTGGTTGCGCTGGCTGCTGGCCAGCGCCATGGCCGCCCTGGCAGCCTGCAAGTCGCCTCCGCCCCAGGCCCCTACGGCACAAGACAGCAAAATGCCCAGCCGGGACACCGCGGCTGGCCCTGCCGCGACGCCTGCGCCCAAGGCATCTGCCGCAGCTACCCCGCGCGACTACCGCAAGGACGCTGCCAGCCACCTCTACAGCCACAACCAGCATCGCATCTACAAAGGCAAGCTGCCGCCCATGCTGTACGCCATTGGCGTGCTGGAAGTGGACATTGACCGCCAGGGCCGCGTGGCCCGCCTGCACTGGACCCGCGCCCCCCGCCACGCGCCCGAGGTGGTGGCCGAGATTGAACGCACCGTGCGCGCTGCCGCCCCCTACCCCACGCCCAGCCGCCTGGGCAAGGTGACCTATACCGACACCTGGCTGTGGGACAAGAGCGGCAATTTCCAGCTCGACACCCTGACCGAAGGCCAGCTCTGAGCCATCTGCCGCTATGAAATCAGGAGCTGCCAGCGCTTTCATCGCCTGCCTTACAAGGTCAAAAGATACTGAAAGGCGCACCCAAAAAGCGCAAGCAGCTATCAAATAAATAGCGCTTGCTCGCATTCCCTCTGGGCTCAAGACCCCCGGTAGGTCGAATAGCTCCAGGGGCTGACCAGCAGCGGCACGTGGTAGTGCTGGTCGGCATGGGCAATGCCAAAGTCCAGGCTCACCTGGTTCAGGAAATTCGGCTCGGGCAGCGCAACGCCCCGGGCCTTGAAGTAGCCCGCCACATCAAACGTCAGCCGGTAAGTGCCCGCACGCAGGCTAGCGTTGTCAAACAGGGGCGCATCGGTGCGGCCGTCGTGGTTCAGCACCAGTGACTTGACGAGCGTGGCCTGCTCGCCCTGCGTGGCATACAGGCGCACCGCCATGCCCGCAGCGGGGCAGCCGTGCATGGTGTCTAAAACGTGGGTGCTCAGGCCCATAGGTATCTCCGTATCTCCGCGAGGTGGTTGGCAGGCATCCAAAGTGGTGCAGCGGCCGCCGTGTGCTGACGACAAAGTGTATACAGTTTCTGTACATCCGCAGCCGGTGCTAAAGCCAGTTTCGTGCCGCGGCCCCTGGCGGCCCACCCCGCCAAAGCCCCGCAGACGGCCTACACTTGTGCCACCCATTCTTTAAGGAGGCAAACCCATGAACATCCGGCAAACCCTGCTGTCCGCCAGCCTTGCGCTGGCCCTGGCCAGCCTTGCGGCCTGCAGTGCGACCCCGCCGCAAGCGTCCACCACCCCTGCTGCGGTGCAGCAGACATCGGCCGCCGCTGCCGCCAGCGCCGCCTATGACTTTGACATGGACGTGTTCCACCCCGTGGTGGCCAACAACGGCATGGTGGCCACCGAGCAAGAGCTGGCCTCGCGCATCGGGCTGGACATTCTGAAGGCTGGTGGCAACGCCGTGGACGCCGCCGTGGGCATTGGCTTTGCGCTGGCCGTGGCCCTGCCCAACGCAGGCAACCTGGGCGGTGGTGGCTTCATGATGGTGCACGACGCCAAGACGGGCAAATCCGTGGCGCTGGACTTCCGCGAAGTGGCGCCCCTCAAGGCCA
>VFQM010002293.1_pt1 | contig 14498 bp, 16 predicted proteins | sample 3512391 | NCBI WGS metagenome assembly VFQM01 (sample SAMN10412369, study PRJNA504923) | tailings metagenome | isolation source: Replicate 1 from Balatoc abandoned mine | place: Philippines
TATCACCTGCTTACTCGTACCCCGGCTGAGCGAAGATGCGGGAAAAGCGGAGCGAACCGGCGTTTGCTAACATGCGCACCGAGGCGGTTCTGCCCTGCCACGACACCGGATCGAAAGGATTGAAAATGAAGAAACGCCCGCTGTTCCTTGCCTTTTTCCTTTCGCTGGCGAGCGCCGGCGCCCTGGCCATGAGCGCCGATGAACGCGTCGCCACGCAGTGCGCGACCTGCCACGGCGACAAGGGGCAGTCGGTCTCGCCGCTGTTCCCGTCGCTGGCCGGGCAGAACCCGGAATACATGGTGAAGCAGCTCAACGATTTCAAGTCCGGCAAGCGCAACAGCGAGACGATGACGCCGCAGGTCGCCGAACTGACGCAGGAAGAAATCGCCGCGCTCGCCGCCTGGTTCGCGGCGCAGCCGACAAAGCAGCACCGTGTCGGCGACGAGGATCTGCTCGCCGTCGGGCGCTACATCTATCGCAAGGGCAACAGCTGGTCCGGCGTGCCGGCCTGCGCCGACTGCCACGGCGCCGATGGTCACGGCACGACGACGCTGCCGCGGCTGGCCGGGCAGAACTCGCGTTACCTGCTGACGCAGCTGAAGGAATTCAATCAACGCACGCGGACCAACGACAACCAGGCCATGCACCTGGTCGCCTCGCGCCTGACCGAGATGGAAGCGAAGGCGGTCGCCGACTACCTGTCGCAGATGCCCTGAGCAAGGGCGGTTCCGCGCGCCGGCGACTGCTGCCGGCGGCGCGGCTCAGCGCGCGGCGTGCGCGCGGTCGGCGTGGAAGCGGGCGACGTGCGCGGCCAGCGTGCCGCTCTCGATCGCCGCGCGCAGCTCGCGCATCACCGTCTGGTAGTAGTGCAGGTTGTGGATGGTGTTGAGCATGCTGCCGAGGATTTCGCCGGCGCGGAACAGGTGGTGCAGGTAGGCGCGGCTGAAATTGCGGCAGGTGTAGCAGTCGCAGGATTCGTCGAGCGGCCGCGTGTCGTGGCGGTGCGCGGCGTTCTTGATCTTGACGTCGCCGAAGCGGGTGAACAGGTGGCCGTTCCTGGCGTTGCGTGTCGGCATCACGCAGTCGAACATGTCGATGCCGGCCTGCACGGCGTTCACCAGATCCTCGGGCGTACCGACGCCCATCAGGTAGCGCGGCTTGTGCGTCGGCAGGCGCGGCGCGGTGTGCGCGAGGATGCGCGCCATGTCGTCCTTCGGCTCGCCGACCGAGAGGCCGCCGATGGCCATGCCGTCGAAGCCGATCTGGTCGAGGCCGGCCAGCGATTCGTCGCGCAGGTCCTCGTACATGCCGCCCTGGACGATGCCGAAGAGGGCGTTGGTGTTGCCGAGAAGGTTGTGCTCGTCCCGCGAGCGCCTTGCCCAGCGCATCGACAGTCGCATCGATTTCGCCGCCTCGTCGCGCGTTGCCGGGTAGGGCGTGCATTCGTCGAAGATCATGACGATGTCGGAGTTCAGCGCGTGCTGGATGCGCATCGATTCCTCGGGCGTCAGGAACAGCTTGGCGCCGTCGATCGGCGACGAGAACTTGACGCCTTCCTCGGTGATCTTGCGCAGCTCGCCGAGCGAGAAGACCTGAAAACCGCCGGAGTCGGTCAGGATCGGCTTGTCCCAGCCCATGAACTTGTGCAGGCCGCCGAACTCGCGGATGACCTCCAGCCCCGGCCGCAGCCACAGGTGGAAGGTGTTGCCGAGGCAGATCTGCGCGCCGATTTCCGTCAGCGCCTGCGGCGTCATCGCCTTCACCGTGCCGTAGGTGCCGACCGGCATGAAGACCGGCGTCTCGACGACGCCATGGGCCAGTGTCAGGCGGCCGCGGCGGGCGGCGCCGTCGGTGGTCAGCAGTTCGTATTTCATCGTTGTTTTTCCAGAAGCATCGCGTCGCCATAACTGAAGAAGCGGTAGCGTTCGGCGATGGCGTGGGCGTAGGCGGCGCGGATCGTGTCGACGCCGGCGAAGGCCGAGACGAGCATCAGCAGCGTCGACTTCGGCAGGTGGAAGTTGGTGATCAGCCGGTCGACGATGCGGAACTGGTAGCCCGGGGTGATGAAGATGTCGGTTTCGGCTCCGCCGGCCTTCAGTTCGCCGCATTTTTCTCCATGCTGCGCCGCCGATTCGAGCGCCCGCAGCGAGGTCGTGCCGACGGCGATCACGCGGCCGCCGCGGGCACGCGTCGCGGCGATGGCGTCCACCGTCGCCTGCGGAATCTCGAAGCGCTCGGAATGCATCCGGTGCTCGGCGATGTTGGTCACGCGTACCGGCTGGAAGGTGCCGGCGCCGACGTGCAGCGTCAGCCAGGCCATGTCGATGCCCTGTGCCTTCAGCGTTGCCAGCAGCGTTTCGTCGAAGTGCAGGCCGGCCGTCGGTGCGGCGACGGCGCCCGGCTCGCGGGCGAATACCGTCTGGTAGCGCGATTCGTCGTCGCTGCCGGCGGCGTGCGTGATGTACGGCGGCAGCGGCAGGCGGCCGTGGGCTTCGGTCAGTTGCCAGAAGTCGCCGCCTGCCGGCAGTTCGAGCGCTAAGAATTCGTCGTTGGCGCCGGCGCGGCCGGTGACGGTGACTTCGAAGGCGTCGGCCAGCCGCAGCCGCGTGCCCGGCTTCGGCGACTTGCTCGCGCGCACCTGCGCCAGCGCATGACGGGCATCGACGATGCGCTCGATCAGCACCTCGACCTGACCGCCGGAGTCCTTCTGTCCGAACAGGCGGGCGCGGATGACCTTCGTGTCGTTGAAGACGAGCAGATCGCCGGCCGCGAGCAGACCGGGGAGATCGGCAAAGCGCAGGTCGGCCAGCTGCGGGCCATGACAATGCAACAGGCGGCTCCCGGTCCGCTCCCTCGTCGGATGCTGGGCAATCAGTTCGGGCGGCAGCGGAAAATCGAAATCGTCAACGGTGTGCATGGGCATCTGGGGCAGCGTTCTGGCTTGTCCGGGGCGTGTGAATCGGGGATAATCCGCCCTCCTCAGGCCCGCTTCCAGCTGGCCCGGGCCGAGATGGCGGAATCGGTAGACGCAGCGGATTCAAAATCCGCCGCCGAAAGGCGTAAGGGTTCGAGTCCCTTTCTCGGCACCACAAGCAGCGAAAAGCGCGGAAGTATACCATGCCCGACCGGCGCTCCCCGGCCGAAACGCCCGCCGTCAGGCCCTCTCCGTGGCAAGCCTGGTGGCTGGCGCTGCGTCCGAAAACCCTCTCCGTTTCCGTTGCCCCCGTTCTTGTCGGGACGGCGCTGGCCCATGCCGAGACCGGCTACTGGCTGGCGTGGCCGGCGATCGTCGCCTTGCTGTCGGCGATGCTGATCCAGATCGGGACCAACCTGCATAACGATGTCGCCGACTTCGAACGTGGCGCCGATACGCTGGATCGCCTCGGCCCGCCGCGCGCGACGGCCATGGGCTGGCTGGCGCCGGCAACGGTTCGCCGGGGGGCGTGGCTGGCTTTTGCCGCCGCTTTCCTGCTCGGTGTCGCGCTCGTCTTCCGGGGCGGCTGGCCCATCGTCGCCATCGGCCTCTGCTCGCTGCTGGCCGGCTGGGCCTATACCGGCGGGCCGCGGCCGGTGGCCTACACGCCGCTCGGCGAGCTGTTCGTCCTCGTCTTCTTCGGGCTGGCGGCAGTCGGCGGCAGCTACTACCTGCAGACCCTGGATTTCTCCGTCGGCGCCTTGATCGCGGCACTCATGCTCGGCAGCTTTGCGGCGGCGGTGATCAGCGTGAACAACACCCGCGATCTGGCGACCGACGCCGCTGCCGGCAAGCGTACGCTGGCCGTGCATCTCGGGCGGAAAGCGATGGATCGCGTCTATCTGGCGGAACTGCTGCTGCCGTTCCTTCTCCTGCCGTTGCTGGCAGTCGTTTCCGGGCACGGGATGTGGCTGGCGCTGCCCTGTCTTGCGGCCGGCAGCGCCTTGCGCCTGTTCGCCCGCTTCTCTGCCGAGGCAGGTGGCGCGGGCTTCAATGCCCTGCTCGGCGAGACGGCTCGTCTGCAGGCCGTCTTTGCCGGCTTACTGGGACTCGCACTCCTGCTCTGAAATCGTCTCGCCGAACCAGGCCAGTTTCTTCTGCAGGCTGACCACGGTGCCGATGATGATCAGCGCCGGCGGCTTGATCCCGGCAGCGGCGATGCGCTCCGGCAGGGAGCCGAGATCGGCGGTGAGCACGCGCTGGCGGCGCGAGGTTCCGTACTGGATGACCGCAGCCGGATGGCTGGGCGGGAGTCCGTTGTCCATCATGCGCTGGCAGATTTCGCCGGCGCCGCCGATGCCCATGTAGAAGACGACGGTCTGGTTCGGACGCGCCAGCGTCGGCCAGTCCAGGTTGACGCTGCCGTCCTTGAGATGGCCGGTGGCGAAGACGCAGATCTGGGCATGGTCGCGGTGGGTCAGCGGAATGCCGGCGTAGGCGCCGCAGCCTGCTGCCGCCGTGACGCCGGGAACGACCTCGAAGGGCACGCCGTTTTCGGCAAGCGTCTCGATCTCCTCGCCGCCGCGACCGAAGATGAACGGGTCGCCCCCCTTCAGGCGGACGACGCGCTTGCCCTGCTTGGCGAGGCGCACGAGCAGGACGTTGATGTCTTCCTGCGGCAGCGCATGATTCGAGGCTTCCTTGCCGGCGTAGATCTTCTCCGCATCGGGGCGAGCCAGGTCGAGAGCACCTTCGGCACCGAGATGGTCATAGACGATGACGTCGGCGGCGCCGATCAGGCGAGCGGCCTTCAGGGTCATCAGCTCGGGGTCGCCGGGGCCGCTGCCGACAAGATAAACGGTACCGGGGGTGCAACTGGGACGGGGCAGGTTCATGGAATTTCCGGGTCGTGTCGCACGGGCGAGGCGCAAGGATATCTGCCTGCAGTGCGAACGTTCAACAGGTGTTTGTGAGATGGATCGCACTTTAGTAATAACCTTGCTAAGAATAGTTGATTTGGGTCAAAGATTGGCCCTCTCAACAAGCGCACATTTACGTCCAGCGTTGGTGTCCATTAGCGACCGTGCGCGCCGCTTTTCAATAAGAGGAGAGGAAATATGAAGAAACTCGTACGCAATACCCTGATGCTGGCTGCTCTGCCGCTGGCTGTTTCCGTAGCATATGCAGCACCGGCAAAGAAGGAAGCCGCTCCGGCTGCCGCTGCCGGCCCGACCCTGTCGGCTGAAGCCAAGGCCCACGCCGGCAAGCTCTACTTCGAGCGTTGCGCTGGCTGCCACGGCATGCTGCGCAAGGGCGCGACCGGCAAGAACCTCGAGCCGGCGAACACCGCCAAGCTCGGCCAGGCTCGCCTGGAGAAGGTCCTGTCCTACGGTACCGAAGGCGGTATGCCGAACTTCGACGACATCCTGTCGAAGAAGGAACTCTCGGACCTCGCCACCTACCTGCAGATGCCGGCTGAAGCTCCCCCGGAGTATGGCCTGAAGCAGATGAAGGCTGACTGGAAGCTGATGATCCCGGTCAAGGATCGTCCGACCAAGAAGATGAACAACATCAACATCGAGAACGTGTTCTCGGTGACCCTGCGTGACTCGGGTGAAGTTGCCCTCATCGACGGCGACACCAAGCAGATCTGGGGTATCGTCAAGACCGGCTACGCCGTTCACATCTCGCGCGTTTCGGCTTCCGGCCGTTACATGCACGTTATCGGCCGTGACGGTCGCTACGACCTGATCGACATGTGGACCGAGAAGCCCACCACCGTCGCCACGATGAAGTCGGGCTACGAGGCTCGCTCGATCGATACGTCGAAGTACAAGGGCTTTGAAGACAAGTACGCCATCGTCGGCGCCTACTGGCCGCCCCACTACGCCGTTCTTGACGGCGAGACGCTCGAGCCGCTGAAGATCGTGTCGACCCGTGGCCAGACCGTTGATGGCGAATACCATCCGGAGCCGCGCGTTGCCTCCATCGTGGCGTCGCACGACAAGCCCGAGTGGGTTGTGAACGTCAAGGAAACCGGCATGATCAAGCTGGTTGACTACTCCGACCTCGCCAACCTGAAGGAAACGACGATCAACTCCGCCAAGTTCCTGCACGACGGCGGCTGGGATTCGTCGAAGCGCTACTTCCTGGTTGCTGCCAACGCCTCGCACAAGATCGCCGTGGCTGACACCAAGACCGGCAAGCTTGCCGCTCTGGTCGACACCGCCAAGATCCCGCACCCGGGCCGTGGCGCGAACATCAACCATCCGAAGTTCGGCAAGGTCTGGGCGACCTCGCACCTTGGCGCTGACGTGATCACCTTCATCGGTACCGATCCGGAAGGCAACAAGGACTACGCCTGGAAGGTTGTTCAGGAAGTGAAGAACCACGGCGCGAACTCGCTGTTCGTCAAGTCGCACCCGAAGTCCAAGAACATCTGGGCTGACGCTCCGCTGAACCCGGATCCGAAGCTGGCTGGCTCGGTCACGGTGTACAACATCGCTGACCTCGGCAATCCTGATCCGAAGCCGGAAGTGATCGACGTTGCCGCCATGGCCAACCTGGGCAAGACCAAGGGCCTGCAGCGCGTTGTTCATGGCGAGTACAACAAGGCTGGCGACGAGATCTGGTTCTCGGTCTGGACCGGTAACAAGACCGAGCCGTCCGCGATCGTCGTTATCGATGACAAGACTCGCAAGCTGAAGACCGTCATCAAGGATCCGCGTCTGGTTACGCCGACCGGCAAGTTCAACGTCTACAACACCCAGTACGACATCTATTGATCGGCTGATTGTCAGGACGTTAGCTGCAAGTCCAAAAACCGGGAGCTTCGGCTCCCGGTTTTTTTTCGCTGAACCGCCCCTATAATCGGCGGTCGTAGACAGCGTGCTGCCATTCGCGAAAGGACATGCCATGCGCCAATTACTGAGGGGCTTTCTGCTTTTTCTGGCATTCGGGTTTGCCCATGCCGGTACGGTTGAAGTCCGTATCGAAAAGATGAAGTTCGTGCCCGAAGAAATCCGGGTGAAGAAAGGCGACACGGTCGTCTGGAAAAGCTACGAGCGCCGTGGCTACCACACGGTATGGTTCAAGGAAGAGGGCGTGGCCGAATCCGAGCCGATGTTTCCTGAAGAAAGCTGGAAGCGGAAATTCGACAAGACCGGAAACTTTCCCTATATTTGCGGCCCGCATCCCGAGATGGTCGGGCGTGTGATCGTCGAGTAACGGTACCAATGAAGAAGATTCTCTGTTTCTGTCTGGCGGCTTTTTCGGCTGGCGTGGCGACGGCTTCTGCCAGTGAGCCCGGGCCCGAACGTGCCCGCGAACTCGTGCGCATGGTCCGCCAGGATTGCGGTTCGTGCCACGGCATGACTCTCAATGGAGGTCTGGGGCCGGCACTGACCGCCGAGGCGCTGAAGATACGCGATATCCCGAAGGAGTCGCTGGTCGCAACCATCGTCGGTGGTCGCCCGGGTACGCCGATGCCGCCCTGGCATCGCTTCATGAATGAGGAAGAAGCCGGCTGGGTTGTCGACCGCCTGCTCGAAGGTTTCCCGGAACAATAACGAGGCCTCTTTCTGCCTTTCCGTAAAACCCGCCGCTGGCGGGTTTTTTTGTCGACGCAGTTGGCCGGCCGACTATTTTTCGTCGATTTGACCGTCGTCAAAAAAGAACGGCAGGTTCAGCGCCTGCTGCGTCGATATGTCGCACGGCTCGGATCTTTCGGCCCACTAGAATCCATGCCTGATTTCACATTCAAGCGACACTCTGGCGCGAACCATTCATGCTGCATCGCAATCCGTTCAAAAGATTCTTTCCGGCACTTGTCGGTGGCCTGCTCGCTCTGCACGCATTGCCAGTCCTTGCAGCAGGCTCGGTTCGTCCGTTCGTATCAGGGACTCTGGCCAAGATCGCTGCGGAGCGTCAGGGGCGTCCGTTCATCCTGTCTCTATGGTCGATCTCGTGTACGCACTGCCCGGCCGAACTCAGAACGCTTGGCAAGCTCAAGGGCGAACATCCTTCGCTCGATGTCGTACTTGTTTCGACCGACGATCCGGAAAATGCAGCCCGGACCGCCGAGATCGCAGCCGGATATGGCCTGGGTAGCGTGCCGCAATGGATCTTTGCCGACGATGTACCGGAGCGCCTGCGCTTCGAGATCGATCGCCGCTGGTATGGAGAACTGCCACGCACGCTTTTCTTCGACCGCAATCACAGAGTCCACGGCGTTTCCGGCCTGGTGTCGCAGGAACGCCTGCAGCAATGGGTCAAGGAGAACCTCAGGTGAGTTCTCCGGTAATGAACGACGCACCCGGTCAGTACTTTGCTCCGCCGACGGATGTCGTCGAGGCGCATGGGCGGCGGACAGCGTCTGTTGCCGTAGTGCTGGGCATTCATGTGCTCGTATTCATCGCACTCGGCTATGCAGCGGTTCGTCAGGAGCTCCCGCCACAGGTTCGTGCGCTGGCTGTGCGTCTGATCGAACCGGCACCTCCGGCACCGCCGCGCATCGAGGCGCCGAAGCCGTTGCCACCGAAGGCTCCCCCGCGAAAGGCTCAGACGCCGCCGCCGGTAATGGCAGCAACGCCGAGTACCAGTTCTCCCCCGACATTTGCCGTACCGCCGCAACCGGAGCCGGCGCCGGCACCCTTGGTGCAGGCCCCGGCGCCAGTGCCGGTGACTGCCGCCCGTTTCGATGCGGACTATCTGCAGAATCCACGTCCGGCCTATCCGCCGATGTCTCGACGCCTGAGCGAGGAGGGCAAGGTCGTCCTGCGCGTGCGGGTCAGCGCACAGGGTACGCCGCTCGCCGTCGAGGTCCGTCAGTCGAGCGGCTTCACTCGACTCGATGAAGCGGCGAAGGCGGCCGTAGAACGCTGGCGCTTCGTGCCGGCCCGACAGGGCGATCAGCCGATCGAATCGTCGGTGCTGGTGCCGCTGAATTTCACTTTGAGCAACTGAGGTAATACACATGCGAATGGAAATGGGACTGGCGCAATTCTGGGCGCAAGGCGATCTGATCACGCATTCGGTCGCCATCCTGCTGCTGATGCTGTCGTTGGCGAGCTGGTATGTCATGGCCGGCAAGATCCATGCGTTGTGGCAGGCGCGTCGTTGCCACGCCCGGGCACTCAATGCCTTCTGGGGAGCGGAGTCCTTGCCGGCGGCAATCGATGCGATCCGGGCCGAGGATCGGACCGGCGTGCTCGCCGGACTGGCCGTTGCCGGTGCCAACGCCGCAGAACTGCATCGCCAGCACGCCGCTCGCGGTATCGGCGCCGGCGTCTCGTCCAGCGAGTTCGTGACGCGTGCCGTTCGCTGCCAGATCGTCGAATCACAGGCGCGGATCGAATCAGGTCTCACCTTCCTGGCATCGGTTGGTTCGACCGCACCATTCATCGGACTGTTCGGTACGGTCTGGGGGATCTACCACGCACTCGTCGGCCTGTCCGGAGCGACCCAGGTCGTCCTCGACAAGGTCGCCGGCCCGGTCGGCGAGGCCCTGATCATGACCGCCGCCGGCCTGTTCGTCGCGATCCCGGCCGTGCTCGCCTACAACGCTTTCACGCGCAGCAACCGACTGACGCTGGCGCGCATGGACGGTTTTGCCCACGACCTGCATGCCTACCTCACGACCGGCCTGCGCGGTCGCCCCGGTGACAAGCTGGTCGATCTCGCGGCAGCCCGCTCCGCGAAATCGGCATAAGGAGAGCGCAGCGATGTCCTTCGGTTCCTTCGATAGTGCCGGCATGACGCAGCCGATGGCCGAGATCAATACGACGCCGCTGGTGGACGTGATGCTCGTGCTGCTGGTCATCTTCATCATCACCGCGCCGCTCTTCCATCAGGCAGTTCCTATCGATCTGCCGAAAGTGGATGCAACGCGTGTGGACGACAAGCCGCGCGTCGTGGCGGTAGCCATCGACGGCGATGGCAGTGTTTACGTAGATGGCGAGCGCATCGACGCCAACGAGGTCCACGCGCTTGAAGCACGATTTCAGGTACTCGTTACTGCCGGTGGTGACCCCGAACTGCATCTGCGCGCAGATCGTGCCACGCGCTACGAGCGGGTGACAGAGCTGCTGGCAGTCGCGCAGCGGAGTGGAATCGCAAAGATCGCCTTTGTGACCGAACCCGCTCGCTGAATATCTGTACATGCCGCATTGCGGCAGATTTCCAAGGACACGTGATGCAAAAGAGTCTGTTTCAGCCCTCGCCGATGTTTCTGGCGGTCCTTTCTGTCGCCGCGACTTTCTCTTCGGGCGTTGAAGCGGTAGCTGCCGAGACCGAGACGCAACTGGGCGAAATGGTGGTCAAGGGCGACAAGGCGAGTGGCGTTCCGCGCAATCTGCCCGCAGTCAGCGAGGGGATTTCATCGAGCCAGATGGAGGAGACGATCAACGTCGTCAATACCGAGGATGCGCTCAAGTACATGCCCAGCCTGCAGATTCGCAAGCGCTTCATTGGTGACACCAATGGCATCGTTGCTTCACGCTCGTCGGGGACATTGGTCAGTGCCCGTTCCCTGGTCTATGCCGACAACCTGCTGCTCTCCAACCTGCTCGGCAACAGTTTTGCCTATCCGCCGCGCTGGGGTCTGGTGACCCCGGAGGAAATCGAACGCATCGACGTCATCTACGGTCCGTTTTCGGCCGAGTTTCCCGGCAACGCCATGGGGGCCGTGATCAACATGACGACACGCATGCCCGACAAGCTGGAGGCGCATGTGCGGACACAGGCCTTCCGCCAGAACTACAAGCTGTATGGCACCGACGAGAGCTATTCCGGAAATCAGATGAGCGCTGCTCTGGGGAACCGCGTCGGTAATCTGTCCTGGTGGGCGAGCTTCAATCACCTGGACAGCAAGGGTCAGCCGATGAGCTTCGCCACCAAGGCAAAGTCGACGACGGCTGCGGCGCCGGGCGATACCGTCGTGACCGGTGCCCGTTTCGACCGTGATCCGAGCGGCGCTCAGCGTGTCGTCCTCGGTGCGACGAGCATCACGCACACGATCCAGGACCACGCCAAGATCAAGCTGGCCTACGACTTCAGCCCCCAGCTGGAGGCGACCTACACGCTTGGCTGGTGGCACAATGACTCGGAAAGCACGGTTCAGTCGTATCTGAAAAATGCATCGGGCAGCCCGGTGTATAGCGGTACCAACCTGAACATCGGCGGCAATCGTTACACCATCGCTGCCACCGATATCAATCCTTCGCTCAGTGAGCAGCAGCACTGGCTGCACGGACTTTCGCTGAAAACGAAGACCCGTGGCGAGTGGGACTGGGAGGTCGCTGCCAGCCTCTACGACTACGGGAAGGATATTTCTAGGGCGCCTACCGTTGCCCTGCCTGCCGCCAATAATGGCGGAGCCGGCCGCATTACCGACATGAACGGTACCGGCTGGTACACCTTCGATACGCGTGGCTACTGGCGGCCGGGTCTGGCCCAGGGGGCGCACGAAGTCAGCTTTGGCTACCATTACGACCGCTACGTGCTCGACACGCTGGTTTCGGACACTTCGAACTGGATTCATGGACGTGCAGGTGCGCGCCGTTCGGCTTTTGCCGGCAAGACGGAAATGCATGCGCTGTACGCGCAGGATGCGTGGAAATTCGCCCGCGACTGGAAACTGACGCTGGGTGGGCGCCTTGAGCGCTGGCATGCATTCGATGGTTCGATCTCGAACCAGACGACGACACTTGGTTATGTGGAGCGCAAGGAAAACTTCTTCTCGCCGAAGGCGGCGCTGTCGTTTCAGGCGTCCCCGGTCTGGTCCTTGCGCACGTCGCTGGCCAGGGCCTACCGCATGCCGACAGTTGCAGAGCTTTATCAGGGCAGCATCACTGCCAACACGATCGTCAATAACGATCCCAACCTGAAGCCGGAGCGGGCGCTGTCCGGCGAGTTTACGGCTGAACGAGACTTGGGCAACGGCCTGCTGCGGATTTCCCTGTTCCAGGAAGATGCAGAAGATGCGCTGTACTCGCAGACCAATGTCACGGTGACGCCGAATGTGACCAATATCCAGAACATCGACAAAATCCGGACGCGAGGTGTGGAGCTGGCCTATCAAGGGGTGGATGTCGGTATCCTGGGACTGGATATCACTGGCAGCCTGACCTTTGCGGATTCTGAAATCATGAAGAATGACAAGGCTCCGGATACCGTCGGCAACAAGCAGCCCCGCATCCCCAAATGGCGAGCCACTCTGGCGGCAACCTATCGGCAGACAGACCGCCTTTCCTACACGCTCGCAGGCCGATACAGCGGGCGGCAGTACAACACCCTGACCAATACCGACAGCAATCCAGATACTTACGGCGGTACCAGCGAATTCTTTGTTGTCGATGCCCGGGTGCATTACAAGGTGGCGAAGCAATGGAAAGCTGCGCTTGGCATAGATAACCTGAATAACCGCCGCTACTATGTCGCTCATCCATATCCGCAGCGAACCATTGTTGCCGAGCTCAAGTTCGATTACTGAATGGTTTCGTCATTCGTGCAATCCCCTGTCCTGAGCGCGTCGCGATCATGAACCTCCGCTCCTGTGCAAGCTCCGTGGTGTTGGCGGCCTTCCTCCTCGGTGCCGCCGGCGTTGTGCTGGCGCAAATGCCCTCTTCCGATTCCAACAAGGGCGGCACCATGCGCAAGGCGGCACGTCCGGAACTGGGGACGTCCGCCGCATTTGCGCCGGATGGCGTTCTTCACGTGGTTTCCAAGCAGGGCGGGCATGTCGTTCTCTTCCGGAGCCGCGACGAGGGGGCAAGCTGGTCGGCGCCCCAGCTCGTCAATGCAGACGCCGAGCCGGTTTCCGCCGACGGCGAGAACCGGCCGAAAATTGCGTTTGCTGCAGATGGCGGCGTCCTGGTCTCCTGGACCCGCCCACTGTCCGTTCCCTTCAGTGGAGAAATCCGGCTGGCCCGGGCGGCCGACGGCAAGCAGTTTTCGGCGCCGATCACCGTGCATGTCGATCGGGCAGAAATCACCCACCGTTTCGAATCGATGATCGTCGCACCGGACGGGCGCATTGTGCTGGCCTGGGTCGACAAGCGAGACCTTGAAGCAGCCAAGGCAAGCAAGGTGAGCTATCGTGGGGCGGCGATCTATGCGGCGGTTTCGACCGATGGCGGGCGCAGCTTCCGGCCGGAAGAAAAGATCGCCGACCATTCCTGTGAGTGCTGCCGGATCGCTTCGGCAATCGATGTCGACGGATCGCCTGTATTCATGTGGCGACACGTCTTTGCACCGAACGAGCGGGATCATGCGCTAGCTAGACTGGCGGACGGCAACCGTGCTGGCGGCGTGCAGCGGGTTACCTACGATCGCTGGAAGATCGATGGCTGTCCCCACCACGGCCCGTCACTGGCGATAGGTAGTGACGGCAGCAAGCATGCAGTCTGGTTCAATCAGGTCGACGGCGAGGGGCAAGTGTCCTATGGTCGCCTGCCTGGCGCAGCGGAGAGCGGAGTCCATGGGCAGCGTCGGGTGGGTGGGGCGGGAGCTTCGCATGCCGATCTGGTGGTGAGCGGGAATCTGGTTGGAATTGCCTGGAAGGAATTCGATGGCGGCAAGACCCGCTTGCGGGCAGAAATCTCGGAAGATGGCGGCACGACATTCCGCCTTCTGGAAATCGCCCAGACGGAAGGCGCATCCGATCAGCCGCGTACCTTGCTTCGCGGACAGGAACCGTTCGTATTCTGGCGAACCGAGCGTGAGGGCATGCGGCTCTACCGCCTGAAGTAAACGAGCTGTTCCAGCTTCACTCCGTCCGGAACCGGAACGGCGCCGCCACGACCGCTCCTGCCGTTTCGACGATTACCGTCGCTTCCCATTCCATTCCGCCGGTGACGCACACCGGCAGGTTGGCCTCCCCCTCGAAGTGTCCGCCCCCCCCGTCAGTCAGCCGGGGGCGGTTGAGCCCCATCTTCATGTCTACTCCGGCAAAGTCGATTTCCACCTTGCGCACCGTGCCGCAAGGAAATCCCGGATCTGGTCGAGATGGACGCCCGCTACCGGAGCAAGGGCCTGGTCATTGTCGGCCTCGCCGTCGAGGATGCCGACAGCCGCGAGGCGGTGCGCGATTTCGCCAAGGCCTACGAGGTCGATTACCGCATCCTGCTCGGTGGCGTCGGCAAGGCGGTCGAGCTGATGAAGGCGCTCGGCAACGACAAGGCCGGGCTGCCCTTCACCGTGGTCATCGACCGCAACGGCAAGATCGTCGCCAGGAAGCTCGGTGCCATGTCCAAGGCCGAGATGGAAGCGGCAATCAAGCAGATTCTTTGACGTAAACCAAACCGCGGCGGTCGCGGACGCGGCATGCTGGCGGCTGTGCGTCGTCTTCTTTCGAACAGGATCGTCATGCGCAAGCTTCTCGCCATCGCCTCGCTGCTTTTCCTTTCTGCCTGCGCCAGCCAGTCGCCGTTGCGCGGCACCGTCGACCTCGGCCTCGTCATCGAGCGCGCCAGCGGCCACGTGACGCTGGTGAACACCACCACGCGCAGCGCCTACGCCCGCATCGAAGGCCTCGGCGACCTCTCGCACGCCTCCGCCGTCTATTCGCGCGACGGCCGCTACGCCT
>VFQM010002294.1_pt1 | contig 14490 bp, 13 predicted proteins | sample 3512391 | NCBI WGS metagenome assembly VFQM01 (sample SAMN10412369, study PRJNA504923) | tailings metagenome | isolation source: Replicate 1 from Balatoc abandoned mine | place: Philippines
CGCTCGTGCGCGACGTCGACGGCGTCGACCTGCACAGCTTCCGGCCCGACCGCAACGCGGCCGCCGGTGGAGCCCTGCCGAAAGTGGCGGGCACCACCCGATAGACATCACCCCGGGGCACGAGGCCCCGCCGCACCGGCCCGGGAGGGCCCGAACCAGAACCGAGGTCCATCCCGTGCCCCATGCGATTGAAGACGCCCCCGCGCTCGAACCCGGCACTCTCCGCGTCACCCCGCTCGGCGGCCTCGGCGAGGTCGGCCGCAATATGGCCGTCTTCGAGATCGACGGCAAGCTGCTCATCGTCGACTGTGGCGTACTGTTCCCCGAGGAGCACCAGCCCGGCGTCGACCTGATCCTGCCCGACTTCTCGCCCATCCGTGACCGCCTCGACGACGTTGTCGCAGTCGTGCTGACGCACGGCCACGAAGACCACATCGGCGCCGTGCCCTACCTGCTGAGGCTGCGCGCCGACATCCCGCTCATCGGGTCGACGCTCACGCTCGCGCTCATCGAGGCGAAGCTCAAGGAGCACCGCATTCAGCCGTACACGCTCGCGGTGAAGGAGGGCGACACCGAGAAGCTCGGGCCGTTCGAGCTCGAGTTCGTCGCCGTGAACCACTCGATCCCCGACGCGCTCGCCGTCGTGATCCGCACGGTCGCCGGCACGGTGCTGCACACCGGCGACTTCAAGATGGACCAGCTGCCGCTCGACGGCCGCATCACCGACCTGCGCGCCTTCGCGCGCCTCGGCGAGGCCGGCGTCGACCTGTTTATGACCGACTCCACGAACGCCGACGTGCCGGGCTTCACCCCGCGCGAGCGCGACATCGGCGCGGTGCTCGAGTCGGTCATCGCGAAGGCCCCCCGTCGCGTGATCGTCGCGAGCTTCTCCAGCCACGTGCACCGCGTGCAGCAGGTGCTCGACGCCGCGGCCGCGAACGGTCGGCAGGTGGCGCTCATGGGGCGCAGCATGGTGCGCAACATGGGCATCGCGGCCGATCTGGGCTACCTCAAGGTGCCCGAGGGCATCCTCATCGACTACAAGAAGGCCGCCGACCTGCCGGACGACCGCATCGTCTACATGTCGACCGGCTCGCAGGGCGAGCCGATGGCGGTGCTGGCGCGCATGGCGAACCTCGACCACCAGGTCGAGGTCGGCAAGGGCGACACTGTGATCCTCGCCTCGAGCCTGATCCCGGGCAACGAGAACGCGGTCTTCCGCGTCATCAACGGCCTCATCTCGCTCGGCGCGACGGTCGTGCACAAGGGCAACGCGAAGGTGCACGTCTCCGGTCACGCCGCGGCCGGCGAGCTGCTCTACTGCTACAACATCGTGCGCCCGAAGAACGTCATGCCGGTGCACGGCGAGGCCCGCCACCTCGTGGCGAACCAGCAGCTGGCGATCGACACGGGCGTGCCCGAGGAGCGCACGATCCTCGCCGAGAACGGCACCGTCGTCGACCTGCGTGACGGCGAGGCCCGCATCGTCGGCCAGCTCGACCTCGGTGAGGTCTACGTCGACGGCTCGAGCGTCGGGCAGATCACCGACGCCGATCTGAAGGATCGCCGCATCCTGGCGGAGGAGGGCTTCATCTCCATCTTCGTGGCGGTGGATGCTCAGACCGGTCGTGTCGTCGTCGGCCCCGAGATCCACGCGCGCGGGTTCGCCCCCGACGACAGCGTGTTCGACGCGGTCATCCCGCAGGTGGTGAAGGCGCTGACGGAGGCGGCCGAGAACGGCACCCGCGACAGCCACGCCTTCAGCCAGGTCGTCCGGCGCGTCGTCGGTCGATGGGTGAACACGCAGCACCGTCGTCGCCCGATGATCGTGCCGGTCGTCATCGTCGCGTAGCCCGGTTGCGGGGTGCGACGAGAACGTGACGAAAGCCCCCTTCCGAAGCTGAGCGGCGCGGCGCTACGGTCGCGGCATGACGCCGCACCGTCCGCTCCGCTCCCTCGGGCTCGGGCTCGGGCTCGCGCTCGCAGGGCTCGCGACCGCGGCACTCGTCGGCTGCGGCCCGAGCGCCGAGCCGGTGGCCTCGCCGAGCGCTTCGCCGAGCTTCTCGGCGAGCCCGGAGCCGTCGGGCAGCGCCGAGCCGTCGCCGACGCCCGAGCCGAGGCGACCGGCGCTCGCCGAGCTCGAGCTCAGCACCGACGGGCTCGGCCTGCTCGCGCTGGGTCAGGCTCCCGACACCGACCCCGCCACGCGCATGATCGCCTTCGAGGAGGGTGCCTGCGTGAGCGCCGAGTTCGGCATCGCTCCCGGCGACCCGGGCGCCGACCTGTGGCGCACCGACGTGGCGTACACCTCGTCGACGCCCGCGTACGGGCCCGGCACGGCGTTCGGCGTGGGCGTCGATCGCGACTCCGGGCTCGTGACGCGCATCGACCTGTACTCCTCCGACATCCCGACCGACGCGGGCGTCCGGATCGGCGACTCCCGCGCCGACGTCGACGCCGCCTACCCCGACGCGACCGTCTACCCGCAGTCGCTCACCGACATCCACGTGATCTCCGGCGCGAACGGGCTGCTGCAGATTGAGGTCGCCCGCAACGATCCGATGCGGGGCGACTACTGGGGAGACCAGGTCAACACGGTCGTCTACATCCACGCCGTCGCACCGGAGCTCGGCGTCTTCACGGTCGCGGCGAGCGGCAACCTCGTCGGCGTCTGCGGAGCCTGACCAGAGCACGCGGCGAGCGCCCGCCCGGACCGCGGCGCCGCACCGCGTCACCAGACCGCCGCACTGAACCGCCGCCCCGGGCGCGGGCGCGTGTCGAGCGGCCCGGCGTCGCACCCCGCAGGTACCGTGACTGCATGGCCTCGACCAGCCGCACCTCGTCGCGCCCGCGCACCTCGTCGTCGCGCGGCGCCTCGGCGTCGGCGAAGGCGAGCGGCACCCGCGCACAGGCCACGAAGAAGCTGCCCGCGCCGCCGAGCGAGCAGCCGGGCATCCTCGCGAAGGCGTGGATGGGCCTCGCCCACCTCACCGGCGGCGCGTTCCGCGTGCTCGGCAAGGAGACCCTGGCGAAGGAGGAGCGGCGCGACGGCGTGCCCTTCCTGATCGTGCTGCTGGCGGTCGTCGGCGCGGTCGTTGAGTGGTTCAACCCGACCGACCCGGTGGCGCTCGCGCTCGACGCCTACACGTTCGGCGGCCTCGTCGGGCGGGTCGCCTACGCGCTGCCCGTCATCATGATCCTGTTCGCCGCGTGGCTGTTCCGGCACCCGGCGAGCGTGCACGACAACACGCGCATCGGGATCGGGCTGGGGCTACTCATCGCGAGCGTGAGCGGCATCTGCCACGTCGTGCTGGGGGCGCCTCAGCCGACGGCGGGGGCGCTCGTGCTCGCGCAGGCGGGCGGCGTCATCGGCTGGCTGCTGGGTGGCGCACTGCTCCTGGCGACGGTGTGGGTGGCGGTGCCGGCGCTGGCGCTGCTGGCGTTCCTGTCGGTGCTCATCATGACCAAGACGCCGCCGAACCGCATCGGGCGTCGCCTCGGCGAGCTGTACGCCTACCTCTTCGGGGCCGAGCTGCCGCAGCGCGACAAGTCGGCCGGCGAGCCCGAGGCCCCCGGCACCGAGTTCGGCACCTTCAGCGACCTCGGCCTCGACCTGGAGGACACCTCGTCGATGCCGTGGTGGCGCAAGGGCAGGCCGCGCGATCAGGCGCCCGCCTTCGACACGCCCGTCGAGCGCGATCAGCCCACCGACGTCATCGACCGGGATGCGGTGGCCAAGGCCACGGGCGACCTCGCGGCGGTGCTCGACCAGGCCGAGCAGGCCATCCATCGCGTCACAGGCGAGCAGCCGATCCACCCCTCCGGCGTGCGCGACGATGCCGAGCCCGTGGTGCTGCCGGGCTTCTCCACGACCGCGAGCGAGAAGGGCGCGGCGGGCGAGTTCTCGCCGCCGCCGGCCCTCGCGAAGGCGGCCCCGCCGTACCGGCTGCCCGCGCCGGCGATCCTCGCAGCCGGCACGCCGCCGAAGGCCCGCAGCGCCGCGAACGACGCCGTCGTCGCGGCGATCACCGAGGTGCTCACGCAGTTCCAGGTCGACGCCCGGGTCACGGGCTTCAGCCGCGGCCCCTCTGTCACGCGCTACGAGATCGAGCTCGGCCCCGGCGTGAAGGTCGAGCGGTTCACGGCGCTGACCAAGAACATCTCATACGCCGTCGCGAGCAACGAGGTGAGCATCCTCTCGCCGATCCCGGGCAAGAGCGCGATCGGCGTCGAGATCCCGAACACCGATCGCGAGGTCGTCTCGCTCGGCGACGTGCTGCGCTCGAGCGCCGCCGGCAAGGCCCTGCACCCGATGACGATCGGCGTCGGCAAGGACGTCGAGGGCGGCTACGTCGTGGCGAACCTCGCCAAGATGCCCCACCTGCTCGTCGCCGGCTCGACCGGCTCGGGCAAGTCGAGCTTCATCAACTCGATGATCACGAGCCTGCTCATGCGTGCGAAGCCCGCCGAGGTGCGCATGGTGCTCATCGACCCCAAGCGCGTCGAGCTCGCCGCGTACCAGGGCGTGCCGCACCTCATCACGCCCATCATCACGAACCCGAAGAAGGCCGCCGAGGCGCTGCAGTGGGTCGTGAAAGAGATGGACATGCGCTACGACGACCTGGCGTCGTTCGGGTTCCGCCACATCGACGACTTCAACCGCGCCGTGCTCGCCAACGAGATCGTGCTGCCCGAGGGCAGCAAGCGCGTGCTGCAGCCCTACCCCTACCTGCTCGTCGTGGTCGACGAGCTCGCCGATCTCATGATGGTCGCCCCGCGCGACGTCGAGGATTCGATCGTGCGCATCACGCAGCTGGCCCGCGCCTCGGGCATCCACCTCGTGCTCGCGACGCAGCGCCCGAGCGTCGACGTCGTGACGGGCCTCATCAAGGCGAACGTCCCGAGCCGTCTCGCCTTCGCGGTCTCGAGCATGACCGACAGCCGCGTCATCCTCGACCAGCCGGGCGCCGACAAGCTCATCGGGCAGGGCGATGGCCTCTTCCTGCCGATGGGCGCGAGCAAGGCTGTGCGCGTGCAGGGCGCCTGGGTCACCGAGGCCGAGATCGCCGCGGTCGTCGACCACGTCAAGAAGCAGGCGCGCCCCGAGTACCGCGACGACGTCGCCGTCGAAGCCGAGAAGAAGCAGATCGACGCCGACATCGGCGACGACCTCGAGCTGCTGCTGGCCGCCGCCGAGCTCATCGTCGGCACGCAGTTCGGCTCGACCTCGATGCTGCAGCGCAAGCTCCGCGTCGGCTTCGCCAAGGCCGGGCGCCTCATGGATCTGCTCGAGTCGCGTGAGATCGTCGGCCCCTCCGAGGGCTCGAAGGCGCGTGACGTGCTCGTGAGCCCCGACCAGCTGCCGGAGGTGCTGGCGCGGCTGCGCGGCGACGAGACCCCGGCGTCGGGCGCGGGCGGCGCGCAGAGCGGCGGAGGAGCATCCGCGTCGCCTGGGAGCGACCCCGTCGACGACATGACCCGTGGGTATCCTGAGGTCGAGGGCGACTCCGACGAGGACGCCTGGGGCCTCACCGGCCGCGACTGACGTCGTGCCGGTTCCGACGGGCCGAGGCGAGCGGGGGAGGACGGGATGACGGGCGCTGACAGCGACGCGACGCGTCCGGCTTCCGCGCGCAGCTTCCCGATGCGCGGCCGCGTGCTGAGCGCGGGCGAGAGCCAGGCCTCGACGGGCAACGTCGCCAACATCATCACGGTCGTCCGCATCCTGCTGGCGCCCCTGTTCATCGCGCTGCTCGTGCTCGACGGCGGGGCCGACGGGCCCCTGCGCATCGCCGCCGGCGTGCTCTTCATCGTCGCGATCGCCACCGACAGCCTGGATGGGCACCTGGCGCGCAGCCGCAACCTCGTCACCGACCTCGGCATCCTGCTCGATCCGATCGCCGACAAGGTGCTCACGGGGGCTGCGCTCGTCATGCTCGCGGTGCTGGCCGAGCTGCCGTGGTGGGTGGTGGCGGTGATCCTGGTGCGCGAGTGGGGCATCACGCTGTTCCGCTTCGCGATGCTGCGCGATCGCGTGATCCCGGCCTCGCGCGGCGGCAAGCTGAAGACGGTCGTGCAGTCGGTCGCGATCTCGTTCGCGCTCCTGCCGCTGTGGAACCTGCTCGGCGAGTGGGTGCACTGGCTGAACGGCGCCCTCATGACGGCGGCGGTCGTGCTCACGGTCGTCACGGGTCTGGACTACCTGCGCCAGGCGTGGGTGCAGAACCGCCGCGGCGCCTGATGCCCGCGAGCGACGGGCCGAGCGGGGCCGACCTTCCCTCAGTGGCGGATGCCGCGCGCGAGATCGTCCGCCTGCTGACCTCGAGCGGCCGCACGGTCGGCGTGGCCGAGTCGCTCACCGGGGGCAGGGTCGTCTCCGCCCTCGTCGACGTGCCGGGAGCGTCCGCAGTCGTCCGCGGCGGCGTCGTCGCGTATGCGACGCCGCTCAAGCACTCCCTGCTCGGCGTCGATGCCGAGCTGCTCGCCGAGCGCGGCCCGGTCGACGCCGAGGTCGCGCGGCGGATGGCCGAGGGCGTGCGTCGCGCAGCCGCGGTCGACGGTCGCCCGGCCGACCTGGGCGTGGCGACGACGGGTGTCGCCGGTCCCGACCCGCAGGGCCAGGCGCCCGTGGGTCTGGTGTTCGTCGCCGTCGCCGACGAGCGCGGTTCGACGGCGCGTGAGCTGCGACTGCCGGGCGATCGCGAGGCGGTGCGCTCGGCCGCGGCGAGTGCCGCGCTCGCCCTGCTGCTGGAGCACGCTCGGAGCTGAGTCGAACCGGCTCAACTTCGCCCGGCATGCGGGAATAGCAGTGGTTGCGGTCGTGTTACGGACAGCAGACTGACACGCGCCATCCAGGCGCCGACGGTTAGAGTCGAGGCACAGCCGGTGGGGTACAGTGATCCCCCCGACGCCCGGCACCGACCGCGAAGCTCAGGCAGAAGAAGGAGGCAGCATGGTTCTCGTCCGACAGGAGATCGGTGAGGTCCTCCGCGATGTCCGCCTGCAGAAGGGCCGCACCCTGCGCCAGGTCGCGAGTCGCGCGAGCGTCGCTCTCGGCTATCTCAGCGAGGTCGAGCGCGGCCAGAAGGAGGCCTCGAGCGAGATCCTCGCCTCCGTGGCCGACGCTCTTGACACCCCGATCTCGGTGATCATGCGCGAGGTCGGCGACCGCCTCGCCGTCATCGAGGGTCTCACGACCGTTCCCGACACGCTCCCCGACGAGCTCGTCGCGGAGTTCGACTCCGGCATGGCGGTGCGCTAGCCCGCACCCCGTGGTCGGCATCATCGACAGCAAGGCCCCGCCGGTCGACCGGCGGGGCCTTCGTCGTGCTCCTGCCCGCCGGCCGCTGGTTAGGGTTCTCGGATGACCCGCAGCGAGTTCTCCCGCGCGATCGCCGTCGAGTTCGGCGAGGCCTACGGCCGCTCGCTCGTGCGCGATCTGGTGCTCACGCCCCTCGGGGAGCGCACGGCCGAGCAGGCGCTCGCGGCGGGCGTCGCGCCTCGCGAGATCTGGCTGGCGCTGTGCGCGGCGATGGATGTCCCGCGCGAGCGCTGGCACGGCGCAGGTCGCCCCGAGCCGAAGCGCTGACGCGACCCGCACGGCGCCGGCGTAGGCGCGCCCGCACGACACGCCGCACCGTGATTCCTTCGAACATCCGTTCGGATGCGGCGTAGACTCCTCCCCAGCGGCTCTCGAACACGAGTGATGCACCGAAGACGCGCGAAGCCCCCGGTTGTCGGGGGTCGTGCGTACCGTCATCCCTCGTCGGCGATCGTCGTCACCGCCTTGTCGCACGACGACCGGCCCGGCTCCATCGGCTGGTCGTCACGCGGCAGCCGACAGGCAGCAGCTCACTACCGCGAAGGAGACCGCAATGCCCTCACCCGCAGACCGCGAGAAGGCCCTCGAGACCGCTCTCGCCCAGATCGACCGACAGTTCGGCAAGGGCACCGTCATGCGCCTCGGCTCGGACGAGCGCGCGCCCGTCGCGGTCATCCCGACCGGCTCGATCGCCCTCGACGTCGCCCTCGGCATCGGCGGCCTCCCCAAGGGGCGCATCATCGAGATCTACGGCCCGGAATCCTCGGGCAAGACCACGCTCACGCTCCACGCCATCGCGAACGTGCAGCGCGCCGGCGGCATCGCGGCGTTCATCGACGCCGAGCACGCCCTCGACCCCGAGTACGCCAAGAAGCTCGGTGTCGACATCGACCAGCTGCTCGTGTCGCAGCCCGACACGGGTGAGCAGGCGCTCGAGATCGCCGACATGCTCGTGCGCTCGGGCTCGATCGACCTCGTCGTCGTCGACTCCGTCGCCGCGCTCGTGCCGCGCGCCGAGATCGAAGGCGAGATGGGCGACTCGCACGTCGGCCTCCAGGCCCGCCTCATGTCGCAGGCGCTGCGCAAGCTCACCGGTGGGCTCAACCAGACGCAGACCTCGATGATCTTCATCAACCAGCTGCGCGAGAAGATCGGCGTGTTCTTCGGCAGCCCCGAGACCACCGCCGGTGGCAAGGCGCTGAAGTTCTACGCCTCGGTGCGACTCGACATCCGCCGCATCGAGACCCTGAAGGATGGCACCGAGGCCGTCGGCAACCGCACCCGCGTGAAGGTCGTCAAGAACAAGATGGCGCCGCCGTTCAAGCAGGCCGAGTTCGACATCCTCTACGGCGTCGGCATCTCGCGCGAGGGCAGCCTCATCGACTTCGGCGTCGAGCACGAGATCGTGCGCAAGTCGGGCGCCTGGTACACCTACGACGGCGACCAGCTCGGCCAGGGCAAGGAGAACGCACGGAAGTTCCTGCTCGAGAACCCCTCCGTGGCGGAGGAGATCGAGCGCAAGATCCTCGCCAAGCTCGGCATCGGCGCGGCGGCCGCCGCAGTCGAGGCCGGCGCTCCGGTCGACTCGATCCAGCAGAAGATCGCGCAGCGCAAGGCGGCGGGCGCGTAATCGTGCCCCACGACCCCCAGCGCGCCGGGCAGGGGGCGACCGACAACGTCGCCTTCCTGCCCGGGGTGCGTGAGGCCGACGCGCAGCGGGCCGAGAACGTCACGCTCCACGCGCTCACCCGGCGCGGCCTCTCGCGCGGCGAGGTCGTCGATCTGCTGCGTCGCCGCGAGATCGACCCGATCGTCGCGCAGGCCGAGGTCGAGCGACTCGAGCGCGTCGGGCTCATCGACGACGCGGCGCTGGCCGCCACCCTCGTCGAGAGGCTCGTCGAGCGCAAGAAACTGGGCCCGGCGGCCCTGCGCGCCGAGCTCGGCCGACGGCGGCTCGACCCGGCCACGATCGAGGCGGCTCTCGCCGACGGCGCCCCCGACGACGAGGGGGCCCTCGTGGCAGAGCTCGTCGCCGATCGCGCGCGCCGACTCGGCGACGTCGATCGTGACACCGCCCAGCGCCGGCTGCTCTCCTACCTCGCGCGCAAGGGGCACGGCGGGTCGATCGCTCGCGACGCCGTCCGTTCGGCGCTCGACGAGCTCGGGCTCGAGCGGGCACCGCGGCAGGCCTTCGGCGCGGGGCGGGGCGGCGTCGGAGCCGGCCGCGCCGACTCCGGCCTCAGTCGTCGCGGGGCGGGCTCGACGCCTCGCCTCGGAGGGCGCCGTTCCGGCGACGGCCCCGCCCGCGTCGCCTTCGAGTAGCCGCCGTAGACTCGAGGGCACCATGAGCACGACCCTCCCGCGCCCCGAACTCGCCGCGCCCGCCGCGCTCGCAGCCGATCGCGTGCGCACCTACGAGGTGCGCACCTACGGCTGCCAGATGAACGTCCACGACTCGGAGCGACTCAGCGGATCGCTCGAGGCCGCGGGGTACGTGCGGGCGGAGGGTGGCACGACGGCCGACGTCGTCGTCATCAACACCTGCGCCGTGCGCGAGAACGCCGACAACAAGCTCTACGGCAACCTCGGGCACCTCGCCGGCGTGAAGCGCGAGCGCGGCGGCGATCTGCAGATCGCGGTCGGCGGGTGCCTGGCGCAGAAGGACAAGTCGGTCATCCTCGAGAAGGCCCCGTGGGTCGACGTCGTGTTCGGCACGCACAACATGGGCTCGCTCCCCGCGCTGCTCGAGCGCGCCCGGCACAACGGTGAGGCGCAGCTGGAGATCCTCGAGTCGCTCGAGGTGTTCCCCTCGACGCTGCCGACCCGCCGCGACTCCAGCTACAGCGGCTGGGTCAGCATCTCGGTGGGCTGCAACAACACCTGCACCTTCTGCATCGTGCCGAGCCTGCGCGGCAAGGAGAAAGACCGCCGCCCCGGCGAGATCCTCGCCGAGATCCAAGCGCTCGTCGACGACGGCGCGATCGAGGTCACGCTCCTCGGGCAGAACGTCAACTCCTACGGCGTCGAGTTCGGCGACCGACTCGCCTTCGGCAAGCTCCTGCGCGCGGCCGGCCAGATCGAGGGCCTCGAGCGCATCCGCTTCACGAGCCCCCACCCGGCCGCCTTCACCGACGACGTCATCGACGCGATGGCCGAGACGCCCGCCGTCATGCCGCAGCTGCACATGCCCCTGCAGTCGGGCTCGGATCGCATCCTCAGATCGATGCGCCGGTCGTACCGCAGCGAGAAGTTCCTCGGCATCCTCGACCGGGTGCGCGCGCGCATCCCGAATGCCGCCATCAGCACCGACATCATCGTCGGCTTCCCCGGCGAGACGGAGGAGGACTTCGCCGACACGCTGCGGGTCGTCGAGGCCGCGCGTTTCGCGAGCGCCTTCACCTTCCAGTACTCCATCCGCCCCGGCACCCCGGCGGCGACGATGCCCGACCAGGTGCCGAAGGAGGTCGTGCAGGAGCGCTACGACCGCCTGATCGCGCTGCAGGAGCGCATCAGCCTGGAGGAGAACCAGCGCCAGGTCGGCCGTGAGGTGCAGGTGCTCATCTCCACGGGCGAGGGCAAGAAGGATGCCGCGACCGAGCGCATCTCGGGCCGCGCGGAGGACAGCCGCCTCGTGCACGTCGCCGTGCCCGCCGGCAGCGAGCGACCCCGCCCTGGCGACGTCGTGACCGCCACGATCACGCACGCCGCGCCGTTCCACCTGCTCGCCGACGAGACCGCGCCGCTGCGCGTCCGCCGCACCCGCGCCGGCGACGCCTGGGATCGCCAGCAGGCCGAGAGCTGCGCCGTGCCGACGCCGGCCAGCGCGACCGCCGGGCAGGGGCCGCGAGTCTCGCTCGGGCTGCCCACGGTTCGGGTCGCGACGAGTCCGATCTACGACGCCGGCGACGGGGAACGCCGCTCGCTGCTGTGATCGTCGCCGTGGTCGGCGCCACGGGCACCGGCAAGAGCGCGCTGAGCCTCGACCTCGCCGAGCGGCTCGCCGCCCGCGGCCTCCGCGCGGAGGTCGTCAACGGCGACGCCATGCAGCTCTACCGCGGCATGGACATCGGCACGGCGAAGCTGCCCGTGTCCGAGCGACGCGGCATCGCGCACCACCTTCTCGACGTGCTCGACGTCACCGACGAGGCCTCCGTCGCGCGGTATCAGCAGGATGCCCGGGGCGCGATCGACGGCATCCTCACCCGCGGCGCCGTGCCCATCCTCGTCGGCGGCTCCATGCTCTACGTGGCCGCCGTGCTCACCGACTTCCGGTTCCCGGGCACGGACCAGGTCGTGCGGGCGCGGTGGGAGTCGGTGCTCGCCGAGCGCGGCACGACCGAGCTGTTCCTCGAGCTGCAGCGGCGCGACCCCGAGGCGGCGGCCGCGATCGGGCCCCACAACGCCCGCCGCATCGTGCGGGCGCTCGAGGTCATCGAGCTCACGGGTGAGCCATTCAGCGTGGGCCTCGCCGCGCGCGACACCCCGTGGCGGCCCTACCGGCAGTTCGGCGTCGCGCTCGACCGACCGGCCCTCGTCGAGCGCCTCGACGCGCGCGTCGCCGGCATGTGGGCTCAGGGCCTCCTCGACGAGGTCGCAGCCCTGCGCGAGCGAGGCCTCGAGCGGGGCGCGACCGCGAGCCGCGCGATCGGCTACGCCCAGGCGCTCGGCCAGCTGCGCGGCGAGCTCGGCGAGAGCGAGGCGATCACCGAGACGGCGGCGCTGACGCGGCGGTACGCGCGGCGGCAGCTGAGCTGGTTCCGCCGTGACCGCACGATCGAGTGGGTCGAGGCGCTCGACCCCGGCCTCGCGCAGCGGGTCGAGCAGCGTGTGCTCGAGGCGCTCGAGCACGACGACGCAGCCGCGGCAGGCGCCTGACGCGCCCGTAGACTCGGGGCATGGCCACGAGCATCCGTTTCACGAAGGGGCACGGCACGGGCAACGACTTCGTGCTCTACGCCGACCCCGAGGGCCAGCACGCGCTCAGCGCGCAGCAGCTCGCGGCCATCGCCGATCGCCGGTTCGGCGTCGGCGGCGATGGCGTGATCCGCGCCGTGCGCTCGGCGAACCTGCCCGACGGCGCGGCCGCGCTCGCGGAGGACGCGGACGCCGAGTGGTTCATGGACTACGTCAACAGCGACGGCAGCGTCAGCGAGATGTGCGGCAACGGCATCCGCGTGTTCGTGCGCTACCTGCTGGAGACGGGGCTCGCCGAGCTCGAGCCCGGGCAGAGCATCGCGATCGGCACCCGCGCCGGTGTGCGCGACGTGCAGCGCCTCACCGACGGCTTCGCCGTCGACCTGGGGCGGTGGCGCCTCGCCGGCGGTGAGCCGCTCGTGCGGGCGCGCGAGCTGCCCGTCGCCCGGCCCGGCCTCGGCATCGACGTCGGCAACCCGCACGTGGTCGTCGCTGTCGCGAGCGACGACGAGCTCGCCGCGATCGACCTCAGTCGGGCGCCCGAGGTCGAGCCTGCCCCGCCCGCCGGCGCGAACGTCGAGTTCGTCGTGCCGGGCGACCCGCTCGTGGTCGACGGGGTCGGCCGCATCCGCATGCGCGTGCACGAGCGCGGCAGCGGCGAAACCCTCTCGTGCGGCACCGGCGCCGTCGCGTCGGCGCTCGCGGTGCGCCACTGGGCCGGAGCGCACGCCCCGAACGAGTGGCGCGTCGAGGTGCCGGGCGGGGTGCTCGGGGTGCGCATGTTCCCGACCGAGGATGGCGAGCACGTCGCGCTGAGCGGCCCCGCCGAGCTGGTCTTCGAGGGCGAGCTGCGCGTCTGAGCGTCGCGCGGCGCTCGCGCCGAGCATCCGCCGCTAGTCGGTCTCGATGACGGGGATGGCCCCCGTGACCGCGCCCCTGCGGCGCACCCGCAGCACGCGGAACCCCTTGCTCGTTGCCGCGCGCTGGGCCCGCAGGTCGTTGAGCTCGGCGTCGATCCAGCGCTGCAGCGAGTCAGCCCCGAGGTTGCGGGCGACGACGAGCCAGGCGTCGGAGGCGTCGGCCAGTCGAGGCAGCCAGCCCCGCAGCATCGCGTGCAGCTCGTTCTTGCCGACCCGGATCGGCGGGTTCGACCAGATCGTGCGGAAGGTGACGTCGTCGGGAACATCCTCGGGCCGCACGGCGTTGACGTTCGTGAGGCCCAGCGTGGAGGCATTGCGGCGCGTGAGCTCGAGGGCGCGTTCGTTGACGTCGACCGCCCACACAGTCGCTCGCGGCGACTCAAGCGCGAGGGTCAGGGCGATCGGCCCCCAGCCGCAGCCGAGGTCGAGCAGCTGACCGCCCGGGGGAGGCGGCGGCACGGAACCGAGCAGCACCCGGGTGCCCACGTCGAGCGCTCCGGGGCTGAACACGCCGCCCGACGTCACGACCTCCACGTCGCGACCGGCGAGCGTCACCGGCAGCGTCCTGATGACCATCTCACTCTGCGGCTGCGCGCTGAAGTAGTGGTCGGACGACATGGCCAGAATCTACCGAATAGCGAGAGAGTATGGTGAAGCGGATGACCGAGAAGACCACCGCCCACGGCGACGAGAGCCCTCGCGCCACGAGCCCGGTCGGCGACGACGCCGAGACGGATGCGGTGGCCCGCGTGCTCGCGAGCGCTGAGTCGCGTGCGCGCTCGGTCACGCTCCACGGCCAGCGCGCCGCCGCCCTGCAGGCCGACGACGCGTACCTCGACGATCGCGACGGCGACCAGTTCGACCGCGAGGATCGCGCGGCCCTGCGCCGCGTGCGCGGCCTCTCGACCGAGCTCGACGACGTCACCGAGGTCGAGTACCGGCAGCTGCGCCTGGAGAACGTGGTGCTCATCGGCGTGTACTCCGGCGGCTCACTCGTCGATGCCGAGAACTCGCTGCGCGAGCTCGCCGCCCTCGCCGAGACGGCCGGCGCGGTCGTGCTCGACGGTCTGCTGCAGCGTCGACCGCACCCCGACCCGAGCACGTATCTCGGCAAGGGCAAGGCGGCCGAGCTCGCGCTCATCGTCGCCGAGCTCGGTGCCGACACCGTCATCGCCGACACCGAGCTCGCTCCGAGCCAGCGTCGCGCCCTGGAGGACGTCGTCAAGGTGAAGGTCATCGACCGCACCGCGGTGATCCTCGACATCTTCAGCCAGCACGCGAAGAGCCGCGAGGGCAAGGCGCAGGTCGAGCTCGCGCAGCTCGAGTACCTCCTGC
>VFQM010002295.1_pt1 | contig 14482 bp, 11 predicted proteins | sample 3512391 | NCBI WGS metagenome assembly VFQM01 (sample SAMN10412369, study PRJNA504923) | tailings metagenome | isolation source: Replicate 1 from Balatoc abandoned mine | place: Philippines
CCGGGTGATGTGGTCGTCCCGGTCAGCGCCGCGCGCATCGGCTGCGCCAGCTTGCCGAGACCCAATCCCTGCTCCTCGGCAAGCGCCTTCGTAGTGGCTTCGAGTGCCTCGCTTGTCCAGTCGTTTTCGCCCCGAAGCGCATCGTAAATTGTCCGCAGTATCGCGCGCGCGTCGCCTTCGAGCAGCGCAGCGGCTTTCTCGGTCATGGCAAGCGGGCGCTTGGCGAAAAGAAATGCTGCCCCCTCAACGATTTCGTCGAGGTTCCTTGCACGCACTTTGAGCACCGGCATGGCCCGCGCCAGCAGCGCCTCGTCAGCGCCTTCGCCAAGCCGCGCGGCGACCAGCTGTGCAAGCCGGGCATCATCGGCGGCGCGCAGGTAGTGGCCGTTCAGGTTTTCGAGCTTCTTGATGTCGAAACGCGAGGGACTCTTGCCGACCCCGTCCAGATCGAACAGCTGCACCGCCTCGTCGCGGGTAATCTCCTCCCGGTCGCCGTGGCCCCAGCCGAGCCGCAGCAGGTAGTTGAACAGCGCCTCTGGCAGGATGCCGAGCTCGTCACGATAGGCCTCGACCCCGAGCGCCCCGTGACGCTTGGAGAGCTTCGCCCCGTCGGACCCGTGGATCAGCGGGATGTGGGCATAGACCGGGTCGGGCCAATTGCCTTCGATGGCGTTCATCGCGCGGACGATCGGCAGCTGGCGGAAGGCGTTGTTGAGGTGATCGTCGCCTCGGATCACATGGGTCACGCCCATGTCGTGATCGTCGACCACCACCGCCAGCATGTAGGTGGGCGTGCCGTCGGCGCGCAGGATGATGTAGTCGTCGATCTCCTCGTTCTTGACCGTCACCGCGCCCTGCACCCGGTCATGGATGGTGACCTCACCCTCGGTGGGCGTCTTGATGCGGATGGTGAAGGGTGCGCCTTCGGGAGCCTCTGCCGGATCGCGGTCGCGCCAGCGCCCGTCGTAGCGCATCGGCTTTTTCTGCGCGCGCTGCTCCTCGCGCATCGCCTCGAGTTCCTCAGGGCTCGCGAAGCACTTGTAGGCATGGCCGGCCTTGAGCAGCTGCCAGGCCACCTCGGCATGCCGTTCGGCCCGGTCGGTCTGGAACACCGGCGGCGCGTCGAAATCGAGCCCGAGCCAGTCGAGCCCCTCGATGATCGCATCGATCGCCTCCTGCGTGGAGCGTTTCCGGTCGGTGTCCTCGATGCGCAGCAGGACCCGGCCGCCGTGGTGGCGGGCGTAGAGCCAGTTGAACAGCGCGGTGCGCGCGCCGCCGATATGCAGGAACCCGGTGGGCGAGGGGGCGAAGCGGGTCACCACACCGCTTGGCTGGGCTTCGCCCGGTATGCTGCTTTCGCTTGCCATGGTTCTCGATTTCCTGTTCACTTCGAGCGGCTTGGGAGCGGGCAGGCCGGTCGGGGGACGAGCCGATGCGCGATGTGCCGATCGTACCGATGGGGGAGGATCCGGACAGCGCACAGGCTGCCGGAGACCCGCGACCGCGCCCTTGGCAAACCGCAGGCCGATTGTCCAGCATCGGCGCTGGGTGGGGCGGATGGCCCGACGCCGCCGAACGCTTTCTCGCCGCAGCCGCATTCGACCGCGCCCCGTGGCTGGCGGTGGTCTTCGCAGCCGGGATCATCACCTGGTTCGCGTTGCCCCAGCCGTGGCAGTGGATGGCGGCGATGGCGGGCGGCGCGAGCCTTGCGCTCGGGGCACGCAGGCTCTGGCCGCCGGGCAGCGCGGCGGACGAGCACAGGGCGAACCTGCGCGCGGCGGCGGTCGCCTGCGGGCTGCTGTTCGCGCTCGGGGTAGGGACGGTCTGGGCGCGCTCCGCGATCGTCGGCGCAGAACCGATCGCCCGGCCGGCGGTGGTGCTGATTGAGGGCAGGGTGCTGGGGCGCGAAGACCAGCCCGCCGAGGGCCGCTTGCGACTGACACTGGCAATGCGGCTGGCCGAGGAGGAAGCGGTGCCCGCGGCCGCGCGCAAGGTACGGGTCAACGTGCCTTTGACGGTGCTCGGCGAAGGCGGCGTGCCGGAGGGTCTTGCCGAGGGCGCGGTGGTGCGGCTGCGGGCGCGGCTGATGCCGCCTGCCAGCCCGATGCTGCCGGGCAGCTACGATTTCGCGCGCGCCGCGTGGTTTCAGGGCCTGTCGGCGACCGGCACGATGGTCGGGCCGCTGGAGGTGCTCCGTCCCGCTTCCGAGCGCGTCGGCCTTGCCGGGGTCCAGCGCGCGCTCGCCGCGCATGTTCGTTCGCGGGTCGATGGCTCGCCGGGGACCATAGCGGCGGCTTTCGCCAGCGGCGACCGGGGCGGAATCTCGGCTGCGGACGAGGTGGCGATGCGGGATTCGGGCCTTACGCACCTCCTGTCGATCAGCGGCCTGCATGTCAGCGCGGTGATCGCTGCTGCCTATATCGCGGTGCTCCGCCTGCTCGCGCTGTGGCCGGCGCTGGCCTTGCGGGTGCGGCTGCCGGTGGTGGCGGCCGGAGCAGGGGCGCTGGCGGGGGTCGGCTACACCTTGCTGACCGGGGCCGAGGTGCCGACGGTGCGCAGCTGCGTCGCCGCGCTGCTGGTGCTCGGCGCGCTGGCGCTCGGGCGCGATGCGCTATCCCTGCGGATGGTCGCGGTGGCGGCCGGGTTCGTGCTGCTGCTGTGGCCCGAAAGCGCCATCGGGCCGAGTTTCCAGATGAGCTTTTCCGCGGTCCTCGCGATCGTCGCCCTGTCGAACAGCGCCCCGGTCCGCGCCTTCCTCGCCCCGCGCGAGGAGCCGCTGTGGGCGCGTTATGGGCGGCGGGTGGTCATGCTGTTTGTGACCGGCGTCGTGATCGAACTGGCGCTGATGCCGATCGTCATGTTCCACTTCCACCGCGCCGGGATCTACGGCGCCTTTGCCAATGTGATCGCGATTCCTCTGGTAACATTCGTCTCCATGCCGTTGATTGCGCTGGGTTTGCTGCTCGACCTCGCCGGGCTTGGCGGGCCGGCGTGGTGGCTGGTGGAGCGCTCGCTGTCACTGCTACTCGGCATCGCGCACTTCACCGCCGCGCAGGCCGGAGCCGTGCGCCTGATGCCGCAGATCAGCGGTCTGACGGTGGCGTTGTTCGCCTTGGGAGGGCTGTGGCTGGGGCTGTGGCGCGGGCGGGTGCGGCTTGCGGGGCTGGTGCCGGTCGCGGCGGCGGGCGTGCTTGTGGCGCTCACTCCGATCCCCGATCTGCTGGTGACGGGCGACGGGCAGCAGGTGGGGATCACAATGCGCGGCGCTGATGGAGAGACCCGCCTTCTTGCCCTGCGCGACAGCCGCTCGTCCTACACGCGCGACAATCTGATGGAGTTGGCAGGTGTCGCTGCAGAGCCGGTGCCGCTTGCCCGGTGGCCCGGCGCGCGCTGTTCCAGCGCCTTCTGCACTCTCACCGTCACACGGGGCGGGCGCGGCTGGGTGCTGCTGCTCGGGCGCGGGCGTGAGCAGGTCGAGGAACGCGCGCTCGCCGCCGCCTGTGCCGAGGCAGATATCGTTGTTTCAGAACGTTTTCTTCCCCGCTCCTGTCGCCCGCGCCGGCTCAAGGCGGATCGCCGCTATCTCGAGAAATCGGGCGGCCTTGCCATCGACCTCGCCTCCGGAAGCATCACCAGCGTTGCCGAGGGGCAGGGCCAGCATGGCTGGTGGAAGGCAGGGCGAGCGGCGGTTGGAAAACAGCGCCCCGATCCGCAAAGGTCTGCAGCGGGCGGTCTGGCAGGGGTCTAGCGGGGGTCTGGCAGGGGTCTGGAGGGGGTCAGAGCCGGGCTGGACGCAAGCAGACAGCGGGCGCAAATCACCCGCGAGAAATCCAGCAGCTCCTTTCATGAAACCGGCAATCCGGCCGGAGCGCCGCCCCTTGGCATCACCGGAGGCCATCCTGCCCCCAGGCTGCCAAGGCCGACGCCCCGGGCCCGGATGCGTCAGTGATAGCGGCGCAGCAACCCGGCAAGCTTGCCCTGCACCTCGACCTCATGCGGAAGGTAGTATTGCGGATCATAGGCCGCATTGGCCGGATCGAGCCGCACCTGACCGCCTTCGCGGCGCAGGTACTTGAGCGTCGCTTCCTCGCCGCGCACCAGCGCGACCACGATCTCGCCGTCGCGGGCGGTGTTCGTGCGCCGAACCAGCGCGAAGTCGCCGTCGAAGATCCCGGCCTCGACCATCGAATCCCCCGATACTTCGAGCGCATAGTGCTCCCCGGGGCCGAGCAGGGCAGCGGGCACCGGCAAGGTCGACTGGCCTTCCAGCGCCTCGATCGGGGCGCCTGCTGCGATGCGGCCGTGGAGCGGCAGTTCGATCACGTCGTTCGCCGCCACGCTTTGCGCCACGCGCGGCGCGGGCGGGACCATCGGCACCACGTTTCCGCCCGCCGCCGCCGAAGCCGCACCCCGCGCCGGGGTCGCATCGACCGGCTCACGGATCACCTCCAGCGCCCGCGCCCGGTTGGGCAGGCGGCGCAGGAAGCCGCGTTCTTCCAGAGCGGAGATCAGCCGGTGCACGCCCGACTTGCTCTTGAGGTCGAGCGCCTCCTTCATTTCCTCGAAACTCGGCGAGATTCCGGTCTCCTCCAGCCGTTGCTGGATGAAGCGGAGCAGCTCGTGCTGTTTTGCGGTCAGCATTGGTCAATTCTCCTGTGGTCGCACCCACACGGGCGCCCTTGGCCGGACGCACGTGCCAATCCCTTGCGTGCGCCAAGAGGCACCGGAACAACGGTGCGTTGCCTGCACGTTCGTTCCACCGTTACGACGTCCTCACGTCATTAAGGTGAACGAACAAGGAACAATTAGGAAACTCTCCAACACGAGTCAAGCGCCTGAGGCAGCAAACCCGCGCAATTCAGCCATTTTGGAGGTGGAACACCCGCACCGGCTCGCCCGCAGGCAGGGCGGGGCTGTGTGCGGGGCGGTCGATCAGGCAGTCTGCCGCTGCCAGCGCCGTCAGCGCGGAGGAATCCTGCGATCCGGCGAGCCGCACCGTCTCGCCCTCCTGCACCGCGCGCAGGAACTCGCGCCGGGGGCCGATGGCGGGCAGAGCCTCGCCCGCGCGCAGCGTAACCGCGGTGGGCAGGGGCGCACATTCGCCCCCGGCGGCGCGCACCAGCGGCAAGGCGAAAAGGAAGGCGGTGACGAAGCTCGACACCGGATTGCCGGGCAGGCCAAGGATCACCTGCAGTCCTCTCGTGGCCACCAGCAGCGGCTTGCCCGGCTTGATCGCGATCTTCCAGAAGGCGATGTGCGCGCCCCAATCGGCCAGCGCGGGCTTGACGAGATCGTGATCGCCCACCGAAGCCCCGCCCGAGGTGACGAGCACGTCCGCCCCTTCGGCCTGCGCCAGCGCCGCGGCGAGCGCGGCGCGGGTGTCGGGCACCGGGCCGATGCGCGTCACCTCGCAGCCCAGCTCGCCGAGCATCGCGGCGATCATCGCGGCGTTGCTGGCGGGGATCTGGTGGGGGAGGCAATGGGCGGGATCGGCGCTGAGCTCATCGCCCGAATCCATCACCGCGACCCGCACCCGCCGGGTAACGGGGAGCGCAGCGTGCCCCCCGGCCAGCGCCAGCGCGAGGCGCGCCGGGGTGATGCGGGTGCCGCGGGCGAGCAGCAGGTCGCTTGTCCCGAAGTCGAACCCGCGCGCGCGGATGTGGCGGCCGGGCGGGGGAAGCTCGGTGGCGGTTAGGCTGTCGCCCTCGCGCAGGGCGTCCTCCTGCAGCAGCACCCGGTCCGCGCCCGCGGGCACGATGGCCCCGGTGGAAATGCGCAAGGCCTCGCCCGCAGCAAGAGCGCCTGCGTAGGGCGATCCGGCGCGGCTTTCGCCCACCACGCGCCACGGCCCTTCGCCGGGGGTGAGGGCATAGCCGTCCATCGCCGAAAGGTCGGCGGCAGGCTGGGTGCGCGCAGCATGGATATCGGCGGCGAGGATGCGGCCGATGGCGGCATGGGTGGGGACGGTTTCAGACGGCAGCTCCGGCGCGAGGGCGAGCAGGCGGGCCTGCGCTTCCTCAAGGCCGAGCGGCGCGGTCATGCGCAGGGAGGTTCCGGCGCGGTCCAGTCGCCCGACTTGCCGCCGGTCTTGGCGATCAGGCGGACTTCGGAGATGACCATGCCCTTGTCGATCGCCTTCGCCATGTCATAGATTGTCAGGAGTGCGATCGAAACCGCTGTCATCGCTTCCATCTCCACGCCGGTTTTGCCCGTCAGGGAGGCGGTGGCGGTGACGCGGATTGCCCGGGAATCGTCGGCTTCCTCATAGGCGAAGTCGATGGTGACCGCTTCCAGCCCCAAGGGGTGGCACAGCGGGATCAGCTCCCCGGTGCGCTTGGCGGCCATGATCCCGGCAATGCGCGCGGCGCCCAGCACGTCGCCCTTGGGGGTATTGCCTGCACGGATCGCGGCGAGAGCTTCTGCCGACATCGCGATCCGCCCGCTGGCCACGGCGCGGCGGGCGGTGGCGGGCTTGCCGCCGACATCGACCATGCGGGCGGCGCCGTCTTCGTCGAGGTGGGTGAGCTTGTTCATGCCGCCGCTTGTGTCCCGAGCAGCGCCCGCGTGGCACTGGCGATATCGTCAGCGCGCATCAGGCTTTCCCCGACGAGGAAGGTGCGCACGCCGGCTGCCGCAAGGCGCTCGATATCCTCGTGGGTGTTGATCCCGCTCTCGCCGACCAGCAGCGTGCCCTCGGGCGCGAGCGGTGCGAGGCGCTCGGTGACGGCAAGGCTGGTGGTGAAGGTCTTGAGGTCGCGGTTGTTGACCCCGATGAGGCGCGAACGGAGGTGTGTGGCGGCGCGCTCCAGTTCGGCCTCGTCATGCACCTCGACCAGCACATCCATGCCGAGTTCGACTGCCGCGGCCTCGATCTCGGCCATCGCGCTGTCCTCCAGCGCGGCGACGATCACGAGGATCGCGTCGGCACCGATGGCGCGGGCTTCAAGGCACTGCCAGGGATCGACCATGAAGTCCTTGCGCAGCACCGGCAGGGTGCAGGCGGAGCGGGCTTCGACCAGATAATCCTCGTGGCCCTGAAAATAGGGCGCGTCGGTCAGCACCGAGAGGCAGGCGGCGCCGCCTGCCTCATAGGCGGCGGCATGTTCGGCAGGGCGGAAGTCGGCGCGGATCAGGCCTTTGGAGGGGCTCGCCTTCTTGATCTCGGCGATCAGCGCGTATCCGCCGGCCGCGCGGGCGCGCAGGGCGGCCTCGAAGCCGCGCGGCGCGGTCTGGATGCGGGCGGCCGCGGCGAGCTGCGCTTCGCTGATCGCGAGCCTGCGGGCGGCGACGACTTCGCGCTTGGCGGCGCAGATTTCCTCGAGCTTGTTCATCGGTCCTATCTAGCCAGCGCGATCCACTTGTCGAGCAGCGCCAGCGCCGCGCCCGAATCGAGCGCCTCGGCGGCCATCGCGGCGCGCTCGGGCCAGCTTTCGCCGCGCCCCGCCACCGTCAGCGCACCTGCCGCGTTGAACAGCACCGCGTCGCGGTAGGGCCCGGTCGTGCCTGTCAGCAGCGCCTTCAGGGCGGCGGCGTTGTACCGCGCGTCGTCTCCTCGGATCGCTTCGATGGGCGCATGGGGCAGACCCGCTGCGCCCGCGTCGATGCGCTCCATCACGAAGGTGTTGCCGGTCACCACCGCGACCTCGTTGCCGCCGGCAAGGCTCAGTTCGTCCAGCCCCTCGTCGCCCGAGACGATCAGCGAGCGTCCGGTGCCGAGCCGCGCCAGCGCGCCGGCATAGATCGGGACATAGGCGGGCCGCGCGATGCCGATCAGCTGGCTTTCGACCCGCGCGGGGTTGGAGAGCGGGCCCATCAGGTTGAAGATCGTGCGCTGGCCGATGCGGGTGCGGATGGGCTGGATGCGCGCCATCGCCGGGTGGTGGTTGCGGGCGAAAAGGAAGCAGATGCCGATTTCGGCGAGGGTCTTTTCCGCGGTGCGCCCGGCCGCGTCCATGTCGAGGCCCAGCGCCTCCAGCGTATCCGCCGCGCCCGCCTTGGAACTCGCGGCGCGGTTGCCGTGCTTGGCGACCGGCACGCCGCAGGCCGCGACCACGAGGCTCACCGCGGTCGAGACATTGAGGGTGTGGTGCCCGTCGCCCCCGGTGCCGCACACGTCGATCGAGCCTTCGGGGGCGGCGATCGGGATCAGCCGCGCCCCGAGCGCCCGCGCCGCGCCTGCGATTTCGTCCTCCGCTTCGCCGCGCCTGGAGAGCGCGACGAGAAAGGCGGCGATTGCGTCATCCGAAGGCCCGCCGTCGAGCAGCACGCCGAAGGCCGCCTCGGCCTCGACCTCGGTCATGGGGGTGGAGGTGATTTCGGGCAGCAGGCTCATGCGTGCAGCCTTGCGGGCAGCACCGGCTCGATCCCGCACACCGCGAGGAAATTGGCAAGGAGGGCATGGCCGTGCTCGGTGGCGATGCTTTCGGGGTGGAACTGCACCGAGTGGATCGGCAGCCGCGCGTGGCGGAAGCCCATGACGCTCGGGTGATCGGCGCCCGGTGTCTCGGCGTGCGCGTTGGCGACCAGCTCGGCGGGCACATTCACCACCTCAAGGCTGTGATAGCGCGTGGCGATGAAGGGCGAGGGGAGCCCTGCGAACACCCCCGTCCCGTCATGGGTGACAGGCGAGGTCTTGCCGTGCATCAGCCCGCCGCGCTGAACGGTGCCGCCGAAATGCTGCCCGATCGCCTGATGGCCGAGGCACACCCCCATCAAGGGCTTGCCCGCGTCCGCACAGGCCGCGACCAGATCGAGGCTGATCCCTGCCTCGTTCGGCGTGCAGGGGCCGGGCGAGATCAGGAACCCCGCCGCATTGGTCCGCAGCGCCTCAGCAGCGGTCAGCGCGTCGTTGCGCTCCACGCGGACCTCGGCCCCCAGCTCCATCAGGTAATGGACAAGGTTGAAGGTGAAGCTGTCGTAATTGTCGATGACGAGGATCATTCTGCCGCTGCCCCTGCCGCTGGTTCTGTCGCCGGTGCCGCCGGGCCGCGCCTGGTCACCACGATCATCGGCCCGACGCGCCCCTTGTCCATCCGCCCGCTTGCCGGATCCCACAGGCTCGACACCTGCCCGTCGAGATAGAGCGCGTTCTTCACCTTCACCTCGTCGCGGAAATAGCGGGCGAGCTGGCCAAAGCTGACCGGCGCGTCCGCAATCACGAAATGCGCCTTGCCGCCCGCATCCACGCCCACGCCGTTGCGGATCGCCCTCGACGGGCCATCGTCCTGAATGTCGGGGTGAAGCTTGCCGTCCACCAGCAGCATCGGCCCGGATTGCGTGCCGAACTGCGGACGATCACCGACGGTGTTGAAGAAGGTGTTGCTCCCCAAGACCTGCCACTTGCCGCCGGTGCCGAAGAACACCCCGTTGGGCTTCATGTAGAAATTGCCCTCTCCCTCGGCACGGTCGAGCTCCTTCAGGCGCTCGCCGTTCTCGACATAATAGCCGATGGGTTTGAGATCATCGCCATACATCCCGCCGTTCATGACGAAGGCGATCGTGGTCGGATCGACGCTTGCCGCGAATGCCGCCAGCGAGCCGAAGGGCTGCTTGTCCGCGCCGATATTCGCCATGGCGATGCGGTGCTGCGCGGGATCGGCGATGCAATGGGTGAGGGGGATGGTCTCGAACACCACCTGCTTGCACGCCGAAGGCACCGCAGGGGCCGAGAGCGTCGGGGTCGGTGAGGGGGCCTCGTCCACTTCCGACCCGTCAAGATTGACCCTGACCAGCGCATCGCCTGCCGGGGCTTCGGAACACGCGGCCAGCGCCAGCAGCGCAAGCGCGGCAAGAACAGCGCGCCTCATTGCCCGTATCCCGGTTCGCCCGCCACGCGCACCGCCTCGCGCGCGGCGGCGATCAGGGCGCCCGCTTTGGCACGGCATTCGGCGAGTTCGTAATCGGGATCGCTGTCGGCGACGATCCCCGCGCCCGCCTGCACATGCATCACCCCGTCCTTCACGACCGCCGTGCGCAGGACGATGCACGAATCGAGGCTGCCGTCGGGCGCGAAATAGCCCACGCCCCCGGCATAGGCCCCGCGCGTTTCGGGCTCCAGTTCGGCGATGATCTCGCAGGCCCTAATCTTGGGCGCGCCCGACACGGTGCCCGCCGGGAAGCCTGCGAACAGAGCATCGAGCGCGTCCTTCGACGGATCGAGCCGTCCCACCACATTGCTGACGATGTGCATCACGTGGCTGTAGCGTTCGATGGTGAAGCTGTCGGTCACCTCCACTGTCCCCGCCGCTGCCACGCGCCCCACATCGTTGCGCCCGAGATCGAGCAGCATCAGGTGCTCGGCGCGCTCCTTGGGATCGGCGAGCAGGCTCGCTTCGTTGGCGTCATCATCCTCGCGCGTCTTCCCGCGCGGGCGGGTGCCCGCAATTGGCCGGATGGTGACCTCATCATCCCGGACCCGCACGAGGATTTCGGGCGAGGAACCCACCAGCGCAAAGCCGGGCAGGTCGAGGAAGTAGAGAAAGGGCGACGGATTCACCCGCCGCAGCGCGCGGTAGAGCGCCAGAGGGGGCAGGGTGAAGGGGCAGGTGAACCGCTGGGCGAGCACCACCTGGAAGATGTCGCCCGCCACGATGTAGTCCTTCGCCGCCAGCGCCATCGCCTTGTAGTCGTCGGGCGCGATCACGGGTGCGAGATCGGGCAGGCTTTCGGGCACGGTCCCGGCTTCGGCAACGGGGGCGGGCTGCGCAAGCTGGCTCAGCGTTGCATCGATCCGCTCGCCCGCGCGCGCGACGGCGGCTTCGGGGTCGGCCGCCTCCCAGATCGGCGCGATGGCGAACAGCGCGTCGCTCAGCCGGTCAAAGACGAGGATCACCGTCGGCCGCACGAACAGCATGTCGGGCAGGCCCAGCGCGCTCTGCGGGGCGCGGGGGAGGGTTTCGACAAGGCCGATGGTCTCGTAGCCGAAATAGCCGACAAGGCACGCAAGCGCGGGCGGAAGGCCCTCGGGCATCGGGTCGATCCGGCAGGTCGCGGCGAGCGCGCGCAGTTCGGCCAGCGCATCGCCCGCGAGCGGCCCGAAGGCCGCGCGGTCCTGCCGCCAGTCGCGGTTGACTTCGGCTGCGGCCCCCCTTGCGCGGAACACCAGGTCGGGATCAAGGCCGAGCAGGCTGTATCGCCCGCGCACCTCGCCGCCCTCGACGCTTTCGAGCAGGAAGTCGCCGCGCCCCGGCACGATCAGCCGCCTTGCGGCGCCCACGGGCGTATCGCAGTCGGCGATGATCCGCCGCCAGACCAGCGCGGGCCGCCCTGCGGCGAGCATCCCGATGGCGGCGGCGGCGTTGTCCGGGAGGCCGGTGGCGGGCGTGGTCACGAAACGCTCTTGCAGGGCCGGGTCACTGGTCGCCCGAGAGCTGCTTGCGCACCGCGGCGATGCCGGCATCGTTGCGGGTCACGCCCAGCTCCTTGCGCATCGCGGCAATCGCTTGCCGACGATATTCGTCGGTCAGTGACGTCCCGAGCTGCTGGCGGGTCTGGGCGATGAGCTGGCCCTCCTTGTCGAGCGGCAGGGTGCTGATGTCCTCCAGATCGACGATGTACCAGCCGAGGTCGCGCGGCGCTTCGAGCGATTTGGCGGTGCCTTCGGCCATGCTGAACATCAGCACCAGCGGCGGGGCGATGCGGCCGCGCTGCTGGGCGAGCAGCTGGCGCCGTTCGAGATCGATCGGCTCGCGCGAGAAGCCGGGGCGGTTTTCCGCCGCCAGCGCATCGCCGAGCGGCGTTCCGGCGCGCACCTTGGCGAGGATGCGATCCGCCGCCTGCTTGGCGAGCGTTGCCCCCTGCGCGCGCTTCCATCCGGCAATCGCGCCTTCGCGCACCTCGGCGAGCGGCGGGGCGCTGGCCTCCTCGATCTTTGCGACCTCGAAGATCACGAAAAGATCGCCGGCCGGCGCGAGCTGGGGTTCGCTCTCCTCCATCTGGAAGGCGGTCTGGAGCACGGCCTGGAGCTGCGGCACGACCTGCATCTGCGGCTGACCGAAGGCCTGCCCGTTGGCGAGCAGCGGCGGGGTGGTCTCGACCTTGAGGCCATAGGCTCCGGCCACTTCGGCCAGCGCCGTCCCGCCGTCGATCTCGCCCTCGATCTCCTCGACCCGCGAAGCGATGGCGGCAGTGCGCTTTTCGTCGGCGAGCGCCTTGGTTATCTCCGGCGTCGCCTGGGCGAGGCTGCGCGCCGCAGTGCGCTCGATCCGGTCGACACGGCCGACATACCAGCCGAGCGTGCCCTGCGCCGGTTCGATGACACCGCCTTCGCCAGCCTTGAAGGCGTTCTGGGCGAAGGCGAAGCTGACTGCGCCCGCCATCGCCTCGCGGTCGCGTGCCTCGGCGCGCGAGGCGGTGAAGCCGGCATCGCGTGCGACGCTTTCGAGCGAGGACCCGCCGCGCACCCGCGCCGCAAGCGCCTTGGCGGCATCCTCGGTCGGCACCACGAAGCTCGTCACCACCCGGCGCTCGGTTGCGGCATACTTGGCCGCATCGCGCTGATAGCGGGCAGCGATCTCGGCAGCCGTCGGCGCGGTGTCGACCTTGAGCTGATCAGGCCCGAACACCGCAAAGCGCAAGGTGCGCCGCTCGGGCCGGATGAACTGGGTGCGGTTTTCCTGATACCAGGCGGAAAGCTGCGCATCGGAAGGATTGCCCGCCGGGGCGAAGGCGGCGCTGGGGATCAGCGCGATCTCGCCCTTGCGCCGCTCCAGCACCAGCGCGGCATATTGGCGGGCGATCTTCTCCGGCATCAGCGGCGCAGCCACGGCCGAGCGCAGCATCTGCTGTTCGAGCAGCCCGGCCTCGATATCGCGGCGCAGGCTCGCATCCGTCAGCCCGCGCGAACGCAGCGCGGCGACATAGGCCTTCTCGTCGAATTCCCCGGTGAGGCTCTGGAAGGCAGGGATCTTCAGGATCTCGCTGTTCACCAGATTCTCGCCCGCGCGCAGGCCGTACTTGCGGGCATAGACGCCGATAGCCGCGCGATCGATGAGCTGGTCGACCACCGCCTCGAAGCCGCCCTCGGCGACCAGTTCGGGCATGGTCAGGGTCGGATTCTGCGCGCGCACCTGATCGAGCGCGGCATTGGCCGCGGCCGGAAGGTCGGCCAGCGCGATCGGCTCGCCGCCCACCACCGCCATCCGGTCCCCGCGCGAGATTCCGCCAAGGCCGGTGTTCGACAGATCCGATGCCGCAAAGGCAAGCGCGATCAGCCCCAGAAAGGCCAGAGCGATCGGCAGGCCGATCTTCGAGGAAAAAAAGCGGCGGAAGAAGGAAATCATCGCGTATCAGGATCCCGTCGGAGCCAGCCTCGCGGCGGGCATGTCTGGGCACCCGCCGCGTGGGGCGCTGGGTGCGGCGTCGCGCTTTATAGGCCATGCGACCGCGCGGCAACAGGTTCGCGATGCTTTTGACTAGTGGCGCGTCCTCGGGTAGCGGACCCGGCCTCGGCACATTACAGCAAAAGCCAGAATCACCAGCCGCCGGGCCTATCCCTCTCATTACAAAAGAAGTGCAAAGGCAGAACATGACCCGCCGACCCTACATCGTCGGAAACTGGAAGATGCATGGCACGCGTGCGATGCTCTCCGAGGCCCGCGCCATCGACCGCGCCGCGCAGCGGCACATGAAAGTCGAGGTCGCGCTTGCGCCGCCCTACACGCTGATCCACCCGATCCACCGCGAAGCCGAGCAGATCGCCGTCGGCGCGCAGGATTGCCACCACGAGGAAGGCGGCGCCCACACCGGCGACATCTCCGCGGCGATGATCGCCGATGCGGGCGGCAAGTTCGTGATTCTCGGCCATTCCGAGCGCCGCACCGGCCACGCGGAGAGCGACGCGCTGGTGCGCGCCAAGGCCGAAGTGGCGCTGGCCGCGGGCCTGCGCATCATCATGTGCTGCGGCGAAAGCGCCGAGACGCGCGAATCGGGCAAGGCCGTTGATTTCGTGAAGCGCCAGCTCACCCAGTCGCTTCCCGCCGCCGAGACGATGCCCGCCGACATCGCCGAGCGCGTGACGGTCGCCTACGAGCCGATCTGGGCGATCGGCACCGGCACCGCCGCCACGACCGACGACATCGCCGAGATGCACGGTGTCATCCGCGCGCTGCTGATCGAACTGTTCGGGCCTGAGCAGGGCGCCGAGGTGCGCATCCTCTACGGCGGTTCGGTCAAGCCCGACAATGCGGCCGCGATCTTCGCCGTGCCCGATGTCGGCGGGGCACTGGTGGGGGGCGCGAGCCTTACCGCCGACAGCTTCATGGGCATTGCGCTGGCCGCCAGCGAGCCGTTCGAGAACTGAGCCGCCCTTCGGCGCTGGCGATGCATTGCGGCCCGACGGGCTTGCCGCGCAGGCCGCACGCGCCTACATGGCCGCCAATGATGTCACCGGGCGCACACCGCCCCCGCCACGAGAGCCGTTCATGTCCCTGTTCATCTTCCTCACCGTGATCCAGGCCCTCGTGGCCGCCGCGCTGGTCGGCGT
>VFQM010002296.1_pt1 | contig 14479 bp, 13 predicted proteins | sample 3512391 | NCBI WGS metagenome assembly VFQM01 (sample SAMN10412369, study PRJNA504923) | tailings metagenome | isolation source: Replicate 1 from Balatoc abandoned mine | place: Philippines
GCTGGCGCATGCCGGAGATGGCCAGCCTGCAGATCTTCCACACCCAGCCACCGGACAGCGCCCAGGAACTCAAGGAACAGACCCTGGCCCTGCTGCGTGAGCGCGGCCTGAACCTGGCAGACCCGGGCAGTCGCAATGGCCGCGTGGAAACCCTCAGCCAGGTCAACCTGGCCCTGCTGGTTTCGGCCACGCCGATCCTGCCGTCCAGCGCGCAGGGCGAGCCGCGCGGCATGCTGGTGATGGGCAGTTATTTCACCCGCGAACTGCTCAGTGCCCAGCAAAACCAGGTCATCGCACGCTTCCACCTGAGTAACGAAGAGTTGCACAGCAGCGCCCAGCAGCAGCTCGAAGTGAGCTACAACGGCCTGACCAGCCATGCCTTGCTCGGCCCGCGGCGCCTCGACGAACAACACCAGTACAGCGAGTTGACCCTGCTCGATCGCCAGGGCCAGCCTGGACTGACCTTTCACCTGGAACGCGAGCGCCCCAACTACCTGCAGGGCCAGCAGACCATCAACCTGTTTTTCGGCGCCACCCTGTTGATCATCCTGCTGTCTTCGGCGCTGGCCTTTGCCGTCTTCGAGTATTGGGTGCTGCGCCGCCTGGCAAGACTCAACCTGGAAATCAGTGGCATCGATGGTAGCCAGTACCTGCCACGCCTGAGCGACCAGGGGCATGACGAAATCGGCCAGCTGAGCCAGGAACTCAACGGCATGCTGGAACGCCTGTCGCGCAGTGAAAACCGCGACAAACTGATCCTTCAGCACATCGAGGACGGTTACTTCGAGCTCAATCGCAAGGGCCAGGTGGTGGACGCCAACCCGGCACTGGCGCGTCTGCTGGGGCTACCCGTGGAAATGCTGCTCGGCCGCTCCTACAGCGAACTGCTCGGCGAAACCGATACGCTGCGCGCCCGCAACCTGTTCAAGGAGCGCCTGCAGGCCGGCAGCAGTCACTTCTCCGCACCGTTCCGCCGCCACGACGGCAGCGGCGGCCACCTTGATACGCATGTCTCGGTACTGCGCGACAACCGCGGCCGCCTGCTCGACATGGCCTATCGCGACCCGCTGACCCAGCTGGGCAATCGCAAGGCCTTTGCCGAACAACTGCAACACCTGCTCGGCGACAGCGTACGCCGCGCCCAGCCCCTGGCCCTGCTCTTCCTGGACCTGGACCGTTTCAAGGAAGTCAATGACAGTCTCGGCCATGACTGTGGCGACCTGCTGTTGCAAGGGATTGCCGAACGCATGCGCAAGGTCGTACGCGGGCCCGACCAGATCTACCGACTGGGCGGCGACGAATTCACCCTGCTGCTGCCAGACACCCCGGCCAACGCGGCACAACGTCTGGCGGCACGCCTGCTTCAGGAGCTGGCCGCGCCTTTCCAGCTCAATGGCCATCCGGTGGACTACATCACCTGCAGCATCGGCATTGCCGTTGCCCCCGAACACGCCGAGGACAGCGAGTCGCTGATCCGCGCCGCTGACCAGGCCATGTACCAAGCCAAGAAACAGCGTAACAGCGCATGTCTGTACAACGGCCCCAGGCTTTTCGAGGAGGGGCAAAGCCAGTAAGGTCTGCTCTCCGTTTTCCCTGGAGCCTCTTCATGCACTCGCCCGTCGCCCAAGGATTCAGCTATTTCCGCGAAGCACTGCCACTGCTACTGCGCCCCGGCCTGCGGTTGTTCGTGATTCTCCCACTGCTGGTCAACCTGCTGGTCTTTGGCGGCTTGATCGTCTTCGCGCTGCAACTGTTCAATGACACCCTGGCGCACCTGATGGGCAGCGTACCGGACTGGCTGAGCTGGCTGGACTGGCTGCTCTGGCCCTTGTTCGTGGTGCTGATGCTACTGACGGTATTCTTCACCTTCAGCCTGCTTGCCAACCTGATCGCCGCGCCGTTCAACGGCTTTCTCGCCGAAAAGATCGAAGTGGTACTGCGCGGACGCGACGACTTCCCGCCGTTCAGCCTGCAGGAACTCGCCGCCATGGTGCCGCGCACGGTCGGTCGTGAATTGCGCAAGCTGGCCTACTTCCTGCCCCGCGCCATTCCCCTGCTGCTGCTGACCTTCATTCCGCTGATCAACCTGATCGCCATTCCCCTCTGGCTGCTGTTTGGCGTATGGATGCTGGCCATCCAGTACGTCGACTACCCGGCGGACAACAACAAGCTGTCCTGGCCGGACATGCTCGCCTGGCTGCGTGAGAAACGCTGGCAAAGCCTGGGATTCGGCGGCACGGTGTACCTGGCTTTGCTGGTGCCCTTCGCAAATATCCTGGTCATGCCCGTGGCGGTGGCCGGCGCCACCCTGTTCTGGGTACGCGAAGGCGGCGTAGAGCGCGTCACCGGGCGGTAACTTGCCTGTCATCAACAGGCAATGCCGGGCCTGCAGACTGCCGGCATGCCTGATACCTCTCTTCATATCGCCCTGGTCAGCGAGACATTTGCTCCGCAGGTCAACGGCGTGGCCCACACCCTGCAGCAGCTCTACCGGGGGCTGCAGGCACGCGGCCATCACCTGCAACTGGTACGTCCGCGCCAACCCGGAGAAGCGGCCTGCGCCGACCGCAACCTGTTGCTGACCCGTGGCTGGCCGCTACCCGGCTACCCAGGCTTGCAGTGGGGACATAGTGCACGCGGCAAGCTGCTGCGCCAGTGGCGACGGGTGCGCCCGGATGTGCTCTACATCGCCACCGAAGGCCCGCTGGGCTGGTCAGCCCTGCAGGCCGCCCGCCAGTTACAGATCCCTGTGGTCAGTGGCTACCACACCAACTTCCAGCAGTACCTCGACCACTACGGCCTGGGTCTACTGGAACGTCTGCTGATGCACTACCTGCGCTGTTTCCATGAACGCTGCCAGGCCACCCTGGTGCCCAGTCCATGCCAGCACACCGAACTGACCCGCCGTGGCTTCCATAACCTGCACCTGCTCGGGCGCGGCGTGGATGCCCAGCTGTTTCATCCGGCACGGCGTTGCCACAGCCTGCGCCAGCAATGGGGCGTCGCGGAAGACGAACTGGTCGTACTGTATGTCGGCCGACTGGCCGCGGAAAAGAACCTGGCGCTGCTTGGCCGCACCTTTGCCAGCCTGCAGCAACACGCCGGGCAACGGCGTTTGCGACTGGTCGTGGTGGGTGACGGCCCGCAGGCCGGACAGTGGCGACGGCAATGGCCGCAGGCGGTGTTTTGCGGGGTCAAGCAGGGTGAGGAACTGGCCAGGCATTATGCGTCAGCCGACCTGTTCGTCTTCCCCAGCCTGTCGGAAACCTTCGGCAACGTCGTGCTCGAAGCGCTGGCCTCGGGCCTGGCGGTCATTGCCTATGACCAGGCAGCCGCCGCCCAGTACATCAGCCATGGTTACAACGGTGTGCTGGCCATGCCAGGCGATGAGCGGGGCTTTATCGAGGCCGCCGGCTGGCTGCTGGACGACGGCGAAAGCCGCCGGCGCATGCGCCTTAATGCACGCCGCGAGGCCAGCCAGTGCGGCTGGCCACAGATCGTCGAGCAGTTCGAGGCGTTGCTGCGCCAGGCGACGCAAAACACCCTGAACACACGGCAGGTCGCTCAGCGACCTGCCGCCGACACACTCAGTCGAGCGACATCAGCGCCTCGCGACTGAACGGCAGGATGTCCTGCTCGCGCCCCTCGCGCACCTTCAGCGCCCAGTCGGCATCCACCAGCAGGGCGCGCCCCACCGCCACCAGGTCGAACTCCTGGCGATTCAGACGCTCCAGCAGGTTCTCCAGGCTGGCCGGCTTGGCCACCTTGTCGGTCTTCACCATGAACTGCAGGAACTCGCCATCCAGCCCCACGCTGCCGACGGTAATGGTCGGCTTGCCGGTCAGCTGGCGGGTCCAGCCGGCCAGGTTGAGGTCCGAGCCCTCGAACTCCGGCTCCCAGAAGCGGCGGGTGGAGCAGTGGAAGATGTCCACGCCAGCGTCGCTGAGCGGCTTGAGGAAGGCGGCCAGCTCTTCCGGGGTCTGCACCAGGCGCGCGGTGTAGTCCTGCTGCTTCCACTGCGAGAAGCGGAAGATGATCGGGAAGTCCGGACCAACCGCTGCACGCACAGCCTTGATCACCTCGATGGCAAAGCGCGAGCGGTTGGCCAGGCTGCCACCGTAACCATCGCTGCGCTGGTTGCTGCCTTCCCAGAAGAACTGGTCGATCAGGTAGCCGTGCGCACCATGCAGTTCCACACCATCCATGCCGATGGCCTGGGCGTCACGTGCAGCCTGTGCGTAGGCCGCAACCACTTCGTCGATATCCGCCTGGGTCATGCCATGCACCACCACCTGGCCATCCTTGAGCTTCTCCATCGGCCCGTAGCCCGGCACGCTGGCATCCGGCTCAGTGCCCAGCTTGCGCACATTGCCAACATGCCACAGCTGCGGGACGATCTTGCCGCCTGCCGCGTGCACCGCATCGACCACCTGCTTCCAGCCGGCCAGAGCGTCCTCGCCGTAGAAGCGCGGCACGTTCGGATAACCGTTGGCCGCCTTGTGATTGATGGTGGTGCCTTCTGTGACGATCAGCCCGACACCGGCAGCGGCGCGGCGACGGTAGTACTCCACCACACCGGCATTCGGCACGCCGCCCGGCGAGAAGGAACGGGTCATCGGTGCCATGACCACGCGGGTCGGCAGCTCCAGATTGCCCAGGCGGAAGGGTTGGAAGAGTGCGTGTGCGGCATTGTTCATGGAATCTCCTGTGGCCGGCCAACTGACCGGTCGTCTCGGTTTTACGGCAAAAAAGTCAGGCGGCCAGCAGCCGCTCCAGACGTGACACAAACTGTTCCAGAGGGGCCAGGTCACGGCCGACCTTGAGCTGGCCGAGCACGCCCTGCCAGGCACAACTGATGAAGGCGGCCAGGTTGGCACAGTCCTCGTCGGCCGGCAGCTCGCCACAGGCCTGCGCCTCGCGCAGGCAGGCAGCCAGCAGGCGCGCCGATTCACCATGGATGGCCGCGACCTGCGCACCGATGGCCGGCACATGCTCGCTCATCTCAAAGCTCAGGCTGCCAATGAAACAGTGGTATTCGAGTTTTTCCTGGCGCGCAAAATGCGCCAGCAGCTCACGGTAATAACCCAGGATGCGCGCCCGTGGCGAACGCTGCGGATCGGCCAGGGCGGCGGCATAGCGCTGCAGGCGTGGTCGATAGACCTGCTCGAGCGCCTGCAGGGCAAAGTCTTCCTTACTCGCGAAGTAATGGTAGAAGCTGCCCTTGGGAATCCCCGCGGCCTGGACGATCTCCTGCACCCCGGTACCGTGGTAACCACGACGGGTCATCACCGCAGCGCCTTTGCTGAGGATCAGATCACGCTTGTCGACTCGGATTCGGCTGTTCATGGGTCAAGCATATGACCGGTCGTCTCACCCTTCCCAGCACTATTGATTGCGCTGATTATCCGCCATGCGACAAGCGGCCCCCGGGCCTTAGCAGGCCGTTGCAATCAGTGCCACTCCACGCGCTGCTCCAGGGGAAAGCGCAGGCGCGGGTTGTATACCGCCCGCTCTCCCGGCTTGCCAACTGCCAGCAGCATCACCGGCACGGCAGCGCGGGGAATCTCCAGAACACGGCGCAGACGTACCTCGTCGAAACCTTCCAGCGGGCAGCTGCAGTAGCCATGGCTCTGCAACGCCAACATGAGGTTCTCGGCCGCCAGTGCCGTGGACTTGACCGCCCACAGACGCATCTGGGCGTGGCTGTTGGGCGTGCGCATCAATGCGCGACGCCAGCCCAGCACACGCACCAGCTGACGTTTGAGCAGGCCGCGCCAGCCCAGCCAGCCCTGGTTGTACTGGAAGGGTGCGGTCTTGCTGTAGAAATGCCGGATAGGCGCCGGCACCTCGGGTTCCGGCCACTGCGCGATGATCTGCTCGCAACTGTCACGCCAGCAGTCCGGACGCGCCAGGACCACGATGATCAGCGGCGCCTTGGCCGCCTGCTGGCCCATGCACACCGGGCGCAGGCGCTGCAGCAGCTGTTCATCGCGAATCACCTGGAAGCTCCAGGGCTGCAGGTTGCAGGAATTGGGTGCCAGAATGGCCAGTTCCAGGCAATCGCGGATTACCGTATCCGGCACCGGCTCGGCCGTGAAACGACGTACCGCACGGCGCTGCTCGATCAGCGCGCGCAAGGCTTGGGGTGTGGCGGGGTGTTCAGGCGACATGCGGCACTCTCGTCAGGGCAATGCCGCCGATTTAGCCGCTCGCCCGCCGAACAGGCAAGCGATGCGGCAAAACGACCTTGAGCTTGGCACATCTGCCCTCAGGCGCCAGGACAGCCCTGGACGCAATCAGCCCAGGGCGTTGTCGATGGCCTGCAACAGTGCCGGATCATCCGGTGCAGTTCGCGGCGCAAAGCGCGCCAGCACCCGACCATCGCCGGCCACCAGGAACTTCTCGAAGTTCCAGCTGATGTCGCCTGGGAAATCCGCACCTTCGCCAGCCAGCAGGCGATACAGCGGGTGGCGATCCGGGCCATTGACTTCCAGCTTGGCGGTCAGCGGGAAACTGACGCCATAATTGTGCAGGCAGAACTGCAGAATCTGCTCCGGCGTGCCCGGCTCCTGGCCGGCAAACTGGTTGCAAGGTACACCCAGTACGGTCAGGCCGCGCGCCCGGTACTGCTGGTAGAGCTGTTCAAGGCCGGCATATTGCGGGGTCAGGCCACATTCGGAAGCCACATTGACCACCAGCAACAACTGCCCGGCATAAGGTGCCAACGGCAACGGCTGGCCAGTCAGGTCGTTCAGCGTGAGGTCATGGATAGCGCTCATGGCACACTCCTGTAACAGGGTACACAGACAGAAAAGGCGCCTGAACCGCCTGCTCTGCGCCTGTCATGGTCAGGCCTGAGTCTGGTCGGCACGACGCCTGTCGGCAAGTGCGAGCCATCTGCGACGGCCCGGCAAACCGGGAAAATCAGTGGTGGTGACCGCCTTCACCATGAATATGACCATGGGCGATTTCTTCGGCTTCGGCATCACGCACCTTGACCACCTTGACCTGGAAGGTCAGGCGCTGGCCGGCCAGCGGGTGATTGCCATCGACGGTGACATCATCACCTTCGATATCACGGATGGTGACGATCTGCATGCCACCGTCCGGGCCGGACGCGTGGAACTGCATGCCCACTTCCAGCTGGTCTACGCCTTCGAACATGCTGCGGTTGAGCGTCGCCACCAGCTCAACGCTGTACTCGCCGTAGGCTTCTTCGGGTTCGATGGTCACGCTCAGTTCATCACCGGCCTGCTTGCCTTCGAGGGCCTTTTCCAGGCCGACGATGATGTTGCGGCAGCCATGCAGGTAGACCAGCGGCGCACCACCGGCAGAGCTGTCGATCACCTCACCGGCATCGTTGGTCAGGGTGTAATCGATGGAAACGGCCTTGTTGGCGGCGATCTGCATGCTGAAAACCTTCGGCAAAAAATGAATAGGCCACGCAGTTTAACCCTGCCTCGCGGCGAAAGCGACCCGCCCCGCTCCCCGCCGATGAAACGCTTGATTATCGTCAGGGCGACATCTTCGGTCATCCGGCATGCTTGTCCGGCAACAGTGCAGGATAATCGCACTGCTACGTACAGAGGCCGCTATGGCGCCCGATGACGGCTAGCGCTTACCCGCGCCCGGCAGGCAGCATAACAATGCATAACGCCTGACTGCCCCGCGCCAGCACCTGACAGACACAGATCAATAATTCTTTACGTGATTCTGTCCGCTGCCCCGCGAACCCCGTGACTACCCTGCCCTCGCCCAAGCCTGGCGGGCGTCTGGTTGTGCCTGCAACACCAGGCAAGGCACAGTAGTCATCAGGCCAGCCCGCTATAGTGCAGTCGGTCAGTCAATTGGCACCCTGTACACAGGTTTATACGTATTCAAGCTAAGGATTCCCCAATGTCTGCACGCAATATCCTGGTGATCAACTGCGGCAGCTCGTCGATCAAGTTCGCCCTGATCAATGAAGCGCAACCTCATTTCACCCTGTCCGGCCTGGCCGAGCGCCTGGGTTCGCCGCAAGCCGAGCTGCACTGGAAAAATGCCGATGGCAAGCGCAGCGAACTGATCCAGGGTGCCGACCACCGCCAAGCCCTGAGCCGCATCCTGCCGCTGGCTGAAAAAGCTGCCGGCGGACAACTGCACGGTATCGGCCACCGCGTCGTGCATGGCGGCGAACACTTCACCAGTGCCTGCCTGATCGACCAGGCCGCGCTACAGGCGATTGCCGCCACGGCGGCCCTGGCTCCCCTGCACAACCCGGCCAACCTGCAGGGTATCGAAGCGGCACTCAAGCTGTTCCCGCAACTGCCGCAAGTCGCCGTATTCGACACGGCCTTCCACCAGAGCATGCCGGAGCACGCTTATCGCTATGCCGTGCCGGAAGCCCTGTATCGCCAGCACGGCGTGCGCCGCTACGGTTTCCACGGTACCAGCCACCGCTTCGTCAGCCAGCGCGCCAGCGAACTGTGTCAGCTGGACTACCAGGCCAGCTGCTGGCTCACCGCCCACCTGGGCAATGGTTGCTCCACGGCCGCCGTGGTCAACGGCCACAGCCAGGACACCAGCATGGGCCTGACTCCGTTGGAAGGCTTGGTGATGGGCACGCGCAGCGGCGATGTCGACCCCAACCTGCACGGCCACCTGGCCCGCACCCTGGGCTGGAGCCTGGAGCAGATCGACCAGATGCTGAATAAGGAAAGCGGCCTGCTCGGTCTCTCCGGGCTGTCCAACGACATGCGCGCGCTGGAAGAGGCCCGCGAGCAGGGGCATGCCGGCGCCACGCTGGCCATCGAGGTGTTCTGCTACCGTCTGGCCAAGTCGCTGGCCGCCATGGGCTGTGCCCTGCCGCGCCTGGATGGGCTGATCTTCACCGGCGGCATCGGCGAGAACTCGCCATTGATCCGCAGCCGCACCGTCGCCCACCTGCGCCTGCTCAACCTGGCTTTGGACGAAACCGCCAACGCGCAGTGCATCCGCGGCCAGGAGGGCGCCATCCAGGCCGCCGGCCACCCGCGCGTACTGGTCGTACCCACCAACGAAGAACGCCAGATCGCCCTGGATACCCTGGCCCTGTTGCCAGCCTGACAGTCACTGTGCCGCCGCCGGCGGCACAGCCCCCGATAGGAGTGCCCATGCATACCTTTTTCCTCGCCCCCACCGGCTTCGGTGTCGGCCTGACCTCCATCAGCCTGGGCCTGGTTCGCGCCCTGGAACAGAACGGCCTGAAAGTCGGCTTCTACAAGCCGATTGCCCAACCCCACCCTGGCGATGCCGGGCCGGAGCGCTCCACCGAGCTGATCGCGCGCACCCACGGCCTGACCCCACCAGCCCCCCAGCCGTTGCCCAAGGTCGAGCACATGCTCGGCGAAGGCCACCTCGACGAGTTGCTCGAAGAAATCGTCAGCGGTTTCCAGCAGGCTGCCGCCGGCGCTGACGTGGTGGTGGTCGAAGGCATGGTGCCGACCCGGCATGCCAGTTACGCCGCTCGCCTGAACTTCCACCTGGCCAAGTGCCTGGATGCCGAAGTGATCCTGGTCAGCGCCCCGGAACAGGAAACCCTGCGCGAACTGTCCGACCGCATCGAGATCCAGGCCCAGCTGTTCGGTGGCCCCAAGGACCCGAAAATGCTTGGGGTGATCCTCAACAAGGTGCGCGAAGCCGATCTCGGCGAGCGCCTGCAGAGCCACTCGTCGCTGTTTCGCAACCAGCATTTCCGCCTGCTCGGCTGCATCCCCTGGCAGGAAGAACTGAATGCCCCGCGCGTGCGCGATGTCGCCGACCTGCTCGGCGCGCAGATCATCAGTGCCGGGGAAATGGAGCAGCGTCGAGTACAGAAAATCGTGCTCTGCGCACGCGCCGTGCCCAATACCGTGCAACTGCTCAAGCCCGGCGTGCTGGTCGTCACCCCCGGCGACCGCGACGACATCATCCTCGCCGCCAGCCTGGCCACCATGAGCGGCGTACCGCTGGCCGGCCTCCTGCTGTGCAGCGATTTCCCACCCGACCCGCGCATCCTCGAATTGTGCCAGGGCGCGCTGAACGCCGGCCTGCCGGTACTCAGCGTGCAGACCGGCTCCTACGACACGGCCACCAACCTCAACCGGATGAACAAGGAAATCCCGGTGGATGACCGTGAGCGCGCCGAGAAGGTCACGGACTTCGTCGCCGAACACCTCGACCACGACGCCTTGCGCACCCGTTGCGGCACCCTGCGCGAGCTGCGCCTGTCGCCACCCGCGTTTCGCTTCCAACTGGTGCAGCGCGCCCAGCAGGCCAACAAGCGCATCGTCCTGCCGGAAGGCAGCGAGCCACGTACCATCCAGGCCGCGGCCATCTGCCAGGCGCGCGGTATTGCCCGTTGCGTATTGCTGGCCAAACCCGAGGACGTGCATGCGGTGGCCCAGGCACAGGGCATCGAGTTGCCCGCCGGGCTGGAAATCCTCGACCCCGAGCAGATTCGCGAGCGCTACGTCGAGCCGATGGTCGAGCTGCGCAAGGGCAAGGGGCTGAACGCGCCCATGGCCGCCGCCCAACTGGAAGACAGCGTGGTACTGGGCACCATGATGCTCGCCCTGGATGAAGTCGACGGCCTGGTCTCCGGCGCCATCCACACCACCGCCAACACCATCCGCCCGGCCCTGCAACTGATCAAGACCGCCCCCGGCTACCGCCTGGTGTCCTCGGTGTTCTTCATGCTGCTGCCCGACGAAGTGGTGGTCTACGGCGATTGCGCGGTCAACCCGGACCCGAATGCCGAAGAGCTGGCGGAAATCGCCCTGCAGAGCGCCGCCTCGGCCGAAGCCTTCGGCATCCCCTCGCGGGTCGCGATGATCAGCTACTCCACCGGCGACTCAGGCAGCGGTGAAGAGGTCGAGAAGGTACGCAGCGCTACGCGCATCGCCCGCGAACGCAACCCGCAACTGCTCATCGATGGTCCGCTGCAGTACGACGCTGCGGCCATCGACAGCGTCGGCCGGCAAAAGGCGCCCAACAGCCCGGTCGCCGGTCGCGCCACGGTGTTCGTGTTCCCCGACCTGAACACCGGCAACACCACCTACAAGGCGGTGCAGCGCAGTGCCAACGTGATCAGCGTCGGCCCGATGCTGCAGGGCCTGCGCAAGCCGGTCAACGACCTGTCACGCGGTGCGCTGGTCGACGACATCGTCTTCACCATCGCCCTCACCGCCATCCAGGCCGCCAGCGACAAGGTGTAGCAACCGCCTCCCGCACCTGCCGCCCCGGCAGGTGCGGGAGCCCCCGACTAGCCTCGCAGTGCCTGTGGCCTGTAGGGCTGCGGATCGATGATCGGCGTACGTTCCAGCAACAGATCGCAGAGCAACCGGCATGAGGCTGGCGCCAGCACCAGGCCATTACGGAAATGCCCGCAGTTGAGCCACAAGCCCGGCCACTCCGGTACCTCGCCAATGTATGGCACGCCATTCGGTGAACCCGGCCGCAATCCCGCCCAGTGCCCGACCCGCTCGGCATGTGCCAGCTCCGGCAACAATGCCTGAGCAGAAGCTTCCAGGCTGTGCAGCGCCTCGTCGGTAGGGGTTTTGTCGTACCCCTGGTATTCCAGGGTGCTGCCGACCAGTACATGGCCATCGCGACGCGGAATCGCATAGCGTCCATCGGCAAGGACCATCGCCGGCAGAAAATCCTCAGCGCAGCGGTAGAGGATCATCTGTCCCTTGACCGGCTCGACCGGCAACTGCAGGCCCATATCACGCAGCAAGTCGCCACTCCAGGCGCCGGCAGCCACCACCACCTGATCCGCCCGATGCTCACCCTGCGTACTGCGCACCCCCACCACACGACCCTGCTCGGTCAGAAAACCCTGCACCGCACAGTGCTCCAGCAGGGTAACCGCCGGGCGCTGCGCCAGGCTGGCACGCAGCGCCTGCAACAAGCGCGGATTGCGGATATTCGCCACACCCGGCATGTACAAGGCCCGGCTGAAGCCGGCACCCAGCGCTGGCAACACAGCACGCACCTGGCTGATCGGTAGCGCACGCAGCTCCCGCTGCTGCTCCTCTGCCCAAGCCAGCGCACGCTGTTCGTTGGGCAGGTCCAGCCAGTACAGCCCGGTCACGTGCAATTGCGGGTCGATGCCAGTCTCCTCAGCCAAGGACTGTGCCAACTGTGGATAGAAGTCCTGAGACCAGTGCGCCAACGCCGATACCGCCGGGCTATAGCGCCAGGGATACAGCGGCGAGACGATCCCGCCACCCGCCCAAGACGCCTCGCCACCACTACGCCCCTGCTCCAGCAACAGCACCTGCCGGCCGGCATCCGCCAGCAGGCGCGCCGTCAGCAGCCCGATAGCCCCAGCCCCCACCACAATCACCTTGCCCACAGCACCTCCCCGTCAACGCTTTACAAGCTCACGGCCTGGTCTATACCCAACGAGCGCGAACGGATTTCGCGCTCCCAGCCATTACACGGATGTCTTGCCATGCCCAACCATCGCCCAGCCGGGTTCACCCTGGTAGAACTGCTCACGACGCTCCTGCTGCTCAGCATCCTCGCCCACCTGGCCGTGCCTGCGCTGGCTCAGCTCAGACAAAACGCCCGTGATGAAGCCGCCACGGAAGAACTACTGACACTGCTCAACCATGCGCGCAGCCAGGCCGTACAACAACGCCGAAGCCTGCTGCTATGCCCCAGCAGCGATGGGAAAAACTGCCAAAGTGACTGGAACCTGCCCTGGCTACTACAAAGCCTTGAGCAACAGCCGCTGAGCTGGAGCGCACCTTATGCAGGGCAAAACCGCCTGCGCTGGGCAGGCTTCACCGGGCATATCCGTTTCCACAGCAACGGCACCAGCCCACTGAGCAATGGGCGCTTTTTCATTTGCGCCGACCGTCAAATCACCCAGCAACTGGTCATCAACCGGCAGGGCAGAATACGCCGAGCCAGCGCCGAGGAAAACCGCCAGGAAAGCAGCCGCTGCCTCTAAAGCAGATCGCCACGGCACCCGGCAAAGGTGCGACAGCGCACGCTTTATGGCACGTAGATGCCGGTTATCCTTGGTAAGCCACCGCACATCCTGAGCAGGCAGACAAACCTGCCCCCCGGCGGCCATGATTCACTCACAAGACCGATCGGAGCAGCGCATGTCTCGTCCATCCCACAGTCGCGGGTTCACCTTGGTGGAGCTGATGATTACCCTGGCCCTGCTGGCCATCATGGCCTTCATCGCCATACCCAGCTTCACCCAGCTGACCCGCAACAATCAGCTCCAGGCCAAGGCGGAAGAACTTAAAAGTTTTCTGGTCTTCGCACGCAGTGAAGCGGTTACTAAACGCAGAGCCATCAAGATCGACGCACTGAACAGCGCACTCTGGAAAGTCTGCTACGCCAGCGCAGCCCCCGACAGCAATAAATGCCCGGACGACGCCAATACCCTGCGCAGCCTGGAAGTCGATAGCGGCACCGCAAAACTCGTCCTCACCAATGCCGGCGGAACCGCCATTAAACAACTGCGCTACTGGCCCAATGGCACTGCCAGCGTGGGCGCCCTGATTACCGTATGCCGCGATAAGGACGCCAGCACCGGCTACCTGACCAGCATCGCCGCAAACGGCAGCGTAGCGCTGTTCCCGCGTGGCAAGTCGGACAACAACGGCACCGCGCTGGCTAAATGTGAATAAGGAGATGCCCTTGAACAGGTCAAAAGGCTTCAGCCTCATTGAAGTACTGGTCACCCTGCTGCTCACCACGCTGGGCATCCTTGGCATGGTCGCCCTGCAAAGCCGCAGCATTCAGTACACAGCCGACTCAGCACAGCGTAATGCTGCCGCAGAACTCAGCGCGCAGCTGGTCAACATCATGCGCAGCAACCCCGCAGAAATCTTTCAGGTAACACCGCCGGCATTTCCCGGCTACAGCGGTATCAAGAACACCCCGATGTTCCTGAAAAGACGTGAAGCCAACTTCTCCCCGGCGCCAGCCACCCTGGCAACCGGCACCTGCAACGCCCCGGACACGCCGCAGAAGCAACGTGATTGCTGGCTAAAAACCCTTGAGAGCAAGCTGCCCAATGCCGCCAATCTGCTCAAGGATGGTTTCTACATTTGCCAAAGCTCGGCCCCCAGCAACAGCAAGACACCAACCTGTGATGGCAAGGGCTCAGTCATAGAAATCCAACTGGCCTGGGCCGCGAAAAAAGGCACCTGTCCAGATGATCGCGCACCTGACGACAGCACCTGCATCTACCGCACACGAGTCGAACTATGAACAGCACCGTTAAACAGCAACTCGGCTTATCCATGGTAGAACTGCTGATCGCCCTGGCCATCAGCAGCTTCCTGATCCTGGGCATCACGCAGATCTACATTGATAACAAGCGCAACTACCTGTTCCAGCAAACCCAGGCTGGCAACGTGGAAAATCAGCGCTTTCTCGACCTGCTGATGGATAACCTGTTAAGTAAAGCTGCTTACAGACGCAGTCCGGCGCAATTACCCGAATACGCCTT
>VFQM010002299.1_pt1 | contig 14459 bp, 10 predicted proteins | sample 3512391 | NCBI WGS metagenome assembly VFQM01 (sample SAMN10412369, study PRJNA504923) | tailings metagenome | isolation source: Replicate 1 from Balatoc abandoned mine | place: Philippines
AGAATTCAGGGAAATAAAATTTTGGCCGTAGGTAACTTAACACCGCAGCAGGGAGAAAGGGTAATTGATGGCCGTCAACAATATATAACCCCTGGTTTCATAGATTCACATAGTCATCATTTTGGTAGTTTAAAGAAAGAGCCACAAGGAATTGCCATGACCAACCAAGGCATTACCACCATATTGATTGGACAAGATGGCGACAGTTATCCGATGGACACACTACAAACATTTTTTGCAAAAAACAAAGTGGCGGTGAATGTAGCCAGCTATACGGGTCATAGTAGTCTTCGGGAAAAAATCATGGGGAGAAACAATGTATTCAGAGCTGCGAGTTTAGCAGAGATTGATAAAATGAAAAAAGCATTGGCTTCAGATTTACAAAAGGGTTCATTTGGTTTATCAACAGGATTAGAATACGAATCTGCTTTTTATAGTAGTAAGGAAGAAGTGGTTGCGTTGGCGCAGGTTGCTTCAGATTATAAAAGAGGATATATCAGTCATATCCGTAGCGAAGACATCCAACTAAAAGATGCCATTGACGAAATTATTGAAATAGGAAAAAGAACAGGCATACCCGTAAAACTCTCTCATATTAAGATTGCCAACAAAAAAGACTGGGGAAAAGCGGGCATGGTTATACAAACTTTAGACAGTGCAAGAAAAGCCGGGATTAATATTACGGCAGATGTTTACCCCTATACTTTCTGGAATTCTACTTTGAGGGTTTTGTTTCCCGACAAAAAATTTACCAGTTTAAAAAGTGCAGAGCTGGCGACCCAACAGTTGTTTGATCCCGAAGAATCCGTACTGGTTCGTTTTGCACCTCATCCTTCCTATGCAGGCAAAACCATTGCAGCCATTGCAAAAGAAAGAGACGAGTCTGCTCCCTCCACACTAATACAATTAATTAAAATGGCTGAAGCTTATAAAAAAGCCAATCCTGGTTCAGGTAGTGTAGAAGCCTTGGCTGGAAAGTCGATGCTGGAAGCAGATGTGGTTGATTTTATGCAATGGGAGCATGCCAATTTTTGCTCGGATGGTGCGGCAGGTGGCCATCCCCGTGGTTATGGTGCATTTACCAGAATATTGGGTAAGTATATCAGAGAACAGAAAATACTTTCATTGTCGCAAGCCATTCATAAAATGACAGGACTAACTGCTCAACATTTACAAATAGAAAACAGAGGTGTGATTGCTGCAGGTAATTATGCTGACCTGATTCTATTAAATCCTTATATTGTGGAAGATCATGCCACCATTGAAAATAGCAAAGCCCTTTCTACAGGCATCAAAATGGTCTGGGTGAATGGAGAATTGGTTTATCAAAATCAAAGTGCCACCCAGCAGTTTCCCGGTGTGCTGATTAGAAAGAGCCATTAGAAACTAGTTAATAATATGGGTAAGAGACCCCCTACACATAGAAACAAGATTGCAAAATGAAAAAATCAGCTTTTGTATTAACGAATGGAATATATGCTAGTTCTGATGCCAAAACAGCTCATGGACTGGTTAGAGGAACGGAGCGTTTTTTAATTTCAGGTGTTATTGATCAGGAAGGCACTGCCGGAAAAGACGCCGGAGAATTACTAGATGGCGTACACAGAGGAATCCCTATTTATGCAAACCTTGCTGCGGCTTGGGAATCGCATCCAGAAACAACAGTACTAGTGATTGGGGTGGCTACCGTGGGAGGTGTATTGCCTGCAGATATGTTGGTAATTATTAAAGCAGCCATTGAGAAAGGACTATCCATTGTAAATGGTTTGCACGATTATCTTAACGATCATGCGGATATTGTTGCATTGGCCCAACAAAAAGGAGTAAGTCTTACAGATATTCGCAAACCCAAGAAAAGAGCAGACCTTCATTTTTTTACAGGAGATATTTTTAAGCTATCTACTCCAGTAATTGCTGTTATTGGAATGGATTGTGCTATGGGTAAAAGAACCACAGCAAGACTTTTGAAGGAAGCTTGTGCTGAAGAGCAGATTAAAGCCGAAATGATTTACACAGGCCAAACAGGATGGTTGCAGGGCAATGAATATGGTTTTGTTTTTGATTCAACCCTGAATGATTTTGTTTCCGGAGAACTGGAACACGCCATACTTTCCTGTGCCCGTGAAGCGAAGCCTTCTATTATTTTTTTAGAGGGACAATCGGCTTTAAGAAATCCCAGCGGTCCTTGTGGACTGGAGTTGCTGATTTCCGGAAATGCCAAACATACGATTCTGGTCTTTGCACCTAAAAGAATATATTTTGATAACGAACCACATTGGGGCAAGATACCTTCTGTTGAATCTGAAATTGAAATCATTGAAAAGTTTGGCTCCAAAGTGATTGCACTCGCCATGAATACAGAGGGCTGCAGCGATGAAGAAGCTTTGTTGTTGAAACAACAGTACGAACAAGAATTGAAACTGCCTGTATTAGCGCCTTTACAAAAAGGGGTTGACGAGTTGATTCCTGTTTTACAGAACATTATTGAAAAGACAACTACTTCATAACGAATCGCCACTTACGCCATAATTAATCCCAGCTTCTGCTACACATGAAAATTATAGCCATAGACTCTTTTATAAAACAACTGCCTTTAAAAAAGCCCTACACTATTGCATATAACACATACGACTCCGTATCGATTGTTTTTACGAAAGTTACCTTGGCCAATGGAATGGTAGGAATAGGCACTGCCAGCCCAGCAGAAGATGTAGTGGGAGAAAGTCCTGAACAAACTCTGATTAATTTAGAATCTGATGCAGTACAGTCCTTAGTGGGTGCTGATATCCGCTCTTTTCTCAGCATCATTACCGATATCAGAAAAACCTTTGCTCACCTGCCCGGAACGCAGGCTGCACTAGACATTGCACTGCACGACGCTTTTGGAAAATGGGCAGGCATATCTATTGCCCATTATTACGGGGTTAAAAGAAACGCATTACCTACTTCGGTTACGATTGGGATTAAAAATATAGCAGACACACTTGCAGAAGCCAATGATTATTTCGCAAATGGATTTTCCGTCTTCAAATTGAAAACCGGTTTGTCGGTGGACGAAGACATTGAGAAAACCATTTTACTGCACGAAAAATTCAAGGGTAAAATTCAAATAAGAGTTGACGCCAATCAGGGTTATTCGCTGGCTGATCTTACAAAATTCATGAATGCTACCCAGTCCATTCCATTAGAATTAATTGAGCAACCTTTGAAAGTTGGCAATGAAGAAGAGCTAATTTCCCTATCTCAAGAACAAAGAAAAAAACTAGTTGCCGACGAATCCTTACACCAAGAAACCGATGCCATTCGTTTTGCTCTACCGAATCAGCCCTTTGGCATTTACAATATAAAACTTATGAAATGCGGGGGGATTGCGGGTGCCAGAGAAATTGGACAGATTGCCCGTACTTCGGAAATTGATCTGTTCTGGGGATGCAACGATGAGAGTATCATTAGTATCACTGCAGCTTTGCATGCAGCGTATGGATTCACAAATACAAAATACCTGGACCTGGATGGAAGCTTTGATTTAGCAGAAGATCGGGTGAAAGGAGGTTTTGAAATAAGAAACGGGTTGCTCATGATTAATGAACAACCCGGTCTTGGATTGGAATGGCTGTAATTGGAAAGACCTTTTAAGTTGCCAATTCCATATTATATTCAGACTTAAAGTTTTTGAGTATCACTTCAATGTTTTTATCTTTTGAACCATAGCTCATAAAATCTTTGATGAGTTCCAGCACATCATGATCTATATAAACCGTTTGAGCTGCATCAATCACTACTTTGGATTGTTCGGGCAAATGCGCCAGTGTTTGTTTAATGGCTGCTTTGTTTAAAAAGGAAACTTCCTGAGCCAGGTCAATCTGAATAACTTCGCCGTTCACGTGTTTTTCCTTTTTAAAGAAATAAGCCAGCTTCATATTTCCTTTTAATATGAAATAAATACTAACCACTAAACCAATACCAACCCCCTTCAGCAGATCGGTAAACACAACCGCAACTACCGTTACAATAAAGGGAACAAACTGTTGCATTCCACTATGCCACATATGTCTGAATGTTTTGATGCTGGCAAGCTTTAAACCAATCATAATTAGAATAGCCGCTAAAGTAGCCATGGGGATTTTATTCAGTAAAGCGGGTATCGCCAGTACTGAAACCAATAAAAACACCCCATGTGTAATGGCAGCCAGTTTTGTTTTGGCACCTGCATTCACATTGGCAGAAGTTCTGACAATTACAGAAGTCATTGGCAGACCCCCCAAAAACCCGGCAATCATATTACCAATACCCTGTGCTTTTAATTCAGTATTGGCGCTTGAAAATCTTTTGAGCGGATCCATTTTATCTCCCGCTTCCAAACAAAGCAGTGTTTCAATGCTCGCAACAATTGCAATCGTAATACCAACCACCCAGGCTTTGGGATTCAGGAATCCTTCAATTGAAGGAAACGTAAACTGACCCAGAAATTCATCAAAAGAATCCGCAGTGGGTAATAATACCAGGTGCTCATCTTTAATTTCCCAGGCAGGTATCGCTGAAATAAAAATTTCGTTCAAAACAACACCTGCTACTACCGCCACCAATGCACCCGGAATTGCTTTGATTTTTTTAAGTGCCGGTACTTTGTTGAAAGCAACAATAATAGCAATGGAAATGATTGCTACAATGATAGCACCCGTATGGGCAAAATTGAATGCATGAATCAGTTCAGAAAAAAAGCCTTTATCGGCTTCTATTAATTGATAAGAATAAAAGTCTCCCTCGTGTTCCACATCATAACCAATTGCATGTGGCAGTTCTTTCTTAATAATAATGATGCCAATGGCAACAAGCATTCCTTCAATTACACTGGTTGGAAAATAACTGGAAATACCCCCTGCTTTTGCCAAACCTAATATCAATTGAATGGCACCGGCAATCATAACGGCAGATAGGAAGGTCTGATATCCAAGGTCGGTAATGGCTACCAAAATAATGGCAATTAAACCAGCCGCAGGACCCGATACACTTACATTGGAATTACTTAAATATCCAACCACTATACCACCAATTACTCCAGTTATGATTCCTGCAAAAGGTGGTGCTCCACTGGCAACAGCAATGCCTAAACAAAGTGGAAGTGCCACTAAAAAAACTACCATGCCGGCCAAAACATCCGACTTAAAATACTTTGTTGTTAGTTTCATACAATTAATACTGAACTACTTCTTTTAAAATTTTCTGTGATAAAAATTTTCTACTTGTTGTTTGCTTAATGAACGGCTACTAATTTCTCTGTGTATACCGCTTGATGAATTAAGGTTTTGAAAAAATCAACTTCACCAGTTTCCACATTATACATAGCTCCCACAATTCCAATTTTACCCGCCATGAAATACTCTTTAATGATATCGCTTCTGTGTAAAATTTCTTCCATACTGTTTTCTACATTAGCATAGGCTACATTATCTCCAAAACAATGTTCATCTTTTCTCTTCAACATGGCTTTGCTGATTGCGGGCTTTATCGCACTCAATAATCCAGTGATATGACCATCCCGCACATCGGCCTGAGCACTCTTTACGGCTCCACAGGCAGTATGCCCTAATACCACCAGCACTTTGGATCCAACATATTTAACCGCGTATTCCAAACTGCCCAGAATACTGTCATTCACAATATTTCCGGCTACACGAATGCTGAACAAATCTCCCAGCCCCTGATCAAAAATTAATTCAACGGAGGTTCTGGAATCCATACAGCTTAATACTACTCCAAAAGGAAACTGACCTTCACGGGTTTCATTAATCATTTCCAGGTGATCATGGTCTTTCGTCAGATTCTGAACGAATCGGCTGTTTCCTTCTACTAATAACTCAAAGGCCTTTTCTGGTGTTAGGTTTTCTAAATACTCTTTTGAATGCTTTCTCATAATATAATAATTGATGTTATTGCCTTTTTAATCAATAACAGGTTGCACAAATAAATTAACGGGATAAGATACAGGGCTGTCTTAAACAGTTGTGGAATACCCAATTACCAGGATTCATTCCAATATGTAAATAGTAGTAGCCCTTAACACAATGATACTATCCTACATTGGGGGGAGGTACCAAGAGTTCTCCGTGAAATGCCTGATAGCTTTCCGGATGAAGGGAGAGTCCATGAGAGATAGAAGTAAAACCAAGTGTTAAGAGTGCATCAGATGCATGCAGGTACTCTTCCATAAAACCATTGGTATTATGGGGCTTTTCTTCATTCGTGTTGTTTAAGGGATTCGAAGATTCTTCTTCTCCTCCATTATCTAAAGGCCAGTCAATATTTACACAGTATTGATGGTCGTGTTGGTTGGCCATTACAAAAGGGGTACTTACCGTTAACCATATTAAGGCCAATACAAAAAAACTTGCGTTAAGCTTTTGCAGGAAAATAGATATGGAACTTCGTTTACGCATATTTTACAACCATGGGTTGTGAGCGTAAAATTAAAGCAAAACAACTATAAGTTGTATGCTTATTCTGTATTAAGAAAATTTTATCATTTTTTTATCCATCCGTTTTCTTTGTACCATTGGATGGTATGTTTCAGGCCTTCTTGTAGAGGATAGTCTGGCGTAAAGCCCATTTTCTTTAACAAACTGGCATCCACTGCCCAGTTGGGTGCCTGAAATTCTTTGAGACGTTCGGTATTAAGAACCGGTGTCCTTCCCCTCATATTGCCTATCCACTCACTCAACTGCGCCGCTACTTTGGCAACAGGAACGGGAACAACAATGGGTAAGGTTTTCTTACCCAAAACCTGTTTAACCAATTCATTGAATTCCTTGGCAGTATAATTAACAGTATCACTTAAAAGAATATTCCTGGAAGTGATGGGCTGCTCAATACTTAAGAAGACTGCTTTGCAGACATCGGCAACATGTATAAAACTCAATTGCTGTTTTGTATTGCCAATATATAATTCAAGATGCTGATTCAGGGATTGTATCAATACCAGCAAATCCTTTTCGCGGGGACCATATACTGTAGTGGGATGCACAATTACATAAGGAAACTGGGTTTTCGTGGCCAGCATTTGTTCTGCCGCCAACTTACTTTTTCCATAGGCGGTTATGGGGGATTGGATATGCGTTTCTACCACAGGATCGCTTCCCATGCCGGGACCGTAAGAGGCCAGACTACTTAGAAAGACAAATTTTTCCGGCACCATATCCAGTTCTATCAATACATCTACTAATCTTTCCGTATTGTGTAGGTTAACTTTATAATATTCCTCTAAAACTGTACTCTTGGTTAAACCTGCTGAATGAACCACCACATCAAACTTTCCATGGATGGCTGCATTCTTTTCTATTTGATGCTTTAATTTTTCTGCATTAGAAAAATCCATTTCAAATAAATGCAGGTCTTTGTGATGTAAATACCCCTTGCTGCTCGAAGAACGAATTCCCGCAAATGTGCGGTACCCACGCTTAATAGCTTCTTCTACCAGAAAGCTTCCAATAAACCCACTCGCTCCGGTAATCAAGATATTTTTCATGAAAGAACATTTTAGAAATGTTTGATAAAACAGCGTCTGCGCTTGTGTTGCCTTGCTGGGAAATGATCCCAAATGCTTTGTACTTTTTTATTTTCTTCCAGTTCAGGATTGGATTCAATTATTTTGATTCCCGCTTTTTGATAGTTTTTATGGAACTCTCTCAGAATGATAGCATTCACTCCCTTTCCCTGAAGGTTTTTATCAATCCCAATTAACAATAAATCTGCCTCGGTATTTTTCTTTAACGCTTTTAACAAATGAATAAAACCAAAAGGAAATAAAGAACCATTGGCTTTTTGCAAAGCCCTGGATAAAGAGGGCATAGAAAGACCAAACCCCACCAATTGATTGGCTTCATTGGCAATAAGTGTAATAAAATCTACCCGAATCATGGAGAAATACATTTTGACATAATAGTCAATTTGTCTTTGAGTTAGCTCTACCACTCCATATAATTCTGAATAGGTTTCATTTACCAACTTGAAAACCTCACTGGCATAGGGTTTTAAGTGTTTGGTAGAAGTCATGGGGACCACATGTAGCTTGTATCTTTTCTCTACCAGGTTCGCAATCTTGGTGATATTTTCAGGAAAAACTTCCGGTACATTTATTCTGTATTCTACCCAATCAACGGCTTTTCCATAACCCAATTGCTCCATCATTACTGGGTAATAAGGATAATTATAAATGGTAGCCATGGTGCCAATTTCTTCATACCCCTCAATCAGCATTCCTTCATAATCCAGATCGGTAAAACCCAAAGGACCATGAACAGCTGTACATCCCAACTTTTTTGCCCACCCTTCTACTGCCTCCAATAAAGCACGAGGCACTTCAATGTCTTCTATAAAATCTATCCAGCCAAAACGGAGGTAATTGTTCTTCCAGGTTTCAACGTACTTCTTATTGTAAATAGCGGCCACTCTGCCCACCACTTTTCCATTTTGATAAGCAAGCCAATACTTTGATTCACAAAAATCAAATGCTGGATTCTTGGCAGGATTCAACGTTGCTGCTTCATCAAACCGAAGCTTGGGTATATTATACGGATTGCCCTTGTACAAGGCATAAGGAAAATCCAGAAAAGCATTCATTTGCTTTTTACTGGTAACTTCTTGGATGATTGTTTCCATGTTGGAAATAAAGTTACGCTACAGACACATGTCTTGCCAAACCTAATTCGTTGGCAACCATTTGTAGCTTTTCTAAAGCTGTGTCCAATTGCTCTTTGGTATGTGTAGCCATGATCGACATCCTGATTAAGGAAGAATCACTCTTCACCGCAGGAGACACCACCGGGTTCACAAAAACACCCTCTTCAAACAAGCGTTGGGTAAATTTGAAAGTAAGGAAGTTATCTCTGATATAAATTGGAATAATCGGGGTTTCGGATGCACCCATTTCAAAGCCTAGTTCCTGTAAAGCATTCACCATATAAGCGGTATTGCTCCAAAGTTTCTCTAGTCTTTCGGGTTCTCTCTGTATAATTCTTAAAGCTGCCAATGCAGAGGCCGTTGCTGAAGGAGGCGTACTGGCACTGAAAATCATAGGACGTGCTGTATGCTTCAGATAATTGATCATTTCTTTGCTTCCAGCTACATAACCACCCAATGAAGCAAGTGACTTGCTAAATGTTCCTACAATCAGATCCACTTCGTCTGTTAAGCCAAAATGATCTGCTGTACCCTTACCTAACTTACCCAACACACCCAAAGAGTGTGCATCATCCACCATTACAAGGGCCTGGTATTTCTTGGCTAATTGTACAATTTCAGGAAGCTTACAAATATCTCCCTCCATGCTGAAGATACCATCTACCACTATCATTTTAATGGTATCCAACGGTACAGTGCTTAATTTTTGCTCTAAGTCCTGCATGTTGTTGTGGGCATACTTCAAAACTTTAGAAAAAGAGAGTCTGGAGCCTTCAATAATAGAAGCGTGATCCAGCTCGTCTAATATAATTACCCCGTTTCTGCCGGTAATAGCAGAAACAGCGCCTAAATTAGTTTGAAATCCGGTGGTGAAAGTAAGTGCTGCTTCTTTGCCAATATGTTTGGCCAAAGCATCTTCCAGTTCAACGTGTAAATTAGAAGTACCATTCAGAAAACGAGAACCGGAACAGCTACTACCATACTGGTCAATAGCATCTTTTGCAGCTTTCAACACCTCGGGGTGATTGGTTAAACCCATATAACTATTAGATCCAAACATTAAAACACGTTTGCCACCTATCATTACTTCTGTGTCATTGTTTTTTTCAATAGCACGGAAATAAGGATAAATACCTGCGCTTTTTAATTCGTCCGGTGTTGTGAAGCTTCTAATTTTTTCCAGTAAACTCTCTTGAATCATTCTTTTTACAATTTTGACTTTTCTGATTGAAACGCAGATTTCGAATCAAAAAACGCTGAATATTCTTGAATATTCAGGCTGAAACATTTGCAAAGGTATTAAATATTAAGAAGTTAACAGTAAAACAATATGAATATCACACTGATTTAATAGAAATTTACTAAAAATCCCCCTAAAAATGCAAATTTCATGAACAAAACGACCATATTTACCCTATAAATCGCAATAAAATGCTTAAAAATCTATTACTCGTAGCCTTTTTACTATGCCTGAATACGGTCTTATTCAGTCAAAACGAAGTTATCTCCCTGTACGCAGGGAAAGTACCGGGTTCCGAGACCTGGAACTGGTCAGAAGCAGAGAACACCAAAAACGACTGGGGTTTAAGAGTTGTGTACAATGTAGCCAATCCAACCCTTACAGTATTTAAGCCAGAGGAGGGAAAAGCAAATGGCACTTCCGTGATTATTGCACCTGGAGGTGCTTTCAGGGCTTTGTCCATAGATAATGAAGGGTATGATGTTGCCAAATGGTTGGTGAAAAAAGGGGTCACTTGTTTTGTATTAAAGTATCGCTTAATCAAAAGCAACACCACCGATCCTGTTAAAGAAATGAATGAAATATGGGGCTCTCCAACTTTTGATAAACAAAATATGGAATTGATTCCGTTGGCTATCGCAGATGGAAGAGCCGCCATAGCTTACGTTCGAGCAAATGCAAACGAGTTTAAATTGGATCCTAACCGAATAGGCATCATGGGTTTTTCCGCTGGGGGAACTGTAACAGCGGGCACGGCTTATGGATACACTGAAGCCAATAAACCCAATTTTATAGCGCCAGTTTATGCATTCTTTCCCAAAGCGCTCCAAGGGAAATTGGAACAAAATGCTCCACCTGCATTCATCTTAGCGGCGTCCGATGACCAATTAGACTTAGCCAGTCACAGTGTTGACTTGTACAGTCAATGGTTGGCTAATAAACAACAAGCAGAATTACACCTCTATGCAAAAGGAGGTCATGGCTTTGGTATGAGTGCACAAAAACCAACGAATACCTGGACAGATCGCTTTGCCGATTGGTTGGAAATGAACAACTGGCTGTCTAAAAGCAATTATGATCCTGCAATGGCAGCCTACCAGAAAAAAAGTTTTGCCTATGAGGCCAACAAAAATTTACCCTACAGAATCCTTTATCCGGAGAATTATGACAAGAGTAAAAAATACCCTTTAATTCTGGTACTTCATGGTGCAGGCGAAAGAGGAAATGACAATGAAAAACAATTGGTGCACGGAGCCAAACTATTTTTAAAAGCAGAGAACAGAACGCAGTTTCCGGCCATTGTTGTTTTCCCTCAGTGTCCATCGGATTCCTATTGGGCTACTTCTTCTATAGATCGCAGCAAGAATCCTATTCAGTTCCGCTTTAATTATGACAGCATTCCCAACTGGCCGCAGGCGGCAGCAATAGCATTGGTTGAAAAATTAAAGCTGGAAGAATCTATCGACAATAGCAGGGTATATATTACGGGTTTGTCCATGGGTGGTATGGGCACTTTTGAAGCAGTTTACCGTAATCCTGGATTATTTGCTGCTGCAGCTCCCATTTGTGGTGGAGGAAATGAAACACTTTACAACGATAAAGTAAAAGAAACTGCCTTCAGGGTATTTCATGGTGATGCCGACGCAGTAGTGAAAGTTGATCTTTCCAGAAATATGGTAGCTCGTTTAAAAGAGTTAAAAGTACCCGTTGAATACATTGAATACCCCGGCGTAAATCACAATAGCTGGGACAATGCTTTTGCTGAACCAGATTTCATGAGCTGGTTAATGAAACATAAGATAAAGCCCCGGAAGAAAAAATAAGTTTCAGCAACCCGGCTGTTCTTTATTAATGCAGCTTAATCAAATAAGGTTGCAATAGCCAGCAAAACAAAGTAATGATGATGATGCAGACAATATTTAATACAAAACCCGTCTTCATCATGTCTTTAATTTTAACATGACCACTGGCAAATACAATGGCATTGGGTGGAGTGCCCATGGGCAACATGCTCGCAACACTGGCACCCAATGTCATCGGTATTCCCAATGAAAGCGGATCCATATTTAGCGCAATGGCAACAGAAGAAATTACCGGAGCTAATACAATCACCTGCGCAATATTACTCATCACTTCACTTAGGAAAACAGACAAGGTAGTAACTACCAGAATCATCAGCAACAGGTTTGAAGAAGAGAAAGACGCAATGTAAGAACCCAGCTGTTGTAAAAGATTCGCATCTTCCAGCGCCTTTGCAAGCGCAATCCCCCCTCCAAACATCATTAAAATTCCCCAGGCCATTTTACTGGTATCTGCCCACTCTAATAAACGATTATGATTTTCAGCTTCCTCTTCTATAATGGTGGGTTCCGCAACCAAAACCAATTCTTCAGTATTTACTAATTCTTGCGTTTTCGCCGATGGCAAGCCAGATAAAATTATGAACAGTGATAATCCCCCAGCCATAGCAATCATGGCATCATCCAATAGAATTGCTTTTTGAAATTGATTAATCAAATCTTTGGTAACCCATAAAAATACCGTAGCGCAAAAAACAATCAATACCCTTTTTTCGGGTAAAGACATTTTACCCAATCCTTTTAATTCAGATACAATATAGGCTTTGCCTTCTGCACTATGAGTAATTCTGTTGGGGTATAACCATTTAACCATTACCCAATACAATGCAAAAACCATTACAATGGTCAGGGGCATAAATACCAGCATCCAGTCGGTAAATCCAATGGTATAATTGAATCGCTCACTAATATGGGCTACATAGGCAACATTGGGTGGAGTACCAATGATAGTTCCCAAAGCAAAATTGGATGCATACGCAATAGACAGCATCAGCACCAATGAAAAGTTTTTAATACTCCCGTCGGGGTTATGGTGCTTTGTAATTACATGTATAACGGATCCTGCAATCGGAAGCATCATCATGGTTGTAGCGGTATTGCTTAACCATAAACTCAAAAAGCAGGTGGCCAGTATAAAGCCTAGAATTATTCTGTCTCCATTGGTTCCGGTTAAATTGATAATATTTAGGGCTATCCGTTTATGCAGGTTCCATTTTTCAATGGCTAGTGCAATAAAGAATCCTCCCATGAATAAAAAAATAGTAGAATCGGAATACGACTTGGTTACTTCTTTCACTGAGGCAATGCCCAGCACGGGAAACAAAACAACAGGAACCAGTGCAACAACCGCCAGGGGAGCGGCTTCTAGCACCCACCAGATAATCATAGCAAATGCAATGGATAAAACTGCAATTGCTTTGGGCGCTAAGGAAAAAGGATTCAGAAAATAAAATAACAAAGCCACTGCCAATCCTATCAGCATGGCAAACTCTTTCTTATAGCGCTGGTATAACATTTGCCTAAGATATTAATTCTTAAAATTTTTCGGGTGGATAAACCACGCCGTCTTTCATAATCCATACTGGATTTCTCAGCGCACTGATTTTTTGTGAAGGATCCCCAGAAAAAATAACCAGGTCTGCATAATAACCGGGTTTAATAAAACCAATCTGATCCTGCATGTTCAAGGCACGTGCATTAATGCTGGTTGCCGCTCTCAAAACCTGTAATGCAGGCATTCCGTATTGTACCATCAACTCCATTTCCAGCACATTGTTCCCGTGTTCATACACGCCAACATCCCCACCCATACCAATGATTACTCCTTTAGACATGGCAATGGAAAATGCTTTTCGTTTTTGTTGAATGGCTTCGGGTTCTGGTTCTTTTCCTTTTTTCCAGCCCTTGTATTGCGTAACCGATTCGGTTGCCGCAAGGGTAGGAAAATAAAAAGTGCCTTTTTGCTTCATGAGTTCCGCCGTATTTTCATCCAACAAATCTCCATGCTCAATGGTAGTGGCTCCGGCAAGAATGGCTCTTTGCATGGCTTCATTGGTTTTTGCATGAGCAACCATTACCCTGCCACTGCTCCGGGTTACTTCGTTAATTTTTTTCAACTCATCTAAGGTAAATGTAGGGGCTGCTTCACCATTCAATCCCCATCTATAATCGGCATATACTTTAATCAGGTCTGCCCCTTTACCAATCTGATCCCTGGTTACTTTTATGAGATTGTTTCCATCTGCCTCTTCTGCACCCAGCATAATATGCTGATCCAAATCATAACCCTTGGGACCATAGGATCCCGTGGCAACAATGGCTCTACCAGCAACCAACAACCGAGGACCGGGAATAACACCATCCTCAATGGCTTTTTTAATGGAAACATCTGCATAGCCTGCTCCTTCAGATCCAAGATCTCTTGCTGTGGTAAAACCCGCAAGTAAAGTTTTTTTCACATGTATTGTAGCCCTTGCTGTTCTGTAAGCATCCGTTTCCTTGGTTACTTGGTCGTCCCAGGTGGTTTTATTATAAGGATACAGCAGCATATGGGAATGACCTTCAATTAAACCAGGCGTTAATGTTGAACCAGGATAATGAACAGCAATAGCATCTGCGGGCTTTGCTAATTTCTCTTTAGGAGCTGCTGCAATTATTTTATTGGCTTTTACAATCACTGCCCA
>VFQM010002309.1_pt1 | contig 14409 bp, 9 predicted proteins | sample 3512391 | NCBI WGS metagenome assembly VFQM01 (sample SAMN10412369, study PRJNA504923) | tailings metagenome | isolation source: Replicate 1 from Balatoc abandoned mine | place: Philippines
AATCGAACTCCGGCAAGCAGCGCCGCCGTTCCGCCTGCGCAATTCGCTTCATGGGACAAGCTGCGGTCATACGACTCCAGCCGAGTCAGATTTCTGGTGCCTGTGCCCTGAATTACACAGATGTAACACTCCGAATGGGGAGCACGTTGCCATGCTGAAGGGCATTCGGCCAATCCGTCACCATGAAGCCAATTTAATGGCGGCGTCAGATGGCCGGCACGGCGCAGCGTCAAAAGGTCCCGCTGCAGAACAGCAGCCAAGTGGAATCGGACAGCGGGCCCTTTGACCCGTCCCAGTCTTGGTCAACGGCGGCTCGCTATGTCGGAAAGTGAAAAGAAATGACTCCACGAAGACGCGCGCTCATGTTGTTCGCGGCATTATTGCTCTTTGCGAATGGTCCCGTCACAGCGGGCGAAGCGCCGCTGCCCAGCTCTGACTCTCATGCGGCCAGCAGCGAAGTCCCCCACGCCGGAGATCACGGCGCTGACTTGAGCGGCCATGTAGGCGCAGAGCTTTCCGATACTGCGATGAGCGATGAGGAAGCGATGGGGCATACGCACGACGAGTCCGCTGCCGGGAAAACCTTCGCGCAGCGGCTCTTCAAATGGCTTGGCCGTCTGCATATCCTAGCGATCCATTTCCCTATCGCCATGATCATCGGTGCCTTGGGAATTGAACTATTTGGCCTGTTACGCCGCGAAACAAGCTACCAACATGCTGCCCGGATCATGCTCATTGTGGGCGCACTCGGCGCTGTCGGCGCTGCCTCTCTTGGCTGGTTTGCGGGCGGCTTCACTCTCTCTGACCGCAACCCAGTTCTGATGGCGCACCGGTGGCTTGGAACCGCGATCGCTGTCCTTGCAGTCGTGTTGGCCTATCTGGCAGTCGGATTGCGACGGCGTCCCGGAAGCAGAAAAATCTATTGGCTACTGCTGGCTGGTCTTTCCATTGCAGTCTCGGTGCAGGGGTGGCTGGGCGGTTCGTTCATGCACGGCGGCTTACGCCATTTGGCATTTTGATCGCTTGGCCATGCCCGATGGCGCAAGCGTTCAGGCGCTGATCGGCAGTTCCGGTGTTCCCTGGTTTATTGACGTCGGCCGTATTCTCTTTGCTGCAGCTCTCGGGGCATTGATTGGCTGGGAGCGGGAACGGCGGGGCCGGGAGGCGGGTATCCGGACCTACATGGCCACTGCACTGGGCGCATGCGCCTTCGGGCTGATTTCTGCGGAAATTGGCGATCAGGGTCGAATTTCCGCCGGTATCGTAACTGGCATCGGCTTCATCGGTGCCGGAATCATTTTGCGGGATTCCGGCCGCGTGACTGGCCTGACTACCGCTGCAAGCTTATGGGCATCGGCAGCCGTGGGCTTGAGTGCTGCTTACGGGATCTACCATTTGGCCACGATTACGGCGGTGTTGATCTTGGCTATCCTCGAACTCCATCGACTTCCTGGCTGGGATCGCATCTCGAGCCGCGCTCAGCACGATCTCGAGAAGGACGGGATATGCGGCGAGGGTCCAAATGGAACGGCAGCGGAGCCACAGCCAGCCAACAAACCAGCCCTATCCGAAAAGCGGAGCGCGAACGACTGACAACCTGGTAGAGCGGTCTTGTAAAAAGTGGCAGCCTAGCACCCAAGACCTTCGCAAGCAGGGCATGGCAGTTACCGCACGATAAAGCGCCTGAAATGAATGTAATTGTACCGTCAGATGCGCCGCGCACGCGCGCTCTATAATGCCATCATTCGCAAGGCGAGATTGGAGGAACTTAAAAGGGTCGCGCGCACCGGATTTTCTACACCACACTTTGCTGTGCCCTCGGGTCGCCACCTTCGAAGCGGCCGGCGCCAGCCGCAGGTGTCCAAACAGAAAAAGGAGGATCCAGCGAAGTTATAGCAAGACAGGGCCGACCAGCCCTGCTCGGTTTATCTGTCCGACATCGCACGATGGCCCACCGTCGATGATGTCGCCGATGCCCTCGGTCGCGATGCCCCTGCGGCCGAGGGCAAAGCCGCACCCATCTAGGGAAACCCGACCGGCAGAAACTCCGAATTTGCCAAAAAACTGTGATACAGAAACGGCAAAGCAATTGCGCTGCCCCCCCGCGCCGCCGAACCACTCGCAGCGAGCGCCCCGGCGGCACTCCAAAGCACTTCACGAAGTCAAGTGTACAGCTGTAACAGGCCAAGTTGGCAATAGCCCAAACCGCAGCGTCCCCGCCTAGCGCGGGCAGCGGAGTGGATATCCTTGTTCGAACCTGCGGACCGGCGACTTTCCAATCAGGTCGATTTCGGCTTGCCGATGCGAACGCGTCGCATTAGCAAACCTGTCTGCGAATCGTTCTCAACAAGGTAATTTATGACCCTGCGCCGAACCCCGGTCCTGACCAGAACATCTCTCATTGCGCTGCTCTCATACCCCGCACCCGCCCTGGCCCAACACGTGGCAGCCTCCGGCGATGACAGCACTATCATTGTGATCGGTGCATCAGAAGGCTACGTGGCGACCAATTCGGCTACGGCAACCAAGACTGACACCGAACTCAAGGACATTCCCCAAACGGTCGCCGTCGTCACCCGCGAGCAGATTGAGGACCAGGCGCATCATAACTTGGCCGACGTGCTGCGCTACGTGCCGGGCGTTACCATTGGACAGGGCGAAGGCAACCGCGATCAGATTACGGTGCGCGGGCAGAACACGACCGCTGACTTCTTTATCGACGGCGTCAGGGATGACGCCCAGTATTACCGCAGCCTTTACAATATCGAGCGCGTCGAGATCCTTAAGGGCCCCTACGCGATGATTTTCGGGCGCGGCGGCGGAGGTGGTATTGTCAACCGCGTCCAAAAGACACCGCAGCGCATCGCCCAGGTCACCGGCGTCATCAGCATGAATACCTTCGGCGGCTATGACATCAGCGCCGACCTCAACCAGCCGATCGGCGATCGGGCGGCGGTGCGGCTGAACGCCGTCTACGAAAAGCTGGAGAGCTTCCGCGACTACGTCAATGGCGAACGCTACGCGATCAACCCTTACGTGGCGGTCGATCTCAGTGGTTGGAAACTCGGCCTCTCCTACGAGTATGTGAAGGACGATCGTGTGCCCGACCGCGGCCTGCCTTCGGTCGAGTGTGCGCCAGCGGCCACCTGCATTCGCGAGCCGCTGCGCGGGCAGCGGGACACGTTCCTCGGGGTGCCGGGGATCAACCGGACCCGCCTGGAAGCGCATATCGGCAAAGTGCGCCTCGACGGCGAGCTGGCCTCCTGGCTCACATGGTCGACAACCGCGCTCTACGGCGACTATAACAAGTATTACAGTAACGTCTTTCCCAGCAGCGTGGTGCGCCTGTCTGACCGCACTGTCGAACTCGACGGTTACCGCGACGATACGGCGCGGCAGAACCTGATCGTCCAGAGCAATCTCGTCGCCGAACTCGACTTGGGAGGCGTGAAGAACAAGCTGCTATTCGGTCTCGAATACGGCGACCAGGACACCGAAAACGCTCGAATCGTCTCACCAACGCGGCCGCGGGTCACCGCCGATAATCTGGTCTATCCGGCATTCGCGTTGCCGTTCCCGATCCAAGCGCGCGGTACGCTCTCTGACGTCGAAGTCGCTTCCGCCTACGCGCAGAACCAGGTCAGCATCGGCGAGCGCCTCGATCTCGTCGGCGGGCTTCGGTACGACCGATTCAAGATCCGCGGACGAGACCTGGTGGCGAACCGCACATTCGGCCGGACCGACGAGAAGTGGTCTCCACGTTTCGGAGCGATCTTCAAGCCGCGGTCGAACCTGTCGATCTACGCCAGCTATAGCCGCTCGTTTCTGCCACGCTCCGGAGACCAGTTTATCAGCTTGACACCGGCCACCGAGACACTCGCTCCCGAGATGTTCACGAACTCCGAACTGGGCGCAAAGTGGGGCGTGCGCCCCAGCCTTAGCGTCACCGCAGCGTTGTTCCAGCTCGACCGGACGAACACGACCACACCTGATCCGAACAATCCAACCCTGACGATCGTCACCGGCGCGACGCGCACTCGTGGTGCCGAGTTGGCGGTTGTTGGCAGGCTGACCCCCAACTGGCAAGTCAGCGGCGGCTACAGCTATCAGGACGCTTATCTTCGCGGGAACAAGGACATCCGCATCGCTCAAGTGCCGAAGCACCAGGTCTCGTTGTGGAACCGTTTAGAGTTCAACCGCCTTGTCGGGGCGGGACTAGGCGTCGTTTACCAGTCGAACCAATGGGCGGCGCTGCACAACCCCACGCTCAACACCGCTGGACTGCCGGTCTCGTCCGCAACCCGCTTGCCCAGCTTCACGCGCGTTGACGCAGCCTTGTTCCTGAAAGTTTCCGACCGCCTGCAATTTCAGGTCAACATCGAAAACCTGCTCGACAAGGAATACTTCTCCGATGCCCATAACAACAACAACATCACTGTAGGCGCGCCGCTCAACGGCCGCCTGACAGCGCGGATGAAGTTTTAGGCACAGTCGATAGAACGCCTCATGTGGATGCTTTAGCTTATCCTGCCTTGGTGTTGAAGTTGCGCTGGCAACGTGAGCTTTCGACCTGTTAAGGTGCTGGGATTTACAGACTTAAGCCGTTTTGATAATCGTCGTACCTTCGGTTTTTATAGCGCAACTCCTCAACAGACACATCTCCGCTCCGGCGTTGCTCCCTATGTCCGATCAGAAGTAGCGGCGTAGTTGTAAGCCGTATTGGCGCGGCTCACCATATACGGTCAGCGGAAGATCTGGGTTCGAAACACCTGTGCTGTCGGTCCCCACAGCTTTATACGTCGCATAGCGATTGTTGGTCAGGTTGCGTCCGTAGAGCGCCACCTCCCAGTGACCATCTCCCGGTTCCCAAGCAATGCGGCCGTTGAGCAGCGTCGTCCGCGTGCTCGCGTAGCGCGGATCATTGTTTGGTTTGAAGAAGGCTCGCGCACGCCAAGCAACGTCGCTCCGGAAGGTCAATGAGCCGCCGGAGCCGAGCGGAGCCCTATACTCTGCGCCGAGAGTCGCAGCCCATTTTGGAGCGTTGGGCAGACGGTTGCCTTTGAGGCTGGTCTGCTGATCAAAATAGACGTCATATCGGGCATCAAGCCAGGCGATGGTGGATGTCAACGAAAGGCGATTGGTGGGTTTAGCCATAAATTCGGCTTCGATCCCCTTGATTGTCGCCTTGCCGGCATTGGTTGTGCTGGCAACTCCGTTGATATACTGGACCACCTGAAGATTGGTGTAGTCATAAAAAAAGGCTGAGAGGTTCGCCCTCAGGCGCCGATCGAGCAGGGTAGACTTAATTCCAACTTCATAGCTCCACAGATACTCGGGCAAAAACGGCTTGCCGTCGCCAAGCTGGAATCCGCCTGATTTGAAACCACGCGATGCCGAAGCATAGGCCAGCACATCTTGGCTTAGGTCGTAATCGACCCCGATTTTCGGGGTCCAAGCGCTCCAAGACGCTGTAGGCGTTCCGTTGTCGACCTGACTACCGTCCGAAAGGATGCGATAGGCAAAATCCTTGCTTTCGTAACTGTAACGCAACCCGCTCGTCAGCCGCAGCCGATTGGTCAAATCGTAGCTTGCCTGACCGAAGATCGCGAAAGCATTCGTCGTGTTTGTTTCGGGGATTGCAAGAGCCCGCCCCGGCTCAAGAATCTGAATCTGGTCAGTTCCGCGCTCGTTGAGATAAAAGGCTCCCATAACCCAGCTCAATGGTCCGTCGTCGTTGCTCAGCAACTGCACCTCCTGCGTGAAGGTCTTCGACTTCTCGGCGAACACGATGTTACGGAGAAAAATGCTGGTCGCATCGACATCGAGCACCTGCGTAACGTCACTGGAACGAAACGCGGTAATGGCCTTGACCATGATGGGCCCAGCGTCATATCGCATCGTCGAGGATAGACCCCAAGCGTCCACATCGTAACGCGGGACGGTGTCGAGAGCGATTTCGCCGGGCCGCGCTGGCTTGATCGCCCCAGCGGCAACCAGCGAGGCCGGGTACGAATCTCTGATGGCTGGATACCCCGTTTCGCGGTCACGGCTCGCATCGGCACGCAGAATGATTTCGAGCCGGTCGGATGCGTCGATCGCCAAGGTCATCCGGCCCGCGAGATTATCCTGGTTTTGATAGCGGCGACCAGTCACCGCATCCCGGTAAATGCCTTTGCGATCGTTCTTGACAACAGTAAGCCGAGCGCGGGCGCCTTCGGAGAGGCTGCCTGAGATGGTCCCGCTGAAATTTTGCTTGCCGTAGTTCCCAAGCGTCACGCCGAGAGTTCCGGTCAGATCCTTGGTTGGAAGCTTCGAGATAATGTTGAGCGTTCCGCCCGCAGAATTGCGACCGAACAGCACACCCTGGGGGCCGCGTAAAACCTCAACACGCTCGACATCGAACATGTCCTGATAACTCGTCGTCGGTCGTGAGATATAAACGCCGTCATAATGGACGGTCGTACTCGGATCGGTTGCAACCCCAAAGGCTGACGTGCCAATGCCGCGGATGTTGATGATTGCCATGGAATCGTTGGTAATGGTGACTCCGGGGACGAAGAACTGGAGGTCTTCAACATTCGATATGCCCGTAGCCGTCAGCGTTTCTCCACTCATAGCGGTGATGGATATCGGAACGTTTTGGAGATTTTCCTCGCGCTTTTCCGCGGTTACTACGATGTCGTCCAGGCGTTCTGCTGCGCCTGTGTCCTGAGCAAAGACCGGCTCTGTGCCAAAAATTGCAACTGCGGCTGATACAAGCAGCATGCCGCCGCGCTGATTTTTCCGTTCGATCATCATCCCTCGTCTCCTCCCCTTCGATCACTGCAAGACGTGTCGTCGGTGCTGGTTGGCGAAGCGGCTTCACCGCTCCCGGAAGCATTCTACCTTCCGCAGCGATGCGCTGCTTCCGATACCAGGTATACGCAGGAGGCCGGATTATCCCTCAATTGCCGGGGCCGCATGAATGCGATTGTTGAGCTGCGCCGTGCTATGGCGACTTTGTCGAACTTCAGGAAAAATCGCCGCCCGCCTATCGAGCTGTCGGCCTGGAAAATTCAGGATCGAAGCCATCTGCGGTCACGGCGCCCGTTTGGGCCGCGAGCCACCACGATAAACGGTCAGGTGACTAGGTCCGCGGGCTCATGTTCCAGCGCATCTGTTCGATCGCAGCAGCGAGAGCGCTGGTTAGCGCGATCCCGTTGGAGGCGTGTGGGACGGTGTCCGTGCTGACAATGCGAATCGGAAGCTCGCCGAAAATCTCGTCTGTGCTTCGGTCAAACAGGGCATGCACGACAGTACAGTAACGGGGCCCGAGGCCGGCGCGCGCGAGACAGCGCGCGGCTGCGACCAGCGTCTGGCCCGACGATCCGATGTCGTCGACCAGCACCGGATTTCGCCCGGCGTAGGGCGCGATGTCAGGCAGGACGACAGTCACGTCCCTGTCGCCCGCCCTGGTCTTGCTCAGCACGAAATGCGGGGCGCCGGCCAGTTCGGCGACTTCCCGAACCCATTGTTCGCTTTCGACATCGGGGCCGACGATGACCGGATCTTTGACATTGGCCTCGATCCAGTGCGCGATCGACGGGGCGGCGGGGACGACCCGCGCGGGAATCGTATAAATGGCATCGAGTGAAGGATAGCGGTGGAGGTGCGGGTCGACCGTGACAAGCCAATCGAACCCGCCCGACAGCAGACGGGCGAAGCTTCGCGAGGTGATCGCTTCCCCGGGATTGAAGCGCCGGTCCTGGCGCATGTAGGCGAGATAGGGCGCCACCAGCCCCACTTCGCCTGCACCGAGGTCCCTGGCGGCATCGGCCGCAAAGAGCAGCGGCAGCACGCGATTGTTGGGGCGTGCCAGCGAACACAGCAGGATGACCGAGCGACCCGCGACATCGCAGGCGAAGCGCAAATAGCTCTCACCATCGGGAAAATCGCGCAGCTCCAAAGTGCCGATTTCCACGCCTGTTGCGCCGGAAATCCTCGCGGCGAGTTGCTCGTTACCTGGCAGGGGGACAAGAATCGGATGGATCATTATTCTTCAATCCCGAACACGGCGGCTCCATCCGCGTAGAATTGCATCGCGTAATCGAGCTCACCGCCGCTTTCGGCATGGACCGTGCACAGCGCGGCACTGTCCTTGATTACTTCACCCAATCGGCAGTGCAGTTCGACCCCAGCCGCTTTCGCGGCAGGGGCTCCTGCCAGCTTGGCGAGCTTGGCCAGTTGCCGATTGTCGATTGACCGTAGCGTCCCGGAATGTGTGGCGCGGATGACCTGCCGATGGCTGGAAATCGGCGGGTCGCGCATTCCGCCCTGGGCTTCGCATATTCCCTGAAACTTTTGCCAGGCACGCCCACTTTCGAGTGTTTGCCGCGCGAGGGCCAACCCTTGGCCGTCGGGGACAAATTCGGCCAGTTCGAGCAAAGCACCGGCTAGCTCGCAAGCGCGCGATGCAAGATCGGCAGGCCCTTCCTGTTGCTTTAGCACTGCCAGCACATCCCTTGCTTCAAGCGCGGGTCCGATCCCGCGACCGATCGGCTCGGTTCCAGGTCCCGGCAGCACACGCGTCTTGAGCCCGAACGAGGCCGCAACCGCCTGCAGCCAATAACTCAGCTCATCGGCAGCTTGCGCCGTCCGGACCTTGGCGGTCGGGCCGATCGGCATGTCGATGACCAGATGCGTGGCACCTGCCGCAATCTTTTTCGAAAGCACCGAGGCGACCAGCTGCCCCGTGGAATCGAGATCGAGAACCTTTTCTACGCCGATGATGATGTCGTCGGCGGGGCTGAGTTGAACCGCGCCGCCCCAAGCCAGGCACCCATTCTGACGCGCAACAACTTCGCGGATCCGGTCGATATCGAGATCGACCGGCGCCAGCGTTTCCATGGTGTCGGCGGTGCCGGCGGGCGATGTAATCGCGCGCGACGAGGTCTTCGGCATGACCAGGCCGAGTGCTGCAATGATCGATACAACGATCGGTGTCGTGCGGTTGCCCGGCAATCCGCCGACGCTGTGCTTATCGACGATCACTTGTTGCGGCCAGGTCAGCCGTTTTCCCGCGTCAACCATCGCGTGGGTCAGGCCAATCATTTCCTGAAGATCGAGCGGAAATGCCGAGCAGGCGGTCACGAACGAAGCGAGCTGAACGTCGCTGTATCGCCCCGCGACAAGATCGGAGACTATGCCGGTGAAGTCGGAGCGCTCCAACCGGTTCCCATAAACCCGTTTGCGCAAGACACTGAAGGAGGGCACCGGTTGCGGATGCCGAACTTCGACCGCATCGCCGTCGCTGATCCCAAGCTTCGACCAGGCCTCGTCCGAGAGTCCGATTTCTCCTTCCGCAACCAGTCCATTGGTCGACCTCAGAAGCCGTACCGCAACTTCCGCACTGCCTGCTTCGACCATGATCGACGTTCGGGCTGTGAAGCCTTCGGATCGGCAAACGAAGCAATCTTCCGGCATGACCGCGATTGGCTCCCCCGGCTTTGCGGTGAGACCAAGCCTTCTCGCTTTCAGGGCGTGGGGCGAGCGCGCTGCGGACTCACCTCCGGCGCGCTCGTCTGGTCGTTGCCGCTTCACAGTTGAACCTTTTCGCCTTGGACCGGAATGTGACAGTCCCAGCCGAGTTCCTGCCCGATCCGGCTTGCCAAGGCGGCGGATGCGTCGGGTTCGCCATGGGTGATGAACACCTTGCGCGGCTTGGCCTTGAATTCGCTCAGCCAGCGAAGCAGCTCGTCGCTGTCGGCGTGGGCAGACAGCATGGGCAGATTGGCGACCTGAGCCCGCACGGGAACGTGATTGCCGTGGATTGCGATGGTCTTGGCACCTGCGAGCATTTGCGCTCCGCGCGTGCCTGCCGCCTGAAAGCCTGAAAAGAGAATGAGGTTGGCGGGGTCGTCGGCATAGCTCGCGAGGTGGTGTAACACGCGCCCGCCGGTCGCCATGCCGCTTGCCGAGATGATGATCTTGGGCATGGCATCACGGGTCAGCCGCTTGGACTCTTCGACGTCTTGGACATAGTGCGCCACGCCGCATGCAGCGCGGCATTCGTCCGGGGTCAACCGATGCTGATCGAGGTGGTCGCAGAATATGTGGCTCGCATCGACCGCCATCGGACTGTCGAGATAGACCGGGACGGGCCCGAGCCGGCCCGCCGCGCGCAGACGCGAAAGGTAATAGAGCAATGCCTGGGCTCGGCCGACCGCGAATGCGGGGATGATGACAGTGCCGCCGCGGCGCAGACAGGGCTCGATCAGCGAAACTAACGCGTCTTCCGGATCGACCGCTTCGTGCCGGCGGTTACCATAGGTAGACTCGATCACCACATAATCTGCCTGATCCGGGCACTGCGGGGCGCGCATCACGCGATCGTCGTAACGCCCCAGGTCCCCGGAAAAGACAATTGTCCGGTTCGGGGTCGTGATGCGAAGCGATGCTGCGCCCAGAATGTGTCCGGCGGGGTAGAACCGCGCATGCAGATCGGCGGCAAGCTCGACGTCCTGGTTCGTCGTGACAGCCGTGAACTGCTCGAGCGCGCGGTAGGCATCTTCCTGGGTGTAAAGCGGCAAGGCCGGGATATGGCGGGAAAACCCGCGCCGATTTGCATAGTCGGCATCCTTTTCCTGAAGGAAGCCGCTGTCGGGCAGGAGCAGCCGGCAGAGATCGAAGGTTGCCGCGGTGCAGATGATCCTGCCCTTCCAGCCCCTGCTAACGAGACGCGGAAGCCCGCCCGAATGATCGAGATGCGCGTGGGTCAGGAGGACCGCGTCTGAATTCGCGAGGCGAAATGGCGGGTCTTCCCAATTGCGTTCGCGCAGGGCCCGCGCGCCTTGAAACAGGCCGCAATCGACGAGAAGGCGTGAACCCGCGCCCTCGAGCAGGTACCGCGAACCGGTGACCGTACCCGTTGCGCCGAAGAAGCTGAGCGCAACGGAATCGCTGCGGGCGTCGACTGCTGCGTAATTGTCGCTTGAAGTCACTGCTCATTCCCTTCGCTGACATTCTGCGACGCCTGCACGGCGCCCGATCTGCGGGCGGCCATGGCTGTTTCCTGCCAAGGCCAGTGGCCGTTGATCTCGACCCCGAGCGAGACACTGAGGAAAGTCCGGACAAGGATCAGGCCCGCCAGAACCATCAGATCGTCGAGACTGGGGTTGATGACGAGCGACTTCAGGATGTCTCCGGCCACCAAAAACTCGAGGCCGAGCAGAATGCTGCGCCCCAGAACCGCGCGCACGGGTTGATAGACAGCCTGGATCCCCAAGCTGCGCGCCCTCGAACCGAACAGAAAGATCGCCGCGCCTGCACCGGTGAGGATCGTCACTGTGCCGACCAATTCGAGCGACAGGACCGCAATGCGGACAAATACGTCAAGGGCGGCGCTTGCGGGCTCAATGATGGTCATAGAGGCCTACGTTGCGGATGTTGTTCCAGCTGTCGGTGGTGTGGCAGGCGACGCACTGCTCCACCCGCGCGTGTCTCTTGGCGACGCGCTGCGACACCATCTCGAAATGCATCATGAAGTGGCTGGGCGGAGCCTTGTGACATTCGGCGCATTGGGTCGAATTGACCGATGGATGCCGGAACGATGCCACCTTCCAGTCGGTGAGGGTGTGGCAGCTCTTGCAATCCTTGCCGAACAATCCCTGATGCGGGTCGCGGGCCGCGTGGCAGCTTGCGCAATTGAGCGCATCGAGGGACATAGGCTTTGCTCTCGAGACTGGGCCCTTGGCAGCCGGCAGCGGGCTGCGCCACAAGGCCGGATCGAGCAGCGCCTTGTGCTCCATTCGGGCAAGGCTCGTACCGCCGTCGTGCTCGATATGACAGGTTGTGCACTGCGTGGCATTCGCATGGAAGCTGGTGGACGCCTTGGTGCCGAAATCGGTTCCGGTGTGGCAGCCTATGCACTTGGTCGGCTCGACCCCCTTGTGCGGCGTGTGGCATGTCTCGCAATCGGCCTGAAACCTGGCGTGCGCGGGGGACAAGGGACCCGGATCAGCCAACGAGGTCCAACCCTTGATCGCGCTGCTCCCGGACATATGGGTCTTCAGCGGCACGACCACGACAAGCAAAGCCAGCGCCAGCGCGAAGATGACGTAGAGGATGCGCGAACCGCTCATAGCCAGCGGAATCCGAAATAGTATCCGGCCCAGATATGCAGCAACAGCAGCGCATAGAGCAGCGTACCGGTGGCGATATGGATGGTCCGCCAGACCCCGAAGAGGCCGGACACCGCCCGTTCGGCGCGAACGGCATATTCGGTGTCGGCCAGCGCCTCGGCACGACGCCTTGCGTCCGTAAGGTCCGCCGGGTCGAACTCGTCGCTCGGCGCAAACAGGAACCGCCAGCGACCTGGTTTCGCTGGCTGCGCCGCGGTCGCCGTGCCTGGTCCGGCGCTTGCATCGAGGCCGAGCCTGAGCACCGCCAATTCGGATTCGCGCGCGCGGATGGCCTTGGAAATCTGGACCAGGAAATAGCGGCCGACAAACCCGCTCCAGACGACGAGGATGACGGTTCCAGTGAGGGCAATGCCCAGCGGGCTTTGATATTTGTGCGCCGCGTGGACGAGCGCCAGGATCGGACCTGCCACGCCGGCATAAATGTGGATCGACAGCAGAGTCCGCTTACTGATTTTCGGCTCGAGCCAGCGTCCGACCGGCCCGATGCGCCGCGCCGCGACATGAACGAGCGGGAACAGCATGAGCAGCGCAGCGGCGATACCGGTCAGACTGCCGGCAAGGCTTCCGGGGAACCTCGGCGAGGCGTGGACAACGAACCCGAGCGGAAAGATGAGCACGAACGCGAGCAGCAGCCCCATCAAGATGTCGCCCCGCTCGCGCATCAGGCTTCGACCACCAGCGGGCCGCGGGTGCATCGCGCCTGGCAGGCGAGCACATAGCCCTGTGCCTTGTCGGCTGCATCAAGCCCGGACTCGACTTCCATGCTGACCTCGCCTTCGAGCAGGCGAGTTACACAAACCCCGCATTCCCCGACGCGGCAGGAATAGGGAATCTCGACCCCGGCAGTCTCGGCGGCTTCGAGGACTGTCTCGTTGCTGTCGAGCGGCGCGGACACCCCTGCGATCGAAAAGGTTACGGTCGTTGCGGCAATCGGCGCGCGCGCCGCTTGTGCCGGTGGGGTTTCGATTGCAGCTGCGGCTTGCTCGGCTTGCACCGCATCGCTCGGGTCGGAAGGTTCGCTGACCGGCAAGGAGGCTGGCCCAAACGCCTCGCTGAAAATCTGCGCCTCGGGTACCCCGATTTCGGTCAGGATGTCGCGCATCGCCGTCATCATCGCTGGCGGTCCGCACAGGTGGACGCGCCGCTTGGCAATCTCAGGCACTGCGCTCTCGAGCAAGGCCCGGGTAATTTGGCCTTCGGCGCCGTGCCAGACGGTCCCGGGGGAGCGTTCCATCGCGGCAAAGACGGTCAGGTTGGGATGGCGGCGCTCGAGCAGTTCGATCTCGCTCCTGAAGACAAACTCCTCGGTCGAACGCGCCGCATAGACAAAGAAGATGTCGCCGGGCCAGGCCGTATCGGTCAGGTACCGCAGGACCGACATCATCGGCGTGATGCCGACACCGCCGGCGATCAGGACGATGCTTTCAGCGTCGCTGCCCGTGAAGGTGAAGTGACCAAACGGTCCGGCGATATGCACCAAGTCGCCCGGTTTGACCTTGTCATGCATATACCGCGAGACCGCGCCTTGCGCTTCGCGTTTGACCGTCAGTTCGACATAAGCGCGCTGTGTCGGAGACGAGGCGATCGTATAAGAGCGCTTGGCCTTTGATCCATCGTCTTTAAGAACCTCGACCTGAAGAAACTGCCCGGGCAGAAAGTCGAATGGAAGCCGTTCGGCGCCGGGAAAAACCATCCGGAAGGTTTTGATGGTGGGCGTCTCGTCGAAAATCTGTGCGACCCTCAACTCACCGCTCCAGCGGTTGGCCTTTGTCAGCGGCGCAGGGCCCTGGACCGGAGCCGCAATTGCTGGTGAGGGCGCAAGGACCGGGACAGGCTGAGCGGCCCGTTTCAGTCCCGGCGCGCCTGCTGGCGCCGGTCCCGTGCCGACCTCAGAGACGCCCTTGGGCGGGCTTGCCCCAGGAGCAACGAGGGCGTGGACGCGGCGCAGGCGCAGCCATTGCAGTACCAGCAAGGCCGCTAGCGCGAGCAAGGTCGCCGCCATGAACAGCCAGTGGCCGGGGGTGAGGCCCAAAAGCATGCCCGCCATCGATGTATGCGGATCGACCGGCGCCAGTCCCATTTCTGTGCGGAACCAGTCGTTGGCGATCGCGGAACCGGATCTGCGGCCTTCGAGGACAGCAGTGGCTGCCGAGCCGCTCTCGATCAGCGCGGCGGTGTCCGCCGTCAGCACCCATGGCACAGATTTGAGGTTGTGATTTAAGGAGGGTTG
>VFQM010002310.1_pt1 | contig 14407 bp, 15 predicted proteins | sample 3512391 | NCBI WGS metagenome assembly VFQM01 (sample SAMN10412369, study PRJNA504923) | tailings metagenome | isolation source: Replicate 1 from Balatoc abandoned mine | place: Philippines
GACTTCATGAAGGACGACGAGAACATCAACTCGCAGCCCTTCATGCACTGGCGCGACCGCTTCCTCTACGTGATGGACGGCGTCAACAAGGCCAGCGCCATGACCGGCGAGGTCAAGGGCAGCTACCTGAACGTGACCGCCGGCACCATGGAGGCCATCTACGAGCGCGCCGAGTTTGCCCGGCAGCTCGGCAGCGTGGTGATCATGATCGACCTCATCGTCGGCTGGCCCTGCATCCAGAGCCTGGGCGAATGGTGCCGCCGCAACGACATGATCCTGCACCTGCACCGCGCCGGCCACGGCACCTACACGCGGCAGAAGAACCACGGGGTGAGCTTCCGCGTGATCGCCAAGTGGCTGCGCCTCGCGGGCGTGGACCACATGCACACCGGCACCGCCGTCGGCAAGCTCGAGGGCGACCCGATGACGGTGCAGGGCTACTACAACGTCTGCCGCGACAGCTACACGCGCACCGACCTGCCGCGCGGCCTGTACTTCGACCAGGACTGGTGCGACCTGAAGAAGGTGATGCCGGTGGCCAGCGGGGGCATCCACGCCGGCCAGATGCACCAGCTGCTGCACCTGTTCGGCGACGACGTGATCCTGCAGTTCGGTGGCGGCACCATCGGCCACCCGGCCGGCATCCAGGCCGGCGGCGTGGCCAACCGCGTGGCGCTGGAGGCGATGGTGAAGGCCCGCAACGAGGGCAAGGACATTGTCCACGAAGGCCCGGACATCCTGCGCAAGGCGGCCCAGTTCTGCACGCCGCTGAAGCAGGCGCTCGACACCTGGGGCGACATCAGCTTCAACTACACCTCGACCGACACCTCGGACTACGCCGTGACGCCGGCCGTGGCCTGAGACCGCAGGAGCGCACCCCCATGATGACCAACCCCACCGGCCGCCTCACGCAGGGCCAGTTCAGCTTCCTGCCCGACCTCACCGACGCGGAGATCACGGCGCAGATCGAGTACGGCCTGAAACGCGGCTACGCCTGGAGCGTGGAATACACCGACGACCCGCACCCGCGCAACACCTACTGGGAGATGTTCGGCATGCCGATGTTCGACCTGCGGGATGCGGCGGGCGTGATGATGGAACTGGCCCGCTGCCGCCAGACCTTCCCCGGCCACTACATCCGGCTGATGGCCTTCGACAGCACGCGCGGCGTCGAGAGCATCGCGATGAGCTTCATCGTCAACCGGCCCGCCCAGGAGCCCGGCTTCGGCCTCGTGCGCCAGGAGGTCGACGGCCGCAGCCTGCGCTACACGGTGCACAGCTACGCCACCGACAAGCCCGAGGCGCAGCGCTACTGAGCGGCCGGCCATGAACGCGCCGCTCTACCGCATCCCGGGCGCCACGGCGGCTCCCGCCGCGCCGGCAACGTCGGCGGCCGCGCCGCCGGCGGCGCCGCGCACCGTCGGCGAGGTGCTGGCGCACAGCCAGGTCGAGGCCGTGATGGACGAACTCGACCGCGACCTCGTCGGCCTGGCCCCGGTGAAGCAGCGCATCCGCGACATCGCCGCGCTGCTGGTGGTGGACAAGCTGCGCCTGGCCCATGGCCTGCAGGCGCAGACCCCCAGCCTGCACATGAGCTTCACCGGCAACCCCGGCACCGGCAAGACCACGGTGGCGCTGCGCATGGCCGAGATCCTGCACCGCCTTGGCTACGTGCGCAAAGGCCACCTGGTGGCGGTGACGCGCGACGACCTCGTGGGCCAGTACATCGGCCACACGGCACCGAAGACCAAGGAGGTGCTGAAGAAGGCGATGGGCGGCGTGCTCTTCATCGACGAGGCGTACTACCTGTACCGCCCCGAGAACGAGCGCGACTACGGCCAGGAGGCCATCGAGATCCTGCTGCAGGTGATGGAGAACCAGCGCGACGACCTGGTGGTGATCCTGGCCGGCTACAAGAACCGCATGGACACCTTCTTCCAGTCCAACCCCGGCCTGAGCAGCCGCATCGCGCACCACCTCGACTTCCCCGACTACGCCGAGGGCGAACTGCTGCAGATCGCCGACCGCATGCTCGGCGCCATGCACTACCGCTGGGGCGAGGGCACGCGCGAGGCCTTCGCCGGCTACCTGCAGCGCCGGCTGCAGCAGCCGCACTTCGCCAACGCGCGCAGCGTGCGCAACGCGCTCGACCGCATGCGGCTGCGCCAGGCCTCGCGGCTGTTTGCCGAGCGTGACCGCGTGCTCGGCGCCGACGACCTGGCCACGCTCACCCCCGCCGACATCCTGGCCAGCAGGCTGTTCGCTGCGCCTCCCACCTGAACCCGACCACCGCCACCTGCCGGAGCCACCATGCCCCTGTCCCGCCGCTGGACACTGACCCGTTACCTGATCGAAGAGCGCCGCCGATTCCCCGGCGCCGGCGGCGACCTGAACGCACTCATCCTCGACGTTTCGCTGGCCTGCAAGGCCATCGCCCGCATCGTCTCGTTCGGCACCCTCAACGACAACACGCCGGCCGGCGGCACCGTCAACGTGCAGGGCGAGGAGCAGCAGCCGCTGGACGTGCTGAGCAACGACATCTTCCTGCGCATGACCGACTGGAACGGGCACCTCGCCGGCATGGCCAGCGAGGAACTGGAGGCGCCGCACCAGATCCCCGCGGGCTCGCAGCGCGGCAAGTACCTGCTCACCTTCGACCCGCTGGACGGCAGCAGCAACATCGACGTCAACGTCTCGGTGGGCAGCATCTTCTCGGTGCTGCGCGCGCCGCAGGCGGTGGTGGACAGCGGGCGCGACGTGACCGAAGCCGACTTCCTGCAGCCCGGCACCACCCAGGTCGCCGCCGCCTACGCGCTGTACGGCCCGGTGACGATGTTCGTACTGAGCGTGGGCAACGGAGTCGCCGGCTTCACGCTGAACCACAACCTGGGCGAGTTCGTGCTGACGCACCCGAACCTGCGCGTGCCCGAGGACACGCACGAGTTCGCCATCAACACCAGCAACAGCCGCTTCTGGGAGCCGCCGGTCAAGCGCTACGTGGACGAATGCCTCGCCGGCCGCAGCGGCCCGCGCGGCAAGGACTTCAACATGCGCTGGATCGCCAGCATGGTGGCCGAGGCGCACCGCATCCTGATGCGCGGCGGCGTCTTCCTCTACCCGCGCGACACCCGCGATCCGGCCCGGCCCGGACGCCTGCGCCTGCTGTACGAGGCCAACCCCATCGGCATGGTGATGGAGCAGGCCGGCGGCCGCTGCAGCACTGGCCGCCAGCCCATGCTGGGCGTGACACCCACCGCGCTGCACCAGCGCATCGGCGTGGTCTTCGGCTCCCGGCACGAGGTGGAGCGCATCGAGCGCTACCACCACGAGCCGCAGACCAAGGACACGCCGGCGCCGCTGTTCGCCGAGCGCAGCCTCTTCCGCGACTGAATTCCAGAGCATCCCCAGGAAGCCCCATGTCAGAACGCCACCCCATCGTCGCCATCACCGGCTCCAGCGGCGCCGGCACCAGCAGCGTCACGCGCACCTTCGAGAACATCTTCCGACGGGAGGGGGTCAGCGCCGCGGTGATCGAGGGCGACAGCTTCCACCGCTACGACCGCAAGGAGATGCGCGCCCGCCAGGCGGAGGCCGAGAGGGCGGGCGACAAGCACTTCAGCCACTTCGGGCCCGACAACAACCTGTTCCCGGAGCTGGAGAACCTGTTCCGCAGCTACAACGAGACCGGCACCGGCAGGCGCCGCCGCTACCTGCACGACCCGGTCGAGGCCGCGCCCTACCAGCAGGAGCCGGGCACCTTCACCCCCTGGGAGGACATCCCCGCCGGCACCGACATGCTGTTCTACGAAGGCCTGCATGGCGCCGTCGTCACCGAGCAGGTGAACATCGCCCGCTACCCCGACCTGCTGATCGGCGTGGTGCCGGTGATCAACCTGGAGTGGATCCAGAAGCTCTGGCGCGACAAGCACGTGCGCGGCTACAGCACCGAGGCCGTCACCGACACCATCCTGCGCCGCATGCCCGACTACGTGCACTACATCGTGCCGCAGTTCCAGCACACGCACGTGAACTTCCAGCGCGTGCCGGTGGTGGACACCAGCAACCCGTTCATCGCGCGCGACATCCCCACCGCCGACGAGAGCATCTGCGTGATCCGCTTCGCCAACCCCAAGGGCATCGACTTCCCCTACCTGCTGAACATGATCAACGACTCCTGGATGAGCCGCGCCAACACGCTGGTGGTGCCCGGCGGCAAGATGGAGCTGGCCATGCAGCTGATCTTCACGCCCTACATCTGGCGCATGATGGAGCGGCGCCGGCGCGCGCTGGGCGCGCTGTGACGGCGGCGCCGCAGGCCCGGGTGCGCCTGGCGCAGCGCATGGCCGAGGCCGTGGCCGGCGCCGTGAGGCGTTTGACCGCATGAGCTGGGACCTCGTCTGCTTCGACCTCGACGGCACGCTGGTGGAGACGGCACCGGAGATCACCGACGCCGTCAACGACACGCTGCGCGCCCACGGTTGGCCCGAGGTGGACGAGGCGCAGGTGTCGCGCTGGATCGGCCACGGCACCGGGGCGCTGCTGGTGCAGGCCCTGGCGCGCGCCAGCGGCCGCACGCCGGAGCAGGTGCGCGCCAGCCCCGAACTGGCGGCCATCGGCAGCGTGTACGACCGCTGCTATGCCCAGCGCTGCGGCACGCGCAGCCGCCTGTATCCCGGCGTGCGCGAGACCTTGGCGGCGCTGCGCGACCGCGGCACGCGGCTGGCCATCGTCACCAACAAGGAGACGCGCTACACCGACCTGGTGCTCCGCGCGCATGCGCTGCGCGAGGCCTTCGACCGCGTGGTCTGTGGCGACACCCTGGCCACGCGCAAGCCCGACCCCGAGGGCGTGCTGTCCTGCCTGCGCGAATTCGGGGTGGACGCCGGGCGCGCGCTGTTCATCGGCGACTCGGCCATCGACGCCGACACCGCGCGCCGTGCGGGCATCGTTGCCTGGCTGCTGCCCTGGGGCTACAACGGGGGCCTGCCCGTGGCGGACTGCGGCCCCGACCGTGTGATCGCCGACCTCAGCCCCCTGCTCGCCCCGAGCGCATCGAAGGAACGCACATGACGACGCTGAAAGCCATCCTCTGGGACGTCGACGGCACCCTGGCCGAGACCGAGCGCGACGGCCACCGCATCGCCTTCAACCAGGCCTTCGAGGCCATGGGGCTGATGTGGCGCTGGGACGAGGCCTACTACGGCCACCTGCTCAACATCACCGGCGGCCGCGAGCGGTTGCGCGCCGACATGGCGCAGCGCCCCGACGCGCCGGCCACCGCCGCCGAGCGCGAGGCGCTGGTGGAGGAACTGCACCGCCGCAAGACCGCCGTCTACACCGCGCTGGTGCGCGACACCGGCATCCCGCTGCGTCCGGGCGTTCGCGCGCTGATCGACGAGGCGCGCGAGGCCGGCATCCGCCAGGCCATCACCACCACCACCAGCCGCGCCAACGTCGACGCCCTGCTGGGCATGCACTTCGGGCCGCGCTGGCGCGAGGTCTTCGAGGTGGCGGTGTGCGGCGAGGACGTGTCGCGCAAGAAGCCCGACCCGGAGGTGTTCCAGCGCGCGCTGCAGGGGCTGGACCTCGGCCCGCTGCAGGCCGTGGCCATCGAGGACTCGCCCGGTGGCGTGGCCGCGGCCCTGGCCGCCGAGGTGCCGGTGGTGGTGCCGCGCAGCGCCTACTTCGCGCACGCCACCATCGAGGGCGCCATCGCCATCGGCCCCGGGCTGCACACGCGCGCCGGCTGGCGCCCGGCCCTGGCCGGCGCCACCGGGCCCGGCGACGGCCCGGTCACGCTGGACGACCTGCAGGCCTGGCACGCCGAGATGGACAGCGTGTCGCAGTTCGGATGAGCCCCGGGGAATCCCGCAGGCCGGCGCCGCGCGGCGCCGCCCCTCCCCCTAGAGAGAGGCCTCCGCGATACCGCTGAGGCGGGCGTGCCGGTTTCTGGCGGACAATACGGGTTTTGCGCCGGCCCTCAGCGGCCGGTCCTCCGCCGTTTCCAACCGCCATGGCCACCAAACGCGCAGCGAACCCCGCCGACCCCACCGCCCCCAAGCTCCGCCAGACGCAGGCCGAGTACACGGCCGCGCGGCCCAACGCCGAGCCCGGCGTCAAGCCGATGATGTCCAGCTCGAAGATGTACGTGTGCATCAAGTGCCACGCCAACTTCAAGACCGGCGAGGGCAAGCCCGACCCGCGCCTGCGCGGCCTGGGCAAGTGCAACAACTGCCTCGGCGTGACCGCCGCCACCAGCAGCTGAGCGCCCCCGGGGCCGGGCGGCGCCTGGCCTCGGACGGCCGGTCTCAACCGGCCGGCGTCAGCCCCAGGTAGGCTGCCTCGCGCTCGAACTCGGTGGCCAGCGCCCGCGCCGCGGGCGTCAGGCTGCCGTCACGCCGCGTCAGCAGGGCCACCGCGTAGCGCGGCAGCGGCTCCTCCACCGGCAGCCGCACCAGCAGGTCGCGCAGCCAGCCGCTCTTCAGCAGCGCCGCCGGCAGCATGGCCACGCAGTGGCCGCCGGCCACCATGGCCAGGGTGTCGATCAAGCCCTCGGTCTGCAACTCCACCTGCGGCTCGCCCAGCCCGGCGCGCGCGAAGACCTCGTAGATGCCCGCACCCGGCAGCCCGGCCGGGGCCCCGGTGGCAAAGCGCGCCTCGCGCAGCGCCCGCAGCGTGCGCACGCGGGCCTTGGGGTGGTCGCGCCGGGCCACCAGCACCATCTCGCTGGCCAGCAGCGGCTGCGCCTGCAGGCCCGGCGGCGGCGGGCCGTCGGGCAGCGGGCAGATGGCGAAGTCCAGCTCGCCGTCGCGCAGCGGGCCGGCCAGCAGGTGGATCAGCCCGCTGCGGCAGCGCAGCCGCACCGCCGCGTGGCGGCGCCGGAACCGCGCGATGGCCGCCGGCGCCAGCAGCAGCGATGGCGCCACCGAGATCCCGTAGTGCACCTGGCCGCCGGCCTCGCCGCGCATCTGGCGCAGCGCGTCGCGCGCCTGCGCCGCCTCGTGCGCCATGCGCCGTGCGTGCTCGGCGAACCGGCGTCCGAACGCGGTGGGGCGCATGCCGCCGGCGTGGCGCTCGAACAGCGGCGCGCCCAGGTCGGCCTCCAGCCGGCGCAGCGAGCGGCTGAGCGCCGGCTGCGTCTGCCCGCGCTGGCGCGCCGCGGCGTGCAGGCCGCCGTGTTCCAGCACGGCCAGGAAGTCCAGCACCTGTTGCAGCGTCATGATGCACGCAGGTTATCACCCTGCCATCCGCGGCATTGGGCAGCCGCGCCGCGCTTGCCTACAGTGCGCGGCACGGGCCCGCCGGACGCGCGTGCCCGACCACCCCCACATCGGAGACCGCCATGCACCGCCGCCACCTGCTGCGCCACCTCGGCGCCCTGCCCTGGATCACGCTCGCCGCGACCCCGGCGGTCCGCGCCCAGGCCAGCAACATCCGCGTCATCGTCGGCTTCGCGCCCGGCGGCAGCGTCGACGCCCTGGCCCGCATGACGGCCGACAGCCTGGCCGCCGCCAGCGGCCGCGTGGCCGTCACCGAGAACAAGACCGGCGCCGGCGGCCGCCTGGCGCTGGACCTGGTCAAGGCCGCGGCGCCCGACGGCGACACGCTGCTGGTGGCGCCCCAGGGCCCGATGACGCTGTTCACCCACGTCTTCAAGCAGCGCCTGAACTACGACCCGGCGCGCGACTTCACCCCGATCACGCGGCTGGTGACCGGCGACTTCGCGCTCACCATCGGCCCCATGTCGCCGGCCAAGGACTTCGCCGGTTTCCGCGACTGGCTGCGCAGCGCCGGCGCCGGCGCCACCTACGCCTCGCCCGGCGCCGGCACGCTGCCGCACTTCGTGGGCGTGTCGGTGGCGCAGAAGCTGGGCATCCCGATGACGCACGTGCCCTACCAGGGTTCGGCCAAGTCGATGATCGACCTCGCCGGCGGCAACGTGGCCTCGGCCGTCTCGCCGGTGACCGAGGCGCTGGAGCTGCACAAGGCCGGCCGCGTGCGCATCGTGGCCACCACCGGCGCCACGCGCTCGCCCTTCGTGCCGGAGGTGCCCACCTTCCGGGAACTGGGCATCGACCTGGAGGTGCCGCTGTGGTTCGCGGTTTACGGGCCGGCGGGCATCGCGCCGGCCACGGTGGAGCGGCTGCGCGGCGCCATCGACCGCGGCTTTGCCAGCCGCGACGCCGCCGACCGTCTGGCCAGGCTGGGCTTGGTGGCAGCGCCGCTGAGCCCGGCCGCGCTGGAGGCGCTGCGCCAGCGCGAGTCGGCCATGTGGGGGCCGGTGGTGGCGGCCTCGGGCTTCACGCCCGCCGACTGAGGGTGCCCGCCGTGCCCACGCCGCCCTCGTCGCGCCCCGACCTCGTCTTCATCGTCGCCGACGACCTCGGCTACGCCGACCTCGGCTGCTACGGCGGCCGCGACGCGGCCTTCGGCCCGGTCTCGCCGCACATCGATGCGCTGGCCGCCGGCGGGCTGCGCTTCACGCAGGGCTATGCCAACTCGCCGGTGTGCTCGCCCACGCGCTTCGCGCTGATGACCGGGCGCTGGCAGTACCGGCTGCGCGGCGCCGCCGAGGAGCCCATCAACAGCCGCTCGCGCGGCAGCACCACGCTGGGCCTGCCGCCGGAACACCCGACGCTGCCGTCGCTGCTGAAGGGCGCCGGCTACCGCACGGCGCTGGTGGGCAAGTGGCACCTGGGCTACCCGCCGCACTTCGGGCCGCTGAGGAGCGGCTACGACGAGTTCTACGGCCCGATGTCCGGCGGCGTGGACTACTTCCGCCATGTGGCCAGCACCGGTGCGCACGACCTCTGGGAGGGCGAGGCGGAGACGCAGGATGTCGGCTACCTCACCGACTTGCTGAGCGAGCGCGCCGTGCGCGTGGTGCAGCGCTGCGCCCAGGACCCGCGGCCGCTGCTGCTGAGCCTGCACTACACGGCACCGCACTGGCCCTGGGAGACGCGCGACGATGCCGCCGAGGCCGAGCGCATCGGCCAGCGCCTGTTCCACCTGGACGGCGGCAGCATCCACACCTACCGGCGCATGATCCACCACATGGACGAGGGCATCGGCCGCGTGGTGGAGGCGCTGCGCGCCGCCGGCCGGCTGGAGAACACGCTGATCGTCTTCACCAGCGACAACGGCGGCGAGCGCTTCAGCGACAACTGGCCGCTGGTGGGCGGCAAGATGGACCTCACCGAGGGCGGCATCCGCGTGCCCTGGGTGGCGCACTGGCCGGCGCGCATCGCGCCCGGTGGCGTGAGCGCGCAGCACTGCCTGACGATGGACTGGACCGCCACGATGCTCGACGCCGCCGGCGTGGCCGCGCACGCCGGCTGGCCGCTGGACGGCCTCTCGCTGGCGCCGGTGCTCGACGACCCCGGTGCCGGGTTCGCGCGGCCGATGTTCTGGCGCATGAACCACCGCGGCCAGCGCGCCCACCGCGACGGCCGCTGGAAGTACCTGCGCGTGGACGGCCACGACTACCTGTTCGACATCGAGGCCGACGAGCGCGAGCGCGCCAACCAGGCGGCGCGCGAGCCGGCCCGGCTGGAGGCCATGCGCGCCGCCTGGGAAGCCTGGAACGCCACGATGCCGGCCATCCCCGGCGACGCCACCGTGAGCCTGGGCTACGGCGTGGCCGACATGCCGCAGCGTTAGCATGCATGCGGAGGATCGCACCATGCCCACTGCCCTGTTCCCCGAAGCCGCCGCCGAGGCCGCCCGCCCCGCCGCCATGTCCGCCGCCGAGTGGCAGGCCCGCCTGGAGCTGGCCGCCTGCTACCGCGTGTTCTCCGCCCGCGGCTGGACGGAGGAGATCTTCAACCACATCACGGTGCGCGTCGAAGGCCCGGCCGGCCCGGGCGGCCCGCCGGCCTACCTGATCAACCCCTTCGGCCTGCACTACGGCGAGGTCACGGCGCACAACCTGGTCAAGGTGGACCTGGCCGGCCGGCCGCTGCAGGACACGCCCTACGGCGTCAACCGTGCCGGCTTCGTGATCCACAGCGCCATCCACGCCGCGCGCGGCGACGCCCACTGCGTGATCCACACGCACGACCGTTTCGGCGTGGCCGTGTCCTGCAAGGCCGAGGGCCTGGCGATGGACAACTTCTACGCCGCCTTCCTGGACGGGCGCATCGCGTACCACGACTTCGAGGGCGTGACCACGAGCACCGGCGAGCAGCCGCGGCTGGTGGCCAGCCTGGGCGACAAGCCGGTGATGATCCTGCGCAACCACGGCCTGCTGGTGGCCGAGCACAGCGTGGCCAGCGCCTACTACTGGTACTACGTGCTGCAGAGCGCCTGCCACGTGCAGGCGCTGGCGCATGCCATGCCCGGGCCCACGCTGGCGCTGTCGGACTCGGCGCGCGCGCAGTCGTCGCAGCACGTGCAGGACAGCGATCCCCAGGGCGACCTCTACCCCAAGGTCTTCGGCGCCGCCGTGCGCCGCGCCGGCGTCACGCTGGACCAGCTCTGCGCCTGACCGTCCCCGCTTGAGCACGCGCCTGTCCCCGGCGGCGTTCGGCACGCTGCTGCTCATCGCGCTGATGATGGGCGCCAACCACGTGGCCGCGCGCCTGGCGTTCGACCACGGCGTGGACGTGCTCACCGCCGTCACCTTCCGCAGCGGCATCACCGCGCTGGTGGTGGGCGCGCTGGTGTGGTGGCAGGGCGTGCCGCGCACGCTGTCGCCGCGCCACCGGCGCGCGCTGCCGGCCATCGGGCTGCTGATCGCGCTGCAGAGCTTCTGCCTGTATTCGGCGGTGGCGCGGCTGCCGGTGGTGCTGGCGCTGCTGGCCTTCAACACCTACCCGCTGAGCACCGCGCTGTGGGCGCGGCTGCTCTATGGCCACCGGCCCGAGCGCCGCGTGCTGCTGGCCATGCCGGTGCTGCTGGCGGGCCTGGCGCTGGCGCTGGACGTGCTGGGCGCGGCCTCGGGCCTGGGCGCGGCGGCGCAATGGGGCCGCATCGGCGCCGGCGTGGCCTTCGCGCTGGCGGCCTCGGTCAGCTTCGGCCTGGCGCTGGTGTGGACACAGCACGAGGCCGGCGACCTGGACGGCCGCCTGCGCACCGCCACCACCATGGGCCTGGTGGGTGTGCTGGCGCTGGCGGCCGTGGGCGCGCAGGGCGGCTTCCACTGGCCGCAGGCCACGCCCGGCTGGTGGGGCCTGGCGCTGCTGACCCTGCTCTACGGCACCGCCTTCACCATCATGTTCACCGTGCTCCCGCGGCTGGGCGTGGTGGGCAACTCGGCCATCATGAACGTGGAGCCGGTGTTCGCGCTCGGCTTGGCCTGGGTGTTCCTGGGCCAGGCCATCGCGCCGGTGCAGCTGCTGGGGGCGGCCGTGGTGGTGGGCACGGTGATGTGGCTGGGGCTGCGGCGCTGAGCGGGCTGCGGACGCCCCCGCACGGAGCACTCAGAAGTGCAGCGTCAGCGTCAGCCCGGCGGCCCAGCCCGGCTCGCGCGGCACGCTGGCATCGGCACGCGGCCAGAAGTGGCCCACCAGCACCTCGCCAACCAGCCACTCCACGTGCAGCGGCTGCTGCCAGCGCGCCTGCAGGCCGACGTCGGTCAGGCCCACGCCGGTGCCCTGCTCGGCGGTGGCGATGAGCTCCAGCGCCAGCTGGCGCCGGTGCCCGAACGCGCGGTAGGCCCCCAGGTTGCTGGCCGCCGCCAGCCGCCCGCGGTCCTGCGTCACCGTGCCCGAGACCAGCCAGCGCAGCGCCAGATCGGGCTGCAGCTCGCGCTCCAGCGACAGCGCGGTGGTGGAGCCCAGGCGGTCGTCCAGGGTCCAGAAGAAGGTCTGTCGGAAGTCGGCCAGCGCATGCTCGCCCAGCGCGGCGGCGTGCCGCCAGCGCAGCTGCACGTAAGGCTTGAGCCCGCCGCGGAAGCCCACGCGCAGGTCGGTGCTCTCGCGCAGCAGCACGCCCACGCCGGCGAAGAAGCGCGTGTCGTCGCCGGTCTCGCGCTGCAGGCGCTGCGGCCGCGTGAAGGCGCCGGGCTGGTCGGTAATGACCTCGCGCGGGTTGTCGCGGCCGACGAAGAGGTAGGCGCTGTCCTCGAGGTTGGGCAGGCGGACCCGGGCGTTGAAGCGCAGCGACACGCTGCCGTCGTCGGGCGGGCGGTGCAGCAGGCTCAGGCCGAGCCGGCCCTCGGTGACGCTGCCGCCGTCGGAGAAGGGCCTGTCGCCAAACCAGCTGTCCACGCCACGCGCCAGCCACAGCGCGGTGTCGCGCACGCCGGCCCGCAGCGCCTCGGCGCCGGCCGCGGGCGCCGGGGCTTCCGTCGCCGCCGGCGCGGCATCGGCCGGCGCCTGGGCCGGCACCTGGGCCTGCGCCAGCCACGGCAGCCCCCACGCCAGCGCCAGCGCCCACCGGCCCGGCGCCGTGCGCGGCAGTCGACACCTCCACACGCAAGCCATGCGGCATGTTCGCACAGCCCGGCACCGGGCCAGGCGCCGGCGCGGCGCCAGCCGATGGCCCCGGGGGCGGCGCCCGTTCAGCGCAGCCAGCGGTCGGCGGCGTCGAGCAGGCCCTGGCGCACGCGCTGCTGGCGCGCGGGGTCGGTGTCGCCGCAGGCCAGGCGGCACATCCAGTCGCTGGGCGACTCGAAGTCGCAGTGCGAGGCCCCGGCGATCAGCTCGTCGCGCCACAGCCGCGGCAGCGCGGCCCCCCAGGGCGCGGCCACGGCCTCGGCGTTGCAGCGCGAGGGCGGCGCGCGCAGCAGCAGCGCCTCGGTGCGCAGCGTGCGCGCGGCGGCCAGGCCCAGGCGCTCGGTCTCGCCGGACATCACGCGGTCGAACGGGTCCAGCCCCACGACACCCACCACGCCCGGCGCGTCGGCCGCGAGCAGGCTGCTCAGGCCGCCGGCCGAGAAGCCCACGAGCATCACGCGCTCCACCGGCGGGCCGAACACGCCGCCGCGGCGCAGCTGCGCCACCAGCGCGGCCAGCGCGCGGGCGTTGCAGCGGAAATCGAAGGTGCAGGGCAGGTCGGGCGTGAGCGCCAGCACGCCGGCCGCGGCCAGCGCCTGCGCATGACCCGCCAGGGTGGTCCGGCTGCGCGTGAAGCCATGGGACAGGATCGCGGCGCCGCGCGGCGCGCCGGCCGCGGCATGCACGTCGAGCGTCACGCCGTGGCCGTCGAGCACCAGCTCGCGCGTCTGCACGGGCGGCGCGGCCACGGCAGGGCCCGCGGCCAGCGCCAGCACGACCGACAGCCCGAGCGCGGCGACCGCCTTCACGCGTAGCTCAGCTCCCGGACCTTGCCGCCGAACACGCGGTAGCTGTAGACCGTGTAGCCCACGATGGTGGGCACGGTGATGGCGCAGCCGATGGCGATCACGGCCAGCGAGCTAGTGGCGCTGGCCGCGTCCCACACCGTGAGGCGGTCCATCACCACGTAGGGGAACAGGCTGTAGGCCAGGCCGATGGCGCCGAACACGAACACCGCCACCACGGCCACGAAGGGCAGCCAGCACAGGCGCCCCAGCACCTGCCTGGAGTTGAGCATGGCGCGCGCGGCCACCAGCGCGGCCAGCGTGACCAGCGGGATGGGCAGCAGCGCGATGAACTCCGGCATGCTGAACCAGCGCTCGCGCACCGTGGCGCTGACCACGGGCGTGGCGATGGACACCAGACCCATGCCCAGCACCACCGGTGCCCAGGCGCGCCTGGCCCAGCGCACGGCGTGGGCCTGCAGCTCGCCCTCGGTCTTCATCACCAGCCAGCAGGCGCCCAGCAGCACGTAGGCCGCCGGCAGCAGCAGCGCGATCACGGCGGCAAAGGCGGTGGCCACCCCGCCCTCGGCAAAGCCGGTGATGTAGCGGCCCAGCATCCAGCCCTGCGCCGTGGCGGCGATGCCGCTGCCGGCCCAGAAGGCGAAGTTCCACAGCGGCTTCCACTCGTCCTGCGCCTTGACGCGGAAGTCGAAGGCCACGCCGCGCAGCACCAGGCCCACGAGCATCAGCGTCACCGGCAGGTACAGCGCCGTGAGCACCAGCCCATGCGCCTTGGGGAAGGCGATCAGCAGGATGCCCACGCCCAGCACCAGCCAGGTCTCGTTGGCGTCCCAGAAGGGGCCGATGCTGGCGATCATCGTGTCCTTGTGCGGGTCGTCCGCGCGGTGCAGCAGCAGGCCGACACCGAGGTCGTAGCCGTCCAGCACCACGTAGGCCAGCATCGACAGGCCCATCAGGGCCATGAAGACGACGGGCAGGGTGTCGGCCCAGGTCATGCCGTGCCCCCTTGCTGCTGCGGCGCGCGCGGTTGCGGCTGCGGCACGCCGGCCGGCAGCTCCACCGGTTTCTCGGCCATGAGCTTGATGACGCCCACATAGGCCACCAGCAAGGCCAGGTAGACCGTGACGTACAGCGCCAGCGTCAGCGCGATCATCGGGCCCGGCA
>VFQM010002315.1_pt1 | contig 14361 bp, 16 predicted proteins | sample 3512391 | NCBI WGS metagenome assembly VFQM01 (sample SAMN10412369, study PRJNA504923) | tailings metagenome | isolation source: Replicate 1 from Balatoc abandoned mine | place: Philippines
TAGTGCCGATTCAGCCGGTGGTAGCGCAGTCGGAAAATTTCAATCTGTCCCCCGAAGAAAGTCGGGGTCCAGAGAGCGTCCATGGACCCCGGCGTTCGCCGGGGAACGGGAAATTTTTGGCAACTGGCGTCGGCACTCAATCCACATCAAACAGCCCCGCCAACTGCTCGACCATCGTCCCGCCCAGTTGCTCGGCATCCATGATGGTCACGGCGCGGCTGTAATAGCGCGTGACGTCGTGGCCGATGCCGATGGCGCACAGTTCGACCGGTGATCGTTTCTCGATCCACTCGATTACCTGGCGCAGATGCTGGTCGAGGTAAGCGCCATGGTTGACCGACAAGGTGCTGTCGTCCACCGGCGCGCCATCCGAAATCACCATCAGGATGCGGCGGTCCTCGGGGCGCGCCAGCAGCCGCGCGTGCGCCCACATCAGCGCCTCGCCGTCGATATTCTCTTTCAAAAGGCCCTCGCGCATCATCAAGCCCAACGACTTGCGCGCGCGGCGATAGGGCTCGTCGGCGGGCTTATAGATGATGTGGCGCAAATCGTTGAGGCGCCCCGGATGCGCAGGCCGCCCCGCAGCCAGCCAATCCTCCCGGCTCTGCCCGCCCTTCCAGGTGCGGGTGGTGAAGCCCAGAATCTCGGTCTTCACCCCGCAGCGTTCCAGCGTACGCGCCATGATGTCGGCGGAGATGGCCGCAATGCTGATTGGCCGCCCGCGCATCGACCCACTATTGTCGATCAGCAGCGTGACAACGGTATCGCGGAAATCGGTGTCGCGCTCGACCTTGTACGACAGCGACTGGCCGGGTGCGACGATGATGCGGGCGAGCCGCGCGGCGTCGAGCAGCCCTTCTTCCTGATCAAAATCCCATGCGCGGTTCTGCTGCGCCATCAAGCGGCGTTGCAAGCGGTTGGCCAGCTTCGTCACCGCACTTTGCAGATGCGCCATTTGCTGGTCGAGGAAGCCGCGCAATCGGGTGAGCTCGTCGGCATCGCATAGCTCGGTCGCCAGCACCACCTCGTCATGCTTGTCGGTGAAGCGCTTGTAATTGAAATCGGGAATGTCGGCGGGCAGGCGGTTGGGACGCACCGGCATCATGCCGTCGTCGCCATCCTCCGCCATGTCGCTTTCGCCCTCGCCCTCCATTTCGTCGAGGCTGGGATCGCTGTCGCCGTCGTCGGCCTCGTCGCCCGTCATTTCGGCGCGCGCCTCAACATCGCCGTCGCCGCCGCTTTCGTCGCCTTCTTCCTGCTCTTGCGGTTCGTCCTGCGGTTGGTCCTCCTCGTCGGCGCCCTCATCCTCGCTGGCGGTTTCCAGCGGATCATCGGCCTTGATCAGGTCAAGATGCTCCAGCGCGATGCGCGATGCGGCGGCAAAAGCCTTCTGGTCGTCGATCAGCAGGCCCAGCGCCTCAAAATCCGCGCCCGCCCCGTCGCGAATCCAGTCGGACAGAAAGGCAAGGCCTTCGTCGGTGTTCGCCGGTGGGGCGTCGCCCGTCAGCACCTGCCGCAGCATCAGTTCGATGGCGGTCGATACCGGCACATCTTCGCGGCTGCGCGCTCGCGCAATCGGGTCGCTGCGCATCCGCATCGCCAGGCTGGCGGACAGATTGGCGCGCATCCCCGCCATCGACCGTGCGCCCAGCGCCTCGACCCGTGCGCGCTCCATCGCGTCGAACGCGGCGGCGGCGATGGGCTCGGATGGCCGCGCCGCGCCATGCACGGCAGCATTATGATGCTTCAGCTTCAGCGCCGACCCGTCGGCAAACCCGCGCGCCTCCGCGACCTGCTCGGCGGGCAAGGCGCGCGACGGCGTCGGCACCTTGATCGCTTTGCCGACGACCGTGGGCGCATCGGCGGTAAAGCCGACCTCGACCTCGGCATCGCGGGTGACAGCGCGCGCGACGCCTGACAGCGCGGCTTTGAAATCATCGAGAGGCGAGGGCGCGGACATGCTCCTGCCCTAACGCGGCTCAGGCGGCGAGGGAAGGGGCGGCTTGTCAAATGCAGGCGGTCGCGGCTGCGGGCGCGGGGACCGACCAATCGATGATTTTCCCCGGTGAGGCCAATCGCCAAGGCTTGTCGCCCGCAGCGACCCAATGCCAGCGCCCCACGCGCAGCGCGACGAACCGCCCGAGCGTTACCATCCCTAGCCGCCGGTGCGCGCCTAGCGAGGTCAAATTATAGTCGGCAATGCTGCTCGCGCTCCACTCCAGCGCGCGCAAGTCCATCCAGGCACCGACCCCTGCCCATAGCGCGGCAAAGGCGCGGCCCAGCCGGTGGTCAGGGTGCACCCACATGCCGGTGTCCCAGCCGCAGCCGACCGGCGGATGAAAACGCAGCGGCAATTCGCCTTCGGTGCAGGGGCCTCCACTGACCCAGACGACGCCCGCAAGTTCGTGGGCGCCCGTGAAGGCGGCGAGGCAGCGCATGCCCCGTGCAAAGCGCGCGGCTTGCTGCTCCACGCCAATATCGATCGGCCGCTGCGCAAGCGCCTGTGCATCCAGTTCGATCACTGAAAAGCCGCGCGGCATGGCCGGTAAGGCATGGCGCGGCACCGCCACCACATGCGCGCGCTGCCACGCCACCAGCCGCAGCCGAACCGCCAACCGCGCCGCCGCATAGGAAGCGACACCGACAAGGCCGAGCAATTTGATGGTGGTAAGCGCGGAGGGCATCGGGCGTCTTTAACATTGGCCGCTAAACACTTCGTTGCCTTGCGCTTATTGGGGGAGCGCACATGCTTTGGCGTGATCGGGATCGGGCCCATTGGGGTCATTGACCAGCCGGAACACATGCGCCTGCCCCGGCACCCGCAGTCGTTCGGGGCGTGAACGGGCGCCCCCTACGACAGCAATAAAGTCGCGGCAGGCCTCCGCACTGCGCAGATAATTGCTGTGCCCCGATGCACCGCGCGTCACATCGGTGGTGTCAATTACCACCAGCCCGGCGCGATCGGGCCGGCTGACAATCCCGCCCGTGCCGGGATAACAGCGTGCTTCCTGACCTGGCAGGCGCAGTGCTTGCGGGTCATCTGGGTTGAAACAATAAGGCGAACCCAGTCGCGGATAGCCATGCACCTGCCGCGACAGCGCCAGCGCGCGATCGTGTGAAGACACATAAAGGTGAATCCGCCGGTCGCGCAAAATTTTCGCATCGGTCAGCAGCTTGCCTGCGACCTCACGCTCGAAATCTTCGCGGTCAATGTCGGGCGAAGCGAGAATGATGTTGCTGATGTTGCGCGCATCGCGCTCGCTGGTGCTGTCATCGACAAATTCGATGGCTGGTAAAACCAGCCGAGCCCCCAGCGAATGCGACACGATGATGATTTCGCGTGCCCACGGTTGTTCGGCGAGGTCTTTCAGGAAAGCGCGGAAATTGCGCTGGTCCCAATACATGTTGGTTTCATCGGTGGCATAGCCGACGGTCGTGCCCTGCGATGGCCAGGTCCAGGCGATGACAGGTCCGTCGAATCCCGTCATGCGCGCGACCTGCGCCGTGTCCCGGGCGATGCTGGGAAAGCGTTCGCGATAACCATGGACATAGAGCAGCACGCGGCCATCGGCGCGGGCTCCGGCCTTGGCAAGCTCCTGCCACCACTGCGCATTGGCCATGAACGTCAGCGGCACCGGCTTGCCGAGGCTAAACTTCGGCTGCTCGGCAAAGCGGCCCATCCGCACCGCGTCGCCGCGATGGTGCAGCAACTTGATGTCCGCCGCGCGGCAATCGGGTAAGCGACTGGTGGCAAAGAACAGCGGCAAGGCGATGGCGTCGGGCGCTTGCTCCAGTCCCGTCGGCGCGCAGCGCGTATCGGCGACATAGCGGCCATGCGGAACTGGCCCATATTGCACCGCGCAACCGGAAAGCGCCAGCGCCGCCAGCACCATCGCGGCGGCGCGGGCGCGCATCATTTCGATACGACGCTCTCGGGCAAATCCTCGCCGAACACGCGCTGATAATATTCGGCGACCAGCATGCGTTCGGCTTCGTCGCATTTGTTCAGGAACGACAGGCGAAAGGCAAAGCCGATGCTACCGAAAATCGCTGTATTCTGGGCCCAGCTGATCACCGTGCGCGGCGACATGACGGTTGAAATATCGCCATTTATGAACCCCTGCCGCGTTAGATCGGCAACCTTCACCATATTGGCAACCACTTCGGCGCTCGCGCCGGTCGATTTGTTCATGATAATCTCGGCCTCAACCGCTGCAGGAAGATAGTTCAGCGTGACGACAATGTTCCAGCGGTCCATCTGGCCCTGATTGATTTGTTGCGTGCCATGATACAGCCCGCTGGTATCGCCCAGCCCCACCGTGTTGGCGGTGGCGAACAGGCGGAACCATGGGTTGGGGCGGATCACGCGGTTCTGGTCGAGCAGGGTCAGCTTGCCCTCCGCCTCCAGCACGCGCTGGATGACGAACATTACGTCGGGGCGGCCGGCGTCGTATTCGTCGAACACCAAAGCGGTCGGGGTTTGCAGCGCCCAGGGCAGCAATCCTTCTCGAAATTCCGTAACTTGCTGGCCATCCTTCAGAACGATTGCATCGCGCCCGACCAGATCAATCCGGCTGATATGCGCGTCTAAATTGACGCGAATGCACGGCCAATTCAGCCGCGCCGCCACCTGTTCGATATGCGTCGATTTGCCGGTGCCATGATAGCCCTGCACCATCACGCGGCGGTTGTGCTTGAACCCAGCGAGGATGGCGAGCGTGGTGTCGCCGTCGAACACATAAGCATCGTCGCGGTCGGGCACGCGCGCGTCGGCTTCGCTGAACGCTGGGACCATCATGTCGACATCAACGCCAAACAGCTCGCGCGCGCTCACCTCGATATCGGGCGCGGGAAGCAGGGTGGAGCCGCCGGGCACGGCTTGGGCGTTGGGAATGTCGGTCATGCTATGTCTCTTGATCGGCAGTCAGGCAAAGGCCTTGGCTTTCGCCAGCGCGGTATAGGCCTCGATGACCGCTTGCAATGCCTTTTCATGGCTGCGGTCGCCGCCATTGCGGTCGGGATGATACCGCCGCAACAATTCGGCATAGCGCCTCCGCAGCGTCCGCCGGTCGCAATCGGCGGTCAGCCCCATGGCTTTGAGCGCGCGGTGCTGTTCGCGGGTGAAGCGCGGGTCGGCGGCCTGCCGCTGCTCCTCGCGCGCCTCGTCCATGCGCTGGCGAAAGCGCGCGCCAATCGCGTCAATGGGGTCCTTGAAATCGGCCCAGCGCGGCGGCAGGTCGGCGCTGCCGGCCGCGCGAAACGTCCGGCTTTCGCTCTCCCACCCGTGCATCGGCGATTGCGCCGCATAAATCTGCTCGGCGCTCATTCCGGCGAAATAATCATAGCTCGCGTTAAATTCGCGCACATGCTCCAGGCACAGCCAACGCCAAGGCTGCGGTCCGTCCAGGCTCGGCCGATGCGACAATGGCGCGCGAAATTCGCCCGGGTGCGGACAGCCGGGGATGGCGCAGGCTTCGTGGCGCGGCACGCGGCCATGATAACGGTTCGATGGGCGGGAGGCGCTTGTCATGCAGGTCTTTCGCCCCCACAAATGGGGGCATGAATGAAAAAGGTCCAGCCCAGCAAGAGATGGAAGCGCGCCTCGCCGCCGCTTTTCCCGGCGCCAGCATCGCCCTGACCAATGACAGCGCCAAGCATCATGGGCACAGCGGCGACGACGGTTCGGGCGAATCGCATTTCAGCCTGCATATCGTCTGGGATGGTTTTGTCGGCTTGAACCGCGTCGCCCGCCAGCGCGCGGTGAACGCCGCGCTGCGGGGGATTGCGGGCGACCGCGTGCATGCGCTTGCGATGAAAACCGAAACGCCCGAGGAAGTCCGATGACTCCAACCAAAGTGAACCTTGCCGAAGCCTTCAGCCGCTTTTCCGATCATTGGAACCCGCGTATTGGCGGCGAGGTCAACGACACCCATATCCGCCTCGTCAAATTTGCCGGCAAGTTCGACTGGCACCAGCATGAGCATGAGGATGAGATGTTTCTGGTGGTCGCGGGCACCATGCGCATGGGCCTGCGGACCGGCGACGTTGATGTCCATGCGGGCGAATATATCATCATCCCAAAGGGCACCGAACATTGCCCGGAAGCCGTTGGCGGCGAATGCCAGGTCATGCTGATTGAACCCGCCGCGACGCGCAACACCGGCAATGTCGTCACCGAAAAAACGAAATTCGAGCTCGCGCGGCTATGACCGACCTGATCACCATCACCCCCACCAGCCACGACCTTGGCATGTTCACCGTGCGGCGCACGCTGCCCAGCAAGCCGCGCACGATGGTCGGCCCTTTCATCTTCGTCGACCAGTTCGGCCCGGCGCATTTCGATGTGGGCGCGGGCATGGACGTGCGCCCGCACCCGCACATCAACCTCGCCACCGTCACCTATTTGTTCGAAGGCGCGATCGACCACCGCGACAGCCTTGGCACCTTTACGACTATCCGCCCCGGCGCCTTGAACCTGATGACCGCCGGGCGCGGCATCGTCCACAGCGAACGCACCCCCGCCGCCGAACGCGCCAGCGGCTCGCCCATTTCGGGCATGCAAACCTGGCTCGCCCTGCCCGACGGCAAGGAAGAAATTGACCCGGCGTTCGAACACGTCGCGGCACAGGATCTGCCGGTGATTGAAGGCGGCGGCGTCCGCGCGACGGTCATCATGGGGTCATTATGGGGCCGGACCGCGCCGACGACGCAGCACGCGGCGACCATCTATGCCGACATTGCCATGACCGCGGGCAGCAGCATCCCCATCGCCGCCGAGGCCGACGAGCGCGCGGTCTTGGTCGCCATTGGCGACGCCAGCCTCGACGGTCAGCCGCTCGAACGCCATGCCCTCCACATCCTTGCCCCCGGCGTTCCCATGACGCTGACCGCAATCACTGACGCCCGCGTGATGCTGCTGGGCGGCGAAGCCTTTGCGACCAAACGCCACGTGTGGTGGAACTTCGTCAGCAGCGACCGCGAACGGATCAACCAGGCCAAACATGACTGGAAAGAAGGCCGCTTTCCGAAGGTGCCGGGCGATGAGGCGGAATGGATTCCGATCCCCGAAGTGCCGCTGACGCAGGCTTAATCTGCTACAAACACGCACCCGCTCGCGCCCGCATAACGCGCCGAGCGGCTGGCGAGCAGCGGTACCGATCCGGTCACGGTTTTGGTCGCCGCATCGTCGCCGACCGAGATTATCTCCATCCCCGGTTCAAAATCGCGGATGCAGCTGTCCATCGGGCGGCCCTGGACATAGCGGCACGAACAGCCGATCCGGGCGGCATAGGCCGATCCCGCTTCGGCCTGCGCCTTCAACGTCGGGTAATACCAGATCGCCAGCGCAAGCACCGCCGCCAGCAACAGCCACGGCCACAGCATGCGGCGGCGCGGCGCCGTGACGGGCGGGATTGTCGGGGTGGGGGCGGGGCTGCTATCCATGCTTCCCATGAACCGCAAAATCTTCGCAGTGGCAAGCGCCGCCTTGGCGCTGGGGGCGGGAAGCTTCGCACTGAAGCCACAGGCCGAAGCGACGCCCGCGTTGCCGTCCGTCCCGACTTGGCCCGAAGCAGCGCCAGTCAAATCCCCGATCGACGCCCTCTTCACCGATGCCGAAGCCTTGGGCGAAACCCGTGCGCTCCTCATCCTGCGCGACGGCAAGGTGATTTACGAACGCTACGGCCCGGGCTTCACGTCGGACAGCAAGCTGATCAGCTGGTCGATGGCGAAAAGCATTACTTCGGTCTTGATCGGGTTCCTCGTCGCCGACGGCCGCCTCGCGCTCGACGCGCCAGCACCCGTCGCGGCGTGGCAGCGCAGCGGCGATCCGCGCGGGTCGATCACGCTGCGCCACCTGCTCCATATGTCGGCGGGGCTCGAGCATGTCGAAAGTGGTGATCCGGCGTGGGAGGCGGACACGGTCGATATGCTGTTCGGCGATGGGGCCGCCGACATGGCCGCCTTTGCCGAGGCCAAACCGGCGGTGGCCAAGGCGGGCGAGCAGTATAATTATAGTTCGGCGACCAGCGTCATTCTGGCCGACATCATCGCCGACACGCTTGCGCCCGGCGGCAATGCGGCGGCGCGGCGCGATGCGGTGCTGGATTTCATGCGCGGGCGGCTGATGGAGCCCACCGGCATGACCAGCCTGACGCCCGAATTTGACGCCGCGGGCACAATGGTTGGCGGCTCGATCATGCACGCCACCGCGCGCGACTATGCCAAATTCGGCGAGCTGCTCCGCAATCGCGGCGTCGTGGGTGGTCAGCGGCTGCTGCCCGAAAGCTGGATGCGCTTCATGCTCGCCCCGGCGCCATCGGACGGCGGCTATGGCGGCCACATCTGGCTCAACCGCCCGCGCCCGGCGGGCGCGGACACGGCGCTCTGGCCGGGGCGCGGGCCGAACGATATCTTCGCCTGTCTGGGGCATCAGGGCCAGTTCATCATCGTGTCGCCATCACAGCGGCTGACCGTGGTGCGGCTGGGCATTTCGCGCGATGGCGACCAGTTGCCGGTGGCGCGGGAGCGGTTGCGGGAGATTATTGCGGGGCTTTAGCAACTCGCGCGCGTTACCCGCCCCGCTGCGACTAGCGAGCAAGCTCGCAAGTCTCACTGCCCCTCCCGCTTGCGGGAGGGGTTGGGGTGGGCCTGTCAGTTTCGCGCAATGTTCAAGGAAACAACAACCCCTCGTCCCAGCCCCCGTCATCCCCCCGCACAAACACTCGGCGCTCGTGCAGGCGGAATGCCTGATCCTGCCAGAACTCGAACCGGTCGGGCACCAGCCGAAAGCCCGACCAGTGCGGCGGGCGCGGCACTTCGCCGACGGCATAGCGCACGCCAAATTCAGCGACGCGTTTCAGAAAATGGGCACGGCTGGGCAGGGGGCGCGACTGGTCTGACGCCCATGCGCCAATGCGCGAATCGCGCGCGCGGCTGGCGAAATAGGCGTCGGCCTCGGCGTTGCTCACGGGTTCGACCGCACCCTCAATGCGGATCTGCCGCGTCAGGCTTTTCCAGTGGAACAGCAGCGCAGCGTGCGGGTTAGCGGCCAGCGCCAACCCCTTGCGGCTTTCCAAATTGGTATAGAAGACAAAACCCGCCGCATCATGCCCTTTCAGCAGCACCATTCGCGCCGCTGGCCGCCCGTCGGGGTCAACCGTCGCCAGCGCCATGGCGTTGGGGTCATTGGGCTCGCTGCTTTGCGCCTCGGCAAACCAAGCGTCGAACAGGGTGAAGGGGGTGTCGGTCATGCGCCGTCCCTACGCGCCCGGCACATCAACACAAGTGTCATCTAACCGCTTGTCCCCGGCGGCCTTGCTCCCTAGCTAGGGCGGTATGGCGAAAGACCCTTATTCCATTCTCGGCGTCGCCCGCGGCGCGAGCGAGGCTGAAATCAAGTCGGCCTATCGCAAGCTGGCGAAACAGCTGCACCCCGATGCCAATAAGGACAACCCCAAGGCATCGGAACGCTTTTCGGAGGTCTCGCGCGCCTATGACCTGCTGAGCGATAAGGGGAAACGCGCGCAGTTCGACCGGGGCGAGATCGACGGCGACGGCAACCCCGCCATGCCCTTCGGCTATGGCGGAGGCGGTGGCGGCGGCAGTGCGGGCGGCAATCCCTTTGGCGGGGGCGGGGCTGATTTTTCAGACCTGTTCGCCGACCTGTTCGGCGGGCGCGGCGGCGGCGGCCCATTCGGCGGCCAGCGCAGCGCGCCGCCCAAGGGCGGCAACATTGCCTATCGTCTGGCGGTCCAGTTCATCGATGCCGCCACGCTCGCGCCGCAGCGCATCACGCTACAGGGCGGCAGCACCATCGACCTCAAACTTCCCGCCGGGGTCGAAAGCGGCACGCAGATGCGCTTACCCGGCAAGGGGCAGGCGGGCCCCGGCGGCGCCGGCGATGCTATCGTCACCATCGACGTTAAACCGCACCCGCATTTCATCCGCGACGGCGAGAATATCCGCCTCGATCTGCCCATCAGCCTCAAAGAAGCGGTGCTCGGCGCGAAAGTGAAGGTTCCAACCGTCGACGGCCCGGTGATGCTGTCGGTGCCGCCGGGCACGTCGTCGGGCAAAGTCATGCGGCTCAAAGGCAAAGGCTGGAGCATCAAAGGTGGCGGGCGCGGCGACCAATTGGTGCGCCTGTTGGTCGACCTCCCCGCCGATGATGCGGCGCTCAAGGCCTTTGCCGAAAGCTGGACCGATCCTGCAAACCCGCGCGCGGCATTGGGTGTCTGACGCGGAGGAATTGGGCGGCTGGCGCGGGATGCTGGACCGTGCGCAGCGCTTTGATCATTGGCTGCTCGGCATCCTCAAGCGTGCGCTTGCAGGCACCTATAACGACGGCTTCATGCACGCAGGCAATCTGGCCTATCTGTCGTTAATTGCGCTCTTTCCCTTTTTCATCACCGCCGCCGCGATTGCCGGGCTGATTGGCCAGGGCGAAGCCGGGCGCGAAGCGGTCGAGGCGGTGCTGGCGACCATGCCCGCAGGCGTTGCCGCCGTGGTGCGCGATCCGGTCAATGACGTGCTCGGTGCGCGCACCGGCAATCTGCTATGGATCGGTGCCATTGTCGGGCTTTGGACGGTCGGCAGCCTGATTGAAACGATCCGCGATATTTTGCGCCGCGCCTATCACGCCAGCTACGAGCGCAGTTTCTGGCAATATCGGCTGGGTTCCATCGGGCTGATTGTCGGTGCGGTGATGCTGATGATGCTGTCGTTCGCCGCCGAAGTCGCCTTTGTCGCGCTCGACCAGTTCATCGACCGGGTCGCGCCGCGCATGGGGGCGCTGGTGGGCGATATTGGGCTGTCGCGCTATATTCCACTCTTCGGCCTGTTTCTGGCAATTTACCTGCTGTTCCTGTCGCTCACCCCGGCGCGGTACAAGGGGCGGCGCTATCCCAAATGGCCCGGCGCACTGATGACCGCCTTATGGTGGGTGACGACGCTGTGGGCGCTGCCCTTGGCGCTGGCCTATATGTTCAGCTATGACCTGACTTATGGCAGTCTGGCGGGGGTGATGGTCACCTTGCTGTTTTTCTATGTCGTCGGGCTGGGATTGGTTATGGGGGCGGAAATCAACGCCGCGCTGGCGCACGCTGCCGACGAGCGGGTTGGCGCCGAGGGGGCAGAAACGGGGGCGCAATGAACGGATTGATGCACGGCAAACGCGGGCTGATCATGGGGCTCGCCAACGACAAATCGCTCGCCTGGGGCATTGCCAAGGCGCTGCGCGAGCATGGCGCGGAACTGGCCTTTTCCTATCAAGGCGAAGTGATGGAAAAGCGCGTGCGCCCGCTCGCCGAGCAATTGGGCTGCGATTTCCTGCTCGATTGCGATGTGTCGACCGAGGAAGAACTGGACAAAACCTTCGCTGCGCTCGCGGCGCGCTGGCCGACGATCGATTTCGTCGTCCACGCCATTGGCTATACGAATAAAGAGGCGCTGCGCGGCAAATATGCCGATGTCACGCTCGACGATTTCCTGATGACGATGAACATCAGTGTGTTCAGCTTTACAGCGGTGGCGAAGCGCGCGGCGGCGATGATGTCCGCAGGCGGATCGCTTCTCACGCTTAGCTATTATGGGGCGGAAAAGGTCATCCCGCACTACAACGTCATGGGCGTGGCCAAGGCGGCGCTGGAAACAAGCGTCAAATATCTCGCCAATGATTATGGGCCCGACGGTATCCGCGTGAACGCCATTTCGGCCGGCCCGATCAAGACGCTGGCGGCCAGCGGCATCGGCGATTTCCGCCTGATTCTGAAATGGAACGAGCACAACGCGCCGCTCCGCCGCAACGTCACGATTGATGATGTGGGGGGCGCGGCGCTCTATTTGCTCAGCGATCTGGCGAGCGGCGTGACCGGTGAAACCCACCATGTCGATGCGGGCTATCATACGGTGGGCATGAAGCAGGAAGACGCGCCGGATATCGCGCTGGTATGATGGCGCTGCCTGACACGACCAAATTCATCCTGATTGGCGCGGTGGCGCTGATCGTCGCGGTCTATTCCTATTTTCATGCGCGCAGTTACCGCGAAGGGCTGCCGCCGATTCATGACGCATTTTTCTCTGGCACCGCTTTTGTTGGCTTGTGCATCGCCTTTGTCATGGGCGGCCGGATTGGCGACGGCTATGGCATGGTGACCGAAGGCCGCGTTGCGGGGCTGGGCATGGCTTTCCTGCTTATCCGCTGGATGCGCGCAAGGCTGGGCATCGAACTGGCGGAGTGGCGCAAATGAGCCTTAACAGCTTCGGCCACCTCTTCCGCTTCACCACCTGGGGCGAAAGCCATGGCCCAGCCATTGGCGCGGTGGTCGACGGCTGCCCGCCGGGGCTGGCGCTGACCGAGGCCGATATTCAGCCATATCTAGATAAGCGCCGTCCCGGCACGAGCAAATATACCACGCAGCGGCAGGAGCCCGATGCGGTGCGCATCCTCTCGGGGGTGTTCGAGGGCAAGACCACTGGCACGCCGATTTCGCTGATGATCGACAATGTCGACCAGCGCTCGAAAGATTATAGCGAGGTGGCGCAGGCCTATCGCCCCGGTCACGCCGATTACAGCTATGACGCCAAATATGGCTTTCGCGACTATCGCGGCGGCGGGCGGTCGAGTGCGCGCGAAACCGCGAGCCGTGTTGCGGCGGGCGCGGTGGCGCGGCTGGTGATCCCCGAAGTCCAGATCCACGCTTGGGTCGCCGAAATCGGCGGCGATGCGATTGATCGCGATAACTTCGACCTCGAAGAAATTGATCGCAATCCCTTTTTCTGCCCCGACCCGGCGGCGGCGCAGCGCTGGGAGGCGCTAGTCGATGCCGCGCGCCTCGCGGGCAGCTCGCTTGGCGCGGTGATCGAATGCGCTGCGACCGGCGTGCCGGCGGGTTGGGGCGCGCCGCTCTATGCCAAGCTCGACGCCGAACTCGCGCACGCGATGATGGGCATCAACGCGGTCAAGGGTGTGGAAATCGGTGCGGGCTTCGACGCCGCGCGGCTGCGCGGTGAGGACAATGCCGACCGCATGCGCCCCGCGAGCGACGGCAGCAACCGCCCCGAATTCCTGACCAACAACTCGGGCGGCATCGCGGGCGGCATTTCAACCGGCCAGCCGGTCGTGGTGCGCGTCGCCTTCAAACCGACCAGCAGCATTTTGACGCCGGTTGAAACCATCACCCGCGGCGGGGAATCGACCGATATCGTCACCAAAGGCCGCCACGACCCCTGCGTCGGCATCCGCGGTACGCCGGTCGTTGCCGCGATGATGGCGCTGGTGCTGGCCGATCAGAAATTGCTGCACAGAGGGCAGTGCGGCTAAGCGCCTAAGCAACAAATTACGTCATTGCGAGCGTAGCGAAGCAATCCAGGGGTTGCGCAAACCGCTCTGGATTGCTTCGCTACGCTCGCAATGACGAACAAAGGGACGGGACGCGCGTGGACAAGAAACTGACCTGGTATATTCTCGGCGGCATGATCCTGGGGATCATTGTCGGCTATGCGGTGCATGTCGGGGTGGCCGCAGACAGCGCCTTGTTCGAGAATCTGACCAAGACTTTCAAGCTCTTGTCGGACATATTTCTCAACCTCATCAAACTGCTCGTCGCACCGCTGATCCTGTCGACCATCGTTGTTGGCATCGCGCACATGGGCGACAGCAGCGCGCTGGGCCGCATCGGTTTCCGCGCGATTACTTGGTTCATCATCGCCAGCTTCATTTCGATTGGCCTGGGCCTGCTGATGGTCAATCTGTTCGAGCCAGGCGTTGGCGTGCCGCTGGGCGCCGCAGCCGATGCGGCTAGCACAGTGGGCGAGGTCAAGAAGCTCGACTTTTTTGAATTCATTCTCTCGATTTTCCCAAAGAACGCGTTCGAGGCGATGTCCACGAACAATATCCTGCAAATCCTGGTCTTCTCGCTGTTTGCCGGGGTTGCACTATCGGCGCTGGGGGAAAAGGGCGCGCCGCTGGTGCGCGGCGCCGACGCGCTCGCCGAAATGATGTTGCAAATCACCCACTATGTGATGCGCTATGCCCCCGTCGCCGTGTTTGGCGCGCTGGCGAAGGTGGTTGCGACCAGCGGCCTTGCGATCCTTGGCAGCTATCTGACCTTGCTCGTCGAGTTTTATTTCTCGCTCCTGATCCTGTGGGTGATACTGCTGACGCTCGGCTGGATTTTCCTTCAAGGGCGGATTTGGACGCTGATCCGCTATATTCGCGAACCGCTGCTCATCGCCTTTTCGACGGCATCATCCGAAGCCGCGCTGCCGAAGCTGTTCGAACAGCTTGACCGCTTCGGTGTCCCGCGCCGCATTTCGGGCTTCATGCTGCCCTTGGGCTACAGCTTCAACCTCGACGGCTCG
>VFQM010002318.1_pt1 | contig 14356 bp, 15 predicted proteins | sample 3512391 | NCBI WGS metagenome assembly VFQM01 (sample SAMN10412369, study PRJNA504923) | tailings metagenome | isolation source: Replicate 1 from Balatoc abandoned mine | place: Philippines
AAGGGGGTTGGTGCGCCCCTTCGGTTCTCGTGCCCCAAAGGGGCAAACACGTTGTGCCCTTTGGGCTTCTCTGTCCTCCGTTCAGAGCACTTTATATGCCTTTCGTTGCCCTTCGGGCAAGCGCGTCGTCAATTGGCTTTGCCAATAGAGAACAACGTGTTTGCCCCTTCCTTTCAGATAAAAAAGCGAGACGGAGCGGGCGTCGTTGCCCCGAAGGGGCAAGAGCAATATATGCCCAAAGGGGCCTCTTCGGGGCCTTTCCAGCACCTAAAGGTGCAGTATGCGCTCGCCCCTTCGGGGAGCGCATAAGACAAAAAAGCGGCCAAAGGGGCTGTTCCGGGGGTAATATATAGCTTATCCTGAAAGCTCCAGGCCCTCGCTGTTGAAGGGGGCCTAACTAATTGTTTAAACTCGATATGTATCTAACTAAATATAATATTAATCACAGTCATTGTTTTGTTTCAAAAAAAAATAAACAAACTTCATTATTGAAAAACTCGTTTCTAAGTCTGGCCCAAAACAGTGTTTTAGTTAATTCTTTGGGTTGCCCCTTCGGGGCAAGAGCAACGCGACATGGAGGACTCTTCACACCCGGCAATATATGCCAAAGGGCCCCGAAGGGGCAAGAGCAAAGCGAGATGCCCTTTGGCTATATATGCCCAAAAGGGCGTAGCGAGGATCGGCTTGCCGATACAACGACAAAGAAGTGCTCCCGCTTGCGGGCTCGCACCAACCTTTGGGCATATAAAGCACCAATCCTGCAAATAAAGACAAACGTGAGTAAACGCCCCTTCCAGGCTCCCTTTGGGGCAGCTGCTAGTTACACAGATAAAGACAAAGTTGTTTCAATTACGTATGAAGAAATAGGTTTATTTCCACGTTCTTTTAGCCGTGTGTTAGATCGGTTTTTAAAACAACTTTTTTCTGATGTTGACAATCTTGTAATACAAGAATATCGTTTTTATCGTTATTTATTTTTAACAACAATTAAAACAATTTTTGTTTTATTTTTTGTACCATTTGTAGTTAATTTTATAGCCAAAAATTATGTTGTAAAACCCATTACTGAATATTTTTGGAATACAAGTCATCCTGAAATTTTTTTAAGTTCTTATGAGCAAAAACACGCTTTTGCTGAATTAGAAAAATTTGAAGAAAAAATGTATTTTGAAGCACTAGTTGAAGCTTATCCAGGCCATGGAACCCCTATGCGCAAAGCGCATGAGGGGGACAAAGAAGCACATTCTGGTCAGTTAACTTTAATAATGCCCCCTTTGGGCAATATAAGCCAAAGGGCATCTCTGGAGGGCCCCCTTTGGGGGCTTCCTGAAAGCCCCAAAGGGGCATCTCTGTCTGAAAGCCGCAAGGCGGCGGCTTTTAAAGAAGGAGAAGGGGCTTTGCTTTTACCCCAAAGGATTGGTGCAATATATGCCCAAAGGGCCCTCGCGTCCCACAACGTGGGAGCCGAAGGGGCTTCGGCATATATTGCGAGAGAAAGCCCCCAAAGGGGCGAAATGCTTGCCAGAGATGCTCAATCTTATTCAATTCGACCACTGAGGGGCAACTTTATAGGTTTGGAAGCCCTTAGGGCAAAATTATATCAAGAAAAAACAATAGAATTGGCACTATATTATAACAACCATAGCATTGAGGCTTGGACAAATTTTTTTGCTGATTTATTAAGTTTATGTACTCTTTTATATTTACTAATTACACTTGAAATTCAAATAAATATTACAAAATCTTTTTTATTAGAGGTGTTTTTTGGTTTAGATGATAGTAAAAAATCACTATTGATTTTATTAGTAACTGATTTATTAGTCGGATATCATTCATCGAATTTATGGGAATTATTTTTTGAATTTATTTTTAATCATTACGGGATTCCAGAAAGTCAAACAGGGATTTTCTTACTAGTGGCAACACTTCCTGTTTTATTAGATGTTTTATTTAAATATTTAATTTTCCGTCATTTAAATCGTTCATCACCAGCAACAGTAGCAACTTATCAAGCTATTATTGAATAACAAACACAATATATGCCCAAAGGGGTATCGGCAATATATGCCCAAAGGGCACAACGTGGGAGATCCTGCTTTTAGCCCTTTGTTGGTGTCCCGCAAAGCGGGGAAGCACCATCCTTTGGGCCTATATTGCCAAAGGAACCCCCTTTGCTTTCAGCCCGACAGCGGCTTTCAAATATATATGCCAAAGGGGCCCCCTTTGTGTTTTTGTATTTATACAAATTGTCTATTGGCTTCGCCAATTGATAACGTAACCCCCTTCGTTGTTGCCCCAAAGGGGCAATCCTCTTTTTCTTGCCCTCCGGGGCCCAAAGGGCCGAAGGGAGAAGAGATGCCCCTATGGGGCAGGATCGGCAATATATGCCCAAAGGGCCCTCGCTGTCTCGTTGCCCCGAAGGGGCCCCTTTGCTTTCAGACAAAGAAGCGGGGTATGCGCTCGCCCCTTTGGGGAGCGCATAAGGGGTCACGTTCCGTTGCCCCTTCGGGGCAAGAGCGTTGATGTTGCCCCTCTGGCCGCTTCGCTCGTTGCCCCAAAGGGGCCCCTATGGGCAATATATTGCTCTTGCCCCGAAGGGGCAACGACGTAACTAATATCGGCTTTGCGTCCCGCAATATATGCCCGAAGGGGCCCCGAAGGGGCAACGAGATACTCGACCAAAGGGCTCTTCTCGCTGTGCTTACCCTTTGGGCCCCGGAGGGCAAGAAAAAGAAGGTTGGTCGTTGCCCCGAAGGGGCAAGAGCAAAGCACAATCAGTTGCCCTGCGGGCCGAAGGGGGGGCCCGCTTCGCTCGTTGCCCCGAAGGGGCCCCTGTGGGCAATATATTGCTCTTGCCCCGAAGGGGCAACGACGCCCGCTCTTCGTGCCCCGAAGGGGCCTTTTAGACAAAAAAGTGTCCAGCACCTAAAGGTGCAGTATGCGCTCTGCGCATATTGGCTTTGCCAAGAGACGCGGCATATATAGAGAGAAAGCTTCTCTAAGGGCATATATTGGCCCCGGAGGTTCTATTGGCTTTTAAATAAACAGCCTTTCAGACAAAAAAGTGGGCATATATTGCCCCTGAACGGTCGAGCAACGCGAGGATCAGCGAAGCTGATACGACACAAAGGGCTATAAAGCGCTTTTAGACAGAGATGCGAGGAAGTCCCCACAGGAGACTACACAAACCAAAGGGGCCAATATATGCCCAAAGGGCCTTCGCTGTTCCAGGCCCTCGCTGTCAAAGGGGACAATATATGCCCAAAGGTATATTGCGTATCGTTGCCCTTCGTTGTATCCTTTCAGACAGAGAAGCCCAAAGGGGTCGTTGCCCCTTCGGGGCCTTTCAGACAAAAAAGCGAGAGCTTTCAGCCCTTTGGGCCCCGGAGGGCAAGATAAAGTCGTTGCATCGGCAAAGCCGAACCGAAGGGGCCCCTTTGGGCATATATTGCTCTTGCCCCGAAGGGGCAACGACGCCCGCTCTTCGTGCCCCGAAGGGGCCTTTTAGACAAAAAAGTGTCCAGCACCTAAAGGTGCAGTATGCGCTCTGCGCATATTGGCTTTGCCAAGAGACGCGGCATATATTGAGGATCCTCTAGGATAGAGTATCTCGTCAGAGGACTCGATCCTGATAGTCCCCTTTGGGGGTACGATCGAGCATCTGCGAGCCCGAAGGGCAACTGAAATATGCGCGTTGTCTATTGGCAAAGCCAATTGTTCCTCGTGCCCCTTCGGGGCAAACACGTTGTGTTGTCTATTGGCTTCGCCAATTGTTCCTTGGCAAAGCCAAGAGACGCGCATACTGCACCTTTAGGTGCTGGAGGATCCTCTAGGATAGAGTATCTCGTCTTTTTTGTCAATATATTACCCCGGAGGGGCCCGAAGGGGCGAGCGCATACTGCACCTTTAGGTGCTGGAAAGGTATCGGCATATATTACGTCGTTGCCCCTTCGGGGCAAGAGCAATATATGCCCAAAGGGGCCCCTTCGGGGCAACGAGCAAAGCGGGCCCCAAAGGGGGCCCGAAGGGGCATCTCTTTCGCTTCTCGTTGCCCCTTCGGGGCAAGAGCGAAGCGGGACGCAAAGCCGAACCGAAGGGGAGCGAAGCAAGTATGCTCCAAAGGAGCATGCACTAACGTCTTTTAGCCCTTTGGGCATATATTGCGCTCCCCAAAGGGGCGAGCGCATACCCTTGCCCCTTTGGGGCCCCTTTGGGCATATATAGCGGGAGAGCTTTCAGCCCGTAGGCCCGGAGGGCAACCCCGCAAAGCGGGAGAAAGCCGATCCTGGAAGTGGGCTAAAAGTCGGACTAATTTGAAATTTTTGTTGATAAAATAAATATTGGTTGTTATATATTTTATTGATTCATTTAGGAGGAAATACAATGAACCCTATCGTAGCTGCTGCTTCTGTTGTATCTGCTGGTCTTGCTGTTGGTTTAGCTGCTATTGGTCCTGGTATGGGTCAAGGTACAGCTGCTGGTTATGCTGTTGAAGGTATTGCACGTCAACCAGAAGCTGAAGGTAAAATCCGTGGTGCTCTTTTATTAAGTTTTGCTTTCATGGAATCTTTAACTATTTATGGTCTAGTTGTTGCTTTAGCACTTCTTTTCGCTAACCCATTTGCAGGTTAATTTTTTAAAATAGGCCCAAAGGTTGGTGTTCCCGCTTTGCTCTTGCCCCGAAGGGGCAATGTTAGCACAATCAGTTACCCCGGAGGGGCCCGAAGGGGGGGGACTTATTTGCTTTTTAGTTGCCAACAAAAACTAACGTTCCTTTGGGCATCTCTGTCCTTCGCGTCGGCAATTGGCTTTGCCAATAGAGAACAACGTGGGAGTGAAAGGGGGCCCTACGGGCTCATTGGCTCTTGCCCCTTCGGGGCAACTGCCAATAGCTGTTCCGGGCTGAAAGAATGTTGGCAGGCGGAAAAATACAAGTAAGATCTCTTTATATATTAGAAAAGATTTTTATTTTTGTTATAGTCTATTGGGCCCCAAAGGGGCAAAAGCAATATATGCCCCCCCCCCTTTGGGCCCCTTTGGGCCCCTTTGGGCCCCTTTGGGCCTATATAGCCAATAGACCAAAGCCCAGAGGGGCCGCCTTGCTCGTTGCCCCGAAGGGGCCCCTTTGGGCATATATTGCTCTTGCCCCGAAGGGGCAACGACGCCCGCTCCGCGGCATATAAAGTGCTTTGCACCAACCTTTGGGCCCCTTTGGGGCCCTCGCTGTCGAAGCGGCCAAAGGGGCGTTGCTCTTGCCCAATATATACCCCCCCTCCGGGGGTCGTTGTTGCCCCTTTGGGGCAATGACTCTCTCGCAATATATACCCTCCGGGCTGAAAGCCGTTCAGGGCACGTTGTGGGACGCCCAAAGGGCAACGACTTTTTTGTCTAAAAGCTCGCAATATATGCCAAAGGACCCCTCCGGGGCAATCCTTGCTTCGCTCCCCTTCGGTTCTCCCACGTTGTGGGACGCAATAAATGCCCGAAGGGGTTGCCCCGAAGGGGCAAGAACAACGTGGGAGAAGCGAAACAGATGGCAAACGCAACAAAAGGCAATATATAGCAAATAACGTTAGTCTTTGTTGGGCCCAAAGGGCTATTGGCGAAGCCAATACAAAGGGCCCTCGCTGTCCTTTGGGCAATATAAGCCAGAGGCTTTCTCTCCAGCACCTAAAGGTGCAGTATGCGCGTCCCACTACCCCCTTCGGGCCCCTCCGGGGAAAGAGATAGCGCATATTTTAGTTGCCCCAAAGGGGGCCCAAAGGGTTATTGGCTTCGCCAATGGGCATATATTGCCAATGGTTCCTGAAAGCTGGTAGTTGGCTAGAAAGCTTTTATTTTGTACAAAGTTCAACAGAATTTTTATTAGGTTTAACTAAAACCTAATTTAACTCCGTCAGTTAGCCTTTCAGGCTCTTCTTTGTCTGAAAGCACCGGAGCCCAAAGGGCTGAAAGGAACGTGTTGTTATTATTAGCTTCCAGCACCTAAAGGTGCAGTATGCGCTCCGCGCATAGCTAATAAAAAACAAAGCCAACTTTCGCCCCTTCGGGGGCCCTTTGGGCATATATTGTATAAATACCCCCTTCGGCTTTCCAGCACCTAAAGGTGCAGTATGCGCTCTGCGCATAAGACAAAAAAGTCTGAAAGCAAAGGGCCCTCGCTGTTTGGGCATATATTGCTGAAAGGTATTGTTACACTAACAAGTCCCCAATATGCGCGTTGTCTATTGGCAAAGCCAATTGTTCCTCGTGCCCCTTCGGGGCAAACACGTTGTGTCTTGGCTTTGCCGTCACCCAAAGGGTGAGAGACGCGCATACTGCACCTTTAGGTGCTGGAGGACCCTCCAACTGACGTCCTTTAACTATGACAATTTACTAAACAAATTTAGATTTTGTAGTAGTTGTTTACCCCCCCTCCGGGCCCCTCTGGTTGGTGCTTGCACCAATAACGTAATTGGCTTTGCCCCGCCTCCCACGTTGTGGGACGCGGCCCCTTTGGCATATATTACGTCCCGCTTTGCTTAAAAAAAAAGAGATGCGGGCCTCCAAAGGGGCAACGACTTTTTTGTCGTCTCGCGTAGCGAGAGAAAGCCGAAGGGGCGAAAGCCTCCGGGCAATATATGCCCAAAGGGCTCTATATATTGCCTCTCGTGGCCCCCCCTCCGGCTTTCAGACAAAAAAGCGCAGCAAGGATCGGCAGACCCCCTTTCAGACAATATATGCCCAAAGGGCTGAAAGGATACGACAAAGCGGGCCCCAAAGGGGGACCGAAGGTTGGTGCAAAGCACAATCAGTTGCCCCAGAGGGGCCCGAAGGGGGGGGGACAGAGAAGCCCAAAGGGGCCCTCCAGGGCGTTTAAAATAAAGAGAAGGCCCTTTGGGTATATATTGCTAAAAAATAAAAATTAGATAGTTAAATATTATTTTCAATAACACTCTTTTGATTTATGGTTTTTTTACCAGATAACCTTTTAATTCTAGGCCATGGTGGCTTTGGTTTTAATACAAATATATTTGAAACAAATATTATCAACTTAGCAGCTGTTGTAGGTATTGTAGTTTCTTTTGTAGGTAAAAACTTATCTTCATTATTAGAAGATCGTAAAAATACAATTGTAAAAAACTTACAAGATGCAAATCAACGTGCTATTGAAGCAGAAGAAAAATTAAATGCAGCACGTGCTCAATTAGAAATTGCTAAGAAAAAAGCACAAGAAATCCGTGAAGAAGGTGTTTTACGTGCAACTCAAGAAATTAATAATGTTGTGTCTCAACATGAATTACGTTTAGCACGTTTAGAAGAATTTAAACAAGAAACTTTACAGTTTTATCAACAAAAAGCTTTTAAGCTTATTTTACAATCTTTTGTAGGCCAAGTTATGTCACGTGTACGTAGTCGTTTAGCTAAAGGCTTAGATTCAACATATCATGTTGTTGTAAACAACTATTATGTATCTCGTTTTACGCAATTCTAATATTTTAGTTAGTGTCGTATCGGCAGACCCCCTTTCGCCCCTTCGGGGGCTTTCAGACCTATATGCCGATACAACTGCACCTAAAGGTGCTCGTTGCCCCTTCGGGGCAAGAGCAATATATGCCCGAAGGGGCCCCGAAGGGGCAAGGGTAGTAACTAACGTTCCTAAGCCCCCTTCCAGGATCGGCAATATATGATTGTTAAATACCTCGCTGTCTCCCGCTTTGCGGGGTATGCGCTACGCGCATATCTATATATTTGCTTTCTCAATATATGCCCGAATGGGGCCCCGGAGGGCAAGATAAAGAGACGCTATATATGCCCAAAGGGGTTGTTGCCCTTCGGGCAAGCGAAGCGAGAGAAAGGCCCCTTCGGGGGCCGCTTTGCTCGTTGCCCCGAAGGGGCCCCTTTGGGCATATATTGCTCTTGCCCCGAAGGGGCAACGACGTAATATATGCCGATACCTTTCCAGCACCTAAAGGTGCAGTATGCGCTCGCCCCTTCGGGCCCCTCCGGGGTAATATATTGACAGAAAAGCGGGGCAAACGCATTTTAGTAGCCCCACAACCGTGAAGGTTGGTGCATCTTTGCTTTTTAGTTACCAATATATGCCCAAAGGGGCCCCTTTGGGGCAAAGAGAGGGCCTCGCTATATATTATTGGCTCTTGCCCCTTCCAGCACCTTTAGGTGCAGTATGCGCGTCTCTTGGCTTTGCCAAGGATCGGCCCTGCCGATACAACACAACCCCCTTCGGGCCCCTCCGGCCCCTCTGGGCCCCTCCGGGGAAAGAGATAGCGCATATTTTTAGTTACCCCAAAGGGGGCCCAAAGGGTAAGCCAATACTCGCTGTCAGAGGGGCCGTATTTATAAAAATCAAACACAATTCTCCCACCTTTTAAGGTTCGCGTTTAGCGAGTAAACAAAAGTTAATATCTAACATAATGGGTTTTTGATACTAAAAGTCTTATTGTTAAACAATTAAAAACCTAGTCCCCGTTGGGGGATTGCCCCTCTAGGCCCTTTGGCCCTATTGGCAAAGCCAATAAATCAATTACTTCTTTTATGCGCTATCTCGTTGCCCCGAAGGGGCCCCGGAGCTTTCAGCCCTTTGGGCATATATTGTGTTGTATCGGAAGGGCCGATCCTTGGCTTTGCCGTCACCCAAAGGGTGAGAGACGCGCATACCCTTGCCCCAAAGGGGCAAGAGCAAAGCGGGTTGGTGCTCCCGCTTTGCGGGCATGCACCAATCCTTTCGCCCCTTCGGGGGCCCGACAGCGGCTTTCAGAGAGACAGCGAAGGCCCGGAACAGCGAAGGACAAAGAAGCGCATACTGCACCTTTAGGTGCTGGAAGTATAAATACCCCCTTCGGGGCACTTTATATTGCCTTTCGCCCCTTATGCGCAAAGCGCATACTGCACCTTTAGGTGCTGGAACAGAGGACAAAAAAGCGAGGATTGCCCCATAGGGGCAACGACGTCCCACAACGTGGGAGGCGGCCAAAGGGGCCGCAAGGCCTTTCAGACAGATATGTGCCCAAAGGGGTCGTTGCCCTTCGTATGTATCGGCTTTTTTGTCTGAAAGGGGGTCTGCCGATCCTCTTTATCTTGCCCTCCGGGGCCCGAACAGCGAAGGCTTTCAGAGAGACAGCGAAGGACAAAAAAGCGCATACCCCGCAAAGCGGGAGACAGCGAGGGACAAAAAAGCCGATCCTGGAAGCCCAAAGGGGCCCCTTTGGGGCAAACGAGAAAGATATGCGCGTAGCGCATACTGCACCTAAAGGTGCTGGAGAGGAAATATCCCTTTGGGCCCCGGAGGGCAAGATAAAGAGACGCAGTAGGCACATCCAACTAAAGCTTTTTAAGGTGTCAATATCTATCAAGTCTCCTATTGGCTATGGCACATACTGGTCGGCTTCGCCGATCCTGGAAGCCGATTCGCCAATAACAAGTTTTAATATTTTTTATGGCAAAACAAACACGCAAATTAACAACAAATAAAACGAAAAAAAAAGTTTTTAGAGGTGTTGTACATATTCAAGCAGGTCATCATAATACAATTGTAACAATTACAAATGTTCGTGGTGAAGTTTTATGTTGGAGTTCCGCTGGTGCTTGCGGTTTTAGAGGTAAACGCAAATCGACAAGTTTTGCTGCTAAAAAAGCCGCTGAAACAGTAGCAAAAAAAGCGCGTGATTTTACAATGAAAGCAGCTAAAATTTTAGTAACAGGTCCAGGCCAAGGACGCGAAAGCGCTATTCGTGAGATTTTTAAAGCAGGCATTAAAGTAAATGTTATTCGTGAAAAAACTGGGATTCCACATAATGGCTGTCGTCCTCCAAGAAAACGTAGTGTTTAATCTTTTAGCGGAGGTTACCCTTTGGCCCCTCCCTTTCCAGCACCTAAAGGTGCAGTATGCGCGTCCCACTATGTGGGAGATAGCGCATAAGACAAAGAAGCCCAAAGGGGTCATTGCCCTTCTCTCGCTTCTCCCACGTTGTGCCCTTCGGGCATTTATTGCCGAACCGAAGGGGAGCGAAGCAAGACGCCCCGCAATATATGCCCAAAGGGCGGCAATCAGTTGCCCCAAAGGGGCCCGAAGGGGCTCGCGTTGTCGTCAATTGGCTTTGCCAATAGTTCCTATTGCCCAATTTATACCCAAGGGGCCCCTTCGGGGCAAACGCAACAAAAGGCTCTTGCCCCTTTGGTCTATTGGCCATTCGGCTTCTTTGTCTGAAAGCAAAGGGCACTTTTTTGTCTGAAAGGCCCCTTCGGGGCACGAGAATAGGGCCCCGGAGGGCAAGATAAAGAGCCCCTTCGACGTCCCCCAAAGGGGGATGCGAGGGCCCTTTGGGGCAACTAAAAAGAAGGAGGGTAACTTCCAGGATCCTTTCAGACAGAGAAGCCCAAAGGGCCCTCGCTGTCTCCCGCAATATATGCCCGAAGGGGCCCCTTTGGGGCAAGGGTATGCGCGTCTCTTGGCTTTGCCAAGGAACTATTGGCAAAGCCAATTGTATATGCCCTTCGGGGCCCCGAAGGGGCACGAGCTTTCAGACAAAAAAGCGAAGCCAATAGACAACGCGCATATTTGGCCTCTTTAGGCCCCGGAGGCTTTTAGCCCGCTCCTTTGGGCCCGAAGGGTAATAGATAGCCCGGAGGCTCTGAAGACAATATATGCCCAAAGGGCCCTCGCTGTCCTTTGGCCGCTTTTTTGTCAATATATTACCCCGGAGGGGCCCGAAGGGGCGAGCGCATACTGCACCTTTAGGTGCTGGAAAGTCGTTGCCCTCCGGGGCCCCTTCGGGCATATATTGCGAGGTATTGGCTTTGCCAATAATTGCCCCAAAGGGGCAACAACGACAGAGAAGCCAGAGGGCTATCTGCTTCCCTAAAGGGGCCCCCTTTGGGCAATATATGCCCAAAGGGCGTCGTTGCCCTTCGTTGTTGCCCCTTTGCAATATATGCCTAAAGGGCCCCTTCTCTTTTTTTTAAGCTTTATATTGCCCCGGAGGGGGCCCCGAAGGCCCGACAGCGGCTTTCAGAGAGACAGCGAAGGCCCGGAGGGTATATATTGCGCATACTGCACCTTTAGGTGCTGGAAGAGATGCCCCTTCGGGCCCCTTTGGGCATATATTGAGAGAAAGCCAAAGGGGCCCCGGTGGGGGGCATATATTGTCTGCTTTCAGCCCGGCTTTCAGACAAATATGCGCGTTGTCTATTGGCTTCGCTTTTTTGTCTGAAAGCTCGTGCCCCGAAGGGGCCCCGGAGGGCATATAAAGTGTTGGATCGGCAGGGCCGATCCTTGGCAAAGCCAAGAGACGCGCATACCCTTGCCCCAAAGGGGCCCCTTCGGGCATATATTGCGGGAGACAGCGAGGGCCCTTTGGGCATATATTGCCGATCCTGGAAGCCAATCCTGAAAGTGGGGTAACTAAAAAAGCCCAAAGGGGGCTTCGGGGCCAGAGGGCCGACATAGCTTGATAAAAATATATTTTTAAGTTATAATCATAAATAATTTAAAAAAAACATATTGCCCTTCGGGGCCCTTTGGGCTGCTTTGTCGGAAAGCCTTCGGGTCCCCGAAGGGGAAGGAGATAGTCTTTGTTGCTTTCAGGAGACATCAATATTGCCTTCTCTTTCGCTATATATGCCCGAAGGGGTTGTGCCCTTTGGGCCCCGGAGGGCAAGATAAAGTTGTTGCCCCGAAGGGGCCCCTTTGGGCATATATTGTGTTTGCCCCTTTGGGGCGTCCCACTACGTGGGAAAGAGAACCGAAGGGGAGCGAAGCAAGGATCGGCAGACCCCGAAGGGGTTTGCCGATACAACACAGCGAGACCATTAGGCTTTGCCTAATGATACAAATAACGTCGTCAATTGGCTTTGCCAATAGATCCTTGGCGTTGTTTCCCCAAAGGGCCCCCTCTGAGGCTCGCGTTGCGTTGGCTCTTGCCCCGCTTTCAGACCGAGAAGCCAATAGACCCATAGGGGCCCCTCTGGGGAAGGAGATAGCCCGTAGGGCATATTGTTAGAGGGAGAAGGGCATGTATTTTTCTCATGCCAAGAAAATTCACCTGTTTTGAGATTGACACAAAACCTAGCTGAAGTTGGAATTTACATTAGTAAAATTTTTTTTCACATAATATTATTATATAATATCTAGTCTAATTTTGTTTTGTCCAGGATCGGCGAAGCCGACCAGTATGCGCTACGTCTCCCAATATATGCCCAAAGGGGCCCCTTTGGGGCAAACGAGAAAGCCTTTCAGCTTTTAGACCTATAAAGTGCCCTCCGGGATATACCCAAAGGGCGCGTTGCTCTTGCTAAAAATACTTTTAGCCCTTTGGCCCCGGAGGGCAAGAAAAAGAGGATCGGCTTCTTTGTCTTATGCGCTCCCCGAAGGGGCGAGCGCATACTGCACCTTTAGGTGCTGGAAAGCCGGAGGGGCCCGAAGGGGCGAGCGCATACTGCACCTTTAGGTGCTGGAAAGGTATCGGCATATATTACGTCGTTGCCCCTTCGGGGCAAGAGCAATATATGCCCAAAGGGGCCCCTTCGGGGCAACGAGCAAAGCGGGCCCCAAAGGGGGCCCGAAGGGGCATCTCTTTCGCTTCTCGTTGCCCCTTCGGGGCAAGAGCGAAGCGGGACGCAAAGCCGAACCGAAGGGGAGCGAAGCAAGTATCGGCTTTGCCGATATCTTGGCTTTGCGTCGTCTATTGGCTTCGCCAATTTATGCGCGGAGCGCATACTGCACCTTTAGGTGCTGGAGAACAACGTGGGATGCCTTTCCAGCACCTAAAGGTGCAGTATGCGCTCGCCCCTTCGGGCCCCTCCGGGGTAATATATTGACAAAGAAGCGAGCCTTGGCTATGCTTTCTCGTTTGCCCCAAAGGGGCCCCTTTGGGCATATATTGGGAGACGTAGCGCATACTGGTCGGCTTCGCCGATCCTGGACAAAACAAAATTAGACTAGATATTATATAATAATATTATGTGAAAAAAAATTTTACTAATGTAAATTCCAACTTCAGCTAGGTTTTGTGTCAATCTCAAAACAGGTGAATTTTCTTGGCATGAGAAAAATACATGCCCTTCTCCCTCTAACAATATGCCCTACGGGCTATCTCCTTCCCCAGAGGGGCCCCTATGGGTCTATTGGCTTCTCGGTCTGAAAGCGGGGCAAGAGCCAACGCAACGCGAGCCTCAGAGGGGGCCCTTTGGGGAAACAACGCCAAGGATCTATTGGCAAAGCCAATTGACGACACAAAGGATTGGTGCTACGTTGCCCCTTCGGGGCAAGAGCAAAGCGGGACACCAACCTTTGGCTTTTTAGTTGCCTTTTGTTGCCCAAAGGGCAAGAGCACCGCGGGGATTGCCCCAAAGGGGCCCTTTAGGCCCCGAAGGGCAAGAAAAAGCCAAAGGGCTGAAAGCAAAGGGGTATTTATACTTCTCTGTCGTCTCGCTTTGCGAGAGCTTTCAGACAAAAAAGCCCCCCCTCCGGGGTAATATATAGCGCGTCCCCCTTTGGGGGATGCGAGGATTGCCCCGGAGGGGCAACAACAACACGTTTACGTAACACAATATATGCCCAAAGGGGCCCCGAAGGGGCAATGCCCTCTGGCGAGCCTTTGCCAAAATATGCGCGTTGTCTATTGGCTTCGCCAATTGTTCCTCGTGCCCCGAAGGGCATATAAAGTGTTGTCCAGCACCTAAAGGTGCAGTATGCGCTCCGCGCATAAATTGGCTTTGCCAATAGTTCCTTGGCAAAGCCAAGAGACGCGCATACTGCACCTTTAGGTGCTGGAAGTATGCTCCTTCGGAGCATAGCGGGCTGGAAGTAAAAGGGACTTAAGAAAATTAGGAAAAACAACAAGCGCAGCCGGTTTTAATATACCCTCTTTCTGTTTTTGGTGCTCTTACTCGGCCCGAAGGCTTTTTTATATAAAAGCTGCCCCTTCGGGCCCCGCTTTTTTGTCTTATTGGCAACGCCAATAGTTGCCCAAAGGGGCATTCCTATTGCCCAAAGGGCAACGACCCCTTCGGCCCCTTTGGGGCAACATATTGCGAGAAACCAACCTTCCTCTATATATGCCCAAAGGGGCCCAAAGGGCAACGACAATATATGCCCAAAGGGGCAATATATGCCCTCCGGGGCCCCTTCGGGGCAACGACCCCTTTGGGCATATATATCTGAAAGCCGTTCAGGGGCCCTGGAGGGCAATAGAAAGCCACCAAAATCCTTGGAGAATAAAATAAAGCAATGTTGTTTTAATAGTACTCACATAATTGTTTAAAAAAAGTGCCTATCTGTTTAACTTTTAGCCCTTCCAGCACCTAAAGGTGCAGTATGCGCTACGTCTCCCTTCGTCTCGCTGCGTCCCCCGAAGGG
>VFQM010002320.1_pt1 | contig 14347 bp, 8 predicted proteins | sample 3512391 | NCBI WGS metagenome assembly VFQM01 (sample SAMN10412369, study PRJNA504923) | tailings metagenome | isolation source: Replicate 1 from Balatoc abandoned mine | place: Philippines
GAATGAGGACATCCAATGTCGAACGCCAACATCCAGCCGTGGCAGTCTCATAACCGTCGCAAGTTCAAATCTTGCCCCCGCAACCAAATTCTCGAACAACAAGAACAACGACGGAATTGGCAAGCGCCGCCCCAGTGGGCGGCGTTTTGCTTTGTGGCGTCGGTCGCATGCGTTTGCTCCGGCGTCCCCCATGTCTGCTGCGCCGCAGCGTGAAAACGTCCCGCGGCGCTGCGGCAATCTTTGGTCCAATGGCGGCCTATGAAAATCCTGCTCACCGGCGCGGCCGGCTTCATCGGCAGCACCGCCGCGCACCGTCTGCTCGCCCGCGGTGACGAAGTCGTCGGCCTCGACAACCTCAACGACTACTACGACGTCCGCCTGAAGCAGGACCGCCTCGCGCGCCTGACGCCGCACGAGCGCTTCCGCTTCGTGAAGATGGACGTCGCCGACCGCGCCGGCACCGAGTGCCTGTTTGCCGACGAGCGCTTCGACCGCGTCATCCACCTCGCCGCGCAGGCCGGGGTGCGCTACTCGCTGCAGAACCCGCATGCCTACATCGACAGCAACGTCGTGGGCTTCATGAACATGCTGGAAGGCTGCCGCCACACGCAGGTGCAGCACCTGGTCTACGCGTCGAGCTCCAGCGTGTACGGCGGCAACACCAAGATGCCGTTCTCCGAGCACGACAGCGTCGACCACCCGGTCAGCATGTATGCGGCCACCAAGAAGGCCAACGAGCTGATGGCGCACACCTACAGCCATCTGTTCCGCCTGCCGACGACCGGCTTGCGCTTCTTCACGGTCTACGGGCCCTGGGGGCGGCCGGACATGGCGCTGTTCCTGTTCACGAAGGCCATCCTGGAAGGCCGGCCGATCGACGTGTTCAACCACGGCAACATGCTGCGCGACTTCACCTTCGTGGACGACATCGTCGAAGGCGTGATCCGCGTGCTCGACCGCGTGGCCACGCCCAACCCCGACTACCGCTCGGAAACGGCCGACCCGGCCACGAGCGACGCGCCGTACCGTGTCTTCAACATCGGCAACCATGACCCGGTGCCGCTGCTGGACTTCGTGGCTGCCATCGAGGAAGCGCTGGGCATGCCGGCGCAGAAGAACCTGCTGCCGCTGCAGGACGGCGACGTGCCGGCCACTTACGCCGATGTCGACGCGCTGACGGAATGGACCGGCTTCAAGCCCGGCACCGACATCCGCACCGGCATCCGCCGCTTCGTGGCCTGGTACCGCGACTACTACAAGGTCTGACGCCGGCCTGCCGCCTCAGCGCGGCGGAACTTGCTCGGCCAGCAGTGCCAGCAGGTGACGCACCGGAATGGCGTAGCTGATGCCGGTCGGCTGCGACAGCGCCGACTCCCGGCTGCTCTTCACCAGCACCATGTTCAGCACGGCCAACACGACGCCGCTCTCGGCGTCGAACACCGGGCCGCCGCTGTTGCCGGGGTAGGCCGTCGCGTCGAGCTGCAGCACCTCGAAGTTGCCGCTTCGCAGCCGGCTGATGGCCCGGGGGTCGAGCTGCTGAGCGGTGGGTGCCTGCAGTGCGATCTGGGTCACCGATGCGACGATCCCACGGTGGGTCACCGGCGAAAAGCCCAGCGCCCCGCCGATGGGATACCCCATCAGCCCGATCGACTGCCCTTCGCGTGCGCTGCCGGCGCTGTCCAGCGCCAGCGGCTGCAGAGGCGGGCCGTCGATGCGCAGCAGCGCCAGGTCACGCGCACGGTCGCTGCCCACCAGCGTGGCGATCCGCAACTGGCCGACGTCGCCTTCCCGGCCGGCCATGACGGCCAGGCGGGTACCGGCGGCCATCTCCGTGGCCGGCGGCAGCACATGGAAGTTGGTGGCCACCAGCTGGCCGTCGCCGACGACGAAACAGGTGCCGCGAAACCCGAAGCGCGGGCTGTCGGTCGGGCTGAAGGTGCCAATCGGCAGGACCGAACCGCGTAAGCGGGCAATCACCTCCGGCAGCCCGGCAGCCGCCGCACCGCTGCCGAACACGCCACCGGCCAGCACGCTGCAGGCCACTGCCTGCAGCCAGCGCCGCCGCGCCGGCCGGGTGGTCACTGCACGGTCTTCAGCAGGTCGGCGACCTCGCCCTGGCCGCGGAACTTGTCGCCGAGCTTGGCCAGTGCCTCAAGTTCGCCGCGCGCCTGCACCTTGTCTCCCGACTGGATGTAGATGCGCGCCAGCCCCAGCTGCAGCCCCGGGTCCTGCGGGTTGCGCGCGATGGCCCGCTTCTGGGTCTCGATGGCGCGCGGGAACTGCTTTTCGGCCGCCAGCGCGGTGGCCAGCGTATCGAGCAGCGGTGCGCGGTCGGGCATCAGTGTGTTGGCGTCTTCGGCCAGCTTCACCGCGCCGGGCTTGTTCTGCTGCACCAGCAGCCAGGCCAGGTTGTTCATGGCCAGCGCGTTGCGCGGCTGCATCTCCAGCACGGCCTTGTAGTGGCCCTCGGCTGCCGCGTAGTCCTTGCGGTTCAGCGCCTGGTCGCCCAGGTAGTAGCGGAAGGCCGCATCCTTCGGCCGCTCGCGCTGCCACTCCGCCGCCAGCCGGTCGGCCTCGGCCCGCTGCCCCGTGCCGACCAGCGCCGCGTGCAGCCCCATCACCGCTTCCGGCGTCTTCTGGCGTTGCAACGACGCCCGGTAGGCAGCGGCCGCCGCCGGCCAGTTGCGGCGGCTGCTCTCGATCTCGCCTTCGAGCAGGAAGCCGCCCATGTCCTTGGGCGCCTTGCGCTGGAACTCGCGGGCCACCAGCACGGCGTCGTCGGGGCGCTTGTCGGCCATCGCGATGCTGACCAGGCCCCGGTGCGCCGGCAGCAGCATGGGGTCGATCTCCAGCGCGCGCTTCAGGCTGACCTTGGCGCCGTCGGCGTCCTTCACCGCCACCTGAGCCTCGGCCAGGCTCATCTGGTGGAAGGCGTTGGTCGGCTGCGCTGCCGCGAGCTTCTTGAAGGTGGACACGGACTGCTGGCCGTCGCCAGCCGCCAGCTGCGCGCGGCCGAGCGCGTTCATCACCTCGAAGTTGTTCGGCAGCGTGGCGCTGGCGTCCTGCGCGGCCACCAGCGCGGCCTTGGCGTCGCCCTGGCGCAGCAGGTGGTTGACCAGCAGCAGCCGCGGCTGCGCCTCGCCAGGCGCCGCCTTCACGGCCTCGGTCACCAGGCGCGTGATCTCGGTGCCGGGTGCGTTGCCGCGGCTGGCAATCTCGGCCAGCGCCAGGTGCGCGCGGTGGTTGCGCGGGTCGGCCTGGATCAGCGCCTGGAACCGCTGCTTGGCCTGGTCGGTGCGGCCCGCTTCCAGATCCATGGCGGCCAGGCTGGACACCGCAGGGAAGTACTTGGCGTCCTTGGCCAGGGCCGCCTGGAAGGCGGCCGTCGCCGCCGCCTCGTTCTTCTGCAGCACGTGCACGCGGCCTTGCAGCAGGTCGGGCAGCGGGCTGCCCGGCATCTTCTTGCGCAGGCCTTCCACGGCCTTGAGCGCGCCGGGCAGGTCTTTCTGGCGCAGCCGGCCGCTGACCAATGCCAGGTCGGCGCGCGGGCTGCTGTCGTCGACCGTCAGGCTTTCGAGCTCGGCGATGGCGCTGCCGGCGTTGCCGCGCACCACCTGCGCCATCGCGACCGAGGTGCGCACACGGGCGTCCTGCGGTGCGGCCTTGGCCGCGCGCTGGAACGCCGCGTCAGAACGCGCGATGTCGCCGGACTGCAGATACGCCTCGCCGGCCAGCGCGAGCGTCACGCCGTCGGCTTGCGGGCTGTCGATGGCGGGTTGCAGCACTTCGATGGCCCGCACCGGCTGGCCGCCCCGCACGTGGATCTGCGCCAGCAGGTGCCGCGGCAGCAGACGGTTCGGCGCCAGCTTGACGGCCCGCGACAGCAGCACCTCGGCCTGCACGTCCGACTTCAGGCGGAATTCCGCCGCACCCGCCAGCTCCAGCGCAGGCACGTTGTCGGGCAGCACCTTCAGCAGGCGTTCGGTGATCTCGCGCGTGACCGTGTAGTCCGACTTCAGGAACGCAGACCGCGCCTCCAGGAACAGCGTGTCGGGGTGGTTGGGCGCCACCTTCGAGAGTTCGGCCAGCTCGGTGCGCGACTCGTCGAACTTCTGCTGTTCGACCAGCAGGCTGACGATGGCGGCCCGCGCAGCCACCGACTTCGGATGGTCCGTCACGACCTTGCGGTAGGTGGCCAGCGCTGCGTCCCGGTCGCGCTTGCCCAGCCATTGCATCTCGCCCTTCAGCAGCCCGGCGCGCAGGTTGCCGGGCTCCTTCGCCAGCACGTCATCGAGCAGGAAGAGCGCGCCGTCGACGTCGTTGTCGCTGGCCTTCAGCTGCGCCTGCAGCACGATGGCCGGCGCGAAGCCCGGCACGGCCCGCAGCGCGCGGTTGGAGTTCTCCAGCGCCTGCGCCTTGTTGCCTTGCACCGCGAAGGCCTGGGCCACGCTGACGGCCAGGTCGGCGTTGGCCTGCGCCTCGTTCAGCTCGGTGCCGGCGTACTGTCCGGCGACCTTGCTGAACTCGCCGGCCAGCAGCATCGTGCGCGCCAGCTCGGGCAGCAGTTGCGCGTCGGGCACGCCGAGTTCCTGCGCCTTGCGCAGCTCCAGCAGGCCGCCGGCGGGATCGCCGGTCTCGCGCAGCGCGATGCCCAGCATCAGCCGCGCCTCACCCGACTTCGGGTTCTGCTGTAGCGCGCTCTTGAGCTGGATGATCGCGGACTTGTTGTCGTTCTGCGCCACGAAGCCCTTGGCCGATGCCATCAGCTTCTCTTCGGATTCGCCGCCGCAGCCGGCCAGCGCGAGCGTCAGGCCGGCGATGCAGGACGCGATCAGGGTGTGCTTGAGTGTCATGGCGGTGCGTGCGGTTACAGCGTCTTCAGAAGACGCGAGACTTCGGCGTGGTAGGTGAGCTTGGTGCCTTGGGCTGCCAGGCGTTCGAGTTCGGTGCGGGCCAGCGCCTTGTCGCCGGCCTGCAGCGCCAGCTTGGCCAGGTTCAGCCGCAGGCCCATGTCGCCGGGGGCGATGTCGATGGCCTTGCGCTGCACTTCCAGCGCCTTCGGCAGCTGCTTGTCGGCGGCCAGTGCGAGAGCCAGCGTATCGAGCAGCGCCGGCCGGTTGGGCAGCAGCTCCACGGCGCGCTGGGCGTGGATCAGCGCGCCCGGCTTGCCGCGCGTGGCCATCACCCAGGCGAGGTTGTTCAACGCCATCGGGTGGTTGGGCAGCAGCGAGAGCACGTGCGTGAGCAGGGTCTCGGCCTTGTCGAGCTCGTTGCGCAGGATCGCGACCGTGGCCAGGTGGTACTCGAACTGCACGTCGTTCGGCTGCTGCTTCATCCAGCCCGCGCCGAAGCGGTCGGCCTCGGCCGTGCTGCCGCGCAGCAGCAGCGCCTTGTGCAGGGCGACGGCCAGCTCGCTGCTGGCGGCGGCCTTGGCGATGCCGTTGCGGTAGGCCGCGATCGCGGCGTCGATGGCCTTGACGCGCTGGTGGATCGCGCCTTCGAGCAGGTAGCCCGTGGCCACCGCGGGCATGCGCTGCTGCATGCTGCGCGCCATCTCCAGGGCGTCCTTGGGCTTGCCGTCGGTGATCAGCAGGTCCATCAGGCGCACCTGCGCGGCATCGTTGCTCGGCTCGATCTCGAGCGCGCGCCGCAGCGCCGAGACGGCACCTTCGCGGTTGCCCGTGGACTTCATCAGGTCGGCGATGCGCAACTGCGCACGCGCCGAGCGCGTCTCGACGCTCGCCAACTGCCGGAAGGTGCTGAGCGCCTGCTGCGTGTCGCCCGCCAGCCACTGCGCCCGCCCCACCGCGTCGAGCACGTTGGCGTCGTTGGGCAGCGCGGCGCGTGCTTCTTGCGCCACCGACAACGCTTCCTTGTACTGCTTGCGCTGCAGCAGCAGCTCGATCAGTTGCAGGCGCGGCGCCGGTTCGGTGGGCTCGGCCTGGATGCCGTCGGCCAGTGTCTTCTGGATCGTGGCCAGCGGCAGGTTCTGACGCTGCTGCAGGCTGGCCAGCGTCATGCGCGCGACATGGTTTCGCGGGTCGCTGGCGATCACCTTGTCCAGGCGCTGCTGGGCCTGGTCGGGCTTGCCTTCCAGCACGTCCAGCGTCGCCAGGCTGTAGACGGCGCTGAAGCGGCTGGGCTCCAGCGACAAGGCCTGCTCGTAGGCCTTGCGTGCAGCGGCGTAGTCGCGCTGCGCCACGAACACCGAGCCGCGCAGCTCGGGCACAGTGGCGCTCTGCGGCTGCTTCTTCGCCAGCACGTCCAGCGCCTGCAGCGCAGCGGGATACTCCTTGCGCTTCAGGCGTGCGCTGACGATGGCCAGATCGGACGCGCTGTCCTGCGTCTGCGCCGAGATGGCTTCGAGCTGCGAGAACGCCGTGGCTGCATCCCCTCGAGACATCGTCATCAGCGCCAGCGCCGTGCGCAGCTTGGGATCTTCCGGCGCCAGCTTGGCCGCGCGCAGGAACAACTGCTCGGCCGCGCGTGCATCGCCCAGCTGCAGCTGGGCTTCGCCGGCAACGGCCAGCGACTCGGCGTCCGGCGCCTGCTTGCCGTCGATCACCGGGCCCAGGGTCGCCAGTGCCTTCACCGCCTGGCCCTGGCGCAGATGCACCTTGGCCAGGCTGCGCCGCGCGCCGATGAGGCTGGGTTCGAGCTGCAGTGCCTTGGCGTAGTGGCTCTCGGCCACCACCAGCTGGCCCGACATGCCCTCGACGGTGCCCGCCAGCTGGAGCACGCCGATGTTGTCGGGCGCGATGCGCAGCAACTGCTGCGTCAGCTCGCGCGCCTTCTTCAGGTCCTTGTCGAGCAGTGCCAGCCGGGCGTCGATGAACAAGGTCTGCGGATGCCTGGGCAGCAGCGCATGCAGCTTCGCCGCCTGCGCCTTGGCGCCCGGAATGTCACCGGCCCGCAGCCGCAGGCTGATCAGCGCCAGGTGCGACGCGATGTAGGCCGGCTCGGCCGCCAGGGCCTGTGTGAAGGCAGCCTCGCCCCCGGCGGCGTCGTTCTTGGCATGCAGCAGGATCTCGCCCTTCAGGTGCAGGGCCTCGGCATGCGCGCCGTTGCGCGCGAGCACCTGCTCCACCGTGGCCAGCGCTGCGTCGTACTGGCGTTCGTCAGCCTTCAGGCGCGCCTGCAGGATCAGCACGGCCGGGAAGTCGGGCACCGACGCCGCCGCGGCGCTCAGGGCTTCGAGCGCACGTGGCTTGTCGCCGATCACGCCCCACGCATTGGCCACCGAGGACTTCAGCGACGCATTGGCGGTCTTGTCGCTCAGCGTCACCGCGCCGTACAGCGTGGTCAGCTTCTTGGCGCCGCCGGCCATCAGCAGCGCACGCGCCAACGCGGGCATGACCTGGTTGTCGTCGTGGCGCTGGTCCAGCGCCTTGGTCAGCTCGACCACGGCACTGAACGGATCGCCGGACTCCAGCAGCGCCAGCCCGAGCAGGTAGCGCGCCTCGGCCGAATCGGGCTCCTTCTGCAGCGCCGACTTGAACTGGATCAGCGCGGTGCGCGCGTCCTTCTTGGCCAGCGCCTCCTTGCCGGCGGCGATGAGCGCGGGCGCCGAGTCACCGCCGCAGGCGCCCAGGGCCAGCGCGCAGGCCAGCACGACGGCAGCCAGGCGGCCACGATGGGGAGGCAGGGCGTTGGACATGGCGCGTTCGTGCATGGCGTGGGGGATCGGTCGGCGCCCGCGGCTTCAGCGGATCGCCAGGCGCTTCATCAGGTCGTACAGCGTCGGCCGGCTGACCCCGAGGATCTCCGACGCCTTCACGATGTTGTCGTTGGCTCGGGCCAGCGCGGCCAGGATGGCCTGGCGCTCGGCGGTTTCGCGCACCGTGCGCAGGTCGAGGTCGGTGCGCTCGCCGCTGCTGTTGTCGTTGGGCGAGGGCAGGCCGAGGTCGTCGGGCGTGATGCGGTCGCCGTCGCTCATGATGACCGCGCGCTTCATCGCGTTGAGCAGCTCGCGCACGTTGCCGGGCCAGGGGTGCAGCTCGATCGCGCGCACGGCGTCTTCCGACAGCGCCAGGCCGTTGCGCCGCTGCTCCTGCGCGAAGCGGCGCACGAAGGCATGGGCCAGCAGCACGGCGTCGCCGGTGCGCTGGCGCAGCGGCGGGATCGTGACGACGATCTCGGCCAGGCGGTAGTACAGGTCTTCGCGGAAGCGGCCTTCCGCGCTGAGCTTCTTCAGGTCCTGGTGCGTGGCGCAGACCACGCGCACGTCGACCGGAATCTCGTTGCGGCCCCCCAGGCGTTCGATCGTGCGCTGCTCCAGGAAGCGCAGCAGCTTGGCCTGCAGCGAGTGCGGCAGGTCGCCGATCTCGTCGAGCATCAGCGTGCCCTTGTCGGCAGTCTCGATCTTGCCAAGCGTCTGCTTGGCCGCGCCGGTGAAGGCCCCCTTCTCGTAGCCGAAGAGCTCGCTCTCCAGCAGGTTCTCGGGGATCGCGGCGCAGTTGATCGCGACGAAGCGGCCGCTGCGCTTGCTGGCCGCGTGCAGGCCCTGCGAGAGCACTTCCTTGCCGGTGCCGCTTTCGCCCAGCAGCATCACGGTGGCGTTGCTGGAGGCCACGCGGTCGATGGTGCGCGCGATGCGCATCATGTCCGGGTCGCGCGTGATCAGGCTGCCCAGCGCGTCGGGCTGGGCCAGCGTCTGCAGCCGGCGGTTCTCGGCCTGCAGTTCGGCCAGCCGGTAGGCGCGCGCGATGGTGAGCTTCAGCACGTCGGGGTCGAAGGGCTTGGCCAGGAAGTCGTAGGCGCCCAGCGCCACCGCACGCAGCGCGTTCGACTGCTCGTTCTGGCCCGTCAGCACGATGACCTTGACGGCGGGGTCGATGTCGAGCATCTGCGCCAGCAGCTTGAAGCCCTCGGACGTGGCGTCAGGGTCGGGCGGCAGGCCCAGGTCCATCGTGACGACGGCTGGCTGGTGGCGGCGGAACTGCAGCAGCGCGCTTTCGCGGTCGCTGGCGGTGACCGACTCGAAGCTGTCGAGCGACCACTTGATCTGCTTCTGGAGAGCGAGGTCGTCCTCGACGATCAGCAGCGGCGACGAGCCGTGGTCGCTCATGGGCGTGCCTGCGGCAGCAGGTCGGAGCCGTGCTGGCGCTCGAACAGCGGCAGCAGCACCGTCATCAGCGTGCCTTCGCCGACGCGGCTGTTCACTGCCACGCTGCCTCCGAGCTCGCGGATGTACTGGTGGCTCTCGTAACTGCCCACGCCCATGCCGCTGCGCTTGGTGGTGTTGAAGGGTTTGAACAGTTTCGTCTGCACGAATTCCTCGGTCATTCCTGCTCCGGTGTCGCCGATCTCGATCTTGACCTGCCCACTGTAGCGCTCGACACGCAGCCAGACGCGGCCATCCTGGGGGGTCGCATCGAGGGCGTTCTGCACCAGGTGCCCGAGCACACGCTCCAGGCGGTCGTCATGGCCGCGCGTGGCCAGGCGGTCGATCTGCTCCACGTCCAGTCTGCGGCCCTGGGCCCGCGCAGCCGCTTCGAGCCGGGCCACGATGGGCGCCAGCTCGACGCCGCTGCTGCCGCCGGGCGGTGTGGCGCCTTCGCGCAGCTGCAGCATCAGCCGGCGCATCTTCTCCAGCGAACTTTCCACCGTCAACAGCATGTCCTGCTGGAATTCCGGGTTGGCGTGCAGACGTTCCGCGTTCTTCAGCATCAGCGAGAGCTGGGTGACGATGTTCTTCAGGTCGTGCACGACGAAGGCCGACATGCGGTTGAAGGCATCGAACTTGCGCGCTTCCAGCAAGGCCTCGGTGGCGCGCATCTGCGCCAGGTAGCCTGCGGCCTGGCGGCTGGCGGTCTTCAGCAGGTCCAGCACTTCCCAGTCGATCTCGATGGCCGTGCGCGGCCGCGCCAGCAGCACGAAGCCCAGCAGCTCGTCGCCCACCAGCAGCGGCACCACCAGCCAGGGGTTGGGGATGCCCAGCAGCCAGCTCGGCAGGGCCAGTTCCTCGTAGCGGCGCGGCGCGGCGCGGAACTCGTCGAGATCGACCACCCAGGCCGTCTCGCGCAGGAAGCCGCAGAAGGGCGAGTCGGCGGGCTCCTCGGCCGTGATCTGCGGCATGTTCCAGCGAGCGGTCTGCGTGAACGGGCCGTTGGCGTCGGTGCGTGTCCACAGGCTGCCGGCCGGGCACTCCACCATGTTCGCCAGGCCCTGCACGACGTGCGAGCCGACCTCGCTGGGCGAGCCCTGCGTCGACAGCATCGCGGTGAAGCGCAACCACTCCTCTCGGTAGTCGAAGCGATAGCTGAAGAAGTGCTTGCCGACGAAGACCTTGAGCTTGGCCCGCAGCGAGCCCGACACCACCACCGCCACCAGCAGCGCCACGGCCGCGAACATGATGTTCAGCTGCAGCGCCCGGCCCCAGTCGCCGCCGAAGTAGCGCACGTAGTAGCCGATGCTCGACATGAACAGCAGGTACACGCCCACCAGCACCAGCGTTGCCGAGTGAAAGGCCGCGGCGCGCGAGACCTGCATGCGAGCCACCCAGTCGCTGCGCCGGCGTGCGGCCACGAACAGGAACGGCACGGCCAGCAGGTGCACGGCGCCGCGCGCGGTGAGCGCGTCGGGGTCGAAGCCGCCGAACATCAGCGCCGTGGAGTACAGGTAGATGTCGAACGAGAACACGCAGGCCAGCCCCAGGCACACCGGCTTGGCGTTCCAGCGCGAGCCGTCGCCGAGGTTGCGGAACAGCTGTTCGATCAGCAGCGCCCCGCCCAGCGGCAGTGCCAGCAGGCAGGCGATGACCAGGCGCGAGGGGGCGGCGTCGATGTGCCCGGCCAGGACGCGCAGCGCCTGCAGCACGGCCGCTGCGACGACGAAGGACAGCAGCACCCAGCGCAGGCGCGACAGCACCGCCTGGCCGCCGCCGGCGTTGCCGCGGCGCACGCCGATCGACACCAGCAGGAAGGCGAACCAGGCGGCGTAGCGTGCGATGTCGAAGAAGGTAGCCAGCGCAGGCCACAGCAGCGGCTGGTAGACGGCGGCGATGGCCGAGGCGCCGGCCCAGGCAGCGCTGCTCAGCACGGCAGCGAGCAGCAACGTCGAAGCCGGCGCGCCTTCGCGCTGCAGCCGCCCCGACAGCGCCAGGTAGGCGGCAAACAGCAGATGCACGGCGGCGGCGATGCCGTAGCCGATCACAGCCATGTCATCCACGCGGTGCACTCATGGTCGACGCGCTGCTGCGCAACACGACGCGCCGGCGCCGCAGCGGACACACCCGATGCGGCGCGCCGCGGGTCTCAGCGGGCGCCCTTGCCGGTCAGCACGACGCCGACGGTTTCGAGCAGCACCACCAGGTCCAGGAACAGCGTGTGGTTCTTCACGTAGTACAGATCGTACTGGAGCTTTTCCTGCGAATCCTCGACGGTGGAGCCGTAGTGGTAGCGCACCTGCGCCCAGCCCGTGACCCCGGGCTTGACGCTGTGGCGCACGGCGTAAAACGGGATCTCCTGCGTGAGCTGCTCGACGAAGAACGGCCGCTCCGGGCGCGGCCCGACCATGCTCATCTCGCCCTTGAGCACGTTGAACAGCTGCGGCAGCTCGTCGATGCGCAGGCGGCGGATGACGTTGCCCACGCGCGTGACGCGGCTGTCGTTGGTGGTGGCCCAGCGCGGCTTGCCGTCTTTTTCGGCGTCGGTGCGCATGCTGCGGAACTTCGTGACGTTGAAGCTCTTGCCGAGCTGGCCGGTGCGCTCCTGCCGGTACAGCACGGGCCCGGGGCTCTCGAGCTTGATCAGGATCGCCGTGATCACCATGATCGGCGCCGACACGACGATCAGCACCAGCGCCGACAGGATGTCGAACACGCGCTTCACGGCCGTGCGCCAGGCCCCCTGGTTGAAGCCGTCGCCGAAGATCAGCCAGCTGGCGCTGAGGTAGTCGATCCGGATCTGGCCCAGCGTCTTCTCGAAGTGGCTGTTGAGGTCGTAGACCTTGATGCCGGCCAGCTTGCAGTCGAGCAGCTGCCGCAGCGGCATGCTGCCGGCGCGGCGCTCGGTGAGCGCGACCACGATCTCGTCGACGTTCAGCCGCTCCACGGTCTCGGTCAGCGAGCCGGTCAGACTCAGCAGCTCGTCCGCAGGCACGGCCGTCTCGAGCTCGTTGGGGCCGGCGACATAGCCGACGATGTGTGCATTGGGGTCCGACGCCTTCAGTGTCTTGCCCACCACCACGGCGGCCGCGCCGGCGCCGAAGATCAGGATGCGGGTGCGTGCCGTGCGGGCCGTGCCCCAGTGCGACACGTAGACGCGGCGCATGACCAGCGCCGACACGCCGGCCATCACGGTGAACTGGATCGCGCCGCGGCTGACCATCTCGGCCGGCAGCAGGCCGAAGATGGCGTAGGCCAGCGGCAGCGCCACCAGCAGCACCAGCAGCGCCTTGGCGCAGGCGCGGCTGAACGAGCCGAGCGGCGCCACTTCGTACAGGCCCGAGGCGCTGTTGATGACGAACAGCGCAGCTGCGAACGACATCACGTGCGTGCCGGCCATCGGCACGGCGTGGTCGATGCCGCCGACCTGGAAGGCGATGGCGCCGATGGCCACCAGCAGCGCCAGCGTCAGGTCGAAGAACATGCTGCGCAGCGAGGCGCGGTGCACGTAGTGATTGAAGATGCGGATCATGGGAGTTTCGCAACGAGGGACAGCGGACAACCCGAAAGCGGCAGATGCGCCTTGCCGGGCGACGTCGGCGCCCGTGCGCGCCGCGCCCCCATCGATGCCGGGCTCTTCGACCCCTAGGCGGCTCGCACTGTAAGCAGCCGTCGGCGGCACCAACAATCCCCGTCTTAAGGGGTCGTGCCGGCCTCTCATCTGCCTGGAGGACGCAGCGTCTGCCAGGTGTCGGCAAGGGGTTGACGAGTCCGCATTCACCAAGGAACGCGGGTGATCTGCATTCGGGAACCGTGCTCCGGCAAGATGGCTGAGCAACAAGCCCGAGGATACGGACGCAGCGCACGGCAGGATGCACCCGGTCGCCGGCGCGGCGGGTGTTCGCGCAGTCCTGCACACACTCTGTTGCAGGCGCGCGGCCTGCCGGCAGACGGCTCAGCGCGGGGCGTCCGCCTCGGCCTTGCGGTCGCCGCCGGCGCTGCCGTTCTGGCCGCGTTCGTGCAGGCGCAGGGCCTTCACGGTCAGGTGGCGCGCCAGCATCACCGGCGGCATGCGCAGCCAGTGGCCGCGCAGGTACAGCGCGCCCAGCGCTGCGCTGCGCCCGGGCGGCGCCGACTCGGGGTGCGGCGAGCGCAGCGCCCGGAGCCAGATGCCGTCCATCAGCGCCAGCAGTGCCGCGCCGGGTGCAGCGCTGCGCAGCGCGCGGCGCGCGCTGGCGGGCACCGGCGTGCCGAGCAGTTGCGCCGTGTAGCGCAGCCCGTAGAACAGTGGTCGCCGCAGCTGGTGCCAGCCGGCGTGCTCCAGCAGCCGCGACCAGAAGTCGGGTCCGCCGGCACCGCCGTCGCCGAAGTGCCGCAGCAGCAGGTCCAGATCGGACAGGTCGCGCAGCGCGTGGCGCGTGTCGTCGTTCATGAACAGGTGCGTCATGCTGTGCAGCACCATGTCGGCGGGGCAGAGCATGCGCAGGCCGGCCACGCCCGGCACGGGCACGCTGGCGCGGATGAGCCGGGCGGCGTCGGGACGCAGCCGCGAGGTCTCGGGCAGGATGGTGTGGTGCACGTCGACCACCGTGTTGCGCTGCAGATGCTGCAGCGGCGGCAGCTCGTGCATCCACTGGCGGTAGTAGCGCTGGTCGTAGGGCGTGTGGTGCGTGTTCATCCAGCCGCTCAGCATCAGCAGCGACTCGGTCTGCGGCAGCGCCGCCTTGGGCACGAGCAGGTCGATGTCCGAGAACACGCGGCCGTGCGCGGCCGGCAGGCCGCCCATCACGTAGGCGGCGCCCTTCAGCAGGATGACCGGCGCATCGAGCGTGCCCAGCGCATGCTGCAGGAACCGCACCTCGCGGCGGATCTCGCTGTGCTGCGCGCGGGACACACGCATGGCGGCCTCGGCATGTGCTGCGATGGCGGCGGCGTTGCGCTGGCCGAGCGGGGAGGCGGCGTGCTGCGGCAGGTCGCTTGCGGCGGCCCGCAACACCTGCTGTCCCACGCGCCCGAGCAGGCCGGCGGCACGGGCCTGGCGCACCAGCGCCGCGAGCTGGCCACCGTCGTCGGCGCGCGGCTGCAGGCGGCCGGCCAGCGCGTCGGCCGCCAGGTCTGCAGGCCAGTTCATGGCGGCGACCCGCGGTCGGCCAGCGCCGCGAACAGCGTGGCGGCTTCGTGCACGTCGCTGTAGGTGAAGCTGAAGCAGTCGCTGCGGTCGATCACGCTGCCCAGCAGCTG
>VFQM010002321.1_pt1 | contig 14344 bp, 15 predicted proteins | sample 3512391 | NCBI WGS metagenome assembly VFQM01 (sample SAMN10412369, study PRJNA504923) | tailings metagenome | isolation source: Replicate 1 from Balatoc abandoned mine | place: Philippines
TTGTGGGCGATGGCGGCGTGGACGGCGCGATCCCGGCTGGCACATTTTCGGCGGAACGGTTAGTGGCTGACCTTAACGCGCGAACGATTGCACTGGAAGGCAAGGCCCGGTTGGTGATGACCCCGGGCAAGTTGAGGATGCCGTGATGGCCGAAGCTTCGATTACCCGCATTGCCCTGCGCTCGCTGCTCTGCGGCTTTGCCATTGGCGCGGTTGGTTTGGCTGCGATCGGTCGTTCGGATGCTCAGGCGCTGGGCGGGCACGACAGCAATGCGCCCGTAAGCTACGCCGCCGACCGGATCGAGCTGCAGGACCGGCAGGATCGCGTAGTCCTCGCCGGCAATGTCAAGATCAGCCAGGGTGGCTTGCAGCTTTCGGCCGATCGCACGACGGTGGCCTTTACCGACCAGGGCAGCCTCCAGATCCAGCGGATCGACGCAACCGGCGGGGTTCAGGTCAACCGCGGCAATGAAAGCGCGCGCGGCGATGCGGCGATCTATGATTTCAACCGCCGGGTCATCACCCTGGCGGGCAACGTCGCACTGCGGCGGGGCAGTGATACGCTTAACGGGGGACGCCTGGTAATCGATCTCAACAGCGGAATTTCCAGCGTTGACGGTCGCGGCTCGGCCCAGACGGGTGGCCGGGTCTCGGGCACCTTCGCTGTCCCCAAGCGCAACTGATCCCGCGCTGCCCTGAACGGCGATGGGTCCGCCTTCCCTGCTTGTCATCGGGCTGAACTATGCGCCCGAGCCGGTCGGCATCGGCCCCTACACGGCTGGCCTGTGCGAAACGCTGGTCCGGTCCGGCCACAAGGTCACCGCAATTGTCGGCAAGCCCTATTACCCCCAGTGGCAGGCCGACCCGGCCTATGCCGGCGGCTGGCTGGAGAGCGAAGAGAACGGCGTCCGGCTGGTGCGCTGCCCGCACTATGTGCCGCAAGACCCGATCGGGATCCGCCGCTTTGCGCACCTGATCAGCTTTGCGATCACCGCGCTGATACCGGCGATGCGGATTGCGGTGCGCGAGCGTCCGCAGGTGGTGTTGTGCGTCGCCCCGGCGCTGCTCAGCGTACTCGCCGCGATCCTGGCCGCCTGGCTGTGCGGGGCGCGGCTGTGGATTCACGTCCAGGACTTCGAAGTCGAAGCAGCTTTCGCGACCGGGCTGATGCGCCCAAACACCGTCAAGGCCAGGTTCGCGCTCTGGGCCGAAGGCTGGATCCTGCGCCAGGCCGATCGGGTTTCAACCATCAGTCCGCAGATGGTTGTCAAGCTGGGCGAAAAGGGCATTTCGCCCGAGCGGCGGATGGAGCTGCGCAACTGGGCGAACGCCAGCTTTGCCCCCGATCAGGCCGGTGCCGCCAGGCTGCGGGCCCAGTGGTCGCTCGATGACCGGATCGTTGCGCTCTATTCAGGCAATATCGCCCGCAAGCAGGGGATCGAGATCCTCATCGATACGGCGCGGTTGCTCCAGCACCGGCAAGACATCGCCTTTGTCATCTGCGGTGAAGGGCCCAATCGCCAACCGCTTGAGACGCGGGCCGCAGGCCTGAACAATGTGCAGCTGCACGATCTGCAACCGGCCGAGCGGATGGGGGCCATGCTGACCATGGCAGATCTCCACCTGTTGCCGCAGATTGCAGGCGCAGCGGACCTGGTTCTGCCATCGAAGCTCACCAACATGCTCGCCTCTGGCAAGCCGGTGGTGGCGACGACCGAGGAAGGGACCGGGCTCTACGGCGAAGTGGAAGGCTGCGGGCTCTGCGTGCCGCCGGGCGATGCCGCCGCTCTCGCTGCCGCGATCACGACCCTGGCCGACGATCCCGACCGCCGCGCCAAGCTGGGTAAGGTCGCGGCAGCGCGTGCCGCCGAGCGCTGGCAGCAGGACGCCATCCTGGCGCGGGCAACTACTGCTCTTCGGGATCTGCTGCGCTAGTCGGCTGGGGCGAGGCGCTGGCGCTTTCTTCAGGCTCTGACGGACTCGGTTCGAACCCGGTTGTATCCATCACCGGCTCGCCAAATTTTTCCTGCTCTTCTGCGGGATCGATAGGCGGCGCGGCAGCCGGCGCCGGGTTTTCGGCCGGAGCGGGGGCAGGCGCGGGGGCTTCGGGCTGCGGCGTGGCCAGCAATTGTTCGTGCCCGCCGCCCCGCGCAAAAAAGGCAGTCGCAAGCGCGCTGATGCCCACCACCCACAGCAAGGCAAACCGCCAGTCGCGGAACAATCGGTCCATATCAGCGATCCTTGTCCCATGGCGACTGGTGCCCAAGCGACCACGCCGCCACTTGCCAGCAGCTTTGGAACACGGTCGTGATCTTGGACCCGAACATGGTCAGGAAAATAGCAGGTGGTTGTTAACGAAGCCTTCCTTCAGTTCTCCGCCCCGGCTTCGCGCTTGAGCTCATAAAGCAGGTCCAGCGCCTCGCGCGGGCTGAGGGCATCGACGTCGAGACCCTTGAGCCGCTCGCGCAGGCTATCCACCAGGTCCGCGCGAGCTTCTGCAGCAGCGGCGAACAGCGGCAGGTCGCCCAGCCCTGCGGCCAGCCCGCCCGTTTCGGCCCGGCCCTTCTCGAGCCGTTCGAGCACGGCCCTGGCGCGCGTGACGACCGGTGCCGGCACCCCGGCCAGCTTGGCCACGGCCAGGCCATAAGACCGATCCGCTGGCCCTTCCGCCACCTCGTGCAGCAGGACGAGGTCACCCTTCCACTCACGCGCGCGGACGTGATGGAGCGAAAGCGCATCGCAGGTTTCGGCCAGCCGGGCGAGTTCGTGGTAATGCGTCGCGAACAGGCAGCGGCACCGGTTTACGCCGTGCACGGCCTCCACCACCGCCCAGGCCAGGGCGAGGCCATCATAGGTCGAGGTGCCGCGCCCGACCTCGTCCAGGATCACGAAGCTGCGTTCGCTCGCCTGGGCGAGGATCGCTGCCGTCTCGACCATCTCGACCATGAAGGTCGAGCGGCCACGGGCGAGGTTATCGGACGCGCCGACGCGGCTGAACAGGCGATCGACCAGCCCGATCCGCGCTGCCTCGGCCGGCACGAAACTGCCGGCCTGGGCCAGCAGGACGATCAGCGCGTTCTGGCGCAGGAAGGTTGACTTGCCGCCCATGTTGGGGCCGCCGACCAGCCACAGCCGGTCCTGCGGCACGAGACGGCAATCGTTGGCCACGAACCGCTCACCCTTGCCGGCCAGCGCAGCCTCGACCACCGGGTGGCGTCCACCTGTGATGTCGAGGCAGGCCTCTTCCACCACATCGGGCCGGGCCCAGCCGCCTTCGGCTGCCCGTTCGGCCAGCGCCGCTGCCACATCGATCCGTGCCAGTGCCGCTGCCGTCGCCGCGATCGCCTGACTGGCCTTCACCGCAACGCCGACCAGTTCCTCGAAATGCGCTTCCTCTGCCGCCAGGGCATGGCCGCCGGCTTCGGCAATGCGGCTGGCTTCGGCATGGAGCGCAACCGCGTTGAAGCGCACGGCCCCGGTCATGGTCTGGCGATGCGTAAAGCCGCTGTCGGGTACCATAAGCGGATCGGCCTTGGTCGCCGGCACCTCGATGAAATAGCCGAGCACGCCGTTGTGCCGGACCTTGAGCGCGGCAATCCCGGTCTGGTCACGGTACTTGGCTTCCAGCACGGCGATCGCCCGGCGCGCATCGCCCGAGATGCGCCGTAGTTCGTCCAGCGCGTGGTCGTAACCTTCGGCGATGTAGCCGCCCTGGCTGCGCTCGGTTGGCGGGCTGGGCACCAGCGCGCGGCTGAACAGGTCGACCAGCGCCCCATGCCCGGCCAGTGCCGGGAGCAGCGCATCCAGCAGCGCCGGACGATCCTGGCGGTGCCGGAGGTGATCATGGATCCGCCGCGCTTCGGACAGGCCATCGCGCAACTGGCCAAGGTCGCGCGGGCTACCCCGCCCAGCGACAATCCGGCCCAGCGCCCGGCCCACGTCTGGCGCAGCGCGCAGGACGGCCCGCAGATCACCGCGCAGCAGGGCATCGTCGTGCAGCCACTGCACCAGATCGAGCCGCGCCGCGATTGTACCCGCGTCGGTAAGCGGTGCGGCGAGGTCTTCGGCGAGTTGCCGCGCGCCGGCACCGGTGACGCAGCGATCGAGCGCCTCGACCAGGCTGCCCTTGCGCGTGCCCTGGCTTGAGACGAGGATTTCGAGGCTGGCCCGGGTCGCCTCGTCCATGGCGAGGTGCGCAGACTGGCCGAGCACGACTGGCGGCAACAGCAGCGGCAGCTTGCCGCGCCCGACATGGTCAAGATAGGCGATCAGCCCCCCAGCCGCCGCCAGCATGGCACGCGAGAACTGGCCGAACCCGTCCAGCGTGGCCACGCTGTGGACCGCCTTCAGCCGCGCCTCGCCGCCATCGCTGGAGAAGGTACTGGCCGGACGCGGAATCCCATCGGGCGGACAAGCGTCCCAGCCATCGGGCGCGACCAGTTCACTCGCTCCCAGTCGCGCCAGCGCTGCCCCCAGCCGCTCGGGATCACATTCCTCAAGCTCCATCCGCCCGGTCGAGATATCGCAGGCCGCGATCCCGCAGGAGCCGCGCACTTCGCAGATCGCGGCCAGCACGTTGGCACGGCGCGGTTCGAGCAAGGCTTCCTCGGTCAAGGTCCCGGCGGTGACGAACCGGACAATGTCCCGCGCGACCAGCGCCTTGGAACCGCCGCGCTTCTTCGCTTCTTCGGGCGTTTCGACCTGTTCGGCGATCGCCACGCGGCAGCCGGCCTTGATCAGTCGCGCCAGGTAACCTTCAGCCGAATGGACTGGCACACCGCACATCGGGATTGGCATCCCCATATGCTCGCCCCGACTGGTGAGCGCGATGTCGAGGATCTGGGCGGCCTGCTTGGCATCGTCGAAGAACAGCTCGAAGAAATCGCCCATCCGGTAGAACAGCAGGCAATCGCCGGCCTCGGCCTTCAGCGCCAGATACTGCGCCATCATCGGGGTTGCGGGGCCGGTCATCGCCAATCGGTTAGCCGCTTGAATACGATTCGCCCAAGCTGCACCGGGCAGCTTTCCCCTATCCCGTCGCGGCGAGTTCCGTTAGGGCAGCGCTGATCCAGGGAGGTACCGGTGTCCGACGAAACGAGTCCGCGGGATGAGAACAGCAGAGTGAGCTTCACCGAGCGTGAGGCGCTGTTCTATCACAAGACGATCCGCCCGGGGAAAATCGAGATCATCGCCAGCAAGCCGATGGCGACGCAGCGCGATCTGAGCCTGGCCTATTCGCCCGGCGTCGCCGTGCCCGTAGAGGCGATCGCCGCCAATCCGGCCGATGCCTATGAGTATACGGCCAAGGGCAACCTGGTTGCCGTGATTTCGAACGGCACTGCGATCCTTGGCCTCGGCAATCTTGGCGCGCTGGCCTCGAAGCCGGTGATGGAAGGCAAGGCCGTCCTGTTCAAGCGCTTTGCCGACGTCGATTCGATCGACATCGAACTGGCCAGCGAAGACCCCGATGCGATCATCGAGGCGGTGGCGATGATGGAGCCGAGCTTCGGTGGCATCAATCTGGAAGACATCAAGGCCCCCGAATGCTTCGTGATCGAGCAGGCGCTGCGCGAGCGGATGAAGATCCCGGTAATGCACGATGACCAGCACGGCACCGCGATCATCGCCGCCGCGGGCCTGGTCAACGCCTGTTACCTGACAGGCCGCGAGTTCAAGGACGTCAAGGTGGTGGTGAACGGCGCGGGCGCTTCGGCGCTGGCCTGCACCGCGCTGATCAAGTCGATGGGCGTGCGGCATGAGAACGTGACCGTTTGCGACCGCTCCGGCGTGATCTATCGCGGCCGTGAAGGCGGGATGGACCAGTGGAAGAGCGCCCACGCGATCGACACCACGGCGCGCAGTCTGGAAGAAGCGCTGGTCGGCGCCGATATCTTCCTGGGCCTGTCTGCTGCCGGTGCGCTCAAGCCCGAATATGTCGCCAAGATGGCGCCCAAGCCGATCATCTTCGCGATGGCCAACCCCGATCCGGAAATCCGGCCCGAGGATGCCAAGGCCGTGCGCCCCGACGCGATCATTGCCACCGGGCGATCGGACTATCCCAACCAGGTCAACAATGTGCTCGGCTTCCCCTTCATCTTCCGCGGCGCGCTCGATGTGCGGGCAACGACGATCAACGAGGAAATGAAGATCGCCGCCGCCAAGGCCATTGCCGAACTGGCGCGCGAGCAGGTGCCCGAGGAAGTCGCCGCGGCTTACGGGCAGAAGTACCAATTCGGGCCCGATTACATCATCCCCGCGCCGTTCGATCCGCGGCTGATGGAAGTGGTGTCCTCAGCCGTTGCCAAGGCGGCGATGGAGACTGGCGTCGCGCAGAAGCCGATCGAGGATTTTGATGCCTATCGCCACAGCCTGAAGGCGCGCCTCAATCCGACCACTTCGGTGCTGACCCAGGTCTATGAGCAGGTGAAGGCCAACCCCAAGCGGGTGATCTTTGCCGAGGCCGAGGACGAAGTGGTGCTGCGCGCCGCGATCCAGTACCGCGACTTTGGCTATGGCGAGCCGGTGCTGGTCGGCCGGACCGATCAGGTGAAGGCCAAGCTGATCGAGCTGGGGGTCGAGAACCCGGACAGCTACCAGATCGAGAATTCGGCGGTGAGCAAACACGTCCCCGCCATGGTCGAAGCGCTTTATGCCAAGCTGCAGCGGCGCGGCTTCCTGGAGCGCGACGTGCGCCGCATGGTCAACCAGGACCGCAACGTCTTTGCCTCGCTGCTGCTCAAGCTGGGCGTGGGCGATGCCATGGTCACCGGCAAGACCCGCACCTTTGCCCAGACCATGCGCGAGGTGCGCCAGGTGCTGGAGCCGCAGGAAGGGCGCCTGCCGTTCGGCATCCACCTGATGATCGGCAAGAACTATACTGTGTTCCTGTCCGACACGACGGTGAACGAACGGCCAAGTGCCGCTGAACTGGCAGTGATCGCCAAGGAAACCGCAGCGGTCGCCCGGCGCCTTGGGCATGAACCGCGCGTTGCCTTCCTCTCCTATTCGACCTTCGGCAACCCGCCGGGGCGCTGGCTCGAATCGATCCGCGAAGCTGTGGCGATCCTAGATGCCGAGAACCCAGGCTTTGAGTATGAGGGTGAAGTGGCCCCCGACGCGGCGCTCAACCCGACGGTGATGAAGAACTATCCCTTCAGCCGCCTGACCGCTCCGGCCAATGTGCTGGTCATGCCGGGGCTGCAATCGGCCAATATCTCGGCCAAGCTGCTGCGCGAGCTGGCCGGCAATGCGACGATCGGGCCGATGCTGATCGGGATGGAAAAGCCGGTTCAGGTGATCCCGATGACCGCGATTGCGCCGGATATCCTGACCCTGGCGGTTCTGGCTGCTGCGGGCGTAGCGGGATAAACGCTATCAGCCGCGCCGGGGGTGGTCCACTCACCCCCAGGCGCGGTAGACGCCGTAAACGCTGGTCAGGGTCAGGACGATGCCGACCAGGATCAGCATGGTCTTGGGCGGAAAATGCTTGGCCGCCCAGGCTCCGATCGGGGCTGCGGCCATCCCGCCGATCAGCAAGCCCAGCGTGGCGCCCGCGACATCGGCGAAGCCCAGGTGGTAAATGAAGGCTGCGCTGATCGTCAGCGTCAGGAAGAACTCAACCGAATTGACCGTGCCGACGACCTTGCGCGGATCGGCCCCCTGAATCAGCAGGTTGGACGTCACGACGGGGCCCCAGCCGCCGCCGCCGGCAGCATCGAGAAACCCACCGACCAGACTCAGCGTGGCGACCAGCTTGGCCTCACGAACGCGCGGGGGATACATCAGGCCGCGCCACAACAGGTAGAGACCGATACCCGCAAGGTAGGTCAGCACAAACGGCTTGACCACATCGGCATGCAGCGAAGTCAGCACATAGGCCCCGGTGACGCCGCCAATGATCCCGGGGATGAGCAGGCGGACGAACAGCTTGCCGTCGATATTGCCGTGCAGCAGGTGGCTGATTCCGGACGCCGCCGTGGTGAAACACTCAACCAGATGGACTCGCTGCGAAGCTTGCGCGGGGGGCACGCCCAGGACCCCTACCAGCAGGGTGTTCGAGATAACGCCAAAGGCCATGCCCAGCGCGCCATCGACCAACTGGGCCGCAAAGCCCACCGCAATGAACGGGAGCAGGTAGGCAAGGTCGATTGCGCCAAGATCCATGACCGACTCCTTCGTGGGCTTTGTCGATCAAATGGCTAGAGTTAACGTCACGGCACTGCCAGAAAGTTTTTCACACCCGCGCCGAAGTGAAATTATCCTGCGGCGGTCTGATCCTGTGGCACCGCCAGCCCGATCGCTGCCCTGAACCGGGCCGGGTTTGGAGCGAGCTGGGCAAGCGTATAGCCATCGAGTCGCGCCAGGAAATCGCCCAGCGCGAGGTTGAGCGCCCCTTGCAACCCGCAAACCCCGGCAATCGTACAAGTGTTGGTCTGGCGATCGAAACACTCGACAAAAGTTCCGGTCGGCTCAAGCGCGCGCACCACTGCGCCGACGTTGATTTCTGCCGCTGGCCGCGCCAGCGACACGCCCCCGCCCCGCCCCCGCCGCGCTTCGAGATAGCCCAGCGCGGTCAGCTGCTGCGCAACCTTCATCAGGTGATGGCGCGAGACCCCGAACACCCCCGCCACTTCATCGACCGAAGCCTGGCCGCCGTGCTGGGCCAGATACATCAGCAGCCGCAACGCATAGTCGGTGTGAAGGTTCAGGCGCATAAAAGTGGTATATTGGATATTGCTTAAACAGGCAAGGTCGGTTAAGTAGTATTCAATTTACCACTTATTGAGTCGCTACCATGTCCGATCCGCACCCCATTGCCGCTGCTGCCAGAGCCGCTAAGCGCGCCGCCGCCGCCGCAGTCAGCATCGATGACCGCTTCATCGATCGGCTGGTTGAAGAGTTCTATGCCAAGGTCCGCGCAGACCCGGTGCTGGCCCCGATCTTTGCCGCCAGGATCGACGATTGGGGACCGCATCTGGCGCGCATGAAGCAGTTCTGGGGCGTGATCCTGCTCGGCGAAGGGCAGTTCAGCGGCAGTCCCATGACGCTGCATGCCGCCATCCCCGGGATCGGTGAATTTCACTTCCGGCGCTGGCTGGCGCTGTTCGAGGCCACCCTGCGCGAACTCGAAGGCGATGCCGGCGCGACCACGCTGGTTGGCACGCGCGCCCGTGCAATCGCGGACAGCTTGCTGACCGGTATCCACATCCACCGCGATCGCCGCCGCGATCTTCAAGCAATGAAAGGACTAAGCCATGCTTGAACTGCGCCAAACATTCACAGCCGATCACACGATCGATCTGGCCGATGCCCACGATGTAAGCATTCTGGCGACTGTCTTCCCCCTTACGGAAGCCGCCCCAGTTCAGCCGGAAACGGTCGATCTGGAACTGCCCGGCTGGATCTGGGGCAGCATGGCGGCCTGCTATGGCCTGTTCTTCGGCGGTCTCTTTGCCGCGAGCGGTCATGATGGCGAAGCGATCTTCGCGATCGTGATCAGCCTGGGCTATGCGGCGATGTACTTCGGCACGGCTTCCATCCTGTTCGGCATGAATCCGCCGCGCCAGCCCTCGGCCTTTGTGCGCCGCCTCGCGCCGCTGCAGACCTGGACTGGTCCGATGGATACCGTGGCGGTGGCCGCGCAAGTCCTGACCGTGCCAGCCTGCCTCGCCTTCTTTGGCCTGGCCGCAGCCATCATCCGCGCTGCGGTGATGGGGTAAGGGAGATCGACCGATGACCCGCATCCTGCACGCTTCGATCCCGGCTGACCGGCCGGACCATGTCGCCCGGGTTCTCGCCCGGATCATGGGCGGATCGGCCCTGCCCTTTCCGCCGGGAGGCCCCGATGCCTGGATCGCCTGGGCTGACGACGGCCAGACCGAGATCGAAGTGGTGCGGCGTGGCGATTGCCTGGCGCGGGGGCCCGCTGAAGCAGAATGGCTTGCGTCGGTCCGGCACGGCCGCAGCAGCGAAGTTCATCTCGCCTTGGCGGTGCCGCTGGCCATGAGCGACCTTCTCGCCATTGCCGATGAGGCCAACTGGCCGGCGCGGGTCTGCAATCGCGGCGGGCTGTTCGAACTGGTCGAGCGGTGGGTTGAAGGCGCGTTCCTGATCGAATTGTTCGATCCGGCCCAGTCGGACCATTTCGCCCGGGTCATGTCAGCGCGGCAATGGGCCGAACTGCTCGCCGCCGGACCGCCGCCAGCGCTTCAGCCGGTGTAGCGTTCCCACGGGAAGCTGGCCGAGAGGCGGCAGCTGTCGCTGATCACCTCAACCTGCACGGTGCCGCCACGTTGGCCCCAGCGGAACGGCACGTAATAGCGGGCAAATCGCCCTGCCGCGTCGGCGCGGACTGACCAGTCAATCGGCTTCATGTCACCGTTGCGCAGCTGATAGCGTGCCGGACTTCCCTCACCCAGCCCCTCCGCCGCAATCAGCACAAAGCGGCCATTGCCGGTGATTGTGAGCGCGCAATCGGCATCGCTGGCTTCGGCCAGCACCGGCCAATCACTGTCGGCCATGGCAGCGGCCGGACCGGCGACAAGCAAAGCAGCGAGCAGCGGTAGAGTCTTGAGCATGGGACAGCGCCTTCCTGACTGGATCAGGGTTCTACCCGGTTCCGTGCCATAGCGGTGCGCCGATTACGCAGCGCGTCAGATCGGCACAGTTTCAGCGGCGGCGATAGCGGAAGTACCAGATTTTATGGCGTAAATCAAGTAACTTGCTGAGCTTCATTCACTTTTCAGGTCCAAATCGGGTCCAAAATCTGCTCCAGCAATCACCGGGTAATCACCGTGTCGGCGAGCTGTCGCAGGCACTGGATTTGCGATTGGGACGATCACATTTCAGATCCTCCGACAAACCAGCGCCCTTTCCGGTAATTTGTAGCACTGGCGCGCTGGCCCATTGCGGTTACCACAGATTCAGACTCGACAATTGATCGACACAATTATATAGTTGTGTCGATGATACCGGATTTGATCGATCTAGGCTCGCCTTGCCCTTGGGCCGTGTTGCCACCCGGCATCCACGACACGACCCTTGCCGAAGTCGAGGCCCGCTTCGCGACAACGCCGCACCGCAAGTGGCTGTTCGACGGCTTCGTCAGGGTGACTGAAGCATTGGCCGCAGTCGGGTGCCGGTTCGCCTACCTCGACGGAAGCTTCGTCACCGCGAAACCCCATCCCGGGGATTTCGACGGCTGCTGGGACCATGTCGGAGTCGATCTCGCCAAGCTCGACCCGGTCCTTCTCAAATTCGACAACAACCGGGCCGCGCAGAAAGCGAAGTACCTCGGCGAAATGTTCATCGCCGGGATGCCCAACGGGAAAGGCGGCCCCTTCGTCGACTTCTTCCAGGTCGAGAAGTCCTCGGGCCAGACCAAGGGCATCCTTCGCATTCCGCTCGCGCCGCCGGAAGGAGCGTCGCCATGATCACCAACGAAAAACAGTACAGGTCCACCCGGGCGTCAATCGAGAAGCTGGCGGTAGCCTTCGCGGACCTCGACGCACCGACGGGCGATCTTCCCGAGGTGCTGGTAAAGGCGCAGCGCTCGGCGCTGCGCAGCCAGATCGACGAACTCGAAGGCGAGCTGCGCTTCTACGAAGATCTGCGCGCGGGCAAAATATCGGAGTTTGCGGCCGAAAGCCTGCATGACCTCCCTGACATTCTCATCAAGGCGCGCATCGCGCGTGGCATGAGCCAAAAAGACCTGGGCGATTTCCTCGGCGTCGCCGAGCAGCAAATCCAGCGCTATGAGGCCGACCGCTATCGCATGGCGAGCCTCGATCGTCTGACCGAGGTGGCCGACGCGCTCAACGTTCGTATCGTCGAGCGCGCCCAGCTGGTGGGCAGTCCGAAGCTCGACACCGTCGATCCGTCCGTCTGGCAGACGTTTCCGCTCGCCGAAATGTACAAGCGCGGGTGGTTCGAGGACTTCCCGGGCACGCTCTCGCAGGCGCGCAAGGCCGCTGGCGACTTGATCCCGGCGTTTCTCCACGGTGCCCACTCCCAGTTCGCGCCGATGGCCTTGCACCGCAAGTCGGTACGGTCGAGCGGGCAGGTGCATGAGGCCGCGATCGCCGCATGGGAGGCGCGCGTTCGGACGCTCGCCGAACGCAATCGGCCCGAGCGGCCATTCGATCGCGATCGTCTCACCGCGGACTGGGTCCGAGGCCTGGTTGCGCTCAGCATTGACGACGATGGACCACGCAGTGCGGTCGAATATCTGCGCGCCGCTGGCATATCATTGGTAGTTGAGCGTCACCTTCCGGGCACGCTGCTTGACGGTGCCGCCCTGGCATCGGCTGATCATCATGCGATTGTCGCGATGACCTTGCGCCACGACCGGCTCGACAACTTCTGGTTCACGCTCCTTCACGAGGTCGGGCACCTGAAGCTGCACGTCCGCTTGGGTGAATATGCGGCGATCTTCGATGACAACGATTCACCCGCCGCCGACAATATTGAGCGGGACGCCGACCACTTCGCGCTTGAAGCGCTGATCCCCAGCGCGAGTTGGGACCTTGCGGTGTCGCGTTTCACCAGGAACGACAAGGCTGTGCTGTCCGATGCCAAGCGCTTTGGGGTGTCGCCTGCGGTGATTGCAGGTCGGATCCGGCGTGATGCGAATGACTACACGCTGTTCCGCACGCTCGTCGGCAACGGCGAGGTTCGCCGCCAGTTCGATCTTTGAGGGGCAGCGCAAATGCCGATCACCCAAACCGACTACGTTCCGATCCTCAAATGGCGACAGGGCGAATACCAGGCGCTCTGGCGGCTGGCCGATGCGATCAAGGACCGCACGGTACCCTTGATTGAGATCACCCCGCCCGACTTCGACTTCGAGAGCTGGAGGCCAGCCAAGACCATCGACGAGCATCTTGCCCCGTTCGCGACCCGCTTGCAAAAGAAGTGGGGCTCGCGTCTCGCCTTGCTCGACTGCGGCCTGCTCGATACGTCAGCGAGGATGCATGGCGGAAAGCATCCGATGCTCTACCTGTGCGAGCAGGCGTTCGCTCAGGAAGCGACGATCGTGCCGGTGGTCAGGATCACGAGCGATCCGGCGTACCGCGCGGCGGTCGCGACCGCACAGGCCATGATGCAGACCGGGATCGCGCTGCGATGCTCGCTCGCCGAGGCAATGGATGTTTCGACCTTCGATGTCGAGGTCGCTGCGCTGCGGCAGCAACTCGGCGTCGCGTTGGAGGATTGCGACCTGATCCTCGACCTCGAGGAACCAAGCTGGGATCCCCAGCACGTCCTTGTCGCGATCGTATCGGCCGCGCTCAAGGGATCGAGCGCAATGGCAGGAGCGCGAAGCGTGACCCTTGCCGGCACCTCGTTTCCCGCGCCGATGGCCGAAGTCACCGGGCCGCTACAGTATTGGCCCCGGCGCGAATGGGCATTCTTCGGTGCGGTTCGGGCGACGCTCGGCAGCGGAGACCGCATACCCAGCTTCGGCGACTACGCTATTGCGGGACATGGCTTTGCGCCGCTTCGCTGTAGACCGCGGCGGTCGGAGGGTCGGGCGACCAGAGCGACGCACGCATTTCGACCTGAACCCGTCCAGGGCGATCGTCGTACGTGATCAGCTGGAAGCCATGGTCGTCATGGACGCCAGCGGCTTGCAGGCGAAAATTGACGACGTCCATGCGGCGATCGCCCGCGGAGGTGCTGTGGCGCTCTACTCTGAACATTCCAACGGGCTCCGCGAGATCCGCCATCCTCTCCAGGAAGAGCAGGGGCTCGACCGAAATCGCAATGTCGATAGCGGGAAGTACTTCCGCCATTCCGAACTGTGGCAGCCTCGCCTGGGTCGCACGAAGCTTGCCTCGCTGGCTGATACTCTCTCCAGGCACGTTACAAATCCTCCAAGCCAGATCATCCTTATCAGAGGTTTTGTAACAAGCCGAACCAAGCTGGACCGCCCTTGATGTCCGAAAAATGGATACAAATTTCGGACATCGACCTGGAGCGTGGACCGGTGACGAGGGGAAAGTCTTCCCCTGAGCCGGAGCCGGATCGTCTCCAGCTACCCCTTCGAGCGGGGGCACCCCGCACGCACTCTGAACCGGCGGCCGTGGTTGCATGTGCAGACAAGGAAAGCCGACAGGCCCCGCCTTTCCGCCTGCACGGGCAAGGACAGCGATGGCCGCCTCAGTTTAGGGTGCGGTTTTCTGGCCTTGGCGATCTCGCTGGCCGCTCGCGCGACAGGATGGCCGCCGCGATTGGGCTGGGCCTGCGCCTGTGGATCGCCGGCGTGGTGATCTTCGCGCTGGGCCACATGGTCTCGGTCTGGGCGGCGCGGCGCGATCCCCAGTTCGTCGATGTCGCGCGGCGGCATC
>VFQM010002326.1_pt1 | contig 14317 bp, 27 predicted proteins | sample 3512391 | NCBI WGS metagenome assembly VFQM01 (sample SAMN10412369, study PRJNA504923) | tailings metagenome | isolation source: Replicate 1 from Balatoc abandoned mine | place: Philippines
CCATGGAAGACGGCCTGCGCTTCGCTATTCGCGAAGGTGGTCGTACCGTTGGTGCCGGCGTGGTTGCCAAAGTCATCGAGTAATCGATTGGCGTTTGAAAAGGGCTCCTTCGGGAGCCCTTTTCTTTTGTTGATCATTTATTGACACCCCCGGGGGGCATCCGTACAATCACGCCTCCTTTTATCGGGCGTATTCCGCCCGGTGGGGATGGCAACTTGGAGTCTGAGGTCAAAATGCAAAACCAACAAATCCGTATTCGGTTGAAGGCTTTTGACCATCGCCTGATCGATCAATCTACCCAGGAAATCGTGGAAACCGCGAAACGTACTGGTGCTCAGGTGCATGGTCCGATTCCTCTGCCCACCCGCAAGGAGCGGTACACTGTGCTGATCTCCCCGCACGTCAACAAAGACGCGCGTGATCAGTATGAAATTCGTACCCATAAGCGTGTTCTGGACATCGTCCAGCCGACGGATAAAACCGTTGATGCGCTGATGAAGCTCGATCTTGCGGCTGGCGTGGAAGTGCAGATCAGCCTCGGCTAACGAACTGCAAGTTTGTTAGTCGTGTAACGCTCTGAAATGGGCGGCCATAGCGGGTGAAAGCCCCGTACACTCATGAGGTTCTAACATGACTATTGGTGTAGTCGGTCGTAAGTGCGGCATGACCCGCATTTTCACCGAAGAAGGTGTCTCCATTCCGGTTACGGTCATTGAGATCGAGCCGAATCGCGTGACCCAGTTCAAAACTGAAGAAACCGATGGCTACCGCGCAGTGCAGGTCACTGTTGGTGAGCGTCGTGCTTCCCGTGTGACCAAGGCGCAAGCCGGTCACTTTGCCAAGGCCAGCGTTGCTGCCGGTCGCGGTGTCTGGGAATTCCGTCTTGAAGAAGGCGAGTACCAGGCTGGCGATCAAATTACTGCCGAGCTTTTCCAGGCGGGTCAGCTGGTGGATGTCACCGGTCAGTCCAAGGGTAAAGGTTTCGCCGGTACCATCAAGCGCTGGAACTTCCGTGGTCAGGACAATACTCACGGTAACTCGGTTTCGCACCGTGTTCCGGGCTCTATCGGCCAGTGCCAGACTCCTGGTCGAGTATTCAAGGGCAAGAAAATGTCCGGTCACCTGGGTGCTGAGCGCGTAACCGTGCAGTCCCTGGAAGTTGTCCGTGTCGATGCTGAGCGCAATCTGCTGCTGGTCAAGGGTGCCGTTCCGGGCTCTACCGGTGGTGATGTGCTGGTGCGTCCGGCAGCCAAGGCTCGCGGTTAAGAGGGGAAGCTGAGATGCAATTGAATGTAAATGGCGCTCAGGCTATCGAAGTCTCCGAGCGTACTTTTGGTGGTGAGTTCAACGAGACCCTGGTTCACCAGGCCGTTGTCGCCTACATGGCCGGTGGCCGTCAGGGTACTCGCGCTCAGAAGACCCGTTCCGAAGTGTCCGGTGGTGGCAAGAAGCCCTGGCGTCAAAAGGGTACCGGTCGTGCTCGTGCGGGCACTATCCGTAGCCCCATCTGGCGTTCCGGTGGTACCACGTTCGCTGCCAAGCCGCAGGATCACTCGCAGAAGCTCAACAAGAAGATGTATCGCGCTGCCATGCGCTCCATCCTCGCTGAGCTGGTCCGTCAGGATCGCCTGGTCGTGGTTGATGATTTCGCCGTAGCTGCGCCGAAGACCAAAGAGCTGGCTGCCAAGCTGGCTGGCCTGGGTCTGAACGATGTGTTGATCGTGTCGGAGTCGGTTGACCAGAACCTGTACCTGGCTGCTCGCAACCTGCCGCATGTCGATGTGCGTGATGTGCAGGGTTCCGACCCGGTAAGCCTGATCGCCTACGACAAGGTGCTGATCACCGTGTCTGCCGTGAAGAAGTTCGAGGAGCTGCTGGCATGAACCAGGAACGCGTTTTCAAAGTGCTGCTTGGTCCGCACATCTCCGAGAAGGCTACCGTCCTTGCTGACGGCAAGAGCCAGTTCGTTTTCAAGGTTGCCACTGATGCAACCAAGCTGGAAATCAAGAAGGCCGTAGAAAGCCTGTTCGGCGTGAAAGTTGCCGGTGTCTGCACCTTGAATGTCAAGGGTAAGACCAAGCGCACTGCTCGCGGCCTGGGCAAGCGTAACGACTGGAAAAAGGCGTACATCGCCCTCCAGCCGGGCCAAGATCTCGATTTCGCCAGCAGCGCTGAGTAAAGGGGTGCATCATGGCAATCGTTAAATGCAAACCGACATCCGCTGGCCGCCGTTTCGTGGTCAAGGTTGTCAACCAGGATCTGCACAAGGGTGCCCCGTACGCTCCGCTGGTCGAGAAGAAGTCCAAGAGCGGTGGTCGTAACAACAACGGTCGCATCACCACCCGCCACATTGGTGGTGGTCACAAGCAGCACTATCGTTTGGTCGACTTCCGTCGCAACGACAAGGACGGCATTCCTGCCGTTGTCGAGCGTATCGAATACGATCCGAACCGTACTGCACACATTGCGCTGCTCAAGTATGCCGACGGCGAGCGTCGCTACATCATCGCGCCGAAAGGCGTGGTAGCGGGTGATCAGCTGGTGGCCGGCGCCCACGCGCCGATAAAGCCGGGCAACAGCCTGCCGCTGCGTAACATTCCGGTTGGTAGCACGGTGCATGGCATCGAGCTTAAGCCGGGTAAGGGTGCTCAAATCGCGCGTTCCGCAGGTGCCTCCGTGCAGCTGGTCGCTCGCGAAGGTGCCTACGTTACCCTGCGTCTGCGTTCCGGTGAAATGCGCAAGGTGCTCTCCGAGTGCCGTGCAACCTTGGGCGAAGTCTCCAACTCGGAGCACAGCCTGCGTTCCCTGGGCAAGGCCGGTGCCAAGCGCTGGCGCGGTGTTCGTCCGACCGTTCGTGGTGTTGCCATGAACCCGGTTGATCACCCGCACGGTGGTGGTGAGGGTCGTACTTCTGGTGGTCGTCACCCGGTTTCGCCGTGGGGCTTCCCGACCAAGGGTGCGAAGACTCGCTCCAACAAGCGCACCGACAACATGATCGTTCGTCGCCGCAAGTAATTAGAGGGATACGACAGTGCCGCGTTCTCTGAAAAAAGGTCCTTTTATCGATCTTCACCTACTGAAGAAGGTCGAGGTTGCGGTGGAAAAGAGCGATCGCAAGCCGGTGAAAACCTGGTCGCGCCGTTCGATCATTCTGCCGCAGATGGTCGGTCTGACCATTGCTGTGCATAACGGCCGTCAACATGTCCCGGTTCTGGTGAACGAAGACATGGTCGGTCATAAACTCGGCGAGTTTGCTGCCACCCGCACCTATCGCGGTCACGTAGCAGACAAGAAAGCCAAGCGTTAAGGGGTAAGGAACGATGGAAGTAGCCGCTAAGCTGTCTGGCGCTCGCATTTCCGCCCAGAAAGCCCGCTTGGTCGCCGACCAGATCCGCGGGAAGAAGGTGGGCGATGCGCTCAACCTCCTGGCTTTCAGCAGCAAGAAAGCCGCCGAGATCATGAAGAAAGTGCTGGAGTCGGCCGTTGCCAACGCCGAGCACAACGAAGGTGCGGATGTAGACGATCTGAAAGTCTCCACCGTCTTCGTCAACGAAGGGCGTTCGCTGAAGCGCATCATGCCGCGTGCCAAAGGCCGTGCTGATCGCATCGTCAAGCGGTCTTGCCATATCACTGTCAAGGTTGCGGACAAGTAACGGAGTCGATCAGATGGGTCAGAAAGTACATCCCACTGGCATTCGCCTGGGTATCGTCAAGGAGCACACCTCCATTTGGTATGCAGACAAGCGTCAATACGCTGATTATCTGTTTGCCGATCTCAAGGTTCGTGAGTATCTCCAAGACAAACTAAAAAGCGCGTCCGTAAGCCGTATCGACATTGCTCGCCCGGCGCAAACCGCACGCATCACCATCCACACCGCTCGTCCCGGCATTGTGATCGGCAAGAAAGGTGAAGATGTTGAGAAGCTGCGTCAGGACCTGACCAAGCAGATGGGTGTGCCGGTGCACATCAACATCGAAGAAATTCGCCGTCCTGAACTGGACGCCATGCTGGTTGCGCAAAGCGTAGCTCAGCAGCTTGAGCGTCGTGTGATGTTCCGTCGCGCCATGAAGCGCGCTGTACAGAACGCCATGCGGATTGGTGCCAAAGGCATCAAGATCCAGGTGAGCGGTCGTTTGGGTGGTGCTGAAATCGCACGTACCGAGTGGTATCGCGAAGGTCGTGTGCCGCTGCACACCCTGCGTGCCGATATCGACTACGCAACCTACGAAGCGCACACCACTTACGGTGTGATCGGTGTCAAGGTTTGGATCTTCAAGGGTGAGGTCATTGGTGGCCGCCAGGAAGAACTCAAGCCGGTCGCACCTGCGCCTCGCAAAAAAGCTGCTAAGTAAGGAGTACGCACATGTTGCAACCTAAGCGTACGAAGTTCCGCAAGCAAATGACTGGCCACAACCGTGGCCTGGCACATCGCGGAAGCAAGGTCAGCTTCGGTGAGTTCGCCCTCAAGGCAACTGGCCGTGGCCGCCTGACTGCTCGTCAGATCGAGGCCGCTCGTCGTGCTCTCACCCGTCACGTAAAACGCGGCGGCAAGATCTGGATTCGCGTGTTCCCTGACAAGCCGGTTACCAAAAAGCCCCTGGAAGTACGTATGGGTAAAGGTAAGGGTGGCGTCGAGTACTGGGTAGCCCAGATTCAACCGGGCAAGGTCCTGTATGAGATTGAAGGTGTTTCCGAGGTGCTGGCGCGTGAGGCTTTTGCTCTCGCTGCAGCCAAGCTGCCGATCGAGACCACCTTTGTTAAGCGGACGGTGATGTGATGAAAGCGACCGAACTTCGTGAGAAAACCGCGCAACAGCTGAACGAGCAACTGCTCGGCCTGCTGCGCGACCAGTTCAATCTGCGTATGCAGAAAGCAACTGGTCAGCTGGGGCAGTCCCACCTGCTCAAGCAAGTGAAGCGCGACATCGCTCGCGTCAAGACTGTGCTCAACCAGCAGGCAGGTAAGTGATCATGGCTGAAGCCCAGAAGACAGTCCGTACGCTGACCGGCCGTGTTGTCAGCGACAAGATGGACAAAACCATTACCGTAATGATCGAGCGTCGCGTCAAGCACCCGATCTACGGCAAGTACGTGAAGCGTTCGACCAAACTGCACGCCCACGACGAAAGCAATCAGTGCCGCATTGGTGACTTGGTCACCATTAGCGAAACCCGTCCGCTGGCTAAAACCAAGGCTTGGGCCCTGGTAGAAGTCATCGAGCGCGCTGTTGACGTTTGAGGTGAGGAACCATGATTCAGACTCAATCCATGCTCGATGTGGCCGATAACAGCGGTGCACGCCGTGTCATGTGCATCAAGGTGCTGGGTGGTTCGCATCGCCGCTACGCCGGCATCGGCGACATCATCAAGGTCACCGTCAAGGAAGCGATTCCGCGCGGCAAGGTCAAGAAAGGCCAGGTAATGACCGCTGTAGTAGTGCGTACCAAGCACGGTGTTCGCCGTCCTGACGGCTCGATCATCCGTTTTGACGGTAATGCTGCTGTTCTGCTGAACAACAAGCAGGAGCCCATTGGTACTCGTATCTTCGGCCCGGTGACCCGTGAACTTCGTTCTGAAAAGTTCATGAAGATCGTGTCGCTCGCACCCGAAGTGCTCTAAGGAGAAGCCGTCATGCAAAAGATTCGTCGTGATGACGAGATCATCGTGATCGCCGGCAAAGACAAGGGCAAGCGTGGCAAGGTGCTTAAGGTGCTGGCTGACGACCGTCTGGTCGTTGGCGGCATCAACATGATCAAGCGCCATACCAAGCCGAACCCGATGTCGGGCGTTCAGGGCGGTATCGTCGAGAAGGAGGCACCGCTGCATGCCTCTAACGTGGCCATTTTCAATGCTGAAACCAACAAGGCTGATCGCGTTGGTTTCAAAGTGGAAGATGGCAAAAAAATTCGTGTCTTCAAGTCGACCCAAAAGCCGGTTGATGCTTGAGCACTGCTAGGTAGAACACCATGGCACGACTAAAAGAGATTTACCGGAACACCATCGCTCCGAAGCTGAAGGAAGACCTGAAGCTGAGCAACGTGATGGAAATTCCGCGCGTTACCAAAATCACCCTGAACATGGGTCTGGGCGAAGCGATCGGTGACAAGAAAGTCATCGAGCACGCAGTGGCTGACCTTGAGAAGATCACTGGTCAGAAGCCGGTCGTCACCTTTGCTCGCAAGTCGATTGCAGGCTTCAAGGTGCGTGAAGGCTGGCCGATCGGTGTCAAGGTCACCCTGCGTGGCGACCGTATGTACGAATTCCTGGATCGTCTGGTTTCGATCTCCCTGCCGCGCGTGCGTGACTTCCGCGGCCTGAATGCCAAGTCCTTCGATGGTCGTGGCAACTACAGCATGGGTGTCAAAGAGCAGATCATCTTCCCGGAAATCGATTACGACAAGATCGATGCTCTGCGTGGCCTGGATATCACCCTGACCACCACTGCCCGTAACGATGATGAGGGTCGCGCGCTGCTGCGTGCCTTCAACTTCCCGTTCCGTAACTGAGGACCAGGATATGGCCAAGCAAAGCATGAAGAACCGTGAGCTGAAGCGTCAGCTCACGGTAGCCAAGTACGCTAAAAAGCGTGCCGAGCTGAAAGCGATCATCGCCAATCCGAACACCTCGGCTGAACAGCGCTGGGAAGCTCAGGTTGCCCTGCAGAAGCAGCCGCGTGATGCTTCGGCATCCCGTCTGCGCAACCGTTGCCGCATCACGGGTCGTCCGCACGGTGTTTACCGTAAGTTCGGTCTGAGCCGTAACAAGCTGCGTGAAGCTGCCATGCGTGGTGATGTACCGGGTCTGGTCAAGGCCAGCTGGTAATCGCTTTTCACCCTGCGCTTTTGGTGGGGTGTTGCGTTTCAATGAATCAAGCCCCTCATGGGGCTTGATTCATTTTTGATCGGTCACTAGAATGACCGGCTCTTCCGGGTCTGCGTTTTGCGATCCGGGGATCGTGGCTGCAAAGCCTTTTTTTGTATTTAGGAGCAACTAGCCCATGAGTATGCAGGACCCGTTAGCGGACATGCTAACTCGTATCCGTAATGCCCAGATGGCTGAAAAGTCCGTCGTAAGCATGCCGTCTTCCAAGTTGAAGGTGGCTGTTGCCAATGTTCTGCTGAACGAAGGCTACATTTCGGGTTTTCAGGTCAACAGCGACACCAAGGCGCTGCTGTCCATCGAGCTGAAGTATTTCGAAGGCCGTCCGGTCATTGAAGAGCTCAAGCGTGTGAGTCGTCCTGGCCTGCGCCAGTACAAGTCTGTTGATCAGCTGCCGAAAGTACGTGGCGGCCTGGGTGTTTCGATCGTTTCCACCAACAAGGGTGTGATGACTGATCGTGCGGCCCGTGCTGCTGGTGTTGGTGGCGAAGTGCTTTGCACTGTGTTCTAAGGGGAATAGGCATGTCTCGCGTTGCTAAAAACCCTGTCAAGCTGCCCGCTGGCGTCGAAATCAAGATGGTCGGTCAGCAGCTGTCGGTGAAAGGCGCCAAGGGCGCGCTCGAGCTGAATGTTCATCCTTCCGTTGAAGTGCTGCAGGAAGATGGCGAGCTGCGTTTTGCTGCCCGTAATGGTGATCAGCAGAACAAGGCCATGGCCGGTACTACCCGTGCTCTGGTCAACAATATGGTCATCGGCGTCAGCCAGGGCTTTGAGCGTAAGCTGCAGCTGGTTGGTGTTGGTTACAAGGCGCAGGCCAAAGGCGAGGTGTTGAACCTTGCGCTGGGCTTCTCGCATCCGATCGACTATCAACTGCCGCAAGGTGTTACCGCTGAAACTCCGAGCCAGACCGATATCCTGATCAAGGGTATCGACAAGCAGCTGGTCGGTCAGGTGGCTGCCGAAATTCGCGACTTCCGTCCGCCGGAGCCTTACAAAGGCAAGGGTGTGCGTTACGCCGACGAAGTCGTCCGTCGTAAAGAAGCTAAGAAGAAGTAGGGCATAGCAAATGAGCGTAAAGAAAGAAACTCGTCTGCGTCGCGCTCGCAAGGCACGCCTGAAAATGCGCGAGCTGGAAGCCGTACGCCTCTGCGTGTACCGCTCTTCCCAGCATATCTACGCCCAGGTCGTTTCGGCCGACGGCGCCAAAGTATTGGTCAGCGCCTCTACTGTGGAAAAAGACCTGCGTAGCGGTGCCACTGGCAACGTTGAAGCGGCCAAGAAGGTCGGTCTGCTGGTTGCCGAGCGTGCAAAAGCCGCTGGCATCACCCAGGTTGCATTCGATCGTTCTGGCTTCAAGTACCACGGCCGTGTGAAAGCGCTGGCCGATGCTGCTCGTGAAGGCGGGCTGGAGTTCTAAGTTATGGCAAATAACGAGCAAAAGCGCGATCGCGGTAACCGTGACGATGCCCAGAGCGATGGCTACACCGAGAAGCTGGTGCAGGTTAATCGTGTTGCTAAGACCGTCAAGGGCGGCCGTATCTTCACTTTCACCGCGTTGACCGTGGTGGGTGATGGCAATGGTCGCGTTGGTTTCGGTCGTGGCAAGTCCCGCGAAGTTCCTGCTGCCATCCAGAAGGCGATGGAAGCTGCGCGTCGTAATATGATCCAGGTCGATCTGAACGGTACTACCCTGCAGTACCCGATCAAGTCTGCACATGGCGCCTCCAAGGTGTACATGCAGCCGGCTTCCGAGGGTACCGGTATCATTGCTGGCGGCGCTATGCGTGCCGTGCTGGAAGTGGCTGGTGTGCAGAACGTTCTGGCTAAGTGCTATGGCTCCACCAATCCGGTGAACGTGGTTTATGCAACCTTCGAAGGTCTGAAGGGTATGCAGTCTCCGTCATCCGTGGCTGCCAAGCGTGGTAAGAGTGTCGAGGAGATTCTCTAATCATGGCTAACACCGTCAAAGTGACGCTGATCAAAAGCGTCAACGGCCGTCTGGCCAATCACAAAGCCTGCGTCAAAGGCCTCGGCCTGCGTCGTATCGGTCATACCGTTGAGGTTCAGGATACTCCTGAAAATCGCGGCATGATCAACAAGGCTTACTACCTGCTGCGTGTGGAGGGTTAAGCCATGCAACTGAACGATCTGCGTTCTGCGCCGGGTGCCCGTCGCGAGAAGCTGCGTCCGGGTCGTGGTATCGGTAGCGGTCTGGGTAAAACCGGTGGTCGCGGTCACAAGGGCCAGACTTCTCGCTCCGGTGGCACCATTGCTCCCGGCTTCGAGGGCGGTCAGCAGCCTCTGCACCGTCGTCTGCCGAAGTTCGGTTTCGTCTCGCTGAAAGCCATGGATCGCGCTGAAGTGCGCACGTCCGAACTGGCTAAAGTGCAGGGCGACATCGTGACTCTGCAGGCGCTGAAAGATGCCAACGTCATCAATCACAACGTGCAGCGCGTAAAAGTTATGCTGTCCGGTGCGGTTGCTCGTGCGCTGACTCTGCAAGGTATCGCTGTCACCAAAGGTGCCCGCGAAGCCATCATCGCTGCTGGCGGTAAAGTTGAGGACTAAATGGCTAAGCAAGGTGCTCTCTCTTCGTTGAGCGGTGGTGGGCTGTCTGAGCTCTGGGGTCGTCTGCGTTTCCTATTCCTGGCGATTATCGTCTATCGAATAGGTGCGCATATCCCTGTGCCTGGCATCAACCCGGATCGTCTCGCGGAACTGTTCCGACAGAATGAGGGGACCATTCTTAGCCTGTTCAACATGTTTTCCGGTGGTGCGCTGGAGCGCATGAGCATCTTTGCGCTGGGGATCATGCCGTACATTTCGGCGTCGATCATCATGCAGCTCATGACGGCTGTTAGTCCGCAGCTGGAGCAGTTGAAGAAGGAAGGTGAAGCTGGCCGTCGCAAGATCAGCCAGTACACTCGCTACGGCACGCTCGTCCTGGCGTTCATTCAGGCTATCGGCATGTCCGTTGGCCTGGCGAGCCAGGGCGTGGCGTTCGCCACTGATTTCGGCTTCCACTTCGTGGCCGTCACCACCTTTGTTTCGGGTGCGATGTTCATGATGTGGCTGGGTGAGCAGATGACTGAGCGCGGTATCGGCAATGGCATTTCGATGCTGATCTTTGCGGGTATCGTGGCAGGTCTTCCGTCGGCAATCGGGCAGTCTTTCGAGTCTGCTCGCCAGGGCGATATCAACATTTTCGCTCTTATTGCCATCGGTCTGCTTGCTGTGGCGATCATCGGTTTTGTGGTGTTCATAGAGCGTGGTCAGCGTCGCATTGCGGTGCACTACGCGAAGCGTCAGCAGGGCCGCAAGGTTTTTGCTGCGCAGACCAGTCACTTGCCGTTGAAAGTCAATATGGCTGGTGTCATCCCGGCGATTTTTGCCAGCAGTATTCTGCTGTTCCCGGCTTCGCTGGGTTCGTGGTTTGGTCAGTCCGAGGGTTTGGGCTGGTTGCAGGATATTTCCCAGGCAATTGCTCCGGGTCAGCCATTGAACATTCTGCTGTTTAGTGCAGGGATCATCTTCTTCTGCTTCTTCTATACAGCGTTGATGTTCAACCCGAAAGACGTAGCGGAAAACCTGAAGAAGTCCGGTGCCTTTATTCCGGGTATCCGTCCCGGTGAGCAGTCGGCGCGCTATATCGATGGCGTTCTGACCCGCTTGACCATGTTCGGTGCTCTGTACATGACGGCTGTTTGTCTGCTTCCCCAATTCCTGGTGGTGTCGGCAAATGTACCGTTTTACCTTGGCGGGACCTCGTTGCTGATCGTGGTCGTGGTTGTGATGGACTTTATGGCCCAAGTACAATCGCACCTCGTTTCGCACCAGTACGATTCCCTGATGAAGAAAGCCAACCTGAAGGGCTACGGCAGCGGCATGCTCCGCTGACCTGGTGCCGTAAGGTTCGAGGAGTTACTGATGAAAGTTCGTGCATCGGTCAAGAAGATGTGCCGTAACTGCAAGATTATCCGTCGCGAAGGTGTTGTGCGGGTGATCTGCAGCGCGGAGCCGCGTCACAAGCAGCGCCAAGGCTGAGTGTGAGTCACGCGTAATGAACCCGGCAGCTAGTGCGCTGCCGGGTTGATTCTTTGTTATTACAGCGCTAATATCGCGCGCCCTATTTCTTGGCTTCCAGGGCGTGGGTAGCTGTCAATTGGAGTTTCACTGAATGGCCCGTATTGCAGGCGTCAACATTCCGGATAACAAGCACACTGTTATCTCGCTGACCTACATCTACGGTGTTGGTCGCACCACTGCACAGAAAATTTGTGCAGCCACCGGCGTCAATCCGGCGGCAAAGATCAAGGATCTGACTGACGAGCAGATCGAACAGCTGCGTGGCGAAGTTGCCAAGCTCACTACTGAAGGTGATCTGCGCCGCGAGCTGAACATGAACATCAAGCGTCTGATGGACCTGGGCTGCTATCGCGGTCTGCGTCACCGTCGTGGCTTGCCGGTTCGTGGTCAGCGTACCAAGACCAACGCCCGTACCCGTAAGGGTCCGCGCAAGCCGATCCGCAAGTAATTGCGCCCGCGAATCGACAGGAATTAAGTCATGGCTAAGCCAGCTGCTCGTACTCGTAAAAAAGTCAAAAAGACAGTGGTGGATGGGATCGCCCATATCCACGCTTCTTTCAACAATACCATCGTGACCATCACTGACCGTCAGGGTAACGCCCTGTCCTGGGCTACCTCGGGTGGTTCGGGTTTCCGTGGTTCCCGTAAGAGCACTCCGTTCGCTGCTCAGGTGGCTGCTGAGCGCGCCGGTCAGGCAGCTCTGGAATACGGTCTGAAGAACCTCGACGTAAACGTCAAGGGCCCGGGCCCTGGTCGCGAATCCGCTGTGCGTGCTCTTAACGCTTGCGGCTACAAAATCGCCAGCATCACCGACGTGACGCCTATCCCGCACAACGGGTGCCGTCCGCCGAAGAAGCGTCGCGTGTAATAGGAGACAGTGAAGAATGGCTCGTTACATTGGTCCCAAGTGCAAACTGTCTCGTCGTGAAGGCACCGATCTCTTCCTGAAGAGTGGTGCTCGCGCGCTTGAATCTAAGTGCAACATCGAATCCGTTCCCGGTCAGCATGGTGCCCGTCGCGGCCGTCTGTCCGACTACGGTCTGCAGCTGCGTGAGAAGCAGAAAGTTCGTCGTATCTACGGCGTGCTGGAGCGTCAGTTCAGCAGCTACTACAAGGAAGCTGCCCGTCGTAAGGGCGCTACCGGCGAAAACCTGCTGCAGCTGCTCGAGTGCCGCCTGGATAACGTGGTCTATCGCATGGGCTTCGGCTCCACGCGTGCCGAGTCCCGCCAGCTGGTTTCGCACAAGAGCATTACTGTTAACGGTCAAACCGTAAACATCCCGTCTTACCAGGTTAAAGCTGGTGATGTCGTGGCTATTCGCGAAAAGGCCAAGAACCAGCTGCGCATTGCGCAGGCTCTTGAGCTGTGCGCCCAGCGCGGTCGCGTTGAGTGGGTCGAAGTAGACGCAGAGAAGAAGTCCGGCGTGTTCAAGAGCGTTCCGGCACGTACTGATCTGTCCGCCGACATCAACGAAAACCTGATTGTCGAGCTCTACTCCAAGTAAGGGCTAGAAAATAGGTGCATCCATGCAGAGTTCGGTAAATGAGTTTCTGACCCCCCGTCACATTGATGTGCAGGTGGTCAGCCCGACCCGCGCCAAGATCACGCTCGAGCCTCTCGAGCGTGGCTTCGGCCATACCCTGGGCAACGCGCTGCGTCGCATCCTGTTGTCCTCCATGCCTGGCTGTGCAGTAGTCGAGGCCGAAATCGACGGCGTACTCCATGAGTACAGTGCCATCGAAGGTGTTCAGGAAGACGTCATTGAAATCCTGCTCAACCTGAAAGGTCTGGCTATCAAGCTGCACGGCCGTGATGAAGTTACGCTGAACCTTTCCAAGAAAGGTGCTGGCGTGGTCACTGCCGCCGATATTCAGCTGGATCACGATGTCGAAATCGTCAATGGCGATCACGTAATCGCGCATCTGGCGGACAACGGTGCTCTGAACATGAAGCTCAAGGTGGCTCGTGGTCGCGGCTATGAGCCGGCTGACGCGCGCCAGAGCGATGAAGATGAAAGCCGCAGCATTGGTCGCTTGCAGCTGGACGCTTCCTTCAGCCCGGTCCGTCGTGTGGCTTACGTGGTGGAAAACGCCCGCGTCGAGCAGCGCACCAACCTGGACAAGCTGGTCATTGATCTGGAGACCAACGGTACCCTGGATCCCGAAGAGGCGATTCGCCGTACTGCAACCATCCTGCAACAGCAGCTGGCTGCATTCGTCGACCTCAAGGGCGAGGCCGCACCTGCTCCGGAGCCGGAAGGCGACGAGATCGATCCGATCCTGTTGCGCCCGGTTGATGACCTGGAACTGACCGTTCGTTCGGCCAACTGCCTCAAGGCAGAAAACATTTACTACATCGGCGACCTGATTCAGCGCACCGAAGTAGAACTGTTGAAAACGCCGAACCTGGGCAAGAAGTCCCTGACTGAGATCAAGGATGTTCTGGCCTCTCGCGGTCTGTCCCTCGGTATGCGCCTCGACAACTGGCCGCCGGCAAGTCTGAAGAAAGACGATAAGGCGACTGCCTGATCGTCATCATCACCGAACGTGAGTTTGGTAAGGAATTGAACCATGCGTCATCGTAAAAGTGGCCGTCACCTCAGCCGCACCAGCGCTCACCGCAAGGCCATGTTCCAGAACATGGCGGTATCGCTGTTCGAGCACGAGCTGATCAAAACTACTCTGCCGAAAGCCAAGGAGCTGCGTCGCGTTGCCGAGCCGCTGATCACCCTGGCCAAGGTAGACAGCGTTGCTAACCGTCGTCTGGCTTTCGACCGTACTCGTTCGAAAGCTATCGTCGGCAAGCTGTTCAACGATCTGGGCAAGCGCTACGCCACCCGTCAGGGCGGTTACCTGCGTATTCTCAAGTGCGGTTTCCGCGCTGGCGACAACGCCCCGATGGCTTATGTTGAACTGGTTGACCGCAAGGTCGGCGGTGAAGCAGTAAGCGCTGAATAAGGCTGTCTGTTGCGCAAAGAACCGAGCCTAGTGCTCGGTTTTTTGTTTTCTGCCGTTTGTTTCTCGCTTTGTCTTGGGGTTCCTGCGTGAACACAATATCGAACGCTGCCGTTCGATATTGTGTTCGTTTTGGCATCGGGTAAGGTCGCCAGCATGTCCGGCACTGACCGTACGGCTCCCAATAACAACAATGGCTTTAATCATGTCCGAACCCCCCGCGCTTTCTCTGATTCCTCCCGCTGTCGTGCTGCTCCTGGCGATTATCTTGCGTCGTCCGATCCTGGCACTGGTGTGTGGCGCTGCCAGTGGCTTGCTACTGCTCTCACCGCAAAACGCTTAGGGAAGGTCTGAAAAAGCCGCCTGTTTTTGACCGACTTCAGCCCTTGCCGATTTTG
>VFQM010002327.1_pt1 | contig 14306 bp, 18 predicted proteins | sample 3512391 | NCBI WGS metagenome assembly VFQM01 (sample SAMN10412369, study PRJNA504923) | tailings metagenome | isolation source: Replicate 1 from Balatoc abandoned mine | place: Philippines
CCCCCTCACTGGCAGTCTCAAGTAGTGTCATCTTCACCTCCACTCAGCGCATAGGCTCAGTGTGCCGGTTCATGGGCTACGTGCGCCATCGCTGTTCGCAAGCGGCGCCCCGAGTAGCTTCAGCTGTGCAGTGGCTTCGATCAGGCGCTCCTGCAGGCCTTGCGCCTGTTGCGTCTGGATCGCGGAGGCTTCACCCAGCCGGGACACCTCCTCATGCAATGTGCGACAACGCTGTTCCAGGGTTTCATTCAAGCGCTCGGCGCCGGTCAGCGTGTTTTGCAAGGCCTCCAGGGCCTGAGCTTTCTGTGCCAGTAGCTGTTGCTGCGCATGCTGCTCTTTTTGCAACTGCCGCGCTTCTGCGAGCAGGCGCGCATTGTCGCGGTTCAGTTGGGTCAACTCGTCCTGTTTGACGATCAGGGTCTGCTGCAATTGCCGTAGCTCTAGTTGCAGTTGCTGCATCTGCGACTCGTGTCGACGTTGTTCCTGCTCACGCTGCTCCTTGCTGGCTTGGCGGTAGTGCTCCAAGGCGTCACGTGCGTGCTGATGCTTTTCCTCTAGCGAGCGAATCTGCCCATCGCGGTCTTGCAGGCGCTCCTCCAGGTCGCGGTTGGCCTGCAACAGGCGGGCATTCTCGACCTCGCCCTGTTGGCGTCGCTGCTGCTCCTGCTGTAGCGCGTGCTGGACAACCTGGAGCTGTTCTGTGAGCCCGCTGCACTGACTTTCCAATTGCTGGATTCGGCTTTCGGCCAGCCGCGCTTGGTTCTGGAAATCAAGCCGGTCATGTGCCAGTTGTTCGCGCTCCTGGGCCACGGCCGCCTGCGCATCTTCCTTTAACTGATCTGCCAGTTGGCCGACCAGATTGGCCAGCTGTTCGCTGAGCGGGATCGAGGCCGTATCTCGGCCGCGCTCGGCGTCTTCGAGCTCTTTCAGGTAGCGGTGAATGGTGGTTTTCGAGCCGGTATTGCCAAGTTCGACCCTTACCGCGTCGATGCTGGGGTTCTCGCCCCGCGCCAGAATTGCCTGCCGCGCCTTCTGAACCAGTGCCTTGTTGATGCCGCCGCGGGCCATGATCTGCTCCTACGATTTCGTATTAGATTACATACTATGTATTTACATACTATATTTAATTGATGTAAAGCGCGTTTAAAGCAAATAAATCAGATAAAATAATGGAGCATTATTTAATCAGATGGCAAAAACGGTCGCTTGACAACCGTTTTCCAGTACACAAAGGGCAATCTCGGGCGATGAAGGATGTCGGTCGCTATCTGCAAGCCGGTACGCGGGAAAACACTCGCCGCAGCTACCAATCGGCCATCGAGCACTTCGAAGTGACTTGGTGCGGCTTCCTGCCCGCCACCAGCGACAGCATCGTGCGCTACCTGGTGGACTACGCCGACACCCTAAGCCTTAGCACGCTCAAACAGCGCCTGGCCGCCCTGGCCCAGTGGCATATCGCCCAGGGCTTTCCTGATCCGACCAAGACGCCCACGGTGCGACAGGTGCTCAAAGGCATCCGCACATTGCATCCGGCGCAAACGAAGCAGGCTGCACCGTTGCAGTTGCAACACCTGGAGCAGGCGGTTCACTGGCTGAATCAGGAAGCCGAACGGGCTCGGCAGTCCGGAAACTTGACAAGCCTGCTGCGCAGTCGGCGCGATGCGGCGCTGCTGCTGATCGGCTTCTGGCGCGGCTTTCGCAGCGACGAACTCTGTCGACTGCAGGTCGAGCATATCCAGGCCGAGGCCGGTGCTGGCATGAGCCTGTTCCTGCCGCAGAGCAAGGGTGACCGGGAAAACCTCGGCACGACCCATTACGCACCGGCCCTGAAACGCCTCTGCCCGGTACAGGCCTATCTCGACTGGATCAGTGTTGCCGGCATCACCCGCGGCGCAGTGTTCCGCCGGCTGGATCGCTGGGGGCGGCTGAGCGACGAGGCCTTGCATCCTGGCAGCCTGATCAGCTTGTTACGGCACATCCTACAGCGCGCCGGGATACCGGCTGAGCTGTACACCAGCCATTCGCTGCGCCGTGGCTTCGCCACCTGGGCCACGGCCAACGGCTGGGATCTCAAGGCGCTGATGACCTACGTGGGTTGGAAGGACATCAAGTCGGCCATGCGCTACATCGACCCCGCCATCTCCTTTGGCGGCCTGGCGGCGAAACCCGCCCTTGAACTGATTACTGGCACTTTGACGCAACTGCCAGCTTCTCACTAACATCGACGCACGACAGGAGTGAAGGTGCAATGAGTACGCAGACCAGCATCGAATGGACGGAAATGACCTGGAACCCGGTGGTGGGCTGCACCAAGGTATCGCCGGGTTGCAAACACTGCTATGCCGAGAACATGGCCCACCGCCTGCAAGCCATGGGCACGCCGGGTTACGAGAACGGTTTCCGCCTGAGCCTGCGGCCGGAAAAGCTTCAGGAACCGCTGCAGCGCAAGAAACCGACCATCTACTTTGTCAACTCGATGTCCGACCTGTTCCACGAGCAGGTGCCGGACGAGTACATCGACCAGGTGTTCGAGGTGATTCGCCAGGCGTCTCAACACACCTTCCAGATTCTCACCAAGCGTGCCGAGCGCTTGGCCGACTACTTCAGCCAGCGGACTCCGCCCGTGAACGCCTGGCTGGGAGTATCGGTCGAGGACAAAGCCTATGGCGTGCCGCGCATAGACTGCCTGCGCCGCATAGACGCAACAATCCGCTTCCTCTCGGCCGAACCCTTGCTGGAGGATCTGGGCGAGTTGGATTTGACCGACATCCACTGGGTCATCGTTGGCGGTGAGTCGGGTGGCAAGGCGCGTCCCATGAAGGAGGAATGGGTCGACAACATTCATCGCCAGTGCGATGAATTCGGTTCGGCCTTCTTCTTCAAACAATGGGGCGGTTGGGGAGCCGATGGCGTTAAACGCTCGAAGAAAGCCAACGGCCGGCTCCTGAATGGCCAAACCTGGGATGAGATCCCGCTGCTCAACCTCGCCTGATCACCACGACAAGGACTACTCGATGGCCAAGGATGACGAAAAATACCGGTGGGATTGGGCGAGCCAGACTTTTCCAACCATCGACCCGCACAGCAAGATCAAACACCAGATCATCGATGAGTACATTCAGACTTACATTGATGTCCTGATGCGCAATCAGCAGATGCCTGCGCTGGGCCTGTCGGTCGTCGATGGCTTTAGTGGCGGTGGTATCTACAACGATGACGCGGGTGGCAAGCACTTCGGATCGCCGGTGATCGCCCTGGAGGCAATTCAAGAATCCGAAGTTCGCAATAACCTTGGCCGTATTAAACCCCGTCCCATCCGCTCCCAGCATTATTTTGTCGATGTGAAGAAAGACAACATCGACTGTCTGCACGCCGTCCTGGCCAGCCGAGGCCACAGCCAGCGCTTCGGCCGCGATGTACACCTGCATACCGCCGAGTTCACCCAGGCGTTACCGGCGATCGCCCACAACCTCAAATCGTTCGGCATGAGCGAGCGGGTTCTGTTTCTGCTGGATCAGTACGGCTACAGCGACGTGCCGTTCTCCAAGATCAAATGGATCTTTCAGAACATAGCCAATGCCGAGGTGCTGCTGACCTTCAATGTCGACTTCCTGGTGGCCTATCTCTCCGACCGCCAGGCCAATCGAAAGGCCATCTCCAATATCGACTTGGAACGGCATATCCCATGGGACATGCTTAAGCACCTGAAGGCGCATAACCCGCGCGATTGGCAGTACCTGATTCAACGCTGCCTATCCGACGGGATCAAGGAGGAAACCGGCGCACCGTTCATGACCATCTTTTTCATCCGCCCCGTGGGAGCCAACCCCATGGCGTACTGGTTCATCCACTTGGCGAAGAGCTACCGCGCCAATGACGTGATGAAGAAGATCCACTGGAAGTACGGCAACAACTTCTCCCACATGCTGTCTCCCTCATGCTTCTTTGGCTATGACGCCAATCGCGACATCAAGGTGACGGATCAGCAAGAGCTGATATTCGAGGAGGAGCATCAGTTCGATATCGTCACGGATACCCGCATCCGAGGTGAACTGTCGGAGTTGCTGCCCAAGCAGGTTTACGAGGTTGAACAGCAATCGTTTGGAAGCCTAATGAGTGGGCTTGCCAATTACACGATGGCGGACGAGTCACGGGTGAAGCAGGCTCTGGATATTGCAGTCTCCAATGGTGATCTCCTCGCCGTGGACAAGGACGGTAAGAAAAAACGCCGCAAGGGCAGCAGTATCAAGATAACCGATACCCTAGTGGCCCCACCCCAGCGGCCCTTTTTCTTTCTGCCACCGCCTCCGAAAGCGAAGGTGGATGAGTCTTGAGACCGAGCAACGGCATGAAACTTGGGGCTTACCCGGTACTGGAAGAGGATGTGGCCCGGCTGTCGCCGCTGATCTACGAACACATCAACATACTCGGTCGGTATGTCCTTTGCGGTACCGGAAGAGGTCGCCCGCGGCGAGCTGCGTCCGCTGCGCAACCCTGACTACGACCTGTAATCCACCCGAGCTCTACGGGCAACACCCACGCAGCTGCTGCTGGATCGGCGGCCACTTCACCGAGCCGAACGAACAGAACACGCAGCATTCCCCCGGATTGGGGCGCAGCAGCGCCTTGCAGTTGCTGCACTCGTAATAGAACTGGCAGGCGTCCGCGGGCATGGTTTCCGGCTTGGCGAAGCCGCAGAGCGGGCAGGTCGCCGTGAGCTCGTTGTCGCCGGTGAGCAGCACCGTGCGCAGACCATCTTGCGCTGCGCACTGACCGCCTCGACAGCATCCGCCCGCAGTGTGTCGCCGAGAGCAAGCACGCCCGTCGAGGGCTACTGCGATGACCGTTCGGCCTACCTCCTCCAGCGTGCGAATGCGATATATACGCTTCATAAAAATGGGCATATAGGTTCCAAAAGGCCTGATGCTCGAAACCTCGCAGAGGTGCCGGCAACCTTCAGCGTCATATAACGTGCCTCTGAGCCGGGTCCACCTCATCCACCATCTCCCGGAATGTCTGATCAGCGCTTGACCTTGCCACCATGGTAAGGATTACGCTACTACTGAAGTCTAGTGATCGGCACACAAGCCTCGCATTTGAATGTGGCCCATCAGCTCCTTCGCATCATTCGTCACAGGACGGATTTTGAACTAACGTAAGAACCAGTAACTAAGCTGCTCCTCTGAATTGAGGAAATGATAATTGTGATGACTCGAAGACGGGATAGAACGCTAATCAAGCTGCTCATGGCGCTGCTTCTGTTTATGGGGGCAGCCCATGGCAGCACCCAGGAATTCAACCCTGGGTCGGCGAGTTCATCCCTCAATTGCTTGGTCATGCAAGGAATGCAGACTGAGACCGACACGCAAGTAGGCGGTTTGTGTCCTTACATGGATGATCAAATGTCCTGCTCGATCAGTTGCGCTGCCTCTTATACTGGAGCAGTAACAAGCATTGTCGACTCATCGCCCGTCAACACTTCGCCGCAACACGATTATTACACCTCCCTCCTTGGCCGCATGGCCGTCGCTCCCGATCCTTTTCCTCCTAAGCAGACTGTTCTGATCAATCTCTGAAGCTGTATCTGAAGCTATTCGTTGACGTCCGCTGGGCGTCTGTTTAGACGAAAAAATTTGGATATGGTCGCCGACATTTTGATTGTTGTTCATGCCGACAAGCATGCGGAAGCAATTCCCTGAATCGCCAGGGACCGCTATCCTCTTGAGGAGAGTGCCCAATGAAAAAACTGAAGCTTTTGCTTGTGCCTGTATCGATACGCACAAGACGAGCCACAGCTCTACTCGCTGCAGTGGCGCTGCTCGTGGCTGGAGGTATGGCTCATGCCGCTCAGGAACAAGCCATACAAGGGGTACAGGGCGATATTCAGCAGATCCCGGTCGAGACCTACCACTACGGGATGAAGCTGGATATTGCCCGGGTCTTGTCCATCAGCGATACGAGCCAGGAGTGCGGCGTTGTGCCTTCGATCATGCGGTACGAAGACAGCAGCGGAGCCCCACGGGCCTTGGAGTATCAGATTTATGGCGGCGGTTGTTCTGATAATTGAGCGGATGCGCCTGAACCAACCTTGAGGACTACACCATGATCAAGAACACGACGCTTTACCTAAAAGGCTTGTTGCAGCACCACCCACTGATTGCGGGACTTGCGGTTGCCGTAGCGTTCACTCTGCTGTTTAACCTGGGCGGCCTGTTTGCTGTAGCCACCCTGCCTGTTCTGCTTTCTGTTCTGCCGTGCCTGGTGATGGTCTGGCTCTGCATGAAGAGCATGGGTGGCGAGACCTGCAAACAAGAAGTTCCAGAGCAATCATCGCTAACCCGAATGAACGAAACCACTGTTGTCGATCAGGAGAACCGCCATGCGTAACGCCCTTATCTATACCGCCGCACTTGCCTCCGCAATAACGTTTGGTACGGCTTCCGTTGCTATTGCCGAGGCGTCCAAGGATACCGCCAAGAGCGGTTCCGAGATGATGATGGGAGAAGGCATGCACATGATGGACGGCAATAAAATGCCAATGATGGGAATGATGCAGGAGATGAATTCAATGATGAAGAACTGCAACGAAATGATGGAAAACATGAACAAGCAGATGAGTAAGGAGGCGGGTCAAGGCGACAGCAAGGCGCAGTAAAGAGCTCGTTGCTTGCCACCCCCTCTAAAAGCCTCCGGCGTAGAGGGGAATAAGTGAATGGCGCCGGGTACGGCACCGTCAGCGGTGTCGATACCCGGACGCTTCGAGATTTTCGCTACACAGTTCCACTGCCGATCGATAGGAAGGAGCCTGACCATGAATGACTTCGCCATGCACTACGGGCACTGGGGCTGGGTGCTGGTGATGGTATTGATTGCCTCCTGGCTTCTCTACCGCTTTGCCGCCCCACGCAGCTGGCGTGAGTGGACGGGCGCCGGCCTGGTGCAAGCGTTCATCATCGCGTTATACGCCGAGATGTATGGCTTCCCGTTGACCATCTATCTGCTGACGGGGTTTCTGGGCATCGATCTTCCTCTGACGGGCTATTCCGGGCATCTCTGGGCCACCTTGCTGGGCTACGGCAGCCTCGGCGCCACGCTGGAAATGCTGCTGGGCGGAGTATTCATCGTCATTGGTCTGATGCTGTTGATCCGCGGCTGGGTTCAGGTCTACTACGCCAGCCTGGAGGGCCAGTTGGCCACCCAAGGCGTCTACAGTCTGGTCCGTCACCCGCAGTACACAGGGATCATGCTGGCCGTTTTCGGTCAGATCATCCATTGGCCAACGATCATCACCTTGCTGTTGTTTCCGGTGATCGTCTTTGCCTATGTTCACCTGGCCAGGCGGGAAGAATCAGTGTTGACGGCGCGGTTCGGCGAGGCCTATCAAGCCTATCGCCGGCACCTACCGATGTTCTTTCCACGCCGGCAGGAGTGGGGGCGGTTTCTCCACGCACTGTTCTTTCCCCATCCCAAATAGCCGGATGCTGCGGAAAACTTCGTCCCACCTCTGCGCGGGACAACCATGCCGCGTCGCCCCGGCCTTCCTTGCTTGCCTTTGAGCCGCGGCTGCATCACTCCAGAGTCTGACCGGCTTTGGCGATCGCGCTCCAGGTCGTGCCGGCGTCCTTTGATAGATAGACGTCACGTTTGAAGGTCGCCGTCGCCCATTCCTTTGGCTGGACTGGGTTCTGTGCAAGATAGGCGATAGCGTCCTCATCCAGCTCAGGCACGCCGAGCGGGGTAATCTCGCGCGTCTTCAGATCCAGCCTGGATAGCTTGGCCGCGTCGCCGTAGCTACCGAACCATAGGCTGCTGCCATCAAGACTGAAGGTGACGCTCACTACCTGTTCGCCTTCGACGACCGCCCTGAAGCGTTGACCCGCATCGCGCGACAGGTACAGGCCCGCTCCGGTCGCCACCGCGACCAGCCGGTGGTCGCTCGGATGCACCGCCAGTGCGGTCGGCGCCTCGCCAATTCCCTGCGCGGATGCGCGCTGCCAATTGGCTCCATCGTTGCGGCTGTAATACAAGCCCGGGACGCTCATCCGCGAATTCGGACGGGTGTTGTAGACATATAGGGTTGCGCTATCGTAACCGCTGGCCAGCAGGTGGAAGTCCGACTCGCCTTGTAGGCCCAGTTGCTGCCACGTGCGCCCTCCATCGCTGCTCTTGATCACTCCGAACGGATTGACCAGACCGCTGCCGCGGGCTGGGTGGCCGCTGCTGTAGATCGCCTGGCGCGTCACCGAATAGCCCATATAGTCGTGTGCAGGTCCGGGTGCCTTGCTCCAGCGCCCTTGGCTATAGACGGCCAGGCCGTGGTGACTGGGAATGGACAGCTGTTGACCATCCGGGCTGAACGCCAGTCCGTGTACATGTTCTAGGGTGACCGCTGCATCGCCGCAGGCGGCGACAATGGTGACGGCGGCTAGCAGCCCGAGTCTAGCTGCGCCGCGTAGTAGGAATATCAGAGCCATCATCGCGTCTCCAAGTGAGGGCCATCTGTGCCAAGGCCTCTTTCGAAAAAAGAGGCGCCTGATCCAGGCGCCTAGGGCCAACCTCCAAACCAAAGGAGCAACGGGAGGATGGCAGCACAGTTACCCATGGTTGAGTCAAATCACTGATCCGAAAGACTGGCCCGGCGAAAGGATATAGCTCACCGGACCGGCCATTCTTGGCGCTATTACTGCATCGGCTTGATCGACAGAAGCGTCGCCGTCATACCTTCGCTCTTGAACTCGAACATCACCTGTTGGCCGACCTGCACTTGAGCCAGTTGCTCGGGCGTCGCCTTGAAACCCATGGTCATCGCCGGCCACTTCACGGCAGGCACGGGGCCATGGGCGATGGTGACACTGCCTTTCTGACTGTCGATGGCCTTGACGGTGCCGGAAGCCTGGGCGGTTGCCATAGCCCCCGATTGCTCCATCTGCATTTCTTTCATGGGCATCTTGTCCATGGGCATGGCAGGCATTTCGGCGGCAAAGACCGGTTGGCCGAGGACCAGAGTCAGAGCACCTAGGAGGGTGTAGTTCTTCATGCGAGTTTTCCTTCTGCTTGGTTGGGGATGAATTCAGAGGTCTGGCGGCGACGCATCAGTCGATAGGCTGCCACGGGCATCGCCCTCGATGGGAAAGTTCTGGATACCTAGGGCAAGCTTGGGGTCCGGTAATTCACCGGCGGGAATGGCGGCCTGCATGGCGGCATCTTGGTTGGCAGCCTGGGCAGCCAGTGACGGTGCCTCGCGCTCCGCCAGGCGCAGGGCTTCGTCCAGGGTAAGGGCGGCGGCCAGGCCGGGCACGGCCAGGGCGCACAGCGTGAGGGCGGCCAGCGAAAGGCGTCCTCCGCAGTAGCGTCGGAGATTCATATTCACGATTCCTGTGGATGATCCGGCGCGTACCCACACGGGCACACGCACACCGTCTCGCCGCCTAAGAGGGGGAAACGGGACTCAAGTCGGCACGGGAATCAGGCGCGGGGGGGACGCCACACCCCAGAGGGGGACGCGGTTGGAAGGAAATCGTGGGTAGGAGTGATTACTACGGAGCGAGAAAACAGAAGAGGCGTCTTGATGACCGAAACCTGCAGCATGCTGCTGCTCTTGCACTCTTGTCCGGTCTTGCAGACTTTGCCGCTGGACATTTGCTGCTGATGGTCTTCGCAGCAAGAAGCCTGCATATCCTCCATCGAGATGCCGTGCTGTTCCATGGGGCAAGGTTCGGAAAACGCGAGCACACCTGCGACCCCATTCAGGGGAAGGGTCAGGCTGAGCAGCAGGAGCAACAGCAGGTGCAGGCGTCGTTTCATGCGGCGGAGTCTAGCCCAGGTCGATAGGGGGAGCAATTCGTCAGTGTTCCGTTTTGCGGAAAGATCACGGCGCGTCAGTCGGATCACGCTCGATCGGCTTTACCTTCTGCGTGTCATCGCTAGCGGGTGGTCCTTTGTGCATGCCGCGCATGCAGAACAGCATTGACAGCGGACAGAGCAGTAGCAGGAAGATCAGCGCGTTCGCCGCAATCCAGGTTTGAAAAGCCGGGAACAGGACATAGGCAGCCAGCAGAAAGATGCCGGCTCCTATGCCAACCCGAATCATGGTGGATTTATCGCAGGTCATGATGTTCTCCTTTCATTCAGCTAGTGGGGGGGGCAGATCATCCAGAATCGGCCCCGGTGGTTGCTCAAGGTCGTCGCAATGCTCGGCCAGGTAGCTCAGACTGTCGCGCAGTGCCTGGAGCAAGACAATGCGTGCGTTCAGCGCGTCGATGTAGTGGTGGGCTATGACTTGAACTTCGCTGCTAGGGCGTTGGCGATCCCGCCATAACGCCAGCAAGGCGCGCACCTGCGTCAATGAGAAGCCCAGTTCTCGGGCGTGGTGGATAAAGCGCAAAACCTGTACATCCCTTTCCAGGTAGTCGCGATAGCCAGACCGGGTGCGCCGAGAAGCTGGGACCAGCTCGATGCGTTCGTAATAGCGGATCATTTTGGCGGTCAAGCCGCTGACGTTCGCCGCTGCGCCAATGTTCATGGATGCCTCCTTCTTGCTGAGCCAGCGCCTCCGTCCAGCTCTACCGGTGCCGGCCGCCATCGCTTGAGCAGCAGCGCGTAAGTGACCACCGAGACGCTGGACAATGCCATCGCCGCACCGGCCACCACCGGGCTCAACAGGCCGAAGGCGGCCAGTGGAATGCCGACCAGGTTGTAGACGAAGGCCCAAAACAGGCTCTTCAGAATCCGTCCGTAGGTATGGCGGGAGAGAGCCAAGGCATCCGCCACCAGCGCCGGATCACCGCGCATCAGGGTGATGCCGGCGGTGTGCATGGCTACATCGGTACCGGTCGACATGGCAATGCCAACATCCGCCGCCGCCAGCGCCGGAGCGTCGTTGATGCCGTCGCCGACCATGGCTACCACTGCGCCACCGGTCTTCAGCGCCTGCACCTCCGCGGCCTTGTCGCCGGGCAACACCTCGGCGCGCACCTCGTCGAGGCCGAGCATAGCCGCCACGCTCTCAGCCGCACCGCGGTTGTCGCCGCTGATCATCACGGTCCGTATGCCCAGTCCGCGCAGCCGCGCCACGGCCTGGCGGGCACTCGGCTTCAGCACATCACCGAAGGCGATCAGGCCCAACAGCAGTGGCTGTCCAGTCACGTCGGCGAGCCAGGACACGCTGTTGCCGGCCCGGGCCAGCGTTGCTGCGGACGCCGCCAGCGGTGACAGGTCAACGCCGAGCTCCTGCATCAGTCGTGTGCTGCCCAGGCGCAGCTCTCGCCCTGCGACCAAGGCCGCCAGACCGCGCCCCGGCAACGCCGTGACCTTGGATGCGGGCAATAAATCCGTGCCGTCCTGCTTGGCCTTGTCCAGCAGCGCCTGCGCCAGCGGGTGTTCGCTGCCGGCCTGCGCCGAGGCGGCCTGCAGCAGCAGGCGCGCGCTATCGCCATTCGCCACTTCCAGCGCGGTCACCCTTGGCTTGCCCTGGGTCAGCGTGCCGGTCTTGTCGAAAGCCACCACGCTGACCCGGTGGGCGATCTCCAAGGCTTCCGCGTCCTTGATTAGGATGCCGTGGCGCGCACCGACGCCGGTGCCGACCATGATCACCGTCGGCGTGGCCAGGCCCAGCGCGCAAGGGCAAGCGATGACCAGCACCGCCACCGCGTTGATCAGTGGGCCGGCCACCTCGCCGGTGAGCCACCAGCCGATCAGCAGGGTCATGGCAGCGATCACCAACACCACGGGGACGAAGACGGCGCTAATCCGATCCACCAGGCGCTGGATCGGCGCCTTGGCCGCTTGAGCGTTTTCGACCATGCGGATGATTCGGGCCAGCGTACTTTCCGCGCCGACCGCTGTGGTCTCGACCAGCAACAGTCCTTCGCCGTTGATTGCGCCGCCGGTCACCACATCGCCTTCAGTTTTCGCCACCGGCAGGCTCTCACCGGTCAGCAGCGACTCGTCGAGATGGCTGCGCCCGTCGCGTACCAGACCATCGGCGGGAACTCGCTCGCCCGGCCGTACCACCAGCAAATCACCGACGGCCAAGGTACTCACCGATACCTGATAGTCCACACCCTCACGGCGCACCCGGGCGGTGTCCGGCCGTAGTGCCTGCAGTGCTCGAATGGCGTCTCCAGTGTGGCGCTTGGCACGCGCTTCCAGCCACTTGCCGAGCAGGACCAGGGTGATCACCACCGCGGAAGCCTCGAAATAGAGGTGCGGGACGCCGGGGCCGGCATGCGTCGCCATCAGATAGACCGACAGCCCGTAGCCGGCACTGGTACCGAGCGCCACCAGCAGGTCCATATTGCCGCTGCCGGCGCGCAATGCTCGCCAACCGGCCCGATAGAAACGTGCCCCCAGCCAGAACTGCACCGGCGTGGCCAACAGCAGTTGTATCCAGCCCGGCAGGCTCCAGCGCGCGCCCAGCAACACGGCGAGCATCTGCACCACCAGCGGCAGGGACAGCACGGCGGCCAGTGCCACCGGCCACCAGTCGCGAGACGGCGGCGCGGCGGCGGCCTCTTTGGCTGCCGGCACACCGGCCTCGTACCCGGCGGCCGCAACCGCCTGGATCAGCGCCGCCGGCGCTACCGCACCGGACACCACCCGGACCCGGGCCGCCTCGCTGGCCAGATTCACCGTGGCCGCCAGCACGCCCGGCACCTTCAGCAGGGCCTTCTCGACCCGGCCGACGCAGGAAGCGCAGGTCATACCGCCGATGACCAGGTCCAGTTGCTCTTCCTTCACGCGGTAACCCGCGCCTTCGACCGCCTCTAGCAGGGGAGCCAAATCGGCATCGGCTTCTACCATAACCGCTTCGCTGGCCAGATTGACCCTGGCGGCGGAAACCCTGGGTACTTGAGTCAATGCCTTCTCGATCCGTGCCACGCAGGAGGCACAGGTCATGCCTTCTACGCCAAACGTCCATTGCCGAACAAGGCCGGCGTGCGCAGCAGCAGTGGTTTCGGGGAATGCGCGGGTCATTGCCAACCTCCACGATTATCTCGTTATTGAGAGGTTGGACCTTACCGTTGGGGCAAGGTCAAGCAGTAAGGTGGCGACCATCCGAGAGTTTGGGATGATCACAAATCTGGGAGCACTACGCGGAGCTCCACGAGCAGAAGCGCTAATTCTGTGAGATCAGCTGCGCTCAAGAAGGCAAAGGCCATTGAATAACGGAGGCTGTGATGGAATGAATACCCAACTAAGCCCTTAATCTATCGTGAGGGGCGTTCCGACCGACTGACCTTCAGCTTACGGGGGCCGTAGAGCTAAGGTGGATCGGCGGTCTACCGGGGCTGCCAGGCCACCTACAATACATGATCAGGTGCAAGACCGAGCAAGGGGACGATCCCTGCTTGGGCTGATTGCACCCACTCAGAGAGGGCCTCAAGATCCTGTTGTAGCGACTCGGCTTCCGACCAGATGCAGGCATTCTCAGTCGGCACTGTCAGTGCCGAGCCCTCTACGAGAGTAAGAGCCATTGCGTGAAGCTTCAGCAACTCATCACGGACGGCCACAATTTCACCCAGATTGGCCAGACAGGCATCCAGTCGGTCAACCAATCGCAGAAGTTGGGAGGTGTCGAAGTCCTCTCGCAGCTTTTCCAGGGCCACAGCATCCACTTCGCCGTAGGGGGTAATGTGAAAAGACGCCGGTGGAATCTCGATCATGTTGCCTCCTCGGCATCGGCCCTGCTGGCCGTGTTGACTCGCAGCGAGCCGGCGGCTTGTTGAAACACCGAATCCTTGATCCAGGGTTCTGGTGGCCGGTTGAGCTTGAGGTTGAATTCGCCGAAGCGTTTGACGTTGCTGGTCAGGTAGGGACTGAGGAAAGACACGTCTTCATCGGTGAACTGCCAGCCCTCGCGGGCCAGCTTCTGCAGGATGCGCATCATATCCACAGTGTTCTGCAAGATCACCGACGAGGCCACCATGTCGTTGTAGCGCAGCCGCTTCTGCTGCTCGTCCGGATCGTTCTCAGCAATCACATCGCCGCCGAAGGACAACCACTTGGAGAATCCGTTGTAAGACTCGATCTTGTTGGTGTTCGCGGTGACCTCCTGGCGCAACTCGCGACTGCCGATCCAGTTGAGCAGGAAGATTGTACGGATCACGCTGCCCAGTGCCTGTGCCGCATGGTAGAGCTTGTTGCGCCGGCTGTAGGAGCCGAGTTTGCGCAGCAGCATAGGTGAGGATATTTTGCCGGCCTGGATCGATAGCGCGACCTGCATCAGATCCTGCCAATGGGTTTCGATCAGGTTCCAGTCGGCAGTGTCGGTGAACAGGCGGTTGATATGCTTGTACGAAGCGCCG
>VFQM010002328.1_pt1 | contig 14301 bp, 14 predicted proteins | sample 3512391 | NCBI WGS metagenome assembly VFQM01 (sample SAMN10412369, study PRJNA504923) | tailings metagenome | isolation source: Replicate 1 from Balatoc abandoned mine | place: Philippines
GATACGGCTCGCACCCGCCAACCCAATTGGCATCGACCGGTGAGCCCACCCGCCAATTGTGACAGTAATTGTGACAGTTACTTCGCCAGACTGTCCCAAAATATCGACGAACTGCCAGCTGCTTGCACTTGTTTGTGACAGTAACGCGGCAGATATGTGGACTAATGTCCACGCTGGCTGTCACAGATTCGCGTCACGCAACCGAGCGCCCGCCGTCATGGCTGTTGCTGCTGGCCGAATTGCGCGCGGTGCTGGCATGGATTTTCTTCCGTTTCTTCACCCGCCCGTTCGTGACCAGCGAGATTGGTGATGGCCAGCCGGTCATCACCATCCCCGGTTTCATGGCCGGCGACCTGGCCATGCGCCAGCTGCGCTCCAGCCTGCGCGCGGCGGGCTTTCGCGCCTATGGCTGGGGGCTGGGGCGCAATCGCGGCGTGACCGCCGACATGCTCGACCGGCTCGACGCGCGCGTCGATGAAGTCATCGCGCGCGAGGGCCGCATTCCCGCGCTGGTCGGCTGGAGCCTGGGCGGCATGTACGCCCGCGAATATGCCAAGCGCCACCCGCACAAGGTCGCGCGCGTCGTCACCATGGGTACGCCATTCTCCGGGTCGCGCCGGGCGAACCACGCTTGGCGGCTGTATCAGCTGGTCGCCGGTCATGACGTCGATAGCCCGCCGGTCGAACTGCACCCTGCCGCCAAGCCGCCGGTGCCGACCTATGCACTGTGGTCGCCCAATGACGGCATCGTTGCGGCCGCCTGTGCGCGCGGCCTGCCGCACGAAAGCGATGCGGCGATCGAGGTCAATTGCCGCCACATCAGCTTTTCCTTCGCCCCGGCCGCTGCGCGCGCGGTGGTGCGGGTGTTGGCTTAATCCTTAAACGGCGCCACCACCGCCGCCGTCACGCGCAGCGGCCGCCCGCTCGCCTTGTCGAGCAATGCCCAGGAGGTTTTCGCCCGCACATGTACCCGGCCATCTGCGCCTGCAAACTCCACAAACCGATCAAACTTCGCCCCCTGCGGCGCATCGGCGACCCAGGTGCGCGCGGTCACGTGCTCGCCGGGGCCAAGTGCGCGCAGATAGTCAATTTCGTGCCGCACCACGACCCATACATAGGCGTCCTTATGCTCCGCTGGCGCGACGGCATCCCAATGTCCGGTCGCAACCGCCTGAATCCACTGTACCCACACCGCGTTGTTGACGTGGCCGAGCTCGTCGATCGTCTCGGGCGTCGCGGTGAAGAATTGGGTGAACTCGCGGCTCAAGCCAGCTCCACCGGCGTGACCTGATAACCCGCGCTGCGCAGCGCGCCGATGAGCGTGTCGAGATGGTCGCGGTCGCGCGCTTCGCATTCGATGTCGGTAATCAACCCCTTGGCGGGCAGCGTTGTGAACACGCGCTGGTGATAAATTTCGATGATGTTCACCTGATTGTCGGCGAACACGCGCATCACGTTGAACAGCGCGCCGGGCCGATCCTGCAACCGCACCCGCAGCCGCGCCAGCCGTCCCGAGCGCGCCAGATCGCGCAGCAGCACATTGGCGAGCAGCCGCGTGTCGATATTGCCGCCGCACAGCACCAGGCCCACTTTGCGCCCCGCAAACTGTTCGGGATGCGCCAGCAACGCGGCCAGCCCCGCCGCACCTGCGCCCTCGACCACCGTCTTTTCAATTTGCAGCAGCAAGCTGACCGCGCGCTCCAGATGGCGCTCACCGACGAGCAATATATCGTCGGACAGCCTTGCTACCATCCGCCGCGTATATTCGCCGGGCTCGCGCACCGCGATGCCCTCGGCCAGCGTGTCGCCGTCGCTGACCATGGCGACATTGTGGATGGCCGCGTACATTGACGGGTAAAGTTCGGCCTGCACCCCGACGAGCCGCATCGCCGGGTTAATCCCGCGCGCCGCCGTGCCCATGCCGGTAAACAGCCCGCCGCCGCCAATGGGGATGACCAAAGTGTCCAGCTCGGGCACGTCGGCAAGCATTTCCAATGCCACGGTGCCCTGCCCCGCCGCGATGTGCGGATGATCGAAGGGATGGACGAAGGTCAGCCCGCGCTCGGCTTCCAACTGGCGCGCATGGGCATAGGCGTCGTCATATTTTTCGCCGAAGAGGACGATGGTCGCGCCATGGCTTTCGGTTTGCTGGACCTTCACCGTCGGCGTCGTCTTTGGCATGACGATGGTGACGGGGACGCCGAGACGGGCACCATGATAGGCTAGGCCCTGCGCATGATTGCCGGCCGACGCTGCAATCACGCCGCGTGCGCGCCGTTCTTCGTCCATTTGCAGCAGCGCATTGAGCGCGCCGCGCTCCTTATATGCGGCGGTGAATTGCAGGTTTTCAAACTTCAGCCAGACCTCGGCCCCGGTAATTTCGGAAAGCGTCTTGCTGTGCAGCGTTGGTGTGCGCACCACCGCGCCTTCGACGCGCTGGCGCGCGGCGGCGACATCGGCGGCGGTCAGCGCGGGCCAGTCGGCCACATTGTTGGTCGTCAAAACTTCGCTCATGGACAGGCCAAACCCCCTTATTTCGCGCGCAGCCCTAGCCCATCTGGCGCGGCGCGCAAACTTGGTTATGCTTGAGTCTATGCAAGCAGAACAATTATCCATCGGCTTTATCGGCACCGGCGTGATGGGCGGGCCGATTGCGGGGCATCTGGCGCGTGCCGGGCATAGATTGACGGTCTATAACCGCACCCGCGCCAAGGCGGAGGCATGGGCGGCGAAGCATGGCGGCCAGGTAGCTGGCTCACCTGCCGATGCTGCGGGCCTTGCCGATGTCGTCATCAGTTGTGTCGGCAATGACGATGATCTGGCGCAGGTGACGCTGGGCCGCGACGGCGCCTTTCGCGCGATGCAAAAGGGCGCGCTGTTCATCGATCACACCACGGTGTCGGCGCGCATCGCGCGGCAATTGTCGGTCGAGGCCGACGGCATGGGGCTACACAGCGTCGATGCCCCGGTAACCGGCGGTCAGGCCGGGGCCGAGGCGGGCACGCTTTCCATCATGTGCGGTGCCAGCAAAAAGGCGATGGAGCGCGCCGAACCGGTACTGCGCGCCTATGCCTCGCGCATCGTCCATATCGGCGGACCCGGCACTGGCCAGACGACCAAAATGGCCAATCAGATCGCCTTTTCGGGGATTATCCAGAGCCTGTCGGAGGCGCTGCGCTTTGTCCAGGCCGCGCATCTTGATACGGACAAGGTGTTCGAGGCGATTTCGGGCGGCGCGGCGTCAAGCTGGCAAATGACCAACCGCTGGGCGACGATGGCCAAGGGCGAGTATGATTTCGGCTTTGCCGTCGACTGGATGCGCAAGGACTTAGGCCTCGCCATCGATGAGGCCCGCGCCAATGGCGCGACCTTGCCCGTCGCCGCGCTGATCGACCAATTTTATGCCGACATCCAGCGCATGGGGCGCGGGCGGCAGGACACCAGCGTGCTGATTGAAAGGTTGCCAAAGCCGTGATGCGTTTGTTGATGGCCGCGCTGACGCTGGCGCTCACCACCCCCGCCCATGCTGATACGCTAATCGACAATGTCAACGGCATCACCTTGGATGCCGAGGGCAAGGTCATACGCTTTACCGGGATGGTTATCGCGCCCGACGGTAAGGTCAAACAATTGCTCGACCGCACCGACAAGCGCCCCGAGCGGGTTGATTTCAAGCAGGACGCGCGGGGGCAGACGATGCTCCCCGGCTTCATCGACGCGCATGGCCATGTGATGGGGTTGGGGTTCCAGCGCATGCTGCTCGACCTCAGTGCCACGACGTCGCTGGCCGAGGCGCAGGAAAAGATACGGCAGTTTGCCGCTGACAACCCCGAAATGCCTTGGATTTTGGGGACGGGGTGGAATCAGGAAAAATGGGGGCTTGGTCGCTTCCCCACCGCCGCCGACCTCGACGCCGCCGTCGCCGACCGCCCGGTGTGGCTGGAGCGCGTCGATGGCCATGCCGGCTGGGCGAACAGCCGCACTCTGGCGCTCGCCAAGGTCAGCGCCGCGACGAAAGACCCGGCGGGCGGTCGCATCGAGCGCGGAGCAGGCGGCGCCCCTGTCGGCGTGTTCGTCGATGCCGCCATGGGGCTGGTCAATGCGGCCAAGCCCAAACCATTGGCGCGCGACCTCGACCGTGCTTTGTCGCTGGCGCAGGGCGCGCTGCTCGAATGGGGCATCACCAGCATCACCGACATGGGCACCACGCTGGAGGAATGGCAGGCGTTCCGCCGCGCCGGTGACAAGGGCCAGCTCGCGGTACGGATCCTGTCCTATGCCGGCGACATCGACAATATGCGCATCATCGGCGGCCCCGGCCCGACGCCCTGGCTCTATGATGACAAGCTGCGCATGGGTGGGGTGAAGCTGTATCTTGACGGGGCGCTGGGATCGCGCGGGGCGTGGCTCAAAACGCCCTACGCTGACGCGCCCAAGGAGCGCGGATTGCCGCTGCTCACGCCCGCCGCGCTGCGCAACAAGCTGGTGAGCGCAACCATGGACGGGTTTCAGGTCGCGGTGCACGCGATCGGTGACCAGGCCAATGCCGAGGCCCTGGATGCCATCACCGATCTGGCCGCCGACTTCCCCGGCGACCGGCGCTGGCGCATTGAACATGCGCAAATTGTCGATCCCGCCGACATTAGCCGCTTTGCCAGTATGAAAATCATCGCCTCGATGCAGCCGGTGCACCAGACGAGCGACCGGGTGATGGCCGAAGCGCGGCTCGACCCGCCGCGCCTGATCGGTGCCTATGCCTGGCGCAGCATGCAGAATGCGGGCGTACGCCTTGCCTTTGGCAGCGATGTGCCGGTGGAGAGTGCCGAGCCCTTTGCGGGCCTCGCCGCCGCCATGTCGCGCACCGGGCCGGATGGCCAACCCTTCGGTGGCTGGCGACCGCAGGAAGCCGTCAGTCGCGAAACCGCACTTGACGGCTTTACCCGCAGCGCCGCCTTTGCCGCCTTTGCCGAGGACCGGCTGGGTACGCTGATGCCCGGCATGCGCGCCGATTTCGTGCTGGTAGACGGCGACCCGCTGCTTGCTTCGGCCAGCGAATTGCGCGCGATGCGGGTCAAGGAAACCTGGGTGAACGGCCAGCGCCGTTTCGTGCGCCAGCCGTGAGCGAGCCCCCGCGCCGCAAGAGCAAGCGCCGCGGCGATCCAGCCCCAGTCGTCCCGCACGTCGACGTCGCCGTCATCGGCGCGGGCGTGTTTGGCGCATGGACGGCATGGCATCTGGTCAAGGCGGGGCTGAAGGTACGGCTGTTTGACGCCTATGGCGCAGGTCATGCGCGCAGTTCATCGGGCGGCGAAAGCCGGGTGATCCGCATGGCTTATGGTGCGGATGCGATTTATTCGGCGATGGCGGCGGAATCACTCCCCCTCTGGCAGGGGCTGTCGGACAGCGCGAGCGCGCCGATTTTCCACAAGACGGGCGTCTTATGGTGGGCTCCCGAAACCGACACTTACTCCGCCCAGTCACTGCAGTGGCTGGCCAGCAGCAACATCCCGCACGAAAGCGGCGACGCCAATTGGCTGCAAAACCGCTGGCAGCAAATCCGCTTCTACAACAATGAACGCGGCATTTTGGAAACGACCGCCGGCGCGCTGATTGCGGGGCGTGGGGTGCAAGAGGTCGTCGCCGACGCCGGCCTGACCGTCGAGCGCATCGTCATGCCCGCACCCATGCCGGTCAAGAAGCGCGCCACGCATCATCTGCCCGATGGCGGGACGGCGGACACACTGGTCTATGCCGTGGGGCCTTGGCTGACGAAACTTTTCCCGCAGCAACTGGCTGGACGGATCGTCGCAACGCGGCAGGAGGTGCTGCATTTCGGCGCGCCGCAAGGCGACAACCGCTTTGCTCCGCCGCAGCTGCCCGTCTGGGCCGATTTCAACAATGGTGCGATTGTGTATGGCATCCCCGATCTGGAGGGGCAGGGTTTCAAGCTCGCCTTTGACACGCACGGCCCGGTGGTCGACCCCGACACGCAGGACCGGCGCGTCAGCGATGCGACGGTGGCAAAAGCGCGTGCCTATCTTGCCATCCGCTTCCCCGCGCTTGCCGAAGCGCCGCTGATCCACAGCCGCGTCTGCCAGTATGAGAATAGCTCGAACGGCGATTTCCTGATCGACCGGCTGCCGGGCACCGAGCGGGTGTGGCTGGTCGGCGGCGGGTCGGGTCATGGATTCAAACATGGCCCGGCGGTCGGCAAGCGCGTCGCCGCGCATGTGCTGGATGCGAAGTTGATGGTTGAGCCGCGCTTCAGCCTTGCGACCAAGGGGACGGTTGCAGCGCGGACTGTTTTTTAGATTCCTGTGATTGCGAGCGGAGCGAAGCAATCCAGGGGGCAGTACCGTGCCGCTCGCGATTGCTTCGCTCCGCTCGCAATGACATGGTTTGCGCATGGAACTGAACCACTGCCACAATATCGCCGACTTCCGCGCACTCGCACGGCGCCGCCTGCCCTGGCCGGTGTTCGATTATATCGATGGCGCCGCCGACGACGAAATTACCCGCCGCCGCAACCGCAGCAGTTTTGACGATTGCGACCTGGTACCGCGCGTCCTCGCGGGCGTAGAAAGCATTGACATGCGCACCACCCTGTTCGGGCGCGAAATTGCCATGCCTTTGTTTCTGTCGCCCACCGCACTCCAGCGCCTGTTCCACTGGCAGGGCGAGCGCGCGGTGCTGCGCGCGGCGGCTGACGCGGGCACGGTCGCGGGCATCAGCAGTCTTGCAACCATCGGCCTGGCCGAAGCGGGCGCGCTGACCGATGGGCCCAAACTGTTCCAGCTTTATGTGCACAAGGACGAGGGGCTGAACCAGGCGATGCTCGCGGCGGCCAAGGCGGCGAAGTTCGACGCGGTCGCGCTGACCGTCGATACCATCGTCGGCGGCAATCGCGAACGCTGTCTGAAGTCCGGCTTCACCTCACCGCCGCGATTCACACCGGGCAATTTGCTGTCCTATGCGCTCAAGCCCCGCTGGGGCCTCAACTATGTCCTGCGTGAACCCTTCAGCCTGCCCAACTTAGCCACCCATGTGGCCGAAGGGTCGAGCGTGCCCAAATCGGTCGCCGATTATTTCTCAACCATGCTCGACCAAAGCCTCGACTGGCGCCGCGCCGAGGCGATTCGCAAAAGCTGGGACGGCCCCTTTTGCCTGAAAGGCATTATGGCGGTCGAGGATGCCCGCCGCGCAGTCGACATTGGCGCCACCGCGATCATGGTGTCTAACCATGGCGGGCGACAACTCGATGGCAGCCGCGCGCCCTTCGACGCACTCGCCGAGATTGTCGATGCGGTCGGCGATAGGATCGAGGTCATCTGCGACGGCGGCATCACGCGCGGCACCCATGTGCTGAAGGCGCTGAGCGTGGGTGCAAAGGCCTGTTCGGGTGGGCGGCTGTATCTCTATGCGCTCGCAGCAGCGGGTGAACCCGGGGTGGCCCGCGCCATCGCGCTGCTCCACGCCGAAATGGAGCGCGGGATGAAGCTCATGGGCGCCACATCGCTCGCCGATCTGTCGCGCGGCAATTTGCGCTGGCGGTAACAAAAAACCCCCGCCGAAGCGGGGGCTTTCTGTTGACGCTGGTCGCTGTTTAGAAGCTGAACCCCAGCGAGAAAATGATGGTGCTGTCGTACAGCGTGTCGATGGCGTTGATACCGGTCGATTCGATATCGGTATCGACATAGCGCACACCAAGCGTTGCCGGACCAACGGCCAAGTCAGCACCCAGTGCCCAGTCGAGATAGTTCCCGCCCGAAGCCAGCGCGCCGAGCGCGCCGTCGGTATAACCAATGGTGCCGACCAGCGTGACTGGCGTGTCAGGAATGGCCGCCGACAGGCCAAGCCCCAGATAGAGATTGTCGTCGTCGCCCAGCGAGCTTTGGTCCCAGCTATAGCCGATGGTGCCGGTCGCGGTCACCGGGCCAATGTCATGGCTAATCTTGCTCAGGACTTCGAAATAGTCGCTGTTCCCCGCCGCGCTGTCGCCATCGGGATACCAGTAATAGATGAGGCCGATGTCGAAGTTGGTGCCTTCGGCAATGTCGGTGTTGTAACCGGCATAAAGATCGACTTCGACCTCACCGTAAAGCGGCGTATCGTCCAGGTTCGAACCCCAGGCACCGACATAGAAGCCGCTTTCGTGGCTGACCGTGATGGTCGGCTGGACCGCGAAATCTTCGCCCGACAGCGACAGGCCGCGGAAGCGATAATCAGAGGTAACGGTGATGCCACCCGACACGGTGATCGGGCCGCTCTCTTCCTCGGCGTCCTGCGCAAATGCAGGGGTCGCAGTGGCCGCGAGCAGCAAGCCCGCGATGGCGGCAAATGATTTCTTCATGGGTTGATCCCCTTCTTTGTTACAAATCGGATCGTCCCGCCTGCGTGAACCGGACATGCCATCGTTACAGTGAGGCGGGCACATTCCGACTTACCGCGATAAAGTTGCGCAATTTGCTGCGACGCACAAACAAAAATGCGCTGCGAACATATTCAGCGACAGCAGTGTGACATTGCAGCAACATTGTTCAGCGGTAACTCACCGCTTTGCGGCGGCGCGGTGAGCCGCTATTGCAGCATTATGAGCGACCATAATCCCGGACTGCGCCCCTGGCGCGACATCCACCGCCGCCAGTGCCGCCAGATCATGGTCGGCAATGTTCCCGTCGGCGGGGGCGCGCCGATTACCGTCCAGACGATGACGAATACGCTGACCAGCGATCCGGTGGCGACCATCGACCAGATCCGCCGCTGCGAAGAGGCGGGAGCCGATATCATCCGCGTGTCCTGCCCGGATGTGGAATCGACCGCCGCGTTCGGGAAGATTGTCCGCGCCGCGCGCGTGCCGATCGTCGCCGACATTCATTTCCATTATAAGCGCGCGCTCGAGGCGGCCGATGCTGGCGCGGCGTGCCTGCGTATCAACCCCGGCAATATCGGCTCATCCGAGCGCGTCGCCGAAGTGGTGCGTGCCGCCAAAGCCAATGGCTGCGCCATCCGCATCGGCGTCAACGCGGGCAGCCTTGAGAAAGACCTGCTGGAAAAATATGGTGAACCGTGCCCTGAGGCGCTGGTTGAAAGCGCGCTCGACCATATCAAGCTGCTACAGGACCATGATTTCCACGAATATAAGGTCGCGGTAAAGGCGTCTGACGTGTTTCTCGCTGTCGCCGCCTATCAGCAGCTCGCCGAAACGGTCGATTGCCCGCTGCACCTCGGCATTACCGAGGCAGGCGGGCTGATCGGCGGAACGGTCAAATCGGCCATCGGCATGGGCAGCCTGCTCTGGTTCGGCATCGGCGACACCATCCGCGTGTCGCTTTCCGCTGAGCCCGAAGAAGAAGTGCGCGTCGGTTATGAAATCCTGAAATCTTTGGGCCTGCGCACGCGCGGGGTGCGCGTCGTGAGCTGCCCCAGCTGCGCGCGGCAGGGCTTTGACGTCATCCGCACGGTGCAGAAGCTCGAAGACGCATTGAGCCACATCAAAACCCCCATGTCGCTCTCGGTCCTCGGCTGCGTCGTCAACGGCCCGGGCGAAGCGCGCGAAACCGACATCGGCATCACCGGCGGCGGCAACGGCAAGCATATGGTTTACCTGTCCGGCGTCACCGACCACCATGTCGAGGACGCCGACATGATCGGCCATATCGTCAAGCTGGTAGAGGCCAAGGCGGCGGAAATCGACGCCGGCACCAGCGTGAGCATGGACGTGCTGCACGGGAAGGCGGCGTGAAAATAGCAATTCGGGAAGCCACCCCCGCCGACCTGCCCCTCATTGCGCAGTTCATCCGCGACCTTGCCGAATATGAGAAGCTCGCCCACGAAGTGCGGTTTGACGAAGCCGCGCTTGGGGAGCGGCTGTTCGGTCCGCGCCCTTATGCCGAGGTTGTCATTGGCGAGCTCGATGGCGTGCCGCAGGGTTTCGCGCTGTTTTTCCATAATTTTTCGACATTCGAGGGGCGTCCCGGCATTTATCTTGAGGACCTTTTCGTCCGCCCCGCCGCGCGCGGCTCCGGCCTTGGCAAGGCATTGCTCCAGCATCTTGCCGCGCTGGCTGTGGCGCGCGATTGCGCGCGGCTCGAATGGTGGGTGCTCGATTGGAACGAGCCGGCTATCGGCTTTTACAAGGGCCTCGGCGCGAAGCCGATGGACGAATGGACGGTGATGCGGGTCGACGGCGATGCGCTGACGAAACTGGCGGGAGCAGCTTGATGCGGTGGACTTTGGGTGTGATGGCGGCGCTGGCGTTGGCAGTTCCAGCGACAGCGCAGCAGGCCGCGCCCGCTGATCAACTCGATGGCATCGCGGTTATCGACAAACTCGACGCCGCCGCGCTACCCGCCGGAAAAATCCATCGCTTCTGGTTTCGCGCGGGCGACAGCGCATTGGCGCAGGCCTGGTATGTGCCCGTCGTTGTCGTGCGCGGGGCCAAGCCAGGTCCGCGCCTGCTGCTGACCGCCGGCATCCACGGCGATGAACTTTCGGGCATCGCCGTCCTCCACCGCCTCGCGCGCGAGCTTGATCCCAAGGCGCTGAGCGGCACGCTTGTCATGGTGCCCGGCCTCAATACCCCCGGCCTTAACAATTCGACGCGCAATTTTACCCCACGCGGCGGGACAGCGGGCGACAATATGAACCGGGTGATGCCCGGCAAGGACATCCCGGGAAGCAGCCTTTCTGACATTTACGCGCATAATCTGTGGCACCGGCTGATGCGCCCCAATGCCGACCAGATGGTCGACCTCCACACCCAGTCGCGCGGCACTGCCTATAATCTCTACGCCTTTGCGAGCTCGCCCGAGGCGCGTGCGATTGCCGAGGCGATCGCGCCCGACACCATCCGGCTCGACCCCGGGCAGCGCGGCACGGTGGAAAATGAAATGGTGCCCAACGGCGTCCCCGCCATCACACTCGAGCTCGGTGCGCCCGAGGTGTGGGACACGGCGATGATTACGCGCAGCTATGATGGCATCCTGCGGCTGATGGCCAAAATGGCGATGCTTCCCGCCAGCGCCGCACCGCCCGCCACCACCATGCCCTTTGTCGCCAACAATCAGGTGCAGGTGCGCAGCCCCGTGGGCGGCTGGGTCACGCTCCACGTCCGCCTCAACGACATGGTGACGGCGGGGCAAAAAGTTGCGACGATCGCCGACGCCTTCGGCCGCGTCCGCGCGACGCTGACCACGCCGCAAGCCGGGCAGGTTGTCAGCCTGGCCACCGACCCGCGCAACGACGTCGGCGACATGGTCGTTCGCATCGCCTGGTGGGACGAACGGCCTGAGTGCGCGGCGGGGTGTTAATCACGCCCCCAGCTTCGCCCACGCCAGCCCCGCAAATTCGCACAACAATGGGCGCGTGTCGCGCGGGTCGATGATGTCCTCGACGCCGAACCGTTCGGCGGTGCGGAACGGGCTCTTTACCTGGTCGAGCCGCGCCTTGATCGCCGCTAACGCCGCCGCCGGATCGGTGCTCGCTTCCAGTTCGGATTTATAGGCCACCTCGACCCCGCCATCGATGGGCAGGCTGCCCCAGTCGCCACTGGGCCAGGCAAAGCGATATTGGAAACGCTCCGCATGGCTCATCGCGCTGCCGGCAATGCCATAAGCGCGGCGAATGATGACGGCGCATAGCGGCACGCGCGCGCGGTAAATCGCGTTCATAGCGTTCACGCCGTAACGGATCGTTCCCGTCCTCTCGGCCTCGCCACCGATCATGAAACCGGGGTTGTCGACCAAATGGACGATGGGCAGGCGGAACTGGTCGGCAAGTTTCACAAACCGCTCGACCTTTTCGCTCGTCTTGGCGTCCCAGCTGCCGCCGAGGAACGCGGGGTCGCTCGCCACCACCGCCACTGGCCAGCCGTCGAGCCGGGCGAAGGCAGTGATCGCTGCCTGCCCCCAGCGGCGCCCCATTTCGAACAGGCTGCCGCCGTCGACCACAGCGTCGAGAATGCGGCGCATCGAATAAACTTGCTTCGCCTCGCGCGGAACGATGGCAAGGAGCGCTTCTTCGCGCCGGTCGGCACGGTCATCGCACACCGCTCGCGCCGCCAGCCGGCTCACCGACGACGGCAGATAGGACAGGAACCGCCGCGCCGCTGCAAAGGCTTCGGCTTCGCTTGCCACCTCGTCATCGACCACGCCGTTGCGCGTATGCACATCGCTGCCGCCCAATTCCTCGCGATCGAGCGTGTCGCCAATCGCTGCCGCGACCGCCGGCCCCGCCGCGAACAGTTGCGACAGGCCGCGCACCATGATGCTGTAATGGCTGGCGACCACGCGCGCCGCGCCCAGCCCCGCCGTCGGCCCCAGCGCCAGCGCGACCACCGGCACGGTCTCCAGATTGCGGATCACCGCGTCCCAACCGGGCACGGCGGGGACATAGGTGTAGCCCATATCTTCCAAGGACTTGACCGACCCGCCCCCGCCCGTCCCATCGATCATCCGGATCAGCGGCAGACCTAACTCGTGCGCCATCATCTCGGCCTGCACAAATTTGCGGTGGATCGCCGCATCGGCCGCACCACCGCGCACCGTGAAATCGTCGGCAGTTGCGACGACCGCGCGGCCGTCGATATTGGCCCGGCCAAAGATGAAGTTCGAGGCAGCCAGCCCGGTCAGCTGGCCGTCAGCGTCATGGCTGCCGCGCCCGGCAATCTTGCCAATTTCGCGAAAGCTGCCCGCATCGACCAGCGCCGCAATCCGCGCCCGCGCGTCCATTTTGCCGCGCCCATGCTGCCGCGCCACCTTCTCCGCGCCGCCCATGGCTTCGGCCATGGCTTGGCGGGCGCGCAGTTCCTCAACCTCTTTTTCCCAGCTCATGCCATCGCTCTCCTTGGCCGTAGCAGGCTGTGCCAAAGGCGCGGGCGACGCGGCAAGCCAAATCGGCACTTGCACCATTGTAGCGCTTGCTACATACGGCCTAGCAGCGCGTGTGCCGCATCAAAAGGAGGGTTATCTATGCTGCTGTTCCGCCTGTTCCTGCTCACCGCCATTGCCGTGATCGGGGCTTATACCGCCGTCACCATCGCCAACCATGGCATGAACCTCGTCCCCATTTTCTTTGGCGACATGGCGAAGATGGGCTGGCCGGGACAGTTCAACCTCGACTTCATGTTTTTCCTGCTGCTCGGCGTGATCTGGATTGCGTGGCGGCACCAATTCAGTGCTGCTGGTCTTGCGCTCGCCGTCCTCGTGCCGGCGGGCGGTATGCCTTATGTCGCCACCTATTTGCTGGTGCACAGCTATCGCGCGAACGGAGACATGGCCGCGCTGCTCCTCGGCCCGGAGCGCGCGGCGCGGCGCTGATTTGCAAAGCCGCCCGATTCATGGTTTCCTTCCGCCACGGGACGCGAAGACCGCGCGAGTCTGCGCTATTGGCGGGCCATCCGGAGACCGGAGACCCCCCGCAACTGGGGAAAAATCATGTCAAACAAATGGATTGCCGCGTCGGCGGTGCTGTGGCTGTCGTTCGCCGCGCCCGCGGCCATGGCGCAAATGCCCACATGGACGGCCGAACAAATGGGTGCATGGAAATTGGTGTCGGACAGCTGGGTCGATGACGTCGCCAAAAATGGTAAATGGCCGGGCGAATATGCCGACCCGCAATTCATCACCTGGGCGGTCGACAGCCCCGCTCCGCGCAACCGCGACGGGGCGATCCGCTGGACCCGCTTTGCCGAATCGCAGGGCAAGGTGCTTCACTATGAAATCACCCCGCAAGCGATCGCTCTTTCGGGCAATACGGCAGTGGTCAGCTACACGCTGCTCATCGTAACCCAGCGCGGCGACGACAAGCCCGATTATGACAAGGAAGCCATCACCGAAACGCTGGTACGTTCGGGCGGCAGCTGGAAATATCTCTCGTCGGTGAGTTTTTCGTTGGATTGATTCCGCTCGAGCGGGGCGCGGTTGGGATTAGCCGCGCCCCCTTTGCCCTTCCCCGCACCCCATGCTAAGCGCCCGCGCGCTATGACCAGCTATCAATCCAGCCTGATGCGCCTGCTCGACGAGCGCGGCTATATCCACCAGACCACCGATGCGGACGGCCTCGACGCGCTTGCTGCCAAGCAGATTGTGCCTGGTTATATTGGTTTCGACGCGACCGCGCCCAGCTTGCATGTCGGCAGCCTGGTGCAGATCATGCTACTGCGCCGCCTGCAACAGACGGGGCACAAGCCGATCGTGCTGATGGGCGGCGGCACCACGCGGATCGGCGACCCGACCGGGCGCGACGAGAGCCGCAAGATGCTGACCGACGAAGTGATTGAGGCCAATATCGCGTCGAGACGCG
>VFQM010002329.1_pt1 | contig 14295 bp, 19 predicted proteins | sample 3512391 | NCBI WGS metagenome assembly VFQM01 (sample SAMN10412369, study PRJNA504923) | tailings metagenome | isolation source: Replicate 1 from Balatoc abandoned mine | place: Philippines
CGTGCACCTGGTCGTAGCGCGAGATGACGATGTTGTCGAAGTCGATGTAGACCGCGACGCGGTTCTCGGGGTTGCCGGCCATGCGGTTCCCTCTCTCTGGGTTGTGGGTCAGAACGGGGCGGGCAGGTCGACGAGCGGGACGCCGTCGAGGGGCACCACGAGCACGGCGAGCGCGAGCAGGTTGAGCGCGACGATGCTCCAGAACACGGCGCGGAAGCCGGGCTTGACGGTCTTGTGCCGCCAGATGTTCTGCGCGACGATCGCCCCCGGCCAGCCGCCCGCGAATGCGACGAGGTGCAGCGTCGACTCGGGGGTGCGCCAGCCGCCCGTCGCGGCGTTGCGCTTGTCGCTCCAGTAGAGCAGAGCGGAGGCGAGGCTCAGGCCGCCGTAGAGGACGATGACCCAGGCGGGCATCTCCCACACGACGAGCCCGAGCGCGAGCACGGTCACGAGCGTGCCGACGCTCAGCACGTCGACGAAGATGCGGGCGACCGAGGCCGCGCCGCGCTGCCGGCCGCGGGCGAGCCCGTCGCTGCGGGGCATGGCGGCGGCGCGGGCGACGCCTTCGATCTCGGCGTCGACCGCCTGGGCGCGCCCCGTGTGGTCGACGGCGATGGCGAAGTGCACGCGGTCGCCGTCGACGGGCCGCCGTTCGAGCGGGCCGAACGCCGAGACGTGCACGAAGACCTTGGGGCCGGGGGAGTCGCGCCGGATGAACCCGAAGCCGCGGTCGTCGTTCCACCGCACGATCACGCCCGAGAGTCGGGCGGTCGGCGACGGAGTCATGCGGCCACCCTCCCACATCCCTGCACACCTCGACCCGCGGGGCAAGCCTCTCCCCATGCTGACGGATCCTCTGTACAGTAAGCCTCACGACGATCCTTGAGCGATCGTCACACACAGCGCGGGGGCACCATGCACGGCACGGTACGGCACGGCTCGGCACCACTTCAGCACGCGATCACCCACGGGGCGACGGATGCCCGCGACCATTCCCGGCATCGGCAGCGGCCGATCGCGGCGGCCCTCACGATCGCGGCCCTGGGCCTCCTCGCCGGCTGCGCCCCGGCTGCCGCCGAGCAGCAGGCACCCGTCTTCGCGACGACCGAAGCCGGCTCGAACGAGGCCGTGACCGCCGCGTGCTGGCGCGTGGCCAATGCCATGAGCCTCGCCACCAACGCGCAGCGCGGGGTGGAGGAGGGGCGCTGGGCCGCCGCCGAGGCCGACGGCGCTTACCGGGCCGCCGCGCGCATCCTCGACTACATCCCCGTCCCCTCCAGCTCGTCGGTGGCGCTGCCGCTCATCGCGCTGCAGGAGCTCGTCGACGCCCCGGGCGCGCAGGAACGCGGCGCGGGCCTCGACCCGGCCGACCCCGTGTGGCAGAGCACGGTCGACCGCGTCATCGCCTCGTGCATCGACGAGGGCGTGCCCGTCGTGATCGACGAGTGGGCATCATGACGGCCTCATTGCTCCTCCCGCGCGCCGGCCGACCGCCCGTCATCGATGACGAGGGCCCGGTCTGGCAGCTCGATCAGCGCGCCGTCCCGACGATGTGGGTCGCGGTGTGGGATGCCCTGCGCAGCGTCCCCGGCGTCATCGCCGGCCCCTCCGCCGTCGGCGAGCCCGGCTCGCGCGCCGTTCTCGTCCCCTCGGTGATCAACCCCGAGCCCGGCACGTCCTTCGCGTACGACGGCCAGCCGCTCGAGCCCGCGCACCTCCACAGCCCCTCCGACACGAGCCTGCATCTCGTGCTGCCACTCGAGCGCGTCGCCCTCGTGATCGCGCAGGGCTGGGCCGCCCAGTGCCCGCGCGCCGTCCACGGCACCGAGGTCATCCTCTTCGCCCCGCGCGACGAGGCCGAGCTCGACGTCGTCACGGCCCTCGCCCGCGAGAGCGTGCGCTGGTCGCTCGCGCGCAACGGCGTCACGGTCTTCCAGCGCCGAGCGGTCACCGACGTCGCTGCCGACGCCGTCGCCCCCGGCGCGGAGGTCACGAGCCTCGCCGGCTGACCCGGTTCAGTGTGCGAGCAGGAGATCCTCGGCGTCGTAGTCGAACCACTCCGAGGCGCCGTAGCGCGTCGCGAGGGCCGGGAACCGCTCGCGCCAGTCGGCGTCGCGGACGGCGTCGAGCATCCAGTCGATGGCGGAGCCGATCGTCGCCCGGTGCGAGCCGACCGGCTCGTAGCCGAGCTCGCGCCGCGCGGCCTCCATCGACAGCACGATGGGTCGCGGCACGGCCCACGGGTGGCCGCCGACGCCGTCGACGGGGCCTCCGTCGAGGAGGACGAACTCCGCGGATCGCCCGAGATGCGCGAGGACGGCCTGGCCGATCTCGAGCGCGGTGGGTGCGGGGTCGTCGACGGCGTTGAGCACGCGGCGCCCCGGCTGGTCGCCCGCGAGGCGCACGAGCTCGGCGACGTTGACGCTCGCGCTCGTGCTGAACCGGCTCGCGCCGCCGTGCGCGAGCGGGATGCGCTCGCGGCCGTCGAGCGCGCGCTTGATGAAGAACCACTCGCGCAGCGCCGGCGACTGCGGGCCGTGGATCGCGCCCGGGCGCAGGATCGTCACGGGGAGGCCCTCGATCGCGAGCAGAGCGCGCTCGAGCGCCGCCTTCTGCGCGGAGTAGCCGTCGTCGTCCGGCGCGTCGACGATCGCATCGTCCTCCGTGACCGGCACGGGCAGGACGGGGAAGTCGTCCTCGCCCGTCGCGACGTCGAGCCACGTGCCGTTCTCGCCCCGATAGACGGATGCGGTGGAGATCACGACGACGGAGCCGACGTCTCCGACGAGGCGGCCGTGCACCGCGGCGTCGGCCGGCGCGAAGGCGAGGCAGTCCAGCACCAGGTCGGCGCCGCGGCACAGATCGACCACGGCGTCGGCGTCGGCGCGATCGACGAGGGCGGTCTCGGCCGCGTCGAGCACACCGCTCGGCAGCGGGCGCTCGCCGCGATGGGCGATCGTGACCGACCAGCCGTCATCGAGCAGGGTGCGGGCGCTCGCCGCGCCCAGTTGACCGGTGCCTCCCAGGATGACCGCGCGTCGGCTCATAGGCCCGAGCCTACGGGGAACCGGGGGAGCTGAGCCTTTCCTGACCGCCCGTCGAGCCTGTCAACCCCCTTCTGGGTCGTGGCGGCCCTGCCTACCGTGGCTGACGCAACACACCACCCGACCGGCGCGACCGCGCCACCCGGGTCAGAGGGAGGTCATCATGACGAGCACCATCCATGCAGATGTCGTTGTCGACGTTCCCGTCGGCGTCGCGTACGACCAGTGGACCCAGTTCGAGTCCTTCCCGGACTTCCTGAGCGGCGTCGACAGCGTCACCCAGCTCGACGACACCAAGCTCCACTGGGTCGTCTCCGTCGGCGGCGTCGAGCGCGAGTTCGACGCGACGATCACCGAGCAACGACCGGACGAGGTCATCGCCTGGCGCAGCACCGAGGGCGAGATCCACTCGGGCCGCGTCGTGTTCACGCCCGAGAGCGCGGAATCGACGCGCATCGACGTCGAGATGGCCTGGGAGCCCACCGGCTTCGTCGAGAAGGTCGGCGCTGCCCTCAACATCGACGAGGCGCAGGTGAAGAGCGACCTCCGCGACTTCAAGCGACTGATCGAGGAGCGCGGGACGCCCGACGGCGCCTGGCGCGGCGAGGTGCACGGCGGCTCGGTCACCGATCGCGACAGCGGACTGACCCGCGAGACCGGGTTCGACGAGCGACCGAGCATGCTCTAGCGACGCCTGAACGATGCCCCCGGGCATGACGAAGGGCCCCGCCTCGGCGGGGCCCTTCGTGTCGCTCGCTCCGACGATCAGTCGTCGAGCGGGCGGTCCTTGCGCTTCACGCTCGAGTGGCGGGCGTGGTGCATGCCCGCGAGTCGCGAGTCCTCCGTGAGGTCGAGCCCGTGGGTGCTCGCCGCGGCGATCGCCATCTGCTCGAGCCACTCGCGGTCGATCTCGGGGTGGCGGCTGCCGCTGTAGCGGAAGTACATCGGGATCGACGCGTCGATCCAGATGGCGCTGCGGCCATCGCCGACGGAGGGGGAGTCGCGCCAGCTGAAGAAGAAGTTCTCTCCGCGGCGAAGCTTGGCTGACATGACGATCTGCACGTGCGCCAGCACACGATCGTCGAACTGGATCTCCATCGAAGGGGATCCGTAAATGAGTGCACCCATGGTGGTGCTCCTTCCACTGCGCGGTGGGGTCGTGCGCAAGAAGTGAAAACCTGCCGCCGCTCGTTCGCAAGAGTAACGACCCCCGGCCCCCATGGGGGGGGTAGAACCGCTTTATTGCACCGAAGAGACAGATCGGAACGTTCCGTCAACCCTGAGCAGGGGATTCGTCGACGACCTGGCACAATGGAAGCACCATGAAGATCTTCGCCGTCGTCATCGCGCTCGCACTCTTCCTCGCGTCGTTCCCCCTCTTCGCGTACGCCTTCTGGGTGCCGGAGGAGTGGGCGGCGCTGACGTTCTTCCTCGGCATCATGTCGGTGACCCTGTCGCTCGCGATCCCGTTCAACCTTCTCGGCCGCCGCGACTGATCGCGGCCTCGCGCCACGGCGCGACGAGCGCCGAGCGAGACGGCGGCGTCAGACCGTCTCGAGGATCCGCGCGGTGAAGGCCTCGACCCGCTGAGTCAGCCCCGCGCTGCGGCGCGCGATGAGCTCGTCGCGCATGAGTCGCATCTCGCTCATGCCGGGGAAGATCCGGATCATGATCGAGCACGCGAGGTCGGCGCAGATGTAGGTGCCGATCGAATTGCCGTCCCGACCCGCGCGCCCTCCGCGGCGGGCGCTGAACATGAGCACCTGCGTTGCCGGCTGAGGCGTGTGGCACAGCGAGCACATCGCGCCGATGCCGGGTCGCAGCGAGCTCGACGCGGCGCGCAGCACGATGCCGACGGGGCGATCGCCGACCCAGTGCACGAGATAGCCGCGCAGCGAGCCCTGCGGGTCGCGCCAGCCGAGGAACTCGCGGTCGTCCCAGACGACCTCGTGCAGGCCGGGGAGCTCCATGCGGTCGATCTCGGCCGGGTCGGCGTTGATGATCGAGGCGGCGATCTGATCGGCTGTGAGCGGCTTCATCCCCGCCAGGGTACGACAAGCCGCCTGCGGGGTTCCGCATGATCGACCGCGCGAGTGGCCGCCGAGGGAACCGGGGCTGTGAATGCTCCGGTGCCAGGCGCATGCGCGGTCAACGGTCGGGCGATGCGCGGCGCCGGCACAGCGACACGCCCATCCGGCCCGCATAGCGTCAGCGGCGCACGGTCACTCGACCGTCGCGGGCGCCTCGGCGCCGCCACCCTGTGCAAGGAGTGCCTCATGGCCACCATCGTCGAAACCGCCGTAGCCGCCGGATCGTTCACCACCCTCGTCGCCGCCGTCACCGCGGCCGACCTCGTCGACACGCTCAACAGTGACGGGCCGTTCACGGTATTCGCCCCGACCGACGAGGCGTTCGCCGCGCTCCCCGAGGGCACCGTCGAGGCGCTCCTCGCGGACATCCCGAAGCTCACCGAGATCCTGACCTTCCACGTCGTCGCCGGCGCGGTCCACGCCGCCGACGTCACCGACGGCCTCGCCGCAGCCACCGTCAACGGCAAGGAGCTCCACTTCTCGACGACCGACGGCGTGACCGTCAACGGCGCGAAGGTCGTCACGGCCGATGTCGTCTGCGACAACGGCGTCATCCACGTCATCGACGCGGTGCTGCTGCCGTAGTCCGACGGGAACGACGAAGGGCGCGGCTCCGAGATCATCGGAGCCGCGCCCTTCGGTGCGTCGAGCGGCGGAGTTAGGCCTGCAGCGCGAACTGCGCGTCGATCGTGATCGTGACCTGGTCGCCGAGCAGGAAGCCGCCGGCCTCGAGCGGGGCGTTCCAGCTCACGCCGAAGTCGTGGCGGTTGATGACGGTCGAGCCGCTCGCGGCCGCCTTGAGGTTGCCCCACGGGTCCTTGGCGATCCCGCCGAACTCACCCGTGATCGTGACCGGCTTGGTGACCCCGCGCAGCGTCAGGTCGCCGTCGAGGAGGACGCTGTCGCCCTCGACGCGGATCCCCGTCGACCGGAAGGTCATGGTCGGGAACTGCTCGGGCGCGAAGAAGTCGTTGGTGCGCAGGTGCGCGTCGCGGTCGGCGTTGTTGGTGTTGATCGACGCGACGTCGACCGAGACCTCGAGGCTCGACTCGAGCGGTTTCTCGGCGGCGTGCACGGTGGCGTCGAAGGTCTCGAAGGTGCCGCGGACCTTGCTGATGGCGAGGTGGCGCACCGAGAATCCGATGACGGTGTGGGTGGGGTCGACGACCCAGGTGCCGGCGACGTATCCGGGAACGGTTTCAGCGGTGATGGTCATGTATGTCTCCTCAGTTCTGCATTCGGCGGCGCGGTGGCGCACAGGTCAATGCAACTGAATGGAGTTGTCGGTCTATTCCCGGGCTCGGTGAATTCTTCGGGAATCGTCTTCGCGTGCTCGAATAGGGCCGTGCTCGATGCCTCCCGCGACCGATTCATCGGCGCCCTCCGCCGCGACCTGACCGCCGCCGACTACACGGTCGACGCCGTCCGCCGGCTCTGGGGCGACGAGGCCGACGCCGCCCTGCGGCGCGCGGACCGCGTCGTCGCCCGGCGCGCGCTGCGGTCCGCGCCCCCGTCGCCGCTCTCGACGCTCGCCCGCCTCTTCCTCCTCGCCGACCCCGTGAGCGCCGACGAGCTCGCCGACGCGCTGCCCTCGCTCGGGCTCGACGGCGTGCGCGAGCTCGGTCTCGCCGCGGGCGACGTCGCGGGCGGCACGTGGCAGGCGCTGCTCGACGTGCGCCCCTACTCCGCCCTGGACGCCACCGGCGCCGTCTCGTGGTGGGTGGTCTCCGACCTCGGCGAGCTCGCGACCGGGGGCGCGCTCGACGCGGGCCACGTGCTCGGCGTCGGCGGAGCATCCACGACCCTCTCCTCGCTCATCCCCACGAGCGGGGCGCGACGCGTCCTCGATCTCGGCACCGGATGCGGAATCCAGTCCCTGCACGCCTCGCGCCATGCGGGCGCGATCGTCGCGACCGACATCTCGCGCCGCGCGCTCGACCTCGCCGCCCTCACCCTCCGGCTCAACGGTCTCGAGCTCGGCCCGGGCGGCATCGACCTGCGGCACGGCGACCTCTTCGCACCCGTCGCGGACGAGCGCTTCGACCGCATCGTCTCGAACCCACCGTTCGTCATCACGCCGCGGCGCGAGGGCGTGCCGCTCTACGAGTACCGCGACGGCGGGCGCGTCGGCGACGGCATCGTCGAGGAGGTCGTCCGCGGCGTCGCCGACCACCTCGAGCCGGGCGGCACCGCCCACCTGCTCGGCAACTGGGAGTACCGCGACGCGATGGGCGGCGACGGCCTCGCGCGCGTGCGCCGCTGGGTCGAGGAGTCGGGGCTCGACGCATGGATCGTCGAGCGCGAGCGGCAGAGCCCCGCGCAGTACGCCGAGACGTGGATCCGCGACGGCGGCACGCGCGTCGGCTCGCCCGAGTTCGAGGCGCTCGCCGAGGAGTGGCTCGCCGACTTCGAGGCCCGCGGCGTCACGGGCGTCGGCTTCGGCTACGTCGTGCTGCGCCGGCCCCTCGACCCCGCTGCGCCACGGCTCGTGCGCACCGAGCGCCTCCTCGACGCGCTGGGCGCCGCGCCCACGGGCATCGGCGACCACCTCATGGCCGGATTCGCCGCCCACGACGCGATCGCGCCCCTCGACGACGCGGTGCTCGCCGAGCTGCGACTGCGCGTCGCGCCCGACGTCACCGAGGAGCGCCACCAGTGGCCGGGTGCCGACGGACCGACCGTCATGCGGCTGCGGCAGGGCGGCGGCTTCGCGCGCACGATCGATGCGGATGCCGCACTCGCGGGCCTCGTGGGCGCGAGCGACGGCGAGCTCTCGGTCGGTCAGCTGATCGGGGCGCTCGCGCAGCTGCTCGAGGTCGACGAGGCCGCGCTCGCCGACGACCTGCTGCCGCGCGTGCGCGAGCTCGTGCTCACGGGTTTCCTGACACTCGACGCCTGAGCGCGCCCGACCAGCGCGGCACCGTCACGAGGATGGCGATCGCGCTGAACGCGATGCCCCACTGCGCGACGTGCCAGCTGCCCGCGCTCTGACCGCCGCCGAGGGGCTCACCGGTCGCGACGACGAGGTCGTCGACGAGTCCGACCCCCAGCATGAGCAGTGCGGGCTGCGCGGCGATCGCGAGCGCGCTCGCGAGGATGGCCGCGAGGGCGATGAAGCGCCGGGGAGCCAGCACGCGGTCGAGACCCGCGCGGGGCATCCGCCCCAGAAGGAAGAGGACGACCGCCGCCGCGACGGCGAGGACCGCCCAGACGATGACGGCGACGACGAAGCCCGCGAGACCCGCGGGCTCCCACGCGTCGTAGACGGCGCCGAGCGGCAGCGCTCCGCCCGCGAGGGCGAGCGGATGCTCGACCGTCAGCACCCACGCGATGATCGCGGACCAGGCGAGCAGGGCGCCGGCGAGCAGCGTGCCGAGGGCGCGCCGCGACACGCGACGGCGCGACGCGGGGGTCGGATGCTCGGACTCCCAGCCCTCGGGGAGGATGATGCGCGGGCCGCTCGGCAGGCGCGGGGCATCCCACTCGCCGCTCGCCAGGCGGTTGACGCCGCGCACCCCGCGACGGATCGCGAGCACGTTGAGAACGGCGCCGGCCACGACGAGCAGGAGCGCCACGATCGGCGCGATGACGCCCCACGCCGTCGCGACGCCCACCACGACGTCGGGCGTCGCGGGCAGCAGGCGCACGAGCGCGCCGGGCGACAGCAGCCACGACAGGAACGCGAGCGGCGCGAGCAGGAGGCACGTGATGCCCCAGCGGACGAGAGCGGTGGCGCGCATGCGGCTCCTTGGGTGATCGGTTGCGGCCACCCTAGCGAGGGCCGCCCTGCCCGGGGAGGGCTCGGCCGCCGGGTTCGCTGACGGCGTGCCGCGGTGCGGCTGGCGCGGTGCGGTTGGCGCGGCGTGGATGCCCGGCTCCGTCGTGCGCGACCGGTACCGTCGCCGGGTGACCGCCTCACCCCTCGGCCCCGGCTCCTCCGACGCCTACCGCGACCCGTACGGCGGCGACGTGCTCGGCGGCGACTGGCGGGCGCGCGGCCGCGTCGTCGTGCCCGAGGTTCCCGCCGAGAAGGACCTCGTGGTCGAGCTGCCCGACTCCGGCTTCGTGGGCGCCATCGTGCGCGTCGAGCTCGGCGCGGTGCACCTCGAGGATCGCCGGGGGAGGGTGCGGGTCTTCCCGCTGGGAGCCGGCTTCCTCGTCGAGGGCGCCCCGGTCATCCTCACCGCCCCCGCCGCGGCGAAGCCCGCGGGCCGTCAGCGCACCGCGAGCGGATCGTTCGCGGTCGAGCAGCAGCGGGCCCGCGTCGCCCGCGGCAGCCGCATCTGGGTCGAGGGCCGCCACGACGCCGAGCTCGTCGAGCAGGTCTGGGGCGACGACCTGCGCGTCGAGGGCGTCGTCGTCGAGTACCTCGACGGCGTCGATGACCTCGCCGAGCGGCTGCGCGAGTTCGCGCCGGGGCCCGGCCGCCGCGTCGGCGTGCTCGTCGACCATCTCGTCTCAGGCTCGAAGGAGGAGCGCATCGCGCGCGAGGCGCTGCGGGGCGCGGATGCCCGGCACGTGCTCGTCGTCGGCCACCCGTACATCGACATCTGGCAGGCGGTGAAGCCCGAGCGGGTCGGCATCGCGGCCTGGCCCGACGTGCCGCGCGGCGAGGACTGGAAGACCGGCACCCTGCGACGCCTCGGCTGGCCGCACGGCTCGCAAGCGGAGACGGCGGCGGCGTGGCGGAGGATCCGTGGGTCGGTGCGCAGCTTTGCCGATCTCGACCCGGCTCTGCTCGGCCGGGTCGAGGAGCTCATCGACTTCGTGACGGCGCCGTGACGACGGCGCATTAACGACGAAAGCCGCCCCACATCATCGGGGGGCGGCTGTCGTGAGGTTCGCGTGATCTCTCACGCGAAGCGCTTCAGTCGGTGAGGACTAGAGCGGGCGGATGTTCTCGGCCTGGAGGCCCTTGGGGCCCTGGGCCACGTCGAACTCGACCTTCTGGTTCTCATCGAGCGAACGGTAGCCGTTGCTCTGGATGGCGGAGAAGTGCGCGAACACGTCCGCGCTTCCGTCATCGGGGGTGATGAATCCGAAGCCCTTTTCGGCGTTGAACCACTTAACGGTGCCTGTCGTCATTTCTGACTCCCTTGTTTCCTACTTCACGGAGTTTCGACTGTCGAAACCACCAGTCGAACCAACTCGTGAACCGTATCCATCGGGGAGTAGCGACCTGCTTGGTGTTCCAGGACGCCCGGCGCAGCGAGGCGTATCAACTTCGCTGCTCACAGTAGTGCACACCTCGGCATCCAGCACCATCGTCACCGAGTTGTTACCGACGATGCGCTCAGCCCGCTGCGAGGAGAGAGGCATACCGTCGGCCTCGACCGACCCTCTTGCTCCCGATCCAGGAGACGACCCCATGAGCCTCTTCGACCGCATCTTCGGCAGCCGGACCCCCGAGCCCGAGGCCGCCCCGCCGCCCCGCGCCCCGCGCGGCGACGACGAGCGCGCCGTCGAGCGCTACCGCTACCTCCTCGAGACGGCCCCGCCCGAGACGATCGAGCGCGTGCACGCCGAGGCCTTCGCGAAGCTCACGCCCGAGCAGCGCCGCATGGTGTTCGAGCGCCTCACCGAGTCGGCCCCGCAGGGCGAGGCGCCCCGCGACATTCAGCCCGCGACGCTCGCGCAGGCGGCAACCCGTTCGGAGCTGCGCCAGCCCGGCACGATGGAGCGCTCGTTCGCCGGCCCCTCCTTCGGCAGCATGATGGGCGCCTCGCTGCTCGGAACCGTCGCGGGCTACGTCGTGGCCTCGGCCCTCGTGAGCGCTTTCCTCCCGCCGATGGACGGCGGTGGAGCCGAGGCGGGTGCCGACGGCGGCGACGCCGGAGCAGGCGATGCGGGCGACCCGGGGGCGGGTGACCCCGGTGCGGGCGGCGCCGGCATGGACGGCGGCGCCGGCGGCGACGGTGGCGGGTTCTTCGACGCCGGAGGGTTCGACGGCGGCGGCTTCGGCGACTTCGGGTTCTGACGTGGCTCGCCGCGACCCCCGCGCCGGCCGCATCGAGCCGGGCCCCGGCCAGGAGTCGGTGTGGGACTACCCGCGCCCGCCCCGGGTGGAGGCCGTGCACGCGCGCGTGACGATCGAGCTCGGCGGTGCCCTCATCGCCGACTCGACGCGGGCCGTGCGCGTCCTCGAGACGAGCCATCCGCCCGCCTACTACCTCCCGCCGGAGGACTTCGCGCCCGGCGCGCTGCGCCCCGCGGAGGGCTCGAGCTTCTGCGAGTTCAAGGGCCGCGCCGCCTACGCCGACGTGCTCGGCGGCGATCGCGTCGCCCCGCGCGCCGCGTGGTTCTACCCCGAGCCGAGCCGCGGCTTCGAGCAGATCGCCGGCTTCGTCTCGGTCTACCCCGGCCGCATGGACCGCTGCACCGTCGACGGCGAGGTCGTCACCCCGCAGGAGGGCGACTTCTACGGCGGGTGGATCACCTCCAGCATCGTCGGTCCGTTCAAGGGCGCGGAGGGCACCTGGGGCTGGTGACGCCGGACTGGTGACGCTGCGCTGGTGACGCGGGCCCGCTGAGCGTTTCGGGCGGCCGAACTGCGGCCCGGGCATCCGCCCTGGCACACTGACCGCGTGAGCCAGGCGACCCGCCCCGACGAGCCGAGCCGCGCCGATATCCGGCGCTGGCGGCGCTACCTCGCCGACGAGCGCGCCGAGGCGGCCGTCTACCGCGACCTCGCCCGACGCCGTGCGGGCGAGGAGCGCGCGATCCTCCTCGCGCTCGCCGACGCCGAGGGCCGTCATGAGGCGCACTGGATGTCCCTCCTGGGCGAGCGCGCGGCGCGCGTTCCCGCCGTCTCGCTCCGCACGCGCATCCTGGGCTTCTTCGCCCGCCGCTTCGGCAGCGTCTTCGTGCTCGCGCTCGCGCAGCGGGGCGAGTCGCGCTCGCCGTACGCCTCCGACGCGCACGCGACGCCCGCGATGGCGGCCGACGAGCGCATCCACCAGGAGGTCGTGCGCGGGCTCGCCGCGCGCGGGCGGGCACGGCTGTCCGGGACGTTCCGCGCCGCGGTCTTCGGCGCGAACGACGGGCTCGTCTCCAACCTCGCGCTCGTGCTCGGCATCGGTGCGACGGGCGTGCCCGCGACGACCGTGCTCTTCACGGGCATCGCGGGCCTCCTCGCCGGCGCGCTGTCGATGGGCGCGGGGGAGTACGTGTCGGTGCGCTCGCAGCGCGAGCTGCTCGACGCCTCGACCCCCGACCCCGACGCGCACACCGCGGTGCCGCACCTCGACGTCGACGCCAACGAGCTCGCCCTCGTCTACCGGGCCCGCGGAATGAGCGAGCAGGAGGCGCTCGCGCACGCTCGCGCGGTGGTCGCCGAGTACGACCCCGCCGTCGCGGCGGCGCGCGCGGCCGAATCGCGTGCCCTCGGCGCGGCGACCGACGAGCACGAGGAGATCGGCTCGGCCTGGGGCGTGGCCGCCTCGAGCTTCAGCTTCTTCGCGAGCGGTGCGATCATCCCCGTCATCCCGTATCTGCTCGGGCTCACCGGGCTCGCGGCAGTCATCGCGGCGGCGGTCCTCGTCGGCCTCGCGCTGCTCGTCACGGGCACGATCGTGGGCATCCTCTCGGGCGCGTCGCCCTGGCGCCGGGCGCTCCGGCAGCTCGCGATCGGCTACGGAGCGGCCGCCGCCACCTACGCTCTGGGGCTCGCGTTCGGGACGACTCTCGCCTGATCAGACGGAGTTTTCGCGGGCACGCGGCTGGGTCACTCACAGGACTCTGCCAGGTTCGGGACCATACCCCGGGATAGCGGCTCCGACAGCCGTAGGGGAGAGCATCCCCGGTGCGATGACTTCCACCGGGTGCGGTGCGATGACCTCCTGACGCCGCCGACGAGGAAGGCGAGGAAGGCCGCGCGCGCGAGACCCGGCGCGACGAGCGGCAGGTGCACGCGCGCGAGCACGTTCGCGCGGGAGGCGCCGAGCGTGCGGGCCTCCTCCTCGAACGCGATGTCGTGGGCGGCGTAGGCGACGCGCATCGTGTAGACGGTGCAGGGCAGGGCGGCCGCGACGAGCAGCAGGAGCACGGCCAGCGTCGCGGGGACGGGGGGCGCGCAGGAGCACGATCGTGAGGCCCATGACGGCGACGAAGGCGGGAAGGGCGAGCGGGGCGAGCAGGATCGCGCTCACGAGGCGCGGGGCCGGCACGCGGCCGAAGGTCAGCGCGCGGGCCGCGAGGGCGCCGAGCGGCGTCGCGATCGCGGCGACCGCGAGCCCGAGCAGGATGGACCGGCCGAAGGCGGGCACCGCGCCTTGCGCGAGCGCCTGCGAGAGCCCGTCGAGGCCCCACTCCGTCGGCAGCGTCGCGGGGAACGACCACCGGTTCGCGACCGACCAGATGAGCGGGGGCACGACCGGAAGCGCGAACCGCAGCGCGAGCAGCGCCGCGACGGCGATGCGCCCCGCGCGACCGACCGGCCGCGGCCGCATGAGCCTGCGCCAGCGCATCGTGCGGGGGTCGGACGTGACCCGCTGCCCGTACGGGATCATCGTCGCCATCGCGGAATCACCTCCACCGTTCTCATCGCCACGGCGGCGTGCGCCGGAGCAGGGCCATGCCGAACGCGACGGCGAGCAGCGAGAGGAGCGTCGTGACGACCGCGACCGCGGCGGCCTCGGGCCGCGACGTCAGCGTGATCGACGTGAACCGCCGGAAGGCGAGCACGGGCAGCGGCTCGGGGTAGGGCCGGCCGAGCAGCCACGCGACCTCGTACGAGCCGAGGGTGCAGACGAAGATAGTGATCGCGCTCACGATCACCGCGGGCGTCGCGAGCGGGATGACGACGTGCCGCAGGCGCCGGGCGCGGATGCGCCGAGCAGCGCCGCGGTCTCGTCGTAGCGGGCGACGCGCGTCGCGAGCACCCCCGCGACCACGAGCGCCACGAACGTCGACTCCTTCCAGGTGTACTCGAGCACGACGGCGACCCACCATGGCCCGCCGACGGCGGCGAGCCCGATGATGCACGACAGCACGGTCGAGGCCGTCGCGATGCCGAGGGAGAGCGCCAGGCCCGTGAGCAGCTCGTCGCCGTTCGCGACGTAGGCGTCGAGGGTGAAGGCGGCCTCGCCGACGAGCGGAAGCAGGCCCACGCTCTGGATCACGGACATCCCGATGCCGCCGACGACCACGAGCCCCGCGATCAG